>Ga0209416_1000366_pt1 | contig 47207 bp, 54 predicted proteins | sample RifGroF1_FD_184001 | JGI IMG/M metagenome (GOLD analysis project Ga0209416, IMG submission 184001) | Groundwater microbial communities from Rifle, Colorado, USA - Groundwater F1 (SPAdes) (version 2) | ecosystem: Environmental > Aquatic > Deep subsurface > Groundwater | place: Rifle, Colorado...
CTTATGGGCATATTCGACTACTTTTTTGGTCATCGCTACGTTTTCTTCATAGGTCAGGTGGGAACCGTCGATCATCACGGATGAAAATCCGGTCTCGATACACGAGACGCAGAGTTCGTAGGTATCGCCGTGGTCGAGATGGAGAGAGATAGGGATTTCGCCCAAACCCTTTTCCTTAGCCATTTCCTTCATCATTTCGACAGCGCCCTGCCCCATCCAGCGGAGGAGGGTCTGGTTCGCGTACTTACGCGCGCCGGAGGAAACCTGAAGGATGACCGGGGACTGGGTGTCGAGACACCCGGAAACAATCGCCTGTAACTGTTCCATATTATTAAAATTATACGCCGGGACCGCAAAAGCGCTCGATACAGCTCTTTCGAACATCGCCCGCGTGTTCACAAATCCCAGTTCCTTATAACTAACCGCCATACCATGCTCCTTTAGTGAATTCGGATATATGGTAAAATATGGGGAGCTAAAAGTCAATTTTAAGCGAAAACGTTTTTATTCAATCCCGACAATAGCGTAGAATTGACATCGCGGGAAGGATAGTATAGAATGTATGGTCTCTGTGGAGGGGACATGCCGGAAAGCTTTATACCCAAGAAAAAAATTCAATCGCAGATCATGACAGGTTTTATCCTGTCGTCGTCCGTTTTCGGATTCACGACTGTCGGGTCTTTCTTCCTGATGGGACTGCCGTTTTTTATATTCAGCTTCTGGTCGATCAACCTTCTCGTCATCATCACCCAAGTGATCGCGCTTGTCTTATGCGTCACCGGCTTAGTCAGGCTCGACAAGGAAAAGGAAAGGGGTAAGGTTCTGGGCATCCTCGGCATCATTATGTCTATTCTGATGGTGATTCTGCTGATCGTGTTCTTCACGATGATCGTTGCGAGCCCCAGTCTCTGATTATTTTACCGGTTCGTATCCAGCTTCCTCGATCGCCTCGAACACTATTTTCATATCGAACGAATCCGGCGCGTCGAACTCCGCCGAGCCGATCTTGACATCGAGGTTTTCGACCCCGGTGATTTCAGTTAACGCTTCCTTCACCGCGCGGATACAATGCATACAATTCATACCGTTTATTTTTACACTCTGTTTCATATTCGCCTCCTTCAGGGCTTGTTTTCCTCGATATTGAATATCACCGATGTCTGCGGGCCTTCTCCGAGGATCACGACATCATAATTCTTATCGAATACTAAAAAATGCTTCTTGATGAATTCCCCTACCGTCGCGAAAACCGTCTCATTCAGTTCAAGCGGAAAGTCCCGTTCGATCTTTTTGTACATCGCCTTCACAACAATTTTCGCGTCGTCCAGCAGAAGAAAGTCCCTCAGCAGATAAGTGCATTCGTTAAAATTGACGCATACAGTATTGAGGGTTCTACTTCTCCAAAACTCAATCGTAATCGCCATAAAGCCCCCAGTTCATTAGTAATCGTCCGGACGATCCCTATCGAAATTCATCAGAATAGTCTTCTGCCCCTCACTCCCCTGCACTACGACATCGAACGTTTTATCCAGCCTGAGAAAATGGTTTTTTATAAACTCTCCCACCGTTTTCAAAGACGTTTCCTTCAGTTCCGATGTATAGTCGTTCTGGATTTTTTTATACATCAAATCAAGAATCACCTTCGCCTCGGGATGTGCGAGAAAGCTTGAGAGACTCATGGTTTCCCGGTTGAAGTTGACATATATCTTCTTGAACGGTTCTTTTTTCCAAAACTCAACCATCATCGGCATATTTTATCCTATACTAATATAATCATCTTTGTTTAGAATTTCAAATTATGCGTAATAAAACGGACTGCCTTCACGCTGGAAGATGACGCTTTTAATATCGACATCTGTGTTGAAAAATTGCATATCTTCGGATTTTGTATCCGGCTCGCCCGTTTTCAGGTTCGGGCCGTGCTCGTCACCGAACAACTCCCAGATTGAATCGCTCCCCCATAAACTTTCGGCCTTCCTGAGCCATTCCGCGATTCCATCGCGTACCCTGTCGGAGAGATCGCGGACTGACGCTACCATCCGTTCCCCGGTCAACGGATTCCTGTAGGCCACCGGATAGAGAAAGAGGCTTTTCGGATCGGGGCGCCGGAGCGGATAAAAGATCGCGAGGAAATACCTGAACGTGTCCAATGTCAGCAGGTTGATCAGGCCGAAGAGGAAGTGAGGCCAGATTTTATCGAACATACCCTGGAAACGCGCGTGTTTCCGGAGATACTGTTTTATCCGTTCGGGATGGAATTGCCCCTCGCTGGAATAAAGGACATAGAGCAGGTCTTCGAAATCCGCCATCGGAATTTCCATCCGGCGGAGACAGTCCCCGTAACTGTGTCCGAACGGCAAAACGGCGTCGTTCATGAAATAGAGGTCCATCATAGTTTCCAGCATGGCATGACGGTACGTGATCCGGGAGCGTTCACGGGGTTTCTTCCGATGGGAATCCCCGCTGAAGTAGATGACGAACGGGTGAAAAACGGAATCCGCGACGATATGCGCGAGCAGCCCCATCACGAACGGCCAAGCCGCGTCGGGGTGTTTCTCACGGCTGTAAGCGAGAAGGCCGCGCAGGTACGAGAACGAGTCCCGGGTGTCGTGCAGACGTGTCCCGATACCGCGATATATTTTCCAGTCGCGCCCGTAGGTATAATAGAACGGCGAATCGAGCGCGACGGCCCCGGCATAGTATAAATGGATATTGCTTTCTATAACCCGCCTGAAGGGCGAATCGGTATCGAGAACGTCGAGCGCCTTGCGAGCGAAAACCCAATGCGCGATCTCCTTCGGCATCCTATCCCCCGATTTTTTCGATCACATACCGCAGGTAATCTTTCACCTTCACGTCATCCTCCGGCGGAGCCCATTCCGCGAACTCTTTCGCGGTCTCAGGCCGGTACGGCCCTTGCTTCACTTCGAAAAGTACGGCGTCCTTAAGACAGATGACCGAGTGCCAAATCTCAGGCTTTAAATCGATCCCCTTTCCTTCACACTTTTCACCTAAATCCTGATAACCGGTGATATTACCGAAATCGTCGAAAAACACCACCGCGACCCGTCCGCGAAGCACGATAAATGTTTCGGCGGTCGGCGGATTCATATGCCTATGCGGACGGACATATGTGCCGGGCGTCATCGCGTTCAGAAAGCGCTGGATCACATCCTCCGGTTCGTGCAGATTGAGATTCCTTCTCAGGCGCGGCGAACGTTTCGCTGAAGAAATTAGATCGTTGATAGTCCGAAAACTGATGATCTGATAATCGTCCAATCTCAACTCCTCGATGTTATTTTAACTGACAACCGTTTTTTACGCAAGTCGAATTTTTTATTCTCTTCACTATTTATTTTTTACTCATTCATTCTTAACAAAGTTTTACTATCATTATGCCGTTAAACATTCTTTTCGACCCAGAACCACCTTCCCGATATACCCGAGGCCGGCGATCAGCCGGCTTCTTTTCTTTGCAAAACGCGAAACATCCGTTATACTATCCCGACTGAAAAAGGAGGGGGAAAATGGTCTTTTCCGTTTATATTCATTACACCTGTCCCCATAGCAGGGAGCTTCTCGCGCTGATTCGTGAGGCCGGATTTTCCGATGCCGTAAACATTATCGACGCCGGCGATTCGCCGTTGACTGCGCTCTCGCATGGCGTCCTCTCGGTTCCCGCGCTCTTCGCGGGTGATCGGCCCATTATCTCCGGCGTGTTCGACCCCGAGTGGTTAAAGAATTATTTTAAGCTCTATACTCCTGTTGTTCCCGACGACGAGACTCTGTTCCGGGGAATGATCCAAGCCGCGTCCGATAACGCAGGCACGGCGATCCAGATATACCTTTACGAAGACCCTGCGGCGCTTTTCGGCAACCCCGCGTACCTGTTGTCCGCTTCCGGCCTCGATCAGATCGCAGTCCCCTCGGAGGAAAAGTTTCTCGACAGATTGAGAGAAGTCTTCACGGCGCGTTTTCCGGGATTCTTCGCCGGGAAGCCGCACCTCTTCATGAAAGCTGCCGCGATGAATTTTCTCCGTGAAGTCTGGTGGCTCGAAGGACGCGAGGTTCCGGCAGGCGAGCTGGAACAAATGTACCCCCAACCCGCCTTTACGCATTGGCTCTTCACCCGCGCGGCGGTCGGGAGGATCGGACTGAGAACCGGAAACGCGGAGACCTTGCACCGGAAAGGCTCGCTCCTGCGCGAATACCTTTTTCAGAACCTCGCCGAGTTCTGGCCGAATGCCGTCAGGACCGCCTCGTTATGAACAGTTTTTTCGGCGGAATACTCGCGTTCTTCTTTCCCCGTCGATGTATCTCGTGCGGAAGGAAACCCGCCGGGCAGGAATATTCCGTACTTTGCGCGAATTGCGCGGACTATATCCGCGAAACGTCCGCATCGCTCGGGAATAAATGTGTCAAATGCTCGACGCGGCTCTACGACGCCCCGCCCGGCCTCTGCTTTGACTGCGCGGACAGGACGTTCAGGTTCGGCGGAAATACATCCCTGCTGTCGTACAAGAATCCGGTGATCCACGAGCTTGTGCTGAGCCTGAAGTTCGAAGCAAACCGTGAGGCCGCCCGCGATGTCGCGATGCTGATAGAGAAACCATTCGCGGACTTTATGAAAACCGCAGGCCACGATATCGTCACCGCCGTTCCTTTATCGAGAGGCGGAATGAAGAAGCGCGGATTCAACCAGGTCCACCTCGTGCTCCATTACCTCGGGCGGGATTTCACTCCGATCCTCACCCGAAGGGAACACGATGTCGCCCAGAGCAAGCTCGGCTTGAACGACCGCCGGGCCGCTGTAAAAGGGCAGTTCGAGGCGGCGGGAAACCTCGATACCGTTCTCCATGGGAAACGCATCCTGCTGATCGACGATATCTTCACCACCGGAAGCACCGCGGACGAATGCACATCCGTCCTTCTCGATAACGGCGCGGCGAGTGTCGATATTCTGACATTTTTCCGCGCCTGAACGCTTTAGCGATGGACATTTATCATCTTTTATTATAAACTGATAAATAATATAAGTTTTCTTCCGATATATAGATATGCAATAAAACAGCGATTCTCTCTCTTAATTCCGGATAGGAAAGACGAATGGGTAAATATGATTTTTTGCTCAAATACTTAGGCAACGAGAATAAATTCGATCCAAATCAATTAAATCTGGATCTGGATAAAATCGAAAACGCCGAATCCGGGATGTCCGTATCCGAAGATGATGTCACGCCGGAAAGCTGGGATAATATCGATAACCTGATCAACGGCGTTACATCGGGTAAGGATTCAGCCGCGCCGCCGCCTAAAGCGGAGGCTCCCCGTTCGGCGATGCTGGACGAATTGTCAGATATGCCGATGGGCCGTGACAACGCGATGCCCGCGATGGACGACTTATCGGAATTCAGCGCGTTGAGTATGGAAGACGCCGACGAAGACCTCGCTCAGGCGTTCTCGCAAAACCCGGAGGAAACCCAGTCCGCGCCGGAAGCAAAAGTCTCGATGTCCGATGTCATGTCGGAAGAAGCATGGGGCGCGCCTGAAGAAAAAGCGCCTGAACCGAAGGCTTCCTCTCCCGCCCAACCCGTTCAAAAAGAAGAAACTGCCGAACAACTGGATCAAGACACCCTCGATGAACTTGCCGCTCTCGATATCGCTCCGCCTTCGCTCGACGAACTGCACCGTCGATTCCAATCCGGCGGCGGCCCGCAGGACCTGATTCAGGACATTATGGACGAAAACGCGGAACAGCTTGCCGATGACGGTGAATATGAAATAGAAGGCGAAGACTCCGGGGAGACGCAGCCGGATTTCAATTTTGATGAAACAAGTGACTTTGAAACCTCAGGCGAAACAAGCGAGCAGGGTGAATTGGAGAGCGAGTTCTCCGACATCCTCGGTCAGCTCAATATGGAAGATGCTGATAAGGAAACCGCGACGTCAAAGCCTGTTATCGATACCGGCGCTCCCCCTCTCGAACCCGGCGGTGCTCCCGAGACGGGTAAAGACCTGAGTCATGACGAGGCCGGGCTCGGCGACCTGCATGCGTTATTCGACGATTCCCACCCCGACTTCCCCGCCGAAACTGAAACGGGCACCTCCGGGGCGGAAGATATACAATTGGGCGATTTCCCATCGATGGAAGAAAGCGCCGAGCCAGAAATGGGCGGTTTCGACGAATCCGCCTTCGAGATGCCGGACTTCGGCGCGGAAGAAAGCCAGGACCTGAAATCGTCCGAACCCGATCTCTCGGCGTTCATGGACAAAGAGACCCCGCCTTCCGACGACCTTTCCGCTCTCATGGAGCCGGAGATGGGAATGCCGGAAGAACCCTCGATGGACTTCGGCGAGACGTCCGGCGAAATGCCCGAGTTCCCGATGGAAGAACCATCCGCATCCGAACCCTCGATGGATTTGGATATGGGCATGGATATGGAGGGCTTCGGCGAGGCCGAGGAAATATCCGAAGAGCCCGAGGCTGTACCGGCTCAGCCGTCCTTCACCCAGAAAGAGTATACCCAAAAACCGCAGCAATTCTCCGGCGAGAACGATATAGAACTGGACGAATCGAAAGCGCTCCGTGTCCGAAACCGGATCAACATGTTCGAGGACACCGAACTCCGCAAGAAACTAAGAAAAATATTTATCGACAAACTCCTGCCGCGCGACCTCATGGAACAGCTTGTCGCGATGCTGATCCTCGAACAGCCCGAGCAGACGGTCAAATACTTTATACAAGACAATGTTCCAGAAGACAAGATACATATCGATGAAGAGTTGGAAGAACGCCCCGAGGTCCCGAAGTCTAAGACCCGGCGCGTGATATTCGCCGAAGAAGCGCGTAAGGCCCAGGAATTCCAGAAGGAACTCCAGAACATCACCAAATACGCGGCTATCCTTTTCGGCGCGCTGCTTGTCGGCGCAATCCTCATCTGGCGCTTGGTCTGGGTTCCCGGTAATGCCAGCCGTTCGTATGAAGAGGGTATCGCCGATCTGAAAAAGGGCGATTATGTCTCCGCCGAGGCGAAGTTTACCGAGGGTGAGAATAAAGGCGGCCCCGATCTCGAATGGTATAACCGTTTCGCGATAGCCTATCTCGAAAAGAACGAGTACTCCCTCGCGGAAAAGAAGTTCCAGCAGGCGCTGGTCGAGAAGCCGCTCGATAAACTGACGGTATTCAATTACTCGGAGTTCTATAAAACTATCTATCCCAAGAAGTTCGACAAGGCCGTCGCGCTCCTGAACTCGTTAAAGAAGAAGTCTCCGGACGAATTCGACATCATCGACCGTCTGGGGCAGACCTATATCGAATGGGGCGATACGTTAACCGAGCCCGCACAGCAGTCGAAGTACTATTCCGAGGCCGCGAAAATCTATCAGGAGTTCCTCGATAAGAACAATAAACATGTCGCGGCGATGTTCCGTCAGGTCGATATCGCGATCCGCGAGCAGGATGACGAACTGATCACCTATTTCCTCGGCCGTATCAAGGCCGCCGATCCGAAGGCGATCGACGTCGAAACCCTGACCCATCTCGCGAAGTACTATAACGATAAGCGTATGCCGAAAGAAGCGAAAGAAGTGCTTGTCAATTTGATCGACTATATCGACCAAAACCTTCCCAAGAAGGACGAGGCGAAGAAACCTTCCGAGAAAGATAAAAAAATGTTCAAGAGCGCCGCAGTTCCGAAGGAGTTCCTATACAGCGAAGCATACTACGAGTACGCCCGTCACCTCACACTCAACATGAACTTCATCGACGCATTGATCGCGGCCTCGAACTCGATCATCCTCAACAACAAGAACGGGAAGGCGTACAACCTCCGGGGCGAAATCTACTATATCAGCGAAGGCCTGCCGGGCAATATCGAGCTCGCGAAACGGGAATTCGAAACCGCCACGAATTTCGCGCCGTACTACTACAAGCCTTATGCCAACCTCGGGCATATCTTCTACTACAACAATCTCCAGTTCCCGGACCCCTCGAAATCGCTCGATAAGGCGCTGATGGCTTACAAGACCGCGCGTTTCTATATGCCGAAAAACCAGAAGGATTTCCTCCTGCAGTACAATCTCGCGTGGTTGTATTACCGTGAGAAAAGTTTTGAGAAAGCATCGCTGGAATTGCAGGACCTGTATATCGACGAGCCGTACAATCCTATCCTGTCCTACGCGCTCGGGAACGCATATTTCCATACCGGGAAGTACAGTCTCGCGAAAACCCAGTACGAGAAGGCGATCGAGTATTACGACAGTATCGCGCTGAAAATGGGGTATATCAACCCGGAACTCCAGCGGCATATCGAAATCTATTCCCAGCTCGCGAGAGCCTACAACAATAAAGGCGTTGTGAACCTGATTTACGCATACCAATACGCGGGATATAAGGACAAGTACCAGCAGGACGCGCTGATCGACTTTTATCATGCCAAGAACTCGGCGAATAAGATAATGGTTGTTTACGGGCAGAGCGAGGCGAATATCAAGTATATTCTCAATCCCGCGATGAAAGGACAGCAGCCTGCGTTCGACGACGACATCCCGATGCGGACGACGCTCCAGGACATTATCGACGAGTTCAGGGCGAACCTGCTGAAAGGGATTTAGCTATAAATCCAGTTCGTAGAATATATTAGACAGGACGGAAACGGCGGCGGTCTCCACGCGGAGTATCCGTTTCCCGAGACTGACAGTCCTGAAGCCCATTTCTTTCAGTATCCAGATCTCCTCTTCGCTCAACCCGCCCTCCGGCCCGATCAACACTTCCGCCGCTGAAAGGTTGTTTTCTTCATGCAGGATGCTTTTTAATGTGACATCCTGTTCCATTTCCCACGCCGCGAGTTTTAACGACCCTTCGATTAGGCATTCGTGTGCTGCCGGAAGGGCAATGACCGGAAGGATTTCCACGCTGTCGGCGCGCCCCACCCGTTTGATCGTCTCGTCGGCGATCCGTCTCCATCTCGCGAGCTTCTTCTCCCCCCGCTCGTCGTCGAAACGTACAGTACTCCGTGCGGTCACTAACGGCACGATCCGGCGGACACCCAGTTCTACGGCCTTCTCGACAATATCGTCGAAAATTCCCTGCCTCGGGATCGCCTGATAGAGCGTCACTGAAATCTTTCGCTCGGTCGCCGGAATCCGTTCGAGTATCGTTCCTTCTGCCGCACCGGCCTCGACCTTATCGATCCTTATTTTTAGGAAGTTGCCCCATCCGTCTACAGCGTCGATCGTATCGCCGGAGGATTTCCTAAGGACATGGACAAGATGATGGAAATCGGTACCGCCGATCCGGGCACGTTCTTTCCGGATACTGTCGGCGGGGATAAAAAAACGCCTCATGCGCGGGGTTTCTTCGCGGGCGGGATCATTTCAGTGATCTGGACTACCATTCGGCCGTCGATAATCGAATCGATCCTGAGAGTGAGCGTATTGCCCTTTTCGTCCATCGCGTCGATATTTTGCCCTACCCCTTTCTGTTCGGCATAGATAAGACTATTGAAATCTTCGCCCTCGATCACGGCGAAATCCAGAGATATCTGGTCGTCGCGGATTATCAGATTTTTCATTTTACCCCTTTATTTCACATCGATCACATATTCGGAAACGATCCATTTCTTTCCGCCGACCGGAACACCGGCGCTGATCTTATAACTGCCGGATTCTTTGAAGAAAACATTGGCTTTCAGGTTACCTTCGGAATTAGTGGGGGATGTGAGAACCACGCCGCCGGAGGGTACGATTTCCCAGTTCAGAATGAGTCTATTTGTAGCGGCGGAGGGGAAGAAGATGAAATCCGCGCTTTCTCCCGCCGCGACGTCTTGTTTCGACGATGTAATCCTGCCTTCGATAGCGGCGGTGGGCTTTCCGGCAAACAGGCCGATATATCCCGCGACACCCGCGCCGATACACAGTATGACAGTCAGAATGCCCGATACTACACCCCGGTTCGTCATTATTTTCTCCGGTCGATCAGTTTATCGAAAACGATCTCCGGGGTCAGGTCGTAGAAGCCGAGTACGAGCCACATATGAAAAATCAGGTCGGCCATCTCCCAACCCATCTCTTCGGGATCGGCGTTCTTCGCGGCGATAATTACTTCGCCAGCTTCCTCGCCTATTTTTTTTAATATCCGGTCGATACCCTCGGCGAGCTTTTTCGCCACATAAGAGTTTTCCGGCGGGTGCATCTTCCGTTCGCGGATCACGTCGTAGACCGCGTTCAGGATAGAAGACTTATCTGCTTCCATCGTCCCGAACTCGCTTTGAGTCTGAACGCCGAACGGCAGTTCCGTCTCGATCAGGAGCGCGGTCTTATCGATGTTCAGCCTGACCGACAAATACGACATGTTGTTCCCGCCGTACTGGTAGGGTTCCACGGTGATACCTTTGAGGTAATGGATGTCGCCCGTTTCGTTGGTGAGCCTGCACGACTCGCGATCCATGGCGACCACGGCGATCACGTTTTTCGAGTGTTTATCCTGGATGACCGCGGAAAGGGTTTCGGACGCGGAAAGACCGAGGTCTCCCCAGACGCTGAATTTGTTCTCGGGCACTTTCGCCTCCGGAAAGATAATGAATAGTATCCCATTTCATAAAACTGGAAGATATTTTTTCTTTATTAGATCAAAGTCTGCATAAACATGCGGGGCAATAACAAGCCCCGGTATTATGCAAGTGAACAAGTCCATGAATTTTATCATCCTCAGAATCGAATTTAGGTAATATTGGTTCAAGATAGGATAAATCTTTTGCCTCATAGTACCTATACACTGAATATGCTATTGTATCGGCTAATTGTACTAAACGGGAAGCCCGAGAATCAACGAAATAGGGAACCTCACTGATATTTCTAAGAATACCCCATCTTGTACCTAATTCTCGAAAATTTATCGAGAGAAGATTTAGCCCTGCTTCATATGAATTTTTATCCATTACAATCAAGCCTCGTTGGGACTCTCCGGAAACCGCATAAATTCTTTTTAATTTTAGATCAAATCTACTGCATAAGTTTTCAAAAGCAAGATTCATAAGATCAAATTTTACAAACGATTTCTTATGCACAACACATGCAAACGCGGAATTCTGACTATATGATTTCGCTACAATAGACAATACCTGTTTAATTACTTCAATAGCCGATTGCTTCGACATTCCGTTCCACGGCGGAATACGCCGGGAAAAAATTTCCGAAGCATGGAATTCGACAGAATGAGGGTTTTGGGGAAGAATTTGCTTAGCCAAATCATCCAACTCTTTGATAAACCAGTGCATGTGGTTTTCAAATATAGATATTCCCCCGATTACAAAATTACTTTCATTTGTGTTTCTTATTGAGCCGGAATCATCAAGATACAAGAAATACATTATGTCTCCAAAAAAAATGCAGCTGAGTGGATTTTATCCAACGAACCGCTTATGCAGCTCTCTCAACCGCAGATTATTATATAACTTTTCTAAAAAATCGTCAAATTTCAATTATGAAGGATACTTTTCCAGATCGAGAATATCGGCAAGCATATAGTAGTAGTTTGTGTCCGACCCGTAGGAGTAGACATTGCCGACCTTCTGAACTCCGGAAATCGTGCTCATCACTCTCTGGGCGAACAGCGTATCGAGGGTATGACCGCCCTTATAGGAGATGATAAACGCTTTAATATCGAAGTTCAGCATCGCGATGCCGCCCACAAGATCGAGAACCTTGTGACGCACCGGCTCGTCGTCGTAACGGGGGCTGTTGAGCGAACGGTTCTCTTTGCGGCTGAAGACGTGGACATTGTCAAAATCGCCGCCGAGTACGAGGCCGTTCTTCCGGTAGTAGTCGAGGTCTTCGATAAACCCGAAAGTACGCGCGCCCGCGATCTTATTTAAAAAGGATTCCGTGGAAAAATCAAGGTTGAAGGTCTGGGTTCCGATGGGGGAATTGGGGAAGGAGATCGTGTAGCTGAGCTTGAGGCCGTTGTAAGGAAGGGCGACGATAAACTTGTCTTCGGAGGTGACCCAAACCGGGTTCACAATCCTGAGTTCCTCGCGTTCCTTGTCCTGCTCGACCACCCCGGTTTCCTGAATGCCCTCGATAAACTCGAGCGCGCTTCCGTCCATAATCGGGATCTCGTTCATCTCGGTCTCGATGAGGCAGTTATCCACCCTCATCCCGTAGAGCGCGGCGACCAGATGCTCGACCGTACGCACAAGCGCTTTACCGTTACTGACAGTGATATTATTTCGTGTGTCGATGATATTATCCGGGATGTATGGGATGAACTGCTTCTGGCGTCCATCCTTGAGAACAAAGACGATACCGGTGTCTTCGGGAGCGGGCTGAAGGGTCAAATTCCCCATACTCCCGCTGTGCAGCCCCTTGCCTCTGAACGTGATCTTATTTTTAAGTGTATTCTGAATACGCATGATGTACTCCCACCCTGTGTTACATTCTTAGTGCAATTATTATGCCATCGTGCTGTTTTGTTATTTCTTGATGGGGTTAAGAGTTGGGCTTCCTGTTTCTTTAATCAGTTGATTAACTGTCTCATAAATAATACACTCATTCAGCCCCGCGTGTCAGATAGTCCTCGAGGATTTTCAGCGCCGCGTATTTGTCAGAATCCGAGCGGATTTTTTTTCGGTGATACCCCTCGGTTTTCATCCACGACTCCGCGTAGACCGAGCTGAAACTCTCGTCCTGAAACAGGATTTCAATATCGAGCTTTTCGGCGAACGACATCCTTAAACCGTCGGCGAATTTGTTTACCATTGTTTCCGCTTCGATATGCTTCTTCGAGACAGGCAGGCCGAGGACAATCCCTGTCACCTTGTATTCACGGCAGAGTTTTTCAAGCCGGATAAAAATATCACCGTTTTTTTGGTAGACATCTAACGGCGAAGCGACCATTCTGAGGTCGTCGGAGACCGCGAGGCCGATCCGTTTCTCGCCAACATCGATGGCTAAGATGCGTCCCATATCAGAGATGTTTGAGGATATACCGCGCGGCGCGAAGCGAAACGCCCGGCGCGCCCATCATACCGCGGACAAGCCCGTAGTAACCGTTCAGTTCGTCATGATACGCAGCGTCGGAATCGAGAAACCGCAGTGCATGCCGGACAATATTTTCCGGACCGCATGCGCCCTGTAGGAGCTCGGGAAAGACTTTTTTATCGAGAAAGATATTCGGAAGCCCGATCATCTGTTTCTTCACAAGCCGCTTACCGATCATGAACGAAATCGGGAAGATGCGGTAACAGATCACGGGCGGTTTTCGCATCAGGACCGATTCGAGGGTCGCGGTACCGGACGCCATAATATTCACCGCGGAAGCGTTCATCACCGAATACGGATCGTCAGCGACAAGTGTCACCTTACCGGTAAGCTTCTTCCGTTCGATCGCGCGCTCTATCCTTTCACGGTAGCCCTCGTGCGACAACGGTAATAGCACCTGAAACCCGTGTTTTTCGATCAGGATTTTCGCGGCGTCGAGCATGATATTGAGGAGCTTCTTCAGTTCTTGGTGACGGCTCCCGGGGAAAATAGACACAGTCGTCTTCGCCGGATCGAGCCCGAGATTGGGCAGGAACGCCGGGTCGGGACTGAATCTGGATATCTTATCGATCACCGGGTTGCCGGGAAAATACACATTCCGGGAAAACTTTCTATAGATATGGGTATCGGCTTCGATATTGCAGATCAGGTGGTCGCAAATCTCGGCGACCTTGGGCGCGTTCCATTCCGCCCAAACCGAAACGGACGGCGGGAGATAATAAAACACCGGGATGCCGAGTTTTTTCGCCTCGCGACCGAGAAGGATATTGAAACCCTGGTTATCGATCAGGACGACAGCGTCGGGGGGATTCTGTTTGATGTAGCCGAGGGCGCGGTTCAGGAGACGAACTTTTTTGCCGAGGAAATAGATTGTTTCGACAAACCCGACGGTGCTCAAGGTGGAAACATCGCCGAACGCGGAACGCAGTCCCGCCGCGAACATGTTTTTACCGCCGAGGCCGGCGAACTCGAAATCTCCAAGCTTGCCCATCTCGCGGATCAATTCGGCCGCATGGGCGTCCCCGGATATTTCACCCGCCGAGAAAAAAAACGACTTTTTTGGTTGGTTTCGATCTTGAATTGCTTCTTGTTCAGGAATAGGTTTATTCGGATGTCTGGGCGGCACCGATAATCCCCCTCTTCGACTCGCGGACGAATGTCACGAGCTTCATCACCCATTCGTCACTCGAATATTTAGCCTCGATTTCGTCACACGCGTCACGGAATCCCATTCCGCTATAATATAGCATCTTGTATGCGTCTTTTATCTTCGAACGCTGGGTTTCTGGGAAATTGTTTCGTCTCAGCCCGACCACATTCAGCCCGTGTACGATAGCGGGGTTCCCGTCAGCGGTCATAAACGGCGGCACATTCTGTACCACTTTCGCGCACGGGGAAACGATGCTGTAGGCGCCTATCCAGCAGAACTGGTGAATGCCGATATTACCGGAAAGAAAGACCTTTTCTCCGACCTTGACGAATCCCGCAAGCAGGGTGCCGTTCGCGACTATAGCCTTCTCGCCAACTTCGACATTATGCGCCACATGGCAATTCGCCATCAGGAACGCGCCGTTTGCGACGCTCGTTTTACATCCTTCGTCGCCGTGAACAGGAGTATGGATTGTAACCCCTTCGCGGATCAGGCAATCGTCTCCGATCTCGCAGAGGCCGGGTGTACCGTCGAACGTATAATCTTGGGGGTCTTCGCCGATAGAGGCGTGAGCGTAGACTTTTGTACGTTTACCTATTTTTACCCATCCGGTGAGATGAACATACGGCCCGATAATACATCCGTCGCCGATCTCCACCTTACCATCCAATACGGCATAGGGGTGTATTTTTATTCCATCGCCTAAGACAACATCCTGACCGATTATCGCCGTGGGATGGATATCATTCATTTTTGTTCCTTTCGAGTTCCTGCTTCAGCATCTCTTCCACAAGCCCAAAGCGTTTCTTGTTTTCAGGATTGATCTCCATCAGACTCTGATGGGATTCAAGCAGGAGCTTGATATCCTTATAATCCTTTTCGAGTTTTTGCTGAATTTCTTCATTGAGATCGAGGTTTTTGATTGTCATGTTGTCGCGCATCGGCAGGATTTCGCTCAGACCCATCATCGAAAGTATTTCTTTCACTTTCTCGGTGGGGTTGAGGATGACGATCGAACCGCGCGAGTCTTTCTGGAGCTTCTTCTCTATCGAGACGATCACGCCGATAAAAGAACTGTCCAGATAATGAGTTTCGGAGAGTTCGAAATAGATATTCTCTTTTTGACTCTTTTCCATACGGGCGCTTAAATAGTCGAACAACTGGGAGCAAAACTCCATCGTTCCACGGCCCTGAACCTTAACCAAGACCCCTCCTTCGAAGGGTCCTACCATAACCCGGGATACCTCGGACATATCGATCCCCTATATATCTTCGTTTATGATTGCGGCTTGATTTTCCACATTCTGCTTGAATAACTTCTCAACTTCGTCCTTCGAAAGGGTTTTGCCGTTACCGGTGAAGACCATTCCTTCCTCGGCGAGGAACTTGGGCGCCCAAAGATTGCCTACGAGTTTGCCGGTCGAAAGGATCTCGACCTTTTCCATCGCGTAGATGTTGCCCTTGACCTTTCCGCCTATCCGCACCGAACGCGCATAGATATCGCCTAAAATGCGGCCTTTTTCGCCGACAAGCACCGTCCCTTTACCCTTCACAACACCCTTGAAATCCCCGTCAATCCTGAGGATTCCGTCCGCGCGGAATTCCCCGCTGAACGCATTCGATATTCCTATGACGCTGTGCGACTCCGCCCTCGGCTGACCGTCGCCCGCTACCGGCGTCTTCTCTTTCTCGGACACATCCCCTCCAACTGAGTGATAGTATTTGAGCTAAATCTTAGTTCCCGGGCCTCATACAGATAAACGGTTCGGGGTTTACCGTCTTATCGCCGATCAGCACTTCATAATGAAGATGCGGCCCGGTCGCCTTACCGGAAGAACCAACATATCCGATCACCTGGCCCTGCTTTACCTGCGCGCCTATCGTGATCTGTTCGCCCAGTTTCATCATATGGGCGTATTTCGTACCGAAACCGTATTTGTGTTTGAGTTTGATCATGATACCGTAACCGCCATGCCATCCCGCGCTTTCGACTATACCGTCGGCGGCGGCGAACACGGGAGTTCCCGGGTTAACAGCAAGGTCGATACCCGAATGGAAGGCGTACTTCCAACGGTAGACCGGATCGACACGCGGCCCGTAGACCGAGGTGATCCTCGCGCGGGTGGCTAACGGATAAAGCGAAGGAATTTCGCCTAAGAGCGTCCCCATCTGCGCCTTGAACATCAGCATCTCGCCGATCTTCATCTTGGTCACTTCCAGTTCGGTCGCGAGCTTTTCGAGGGAAAGAGCTTCCTGCGGCATAATATTATTGGTATAATCTCCGCCGATCTTGATCTCGTTGAACTGGTAGATATCGCTTTCCCCGCCCGCGGCGCGGAAAATCTGGTTTACATCGCTTTTAAACTTGGTAAACTTGCTGTTCAGGTTCTGGATACTGTTTTTGAAGCCCTCGATCACGAGAACCTGCGACTGGTTTTCATCACTCAGGCTCACCAGGCGTTTCGCGTTCTGCTGGTTCCCGGAGATCGTGATTACTGACGTGATAATCGTCACGCCGAGGATAACCATCGCGAAGAACATGATATAGTTGGAAATCTGAATGTTGAAAATCTTCTTCTCGTTATGCGGAACAAGCATGATAGTCAGCTTCTGCGAGCCTTTTTCATGGATCTTTAAGGCGATTTTTGCGAAGAAGCGTTTCATGTTACTGAAAAAGAGCGTGGTCTGCTCTTTGAATTTCATCCAGCGGGACTTCTTGTAGACTTCCGCCGAAGATCTGAGAGCAGGACGTTTTTTCTTGTAATGTACCATGAATTCCTCCTGGAGTCTCTGATTTCACTCCACCCCGTAATATTTTAACATATCGCCGAAAAAGTTGCCAGTAATTTCCTTATTTATTTCTCGCTCGGCCTTTCACGGGTTTGACAGCTTTTTCTTCCTTCACTACGATCAGGGCATTTCAAATAACTTTGCCTTTTCTGACATTCTAAAGTATCATAACTAATAATACGTCCAACGGTCACTTCCTATCATTTGTTAATTGAAGTGACCCATCATAGATTCCCTAACGGAGCAAATATGCTGATCGACAGCCACACTCATCTCAGGCACACCTATTCCCCGGAAGAATTAAGCGCGTTTTTAAGCAATCCGCCGGATGATTTAGGCTATCTTGTTGAAATATCGACAAATAACGATGAAATCTTAACCTCGGCGGCGCTCCGGGGCGTTCCATGGCTTCTGCACGCCGCAGGCCTCTATCCCGAGAACGCGGCTTTGTTCGGCACGAAGATGCGCGGCGAGTTCCTCTCGCTGATCGAACGGTTTCCCCCGCACGCAATCGGCGAGGTCGGATTGGATTATCATTGGGATTACGCCGGAGCCCCGGAACAGGAGAAACTCTTCCGCTTCAATATCGAAACAGCTATCGCGCGGAATATTCCGTTACTCATTCACTCCCGCGACGCGTTCGACGACACGTTCCGTATCCTGAAGGACTACGCCTTGAAAATTCCCGTAGTTTTTCACTGTTTCGGCTACGGACCGGATGAGGCTGAAAAACTGATCCCCGAAGGATATTACCTGTCGTTCGCGGGGAATATCACCTACTCCAAGGCCGAACCGTTACGCGCGGCCGCGAGGCTTGTCCCCCATGACCGCCTGCTTCTGGAGACCGACGCGCCCTACCTCTCGCCCATCCCGAACCGCGGGAAAAAGAACTGCCCAGAGTATGTCGGGATTACTTACCGCTATGTCTCGGAACTTCTGGGGCTCGATTTCGATAGTCTCTCCGCGCAAATTGAGCGGAATTTCAGGAAGGTTTTCGGAATTTGACAGTTTGTCAGCGAAGAATTAAAATGATTCATGAAAATAACCATCGTTATCATTTCATCTCTACTCCTGTTCGTTTGCGGGAGTATCGGTTTTAGCGACGAACAGTCGAATAAGATCGTCATTCAATTCACCGGGATGACAAAGAAGCTGCCGAAGGGTACTGAAAAAATCAAACTCGACGGAAGCCTGATGCTTCATCCGTCTCAGGTCGTCATCGATTATTTCGATCCGTTCCAGTATGCGCCGTTTCACCTATTCGACAATTCGCTCAACACATCGGCTCAGCTTAAAGGTGATTATTTTTCGCAGAGCAAAACCAATCCTGTCTATAAAATCGCTTTTAATGCGTCTATCATGTTTGACAGACTTATTTTTTATAACGGCTATCTCAAGCAGGACGACTTGTACTTTAAAAACGCGCGTATCAATGAGATGCTGATTAATGGTAAGAAGTATTTTTTGATTGACACTCCTTCCCCTCAGACAGTAAAGTTCGACACAACATTTAAAACTAATATTCTTTCTATCGAAATCGTTTCGGTCTATCCCGGTACCAAGTATTCGGATATTTGTATGAGTGAGATTGAGATATACAACGGCGAAAAAAAGTACACTATGAGTTCCGTTCAGGAATCGAAAAATCAGTTTTTTACAAAATACAAGGCATACCTCTGGAATCTGATGAAACCCGAACCGATAAAACAAAAACAACTATTGGGCATTTGGCTCGAGTTTTCCGCATCCACATGTGAGAATTATCCCAATGGAACAAACAGAGAGAGTTTCATGTTTATTTCCGATGATGAAAACAAATGCTATTGGGCGGAAATGAACGCTATCATGACAAATCTGAAGAAAAGCAGTTTCGAAGATTTAAAGAATATGTTCTATCATTCCTATGATGGACCATATAAACTGAAAACAAAAAACGGGCTAAGTCAATATACAATCGATGCAACCGGGGATTGCTGTTGTATCAATTATCTTGAAGAAAGTACCATTCTTATTAGTTCGAATATTATGATGAAAAAAGTTTATCAGCAGGAATTTATTGGAATGGAAGACGAAGAAGAAGATGCGCCGAAAAAAACCAAGCCGAAGAAAAAGCCCGAACCTTTCTATGAACTTCATAAAAAGCTAAAATAACCTACACTTCGATCACCATACCCTCTTTCGCGAGGATCACGCCGGAGTGCTCTTTCTTGGCTTCGGCCTCGATACCGAGCGCTTCCTCGTCGGTGCGCTCAGGGTCCATATGGAACAGCACCGGCTGTTTTTACCGATGCCTGTTTCGCGACCTCGACCGTCTGCCGCCGCTACAAACATCGTATACGTTTTTATTACGTGAAGTTCAGGGTAAAAATCTATTCATAGAAAATATGCAATTTATTTTACCATACCCCTATTTTTATAACAGAATATAAGTTATAATCAATCTCATCCGTTGGGTAATTTTCATTTATTTCTTCAATATTATTTTTCATATATTTCTTGCAAAATATTTATAGAAGGATTACTATATCTTATAGGGATACGATAATAAGGATAAATAACTGAAAAGCATCTTGGAACTTTTCCGAAACAGCAAGATACTCCCGCCATTGCTCGCCGTTATTTTCCCTTTGATAGCGTTGGTGATGGAAAATTTATTCTGGTGGGCTGTGAAACCTTTCGCGTGGTTTTTCTTCTTTCCCGCGGTTTTTTTCAGCGCGTGGGTCGGCGGAATAATGGGAGCGCTGATCGCGGGGACAATTTCGACCGCTCTCGCGTGGTGGTTCTTCATTCCTGTCATTAATTCATTCCAGTTTGAAAACCCCTACTCGATTTTATCGGTCTTCATGTTTATAAGTATGAGTATTCTTTACGGCTTTTCTCAGGAACGGACGAGAGTAGCGAATAAAAAAGCCGCCGAGGCCCTGGCATCCGAACGGTCGGCATTTCTCCAGCTTGAGAACGAGAAACGCTTTCGCCAAACCCTCGATATCATGATCGAAGGCTGTCAGATTATCGACCGCGAATTCCGGTACGTCTATCTGAACGATACTGCCGCGATCCACGCCCGAATGAAAAAAGAGGATTTGCTCGGACATTCGATGGCCGAAATGTTTCCGGGAATTGATAACTCCGAAATGTTCGCAAAGCTCCGTCTTTGTTTGGACAATAATGAGTCACACAGGATGGAAAACCTGTTCCAATACCCCGACGGTACGTCGAAGTGGTATGATCTCAGAATTCAGCCGGCTCCCGAAGGCGCGTTTATTCTCTCCCTCGATATCACCGATTTTAAAGAAGCACAGACAATCCTGAGCCGGACTAATGTCGAATTGGAGAATATGGTTCAGGAACGTACCCGAAGTCTGGAAGCCGCGTTGAAAGAGGCTGATGAGGCAAACCGCGCGAAGTCCGATTTTCTCGCGAATATGAGCCATGAACTGCGGACACCTCTTAATTCCGTGATCGGGTTCAGCGAGGTGCTCCAAGACCGCCTTTTCGGCGAACTGAACGATAAGCAGAAAGAATACCTATCCTATATAGAAAAAAGTTCCCGTCACCTGCTCACCCTCATCAACGACATTCTCGATCTTTCAAAGGTAGAATCCGGGAATATGCGGTTGGAGGTCTCGGAAGTTCCGGTACGCGGGGTAATCGACAGTTCGCTCCTGATGGTAAAAGAAAAGGCTCTTAAGCACTCCGTCTCTCTCGCCGTAGAAATCGCCCCGGATGCCGATATCACGCTATCGGCGGATGAACGCAAACTGAAGCAGGTCATCGTCAATCTCCTCACCAACGCCGTCAAATTCACCCGGGATCACGGGAAGGTTTCGGTCGCGGTTTATACAAATAAATCACCCGGCGGAAACGAAAAAACCGTCGAACTGATTTTCCGTATCGAAGATACGGGGATCGGAATAAAGCCCGACGAATTGTCGCAGCTCTTTAAACGATACGGTCAGTTGGAGACCGCCTATCAAAGGAAGTACGAAGGTACGGGATTGGGACTTTCGCTCGTTAAACGATTAGTCGAACTTCACGGAGGACGTGTCTGGGCTGAAAGCGAATTCGGCAAAGGAAGCCGTTTCTATTTCTCGCTTCCGATCGATTTGCAAGCATCGCGTCCGGATGTTAAATAGACAGTCTAATGAGGAAAGTACATGAAGAAAAAGCTGATCCTGCTGGTCGAGGATAACGAACTGAATCGCACTCTCATCAGAGACTTGTGTACCTACTACGGATATCGTGTGATCGAGGCGACGAACGGCGCGGACGGAGTCCGGATGGCGGCAGAGATCAATCCCGACCTGATTCTGATGGATATCCAAATGCCGCTGATGAGCGGATATTCGGCTATCCAGAAACTTAAGGAAAACCCTAAAACTAAACATCTTATAGTGATCGCCGTTACTTCCTTCGCGATGGTCTCGGATAAAACTAAAATTCTCGCCGCGGGCGTGGACGATTTCATCACAAAACCAATCGACACCCGTCTATTACCGAAAATGATAGAGAGATATATCGGTCCGGGAGGGTAAAGAATGGATAAAAAACGAATACTCTGCATCGACGACGAACCTATGAATCTCGAACTTCTCAAAGCGATCCTGGAGCCGCAGGGTTATGAGGTATATCGGGCGCTTAATGGAAAGGACGGAATTGTAAAACTGTCCGGCGGGGGAATCGATCTGGTTATTCTCGATGTATCGATGCCGGAGCTGAACGGGTATGAGGTTTGCAGGATGATTAAAAACAATCCCGGGACGTCGAATACCCCGGTCGTTCTGCTTTCCGGCCTCAGCGGCACCGAAGAGACGAAGAGGGGGATGGACGCGGGGTGCGACGATTTTATCTCGAAACCGTTTTCAAGGACTGAGTTCATCGAACGGATCAATACCGTACTAACGAAATAGGAATCAAAGTCATAGTCCCGTCACGGTAAATTACCTTTCCTGAAAGATGTGAACTGGGGGAATCTGAATATAAAATTATACTTCGATCGTCATGCCCTCTTTCGCGAGGATCACGCCGGAGTGCTCTTTCTTGGCTTCGGCCTCGATACCAAGCGCTTCCTCGTCGGTGCGCTCAGGGTCCATATGGAACAGCACCAGCCGTTTTACCGATGCCTGTTTCGCGACCTCGACCGCCTGCCGCCATGTGCTGTGTCCCCACCCCAGACGGAACTCGATCTCCGTGTCCGTGTACTGGGCGTCATGAATCAATAGCCCGGTGTCGCTCGAAAGCTCCACCACACGTTTATCCACCTGGTTCTGGAAATGCTCGGTGTCGGTACAGTAGACAAACGACTTACCGCCGAACTCGATCCTGTATCCGAGCGCGGTTCCGGGATGGATATGCCGTTTCGCGATCACGCGGAGCCCCGTCTTGAAGAGATGCGAACCCTCGTTCAACTCATAGAAGTCGATGTTCACCGGAAGCTGTGAGAATTTCACCGGCCAGTAGTCGTATTCCATCTGCCCGGAAAGCAGTCCTTCGAGCTTACGGTTGGCCTTCGCGGGGCCGAAAATATATATCTTGAACTTCGGGTTGAAAATCGGATTGAAGAACGGGAAGCCCTGGATGTGATCCCAATGGTAATGGCTGAGAAGGATGATGACCTCGTTGACCTTACCCTCGGCTATCTCTTTGGCGATCTTCGCGCCGAGAGGACGGATACCGGTGCCCGCGTCGAGGATCAGGCGGGTCGAGATACCCAGGTCGACTTCTACGCATGACGTATTGCCGCCGACCTTCATTTTATTGATTTCCGGTACGGGAATCGAACCCCGAACCCCCCAGAATGTCAACTTCATAATCTCTCCTAAAACGATTTTGCGGAATCTATCAAAACCGTATACGGGCCGTCGTTAATCAGCTCTACGTCCATCATCGCCTGAAAAACGCCTGTCTTTACATCCAATCCGTTCTGCCTCATCGACGATAACAGCCGTTCGAACATTTCCTTCGCGCGTCCCGGTTCCATCGCCCCGGTGAACGATGGGCGCTTTCCCTTGCGGAGGTCGCCGTATAGGGTGAATTGCGAGATGACCATGATCTCCCCGCCTGCGTCCAGTACCGAGATAGACGCTTCCTGATCGCCCTTCGGGAAAATCCGCACCCCGGGCACTTTCCCGGCGATATACTCGATATCCCTGTCGTTATCCTCACGGCCGATCCCGATGAACACGAGTATCCCTTTTCCGATAGAGCCTGTTTCCGCTCCGTCGACCGTCACACGGGCTTTTTTTACCCGCTGTATCACCGCGCGCATAACTTTCCCGATAATTTAATAGAATATTATACTCTAACGAAGGTTTCCCGTCAAGCGAATGTTTTTGTATCCGGCATATTTCTAACCCGGATATTAGACGAAACGCGGGAAAAGTAGTATAATAGCGCCTCAATGTATACAGGAGAGGATCATGATTCGAAGTACACGCGTCTTCGTTAATATAAAAGCCACCTATACGATAAAGACATCCACTTATTCCTGCGAAGTCCTCGATCTCTCCATGGAGGGCTTGAAGATAGGCACCCGCCAGATTCTCGAAGCCGGAGACCTGCTGAAGATCACCCTCGACTTGGAGAGTAGAACGATCATGTTCTTCTGTGTGGTTAAAAACAAGGGTGAAAATAGCGGAGAGTACGGCATCCGAATCGAGGAGCTTCACCCGGAAGATAAAATAGTGCTGGACGATTTCCTGCTGAAATTCATGATCCGTTCCAATCTCGATCTGACAGAAGAGTTCAAACCTAATCCATAATCCCCAAAAGGCCGCCCCATGAGTAAAACGGGCAGGAACGCGCGTAAATCCCATGACTGGGCTCGCCCTCGCCGGAGATCGCCGAGTAGTTTTCATGGATATGGTTATGCCGGAGCCATTCCGTCATCAGGAGGCGTTCGGAGCTTTCCTTGATCAGACGGTAGATATCCGACCCGTGCCGTTTGAATCCCCACGCGGCGAGGAAATTGATCGGCGGCCAAATCCGCCCGCGCCAATAATCGCCGTCGGGAAGATAGTCCCGCGACTGGATGCTTAACGAGGGTATCTCCCACTGATTCTGGAAATGCTTCGACAGGTACATCCCCTCGAGCAGTTTAACCTCGTTCTCCTCCACCAGGCCGGAGAGCAGCGGGTAAAACGACAGCGGCGTGATCTCCTTCGCGAAGACCTTGCCCAATCCGGCGCGTTTGAACGAGTTGGCTGTGCCGGTATTCCAGTCGAAAAACTCGTTCAGCGACTTCCCGAAGAAGATCAGGTCTTCGACGAACTCGCCGGACGGTAACGAAAGAATCCTCGAGAACTCGAGAAGGATTTCCGCCGCGAGAGCCATCATACCGGTCAGGTCGATACACGCGTAATCCAGCTTCCCGTTCGCGAAACCCATCTCGTCGAAGATCGGCGAGTTATCCAAGCCGGATTCGAGTACCGCCCCGGTTTTCCCGGTGAGGCGCAGGAGAGTTTCGTCGTCCTCGTTGTCACTTCCCCAACTAAAGGTATAGTCCTCGTTCATCCGGTTCGCTTTGAACCATTTATAGTTTTTCACGAGAGCGGGAAAAATTCCCCAGATGAAATGGACGTCCTCGGTGCGGTCGTAGATTTCCTTGGCGGCGAGGAACCAGACCGGCGGATTCGAGCGGTTGCTGACCCGTTCGCGCATCACGATCTGCGGGATACGCCCGTCGGGAGTGATACATTCGAGCACCGTCTGCAAGGTCAGTTTCGCGAGCTCGGTATCGTAACGGGATAAGATGATGCTGGACAGCGACGCGTCCCATGCGAACAGGAGCGGCCCGTGTTTCGCCTCGGGCACCCCGAACAATGCGGACATGAAGCCCGACCACGCTTTGTTCACCGGCACGTAAAATTTGCTTTTCCAGATTCCCGCGACCGCGAGGTTGTAGAACACCGCGCCCCGCGCGACCTCGAGCGGCCTCTCTTTAAATATCGCCGTTCCAAGCTCTTCTTTAGCCTTGGCGTAGTATTCTTCAAACTCGATAAACCCGATCTGCTTATCCGCGATCACCAGTTCGATGTCGCCGAGATAGGACAGTTCGAAATCGATTCCACGGATAAAGAATTGCCCGCCGATGACAAGGTATTCTTCCACCCTTTTGACAAGCCCGTTAGCGTGAAAATCCGCCGGGTTGACTAAATGGGCTTTCAGCAGAATGACGTGTTTATACTGTATCCATTCGAATGTGTTATCGAAAATGCTGTACTTCGCGTAGAACGGTGTAAACGAACAGGGGCCGAGCTTGATCTCGGAACAGTAGGAAGGGTCGTCTTTATGGGCGGTATTGAACGCCGGATACCGGTCCGGCATCCCGACATTCAGGAAGAACTTACTCCAGCTCTTGCCGTCTTTCAGTAGCGAGAAAAAGAAACCTTCGCCGTTCTCGTTCAGGAATTCGTTAATGCCGCGATGTCCGAAGAATCCGTACCGCATTTCCGCTCCCTTGGATCTATTTTAGGCCGGTATCCGTTTCGTTAAAAACCTCTGCTTCGAACTTGTATACTTTCGCTCCGTTCTCCCATGCGAACGGCTCGAGGCCCGCTTTCCGGCATGTCTCGTTCAGGAAGCGCGTCCTATCCCACCCGTACTCTGTCGCCACCTGCGGGAGCAAAAGCCCGCGCCTGTATCCCTTTTCGAGGATCAGTCCGTCGCGCCCGACAGCGATGTCTTCGAGGTTCGCCACTTCCTCGACAGGGTAAAGGATCGATATCTCCACGCTCAGCCCGGGGTATTCCTTCGCGGTTAACGGGTAAAAGCGGGGGTCGTGGAACGCCGCCTGCACCGACATCTCCTGTACCGCCTCGCGGATGGGCTTCACCCCTTCGACATACCCGATACAGCCCCGCAGATTGTCCTCTATAGTCAAGGTAACGAATAGCCCGAACTTCTGCCCGAAAATCTCGTCGTTCAATCCCGGCATGGGAATGGGGTCGGCGAGTTCGAGCTTTCTCTCGATAGTCGCCCTGACAGTACGCAGAAGTTCTTTCTTCTGTTCGGCCGACAGCCTGAGTTTTTCCATCACGCCCCTCCTAACGGACTTTCAGCGCCGAGAGCGCGATCAGCGCAAAGAGCACGCTGATGATATAAAACCGCAGTACCACCTGGGTTTCCTTCCACCCTCCCAGTTCGAAATGGTGGTGGATCGGCGCCATGCGGAATATCCTCTTCTTGAACCGTTTAAACCAAAACACCTGGAGCACGACCGACACCGTTTCCAGTACGAACATGAATCCCGCGATCAGGAGCTGTACTTCCAGCTTGAGGATGATCGCGATCGTGGCGATAGTTCCGCCCATCGATAGCGAGAGCGTATCCCCCATGAATATCTGCGCGGGGTGGACGTTATACCACAGGAACGACGCAAACCCGCCGATCATCGCCATTACGATCACGGCGAGTTCGCCGGAACCCGGCAGGTGCGGAAAGAGAAGGTATTCCGATATATTGATGTTACCCATTACATACGCGAAGATGCCGAACGGGATAAAAAGGATGATCCCCATCCCCGCCGCGAGTCCGTCCAGCCCGTCAGACAGATTAGTGGCGTTGGAGAACGCGATCAGCGCGAAGGCGAAAAAGAGGAATCCCAGAATCGGCGGCCAAATAAAGATCGGCTTAGAGAAGAACGGGAGATAGAAACTGAAGAAGAAATCGGAACTCCGTTTCACCTCGAGAATCCCGCTGATCTCCTGCACTTTTACCGCCGACGCGGGCACCGAGAGTGTCAGCGCCCAGTTCAGATTCAGAATCGAGTCCTTCGGCGATTCCGCCTCGTCGGGTTTCATATTCATCGCCTTGATATCTATCTGCACCGGGCCGTAGTCGTCGAATAACCGGACGAGCGACAGGAGATTCTCGCTCTTATTGCCGAAAATATCCGCCACGGCAAAGAATATCTGATAACGCCCTGGGCTGACAATACCGCCAGTGCTGTTCGTCCGTACCCATTCGATAGTCCCGGAGTTCTGCCATGTGTACGGATACTCGATCACGAGCTTGGAATGTTCGTCCTTGACAATGACCGAGAACGTGTTCTCGCGCCAGTGCTGGGGATTGAAGTAAAGGAGCGCGAGGATGATACCCGCCGCGGTGATCTGGAGTACGAGCTTCAGTTTCGCGGAAATACCCTTCGAGTTGTTATACCGGACTTTGAGATAATCGTCGATAAAACCTATCCCGGCGAAAAGGACAATGGCTAGCCCCACGACAAGGACATAGTATTCGAAACGCGCCCAGAGCAGGATCGCGAGAAGCGCCGCGACTATCACCACAAGCCCGCCCATTGTCGGCGTACCGGCCTTCGTCTGATGGCTCTGGGGACCGTCGTCGCGGATAGCCTGACCCATCTTACGTTCGCGGAGTTTGCGGATAAACCAAGGGAATATCACCATCCCGATCAGGAACGCGGTAAAGAACGCCGCGAGCGAGCGGAAAGATATATACCTGAGTAGATTGAGAAGCGTAAAACTTTCGCTGAATTGATAGAATAACGAGTAAAGCATATTCCCTCACCGTCCGTTAAATATTCATACCCATCCGGGTCAAATGGAATCTGTTGCGGCCGATCACGACCGCGCGTTCCTGTATCATAGAGAGTCCGTACCGCCTGTAGAAACGGATTCCGCCCTCGTTGTCCGTATCCACATCGAGAAGCAGTCTCACACAGCCGCGGTCACGGTAAAAGTCCGTCGTCTTGTCCAGAAGCCTCGCGCCCAATCCCTGAGAACGGTATTCCGGAAGCACCGCGAGATGCGTCACATAACAATCGCCTGCGCCGACGCTCTTGATGATCTGTTCGGCATCGAGCAGGGATTTCATCTGTCTCAGGAGCACAATCGGATGAGAAAGATGAATGAATATTTCGTGGATATATTCCCTTTTAATTATAGCATAGTCCAGCGCAAAAATGCAACCGGCGGCCTTTTTGCCGTCACATTCCGCGATAAACGACCGCCGATAACTGTAGTACCCGTGTTTTTTACGATAGACTGATGATAGAAATGATTCCGGATTTCGACCGAGGATAGCCCGGTTGATCCCTTCCCCGCTGTCGAGAACGAATCTGGGGATTTGGGAATGAAACCGGGGCGAACCCTCGACTATTTCGATCGGCATATACCCTTCCGGATCGCTCCGTGTGATTACTGCCCGGAACTCTCCACGTACTTCTTTAAAAAGTCAGCGGTCGATTTGTACATCTCGAGCTGGTGAATCTGCTCGTCGGACATATTCTCGACCGTAACACTCTTCAGGATTTTTTCAGCTTCTTCGATAGCGAAATCGCGGGCGAAGATAACAGCCTGAATCAAATCGTTTTTACCTATCTTCTTCCCGTAAGACTCGATCATTTTTTCAAACGCCGGGGTCGACGACTTATCGATAATAATGCCATGGAAGTTTTCGATGATATACTCGAGGATCTTGTTGCCGTAGTCCATAATCATCTTTTCTTTGTCGGCGGCCTTTTTCAGCGCGGCCTTGACCTTTTTCTCGTCACCGGCTTTCTTGTAGTAGATCGCGGCGTCCTCGAACTCCTCGTTTTCCATCATGATATCTGCCATTTTCTTATAGTACTTTTTTTCCGCATGGGTATCCCCGGCCTTTTGGGCGAACAGCACTGCGTTTTGGTAATCCTTCTTTTTCTCGAAATCCTCGGCTATTTTCATATAACAGGACTTCATTCCCTTCTCATCCCCGGCCTTCTGGCAATACAGAGCGGACAATTCATAATTTTTAATCTTTTCCGCGTCCTTCGCGAGCTTCTGGTATATTTCCTGCTTAGTCTTGGTCTCCCCCGCCTTGCCGTAATAATCCGCGGCGTTTGTCAAGTCGCCCTGCTCCATGAAGATAATAGCGGTCTTATAGTACATATCTTTTTCTTTAGACGTGTCGCCGGCCTTGCCGTAAAACTCCCCGGCTTTGATGAAATTCTCGAGGTCTTCGTAATCGATCGCGACGAACTTGTAGGCTTCCTGCTGTTTCGCGGTATCGCCGATCAAACCGAAATATCTCGCGGCGCTTTCGTAGTTTTCTTTCGCGAAGAAGGAATCGGCGATATTTTTCAGTCCGGCCTTATCGTCTATCTTCTGATAATACTTCCCTGCAAGCTCGAACTTCTCGTTCTTGAAGAACTTATCGGCAAGCATCTTGAAACTGTCCTTATCGTCCAGCTTATCGTAGACCTTCGCGGCGGCATCGGGATTCTGAAGCTCGATATAGAGATCGCCGACCTTCTTGTAGCCGTTCTTGTCCGCGAGTTTCTCGTAGTACTTCAGGGCGTTCAACGGGTCTTTTTTATCGAGATAGGCTTCGGCAACAATTCTATACCCATCCTTAAACCCGATCTTTTCGTAGTACTTCACCGCATTGGGATAATCGCCAATCGTAAAATAAGCCTCGGCGATCTTCTGATACCCGTTGTTGGGGATAGCGAGGGTTTCTTTATCGAACTGCACGGTTAAACTGCCCGAGGCGATCTTGCTGTCGAAGATGACGTCCTCGACTTTTTTATAATACTTCGCCGAGTTCGAGTAATTTCCCGAGGTGTAATAAAAATCCGCGATTTTTGCCAGGCACTCGATCTTTCCCTTGCCGGTCTGCTTACCGCATTCGGCGTCGGCCTTCGCGTATTCTCCCTGCTTCAGGAATCCTTCGACACCCGACCCGCACGAGACCAGCCCCATGACAAGAACGATTCCCAATATGATACCCGGAGTTTTGTTTTTCATATTTCCGCCCCCTGAAGTTCGCCCAATATCCCTGTTCATATCACCTACCCGTTAATACTCTTTCTACTTAATATTTTAATGTATTCAGGCTGAAAGTCAATAAAAATTGCCGTCTCCGGTGAAATTTCGGCTATACAGGTATCGAAATAAAACCCTTGTGGAAGAAGAGGTACAAACCGCGGAGGCATGAAATAATGTAAGCGCTTTCTTGATTTTTCCACTCCCTCGCGCTATAATATCTGCCTATTTAAAAATGAGGAGTTTACTATGAAAAAGCTGTTCGGTTTCATCGTGTTTGCGTTCCTGATCTCCGGTGCGGCCTGCTCGGTCGCGGACCGTCTCGATCCTTCCGCCCCCGCGCCTTCCGGCTCCGCCTCACTCGATCCGCTCGGTTACGGCGAGGGTACGATGGTCAAACTTTACTACTCGAAATGCTATGCCACTTACACGTTCGGCACCGGGAAGTTCATCGGTTATATCGAGGTTGAGAACGCGGCTTACCGGAAGGAAGTCGTCGTCCATTATACACTCGGTTCGGAGTGGAAAGATATCGCCGCGAGTTACCTGAAGTCGATACCCGGAAATAAGGAAATCTGGTACTTCGCTCTCGACGGCATCGGGTTTAATCCGTTCGCGGGATGGGATGTCCGTTTCGCGGTCAGATACACCGTGAACGGGCAGACTTACTGGGATAATAACAACGGTCAGGACTACATGACCGGGACCGGCCCCAGGAACTTCAGCGCGGAGTTCGCATGGGGGAAAAGCATTGTCGCGATGCAGTACGCTTCCTACGGCCAGAACGATACCGAAAAATTCTTCAACTGCCGCATCTTCACCAAATACGCCGAGGGAGATAAAAGCGTAAAAATCGTCTACACCGAAGACAACTGGGCTACCGTGAAAGAAGCTCAAGCCCAGTATGTCTATGACGATTCCGATTTCACCGGCGGAAACAAAGCCAGCGTTTGGTGGGCATACGCCCCGCTCGCCGGCACCCCGGAAAATGTCAGTTTCGCTATTTCATACACTCTGAACGGCGCGGCTGCGTGGGATAACAATTTCGGAAGAAATTACACCGTCTCGCCCGGGACGATCTGGGAATAAGAACGGTTCAAAAATTATTATCAAATAAAAGGCCGCCTCGAAGGGCTTGTTGACAAACTAATATAACACATGGTTTTTTGTCACTGCGAGACGCGATGCGTCAAAGCAGTCGGTATAACATCATATTAGATATTTAGATAGATTGCTTCGGCTTTTGCCTCGCAATGACAAAATGGGTTTGTCAACAACCCCCGAAAGAGACGGTCTTTTTTATCTCATCCTTCCGTCATTGAATCAACGTTTTTTCTTCCCGTTCCTTGAAATAGTATGACTATCCGGAAGCTCTTTTTAACTACTGTTATACTTCGGGAAAGCAGCGCCTTTTACGAAACTTATTGTATTTAACACATCATAGGTGATATTTGTCACAAGTTAAGAGCCTCCCTTTAGAGTTATTCATTTGCGGGAAAAATAGAACCTTCTTATAATATGTCAACAGGAAATTGCGCCCTCGGTGTATCGCGAAGCGCCGAAGGTCTTACCCTAAGTTCGATTGCAGGAGCAGTTGTTATGCATGAGAAAAGTATTCTACTTTCAATCTCTTCCGGAGCGCATCCTTCATCACGCGATGAAACTCTTGTCCATCAAACCGAAATTAACCCTACCGCTGACTCCCAAACACAGGAAGGAATTACCGTAGTACCGGAAAGTAAAATCCCGAATGAGAATTTTGAATATATTTTTTTTGGAATTCTCGCGGGCGTCTCCTTGCTGATATTCGCAATCATTATCGGGATAATTTTCAGGAAGAAAGGTATCATCATCAAGTTATTTTGCGGGAAAATCCCTTTAGGTGAAGAGAATCCTGATCTCGCCCCTTTTATCCTGATTGCGTTAATGAATCATTTAAAAAAGAGCGTGGTTATCCGTGAAGCCGTCCTTGTTACCGGGAGAGATATCAATGCGGAGCGAATAAGCCTTCAAGGTTTAATCCCGGATACCCGTTTTCCGCAAACTCTCCCTCCTGGCGAAGCCGCATTCTACAAGATTCCGATGAGCCGGGCTATCTGCTCCGAAATCCGGGGATTAGCATTAAGAAATATGGATGTTACTGCGTCAATCGAAACACAAGACGGGGAAACCTTTTTCTCAAATTACATATTTCACAGCAATATTTTGAAAATCACATCGGAAGAGATGAGGTGACCTCATGAAAAAAATCTGCGTTTTCGGTACCGGGGGTGTGGGCGGATATTTCGGCGGAAAGATCGCTTCGCGTCTGAATGACCGGGAAGTCTATTTCATCGCGCGGGGAGAGCATCTCGAGCAGATCCGCAAGAACGGCCTCATTCTCAATACAGCATCGGAAAAAGGGTTAGTCTGCCGTCCCGCGCTCGCGACCGACAACCCCGCCGAAATCCCACAATGCGATCTCGTTCTTCTGTCAGTTAAAAGTTACGACCTGAAAGACTGCCTTCCTCATGTCAAAAGGGTCGCTGGCGCGGTCGGCGCTATCCTCCCGTTACTCAACGGGGTCGATATAGTCGAACGGATACGCAATGTAGTCGATACAGCGGTCGTCCTGCCGGGCTGTGTCTATGTCGGGACGCATATCTCGAAACCGGGCGAAATCACCCAGGACGGCGGCGACGGCAGGATCATCTTCGGCGACGACCCGCTCGGCCTGCGTTACGACCCGGCCCCGTTGATCGAACTGTTCCGCGCGGCGGGTATCGCGCACGAATACCAGCCCGATCCGTATCCGTCTATCTGGATGAAATATATTTTTATCGCCGCATACGGAATGGTCACCGCGGCATACAGGAAGACGCTCGACGAGGTCTATGCCGATAATAAACTCCGCACACTCGCGCTATCCGTGATGCACGAGATCGCGGCTATCGCCGAACGGAAGGGTGTCGGTCTGCCGGAGAACGCCGCCGCCAGCTCGCTCGACAAGGCGAAGAGTTTTCCGGCCGGCACGAAAACGTCGTTCCAGCGGGACTACGAGAAGGGCGGGAAAAACGAAAGCGACCTCTTCGGCGGAACGATCATCCGCCTCGGCCGCGAAACCGGAATCCCGACCCCATTTACAAATCAAGTGTTCGTGCGGTTATAGGGATATCAAAACTCTATCTTCATCCGATCCTCGCTACGGTCATTTCAGCCCGGGAATTCGCGTATCCAGCGCGGGAATCTCGATCCGGCTGTCCGTCATCCGCTGGTCGTACACAAAATCGTCTGTGGGGACTATCTTCCATTTACCGCCGTGGAGCTTGCTCAGCCCCCGCGCGATCTCGTAAAAATTCCATTTCTTGTTCGAGTCGATCTGGTACAATCCCGGCGGCAGCACGGCGATTTCGGCGAGCGCCTTCGCTGTGTCCTCGAGGAACGAGCACGCGGGGTACCATTTCCTGCTCGCGCGCACTTCGCCGTAAGCAGAGGTCTGTTTATCGAAATAATCGATCATGTTGTTCGATCCGGGGGCGTCGCCGATCTGCCATCCCAGACGCGCGATGATAGATTCCGGGCACTGGCTCCGTACCCGCTCTTCGGCCATCCGTTTCTCGTAGCCGTATCCTCCGGTCTCGTCGGGGATAGATTCCGGTGTGAACGGCCCCCGGGCGTTATTCGTGAACACCATTACAGAACTCGTGAAAACGAAACGGATTCCGAGCGTCCGGCATATCCATGCCGTCTCACTCGGCCACTCGTAGTTCACCTTCCAGCCCTCGTTGGGGAGACCGGTGGGCGCGCTCAGGATCGCGAGGTGATAGAAAATATCGGGTGCGGCTTCCCGGACAAACGACTCCATCCGGGCGTAGTCGTCGATAGGGATACGCGAACGGTCCCAGCCCTCGACTGTATATCCCTTCGCCCCGAGAGTTTTTGTCAGTACCTTTCCCAACGTTCCGTTCTTTCCCGCGATCAGTGCTTTCATAAAATTCTCCCGGAGTATTTTAACCGGAATCCCGAAATGAGTGAAGTTTTGTTTTGAGTGTTTTGACGCTTTGCTTAGTATTTCTGCCCGGAAATGGAATTCCCCGCCGAGATGTTCGGGGGAGTGCCGGATTCGAGGCAGTAGATATTGCCGTCGTCCGCGCCGAAATAGACCTTCCCGCCGGAGACACATGCGCTCGACTCGATCACCGCGCCGATCGCTGTCTGCCATATTACTGACCCGCTTGCGGCGTCGAGACAATAGAACTGACCGTTATGCCCGCCGAAGAACACCTTGCCGTCCGCGACACACGGGCTTGTCTCTACCCAATCGCCGGTATCGAACTTCCAGACAACACTCCCGGCTGAGGCATCCATGCAATAGAGATAACCCTGTTTCGAGCCGATATAGACTTTTCCATCGATAATCGCGGGACTCGAGTTGAGGTCGATCCCGGTGTCGTATTTCCAGACAAGCTTCCCGGTCTTGGCGTCGAGACAATAGACAAAACCGTCGTCACCGCCGAAATAGACTTTATTCGCCCAGACTTCCGGGCTGGACAGCACTCCGCCCGTCATCTCATAGCGCCATTGCACCTTTCCGCTCTTGGCGTTCACACAGTGCAGTGCGTCGTTCACCCCGACATACACAGAAGTATCGCTGAGGCCGGGACTGGAGAGATATACCCCCCACGACCAATTGCTCCAAAGCGGTTTACCGTTCTTCGTGCTCATGCAGAAGAGGTAGTACATACATCCGATATAGAGACGGTCGCCGACTATAGTCGGGCTGGAGGAGCTGTTGTATCCGAGGTAGCCTTTCCAGATTAGCGCGGCATTATCGGTATGCAGGCTGTATAACGACCAGTCGTCGCTCGAGAAATATACTTTTTTATCCGCGACGCAGGGGCTGGACACGACGAAGCCCTTGGTCTGGTATTTCCATATCTCCGCGCCGGTGTTCATATCGAGACAGTAGAGATGTGTGTCGTAGCTCCCGGCGAACACCTTTCCGCCGGACACGCACGGGCTCGAGTAAACCGGGCCGTCCGTGTGGAACTTCCAGATCACATCGCCGGGCTTGCAGAACGCGAGCATCGGTAAGAATAAGAACAAAAGATAGAAGGGTTTCATACTGTCTCCTAATCCTGTAAGGAATTATTATAAGGAGCGCGGGCGGAAAGTCAAGCGAACGCGCCGAAGGCATCCTATGCTGAAAACAAATTGGCATGTTTTATGCATGATATCTTCTAAGAATAAGTCGTGTACTTAGACTATGATGGAGAATAAATATATATTCTATAGTAATAAGGGGGTTGGTATGTTAAATAATGTTAGGATTAGAAAAAAACTTCTAATATTGGTTGCTCTATTTTTAATCTTCTTCACATCTTTTGCCTATTTTTCATTCACTACGCTCGACGAGGTAAAAATTAACGGGCCGGTTTATAAAAGTATCGTGCAGGGTAAGGACTTGATCGCGGATATCCTTCCGCCCCCGGAGTATATCATTGAAACCTACCTGCTCGTCCTGCAAATCGACAACGAAACCGATTCCGATGTTATCCAGAGCCTGATCGAACGCGGCGCGGTTTTAGAAAAGGATTACGATACCCGTCACGAGTTCTGGGTAAAAGACTTGAAAGACGACGGGATGAAACAAAAAATGGTAGTTGACGCATACGGCTACGCGAAGGAGTTTTTCAAGGTACGGAACGACGAGTACTATCCGGCTGTGCTCTCGGGAGACTTTGCCGCCGCGAAATCGATTTTAAAAAGCAAGCTTTCCCCTCTCTACGAAAACCACAGGAAATTCATCGACGAGATTGTCGAGATAGCCACAGAGAGAAATATCAATGATGAAAAGCTTGCGCAGGATATTATCCGGTCGCGTACACTTTTTTTAATACTTCTCGGTATTTTCGGCCTGACTGTGCTCATCCTTCTGTCCAATATCATTTCGGTTTCGATCATCAAACCGCTTAGAATGATCACCGCGAGGATGCGGGATATAGCCAGCAACGAGGGCGACCTCACCCACAGGATCGAATACATCAGCCGCGACGAGATCGGCGAGCTCAGCCGCTCGTTCAACAGCTTCATCGAAAAACTCAATCACAATATGATCACCGTCAAGGGTTCCGCGTTTCATTTCGACAACGCGACCCAAACCCTTTCGCGCTCGTCGAAATTAATTTCCTCGGGAAGCGAAGAACAGGCGAGCAGTATGGAAGAAATCTACAACACGATCGAGCAATTTTCCAAGTCGCTCGACGATATGAAAAAACACATTCTGAACCAGAACCTCCTGATCACCGAGAGTGCCGGATCGATAGAACAGCTAATCGCCGGGATGAGGACTATTATCGCAAGCGCGTTGTCGGTAAGGAAAAACTCCGAAGCGAACGTCATCTCGGCGCGTGTCGGGAAGGAAAAAGTAGAAATGTCGGTATCGGAAACCATGAAGGTAAACGAGAGTATCCGCCAAGTCTCGGTAAAAATCCGCGACGTCGAAGCGCATACTATAGGGATAGACAATATCCTGAAGATCATCCGAGAGATCGCGGACCAGACAAACATTCTCGCTATGAACGCATCCATCGAGGCCGCGCACGCGGGGGATTTCGGCAAGGGTTTTTCAATCGTCGCCGCCGAAATCAGGCATCTTTCCGAAAACACCGCCCAATCGGTACTTCAAATCTCCGGTATCCTCAAGCAGATCAAGGGCAGTGTGAAAGAATCGGTCGCTATGGCCGACATAGGGCTGAAAACCGCGGAGGAGGACGGGAAGCTCGCCGAGAGCGCCGGGATAGCGTTGGGATCGATCATGGTCAGTATCGAGTCCATCGACCGTATGGTCGGAGAGATTACATCGGTGTCAGAAAAACAGGACGCCGTATCGCAGATCGTCCTGCAGAATACGTCGACATTGAAGACCCATTCGGATACGATCCGGAACGAGATCGAGGAACTCTCCCGTTCATCGAACCAACTTAAAGAGGCGATTCACCTGATCAGTAAAGTAACAATTGACAACACTCAATCCGCGCAGGAACTAATGAGCATTTCGGATAATGTTCAAAACCAGATCGGGGAACTAAATACGATCATCGGGAAATTCAGGCTCAGCGAATAGGATAAGTATAGAGTTATTTCAGCAATCCCTTTTCGCGCGCCATGTTCCGGGACATCGTGACCACCTTGACCGTCATCAGGATCAATAGGATGAACTCGACGCCCGCTCCTCCGACTAGATAATACAGATCGTACGGTTTTTCAAGCTTGTAGAACACCGGCACAATCGCGATAGCGGCTAGAACTACCCCGGTGACCATCAATAACTTCCCGGCCACCGCGTTGACATCGTACCATATCTCTTCGTCCATCAACGTGTATTTCGTCCGGGCGCCGTAGATCTGATTCGGCTTCACCTTCCGGATCGCCATCGGTATCCCGAGGATGAAAAACAACATCGCCGATGAACCGAATACCGCAATTGTAATAATCGTCATTTCCGACATATCGCCCTCCATGTTTTTCCTGTGCCTTATCTTAATCCTATCGTGATATTCTGTCAATACGCGGGTTGTTCATTTTTGACAAAGATAGTCCCGGCCTTTATTATCATAGTCCGGAGAAAAATAATGAACGCTCAATTTATCACGGCATTATCTAACGGCGACCGCGCCGCCATGGTGAATATCCCGAAGGCCGACCGTCACTGCCATAGCCTCCTGGGGGGAAAACGTGAAACCGCGTCACGTCTGCTCGGGCGCGAACTTGTCCCGCCGCCATCGGGGATGAACAGCATAGAAGTAATGAACTCATACCTCGACGATGTATTTTCATTCGGGATAGACCGTAAAGTGATCGAGAAGCTTTTCGAGGCGGCGCTCCTGACCGCCCTCGACGACGGGGTAGTATTGCTCGAGGCCAGTATCGACTGCTCCAATACAAAGTACTATCCCGGCGGCGCGGATGAAATGACGGCGGCTTTCCGGGATATCCATCGGAACACCGCTCCCCAAATCGAACTGATCCCCCAACTCGGGATGATCCGTGAACGGGATATAACCGAGCTCGAGACTATGGCGAAGTCATGTATCGACACCGGGTACTTTTGTTCGCTCGACCTGTACAGTGTCGAGACGGCTCGCGCTCCCGGGGAGTTTACGCCTATTTACAGCTACGCCCGCGATCATGGGATGAAGCTGAAGGCGCACACAGGCGAGTTCGGCGACGCGGAACAAGTTCGCCGGACGGTCGAGACTCTCGATCTCGACGAAGTGATGCATGGGATCACCGCCGCGGGCTCGCCGTCGGTGATGGAGTTCCTCGCGCGGCGCGGAACCGTCCTTCATGTCTGCCCCACCAGCAACCTCATGCTCGGTCGTGTGAAGAGTATCGCCGATCACCCAATCCGCGCGCTTGTCGACGGGGGAATAAACGTCACTATCAATTCGGACGATATTTTCGTGTTCGGGAACACGGTCTCAGACGAGTTCCTCGCGTTGTACCGTCACGGTGTTCTGGACGCCGGGGATCTGGATACGATCCGAGAACGGGGGCTGAAAGTAATATGAAATTTGATGAAATTAAGTGGTTATTCTTCGATTTAGGTAGTACTTTAATAAACGAAGATGAAGTAGTTCGATACCAGATGGAAAAATTGCTCGGATTATCGGCTAAAACCGGGAATTCAATGAATTATTCTGAAATACTTCAAAATATTGAAAACTCCGTAAAGGAATATGCCCCAAAGGTTTTTGATAAAACTATCCGCATGATTGCAAGAACCGAAGAGGAATATTTTAACTTCATAGACCAAACAAGGTATAACCACGATTTCGAGGAAATTTATCCGGATTCAAAGGAAACTTTGGAAAAACTTTGTAATAAATATTCTTTGGGGATAATCGCAAATCAGAAAGAAGGAACTGAGAAAAGATTGGAAAACTTCGGAATAAAAAAATATTTCTCCATATGTCTATCGTCCTCGGAAATAGGTTTAAGAAAACCCGATTTACAAATCTTTGAACTGGCATTGAAACAGGCAAAATGCGAACCCTCAAAGGCGGTAATGATCGGAGATAGATTGGAAAACGATGTCTATCCTGCGAAAAAGATCGGAATGAGAACAATCCGAATACTACGGGGTATATCAAAAGTACAGGTTCCGAAAAACGCGGAATACGAACCGGATTTCACAATCTACGAATTGAAAGAGTTGTTTTCCATACTATAAAACAGACTCCCGCTCAAAGACAAAAGAGTTAAAGAAATAATAGTCTATGAAAGCATTTTTAGGATGTGTTTGGCAAGGTTTTCATTGATTTCCGAATGACGCGGGATCGGCTGGCAATTACCTTCCGACGAATTTTCATACCAATCGTGCCGGGAACCGTGGCGTTTCAGAATACACCCCGACTTTTCGATTTGTCTAATTAAATCCTTTCTCTTCAAACAATTAGCTCCATAATACTCGCTTTATGAACTCCTGGAACCGTTCCTTCGTCGATCTCTTTATAGATGTCTTTTATGTTTTCCTTCAGTTCATCCAATGTCGAGCCCTGAGTCCGGTAATCGGGATATTCAAGCAGATACCCGATCCAGAAATCATTTTCTTTCCAGTAAACAACGGAAATTTTATTCATACTCACCTCATATAAAATATTAAATAATGACAGAGGATTAGTCAATTTTCCATGAGTTCGCCATGTCTCTTCTCTTAAACTGTAAAAAAAGAATCAATAGAATGAAATATAGCATCACAAACAAAATCCCCACCGCGTGAGGCGAAGGGGATGTCCGATCGAGTATTTTACCATTCGATATCGAAATTGTCGATACCGAGTTTACCTTCAACCATGCGAAACCAGAACTCAGCAGGGCGCCATTTTTCCATAAACAAAAATTCCGCTGTCACAATATATTGATCCGTCCCCTTGATTGTAGCCTTTTGTATACTCAGGATATGGAAATCCTTGTTTTCTTTAAAAAGGATATCCGTTAAACCTCTGTAGATTTTACCTAAACCCTTTTCTCCATTCTTCAATTCATCGAGGGAGGGCGCGGGCATTCCCGGGTAATCTACTATCAGGGCGTGAAGGCCGGTCATATCCTTGCTACCGATACAAGACATGCATTTATTAAAAACAAGCGAGATTTCAGCATATAACGGATCGCTCTTCGGTAATTCCTCCATATCCTTCTTAAAAATTATTTTTTCCTGATTTTTCAGAAGAGTTTTCCATCATTTTCAACGCTTTTTCTTCCTTCTCGCCGAGTTTGCCGAAATCGCTTTTCTTCAGGAAATCGACCCATTCCGTTTCAAGTTCAATTCCGCTTTTATTATAAAACTGTTTAAATGCCGCCTTCTCGTCATATTGTTCCTGCGCAAAGAAACTTTTGTACTTTTCCAATCCGTATATGTCGATCAGGTACTTTACAAATGACGCGCCGAGCCAATAGCCATATTTATTTTGATGAAAGTTTTCGGCAAGCAGTTTCGGTAACGCGATCTTATTCTCGATCAGATGCTTGGCAAGCAGGTGATAGTTTCGCCCGCTCTGATCTAAAAGAGTGGACAGTCCTTCGTTTGCGACGCCGGAAAATATCCGCAAGCCGTTATCGATCCGGTATGCTACGACATGTGTCAACTCATGGCCGGGTGTTTGGTCGAACGTCGTGTACACCGCGCACGCCGAGGGGCTGGCGTATCCCAGCGACATTTCACCCATATCCTTGCCCTGTTTTTTATCATTAAATACATAGAACTTGATATTCCCATAAGTCCATTTCAGATTGAGAAAATTAGTGATTTTCGTAAACGCTTCTTTGCGGGATTCGAGCCATTTTGCGGGGTCTTTCTCAATCACACTGCCGTTGGGATAGTATACACGAAAGATGCCGTCAGCGTACTCGTTCCAATATGCCTCATAAGCCTTACCCCCCATATGCCCCGTATCGACGAAATTGACAGGGCTGATCATTTCGCTCGTCGACTGCCACATCAAGCCGATGTTTGCGGGAACGATTTTTATCTTTGCAATATAGAATTCTTCGTTGTATACCGCATAATCGTTGATATGAATACAGCTATTAAAATTTTCGTCGAGGGATTTTTTCGTAATCGCTAAAAGATCATCCTTTTCAGAAATCACCGATTCTACCGGAACCGCGTTCTTCAGAAAATTCTCTTCGATCCAGCTGGGAAATGAGCGGATATAAATATACTCAATCTCCCCCTTCACTTTATGATATACCGCGTCCATCGGCGATTTTGGTACAATAGTGGCAGTCATCATTCCTTTCAGGGTCTCGCCCACCACGATATACGCCTCAGGGATAGCAAGTTTTATCCCAAAATCGTAACTTAAATCCTTCACGGTATAAATCTTATTTGTAGCGATAATCTTATATCCCGTGAATTGAAGCTCTTTACCGTTATAATACTTGACGATTTTTCCGTCATTCTCATAGACCATCTTGATGCCTAATTTTTCATTTACCGATTCCAGCAGCAGTCCCTTTTCATTGTAAACTCGAACATACCCATTTTCCTTCACCGTTGTCGTATTCGCGCATCCCCCAGTGAACGCCACAAATAGCGAAAATAAAAAAAGCTTAAACAGAACCATTCTCATTTTCATCCTCCTATAGGTTTAATCGATATTCTCGACACCAAGTTTACCTTCGACTATCCTGAACCAGAAATTCGCGGAATAAGGATGCCATTTCCCATCCTCCTCATATTCGGCGTTCATCAGGTAGAGCGTTTTCTCCTTGAGAACTACTTTTTTTATCTTTGTTATTCTATAATTCCAGTGATTATTAAAAATATGCGGGTAACCGTATTCAAACATCCATTCCACAAAACCGATTCTTCCTTCTACGGTAAGCATGCTATCCAGTCCCTCGATAGGATTGATTAACTCTGCGATTGTATTCGTTTCATAGTTTTTTACCGCATCGACAAATCTTGCGAATAACTCGACTATTTCCTTGTCCGACGGTTCCCGCTCCATCGAGTTGCTCAGCTTTTCCTGTAGAGCTTCGATCAATAATTCAGTTTCCTTTCCTGCTTTATGCACAGGGAAGCAATCATGAGGTGCGAAAATTGTTAATGTATACTTCTCGCGATAATACCCGGTATTCTTCAATAACTTTTTCGTACTTATTCCGCTATGGATCGAGATATATACCGCATCGCCTTCGTCCTTCATGAAGATATAGGGTAAGGCGTATTTTTCCGTGGAGAGAGCTGTTCCGTTAATTTGAACCGTGATAACATTCGACCCGTCGGGAAGTTCGCTCTCGATAAGTTCATACTCGCCCCGAACCAGTTCGATCGTCTTCGCGCTATTAATAGGAATCGTCTTTATTATATCGAGCTGATATTCCTTCAGATCGTAAATATTGAAGACCCTCCAGAGGCTGTTCCGGTTGATCACATAGTACCCCAAGCAAGACAATAAAGACAGCGTAAACACAATCGAAAGAATAAAAACCGCATTCAATTTTACCTTCATACTCTCCTCCTTGAATGTCTACTTCTACCAACTGATATCGAAATTATCGATACCGAGTTTACCGTAGGCTACACGGAACCAGAAATCGGCGGGGCGCCATTGGCCATGGAACAGGAATTCCGCCGTCAATATATATTGAATACTCCCTTGAAAGTTTACCTTTTTTATTCCTTTGAGACAGTAATCGCCCGATTCCTTAAAGAGCAGATCGTTCATCCAAAAATGTGAAACTGCCGATTTTATCCGTTCTTCTTCGCTCGAAAAATCCGTGATTCCGGGATAAGGAACGAAAAGCGAAACCAGACCGTTTGTATTGTGTGTTTTCAGATAAATAATATACTTATCAAACAACCCCGCTATTTCCTCGTCGGAAGGCTCCCGTTCCGCGGAATTGGACTGGATTTCCTCTAACGCCCGCCACCAGTAGTCCTGATTAAAATTCGTAGCCTTCACCGGAAAACACCCGTCCGGCGCAAAGATACTTATCTTGTAATCGCCGCGATAGTATTCCGATTCGTACTCTTTATTCGGATTCAACCCACTCTGGATAAACAGATAAACAGAGTCACCTTCATCATGGATAAAGATATAGGGTAATGCTTCTTTGCACGTCGACTTCGCAGAACCGGTAATACGCACGGAAATATAATTCGACTCGATGACGCAGATGTATTCCACTAGCTTATCCTGCCCGAAGACCATACAGACCGGTTTAGGACTATCGATGGCAACAGTTTTCTCAATGTCAAGCTTGTAATCCTGAAGCTGATAAATCCCTGCAATATTCCCCATGTACTTTTTATTGTATATATAATACACTACCGAGCCGATCAACGATACCGCGAGTATAACGGTTAACACCCAAACCCATTTTGCTATCGGTTTCATTTTTCCCCCGCCTAATCGGCTAACTGTTTATCGACAAAACCCAAATAAGCCCGCTGGACATAGTACATCCCGATACACGCAAGCGTCCCGCCGGAAATAAGACCTAATGATATGAGAAGTAAAAGGATTTCGCTCTTTTCATGTATGATCAACTGCTGAAATCCCGGAACCGCGCCGGTCAACCATTTTGCTATAGCGGCATATACCCCGAACAGTCCCGATACAGCTACGGCCGCGGCCGCAAGCCATATCAGCAGAATAAATATCAGCACAATAAACGCCGGTAACGCTAATAAAAAGTTCCGCTTGGGGTTTCGCCCTATCTTACCGGAAATGCTCGTGAGACGCGCGGCGCTCCCGATCTGAGGTTCCATCAAAACCTCCCCGTACTCCAACGCGATCTCTTCGGGCTTTCCAAGCCGCGCGATGATCTCGGCTTCGGTCTTCCCGTCATCCTTACCCGCGTTAAAATGCTCCTCGTAGGTCAGGAGTATTTCCATCCGCTCCTTGACAGTCAAACCCCTCTCCATCAGCTTCAATTCGAGCCGTTTCATAAACTTGTCTCTATTCATTTTTATCTCCCCGCAGGATTTCTTCAACACCATGATTGAGTGAACGCCAGTCCGAAAACAGCGACTCGAAATGCGCCTTTCCCTGTCCGTTGATCCGGTAGTAACGGCGCGCCGGACCTTCGGACGATTCCTTGAGGTAGCTCTCGACCAGCCCTTCTTTTTCCAGACGCCGAAGGATCGGGTAAACCGTGCCATCGGAGATATCGATGTGCTTCGTGATCCTCTCGACAAGGTTGTACCCGTAAAGGTCCTGATCGAGAAGCTGGCCGAGGACACAGAGTTCGAGGGCGCCCTTTTTCAACTGAATATCCATCTACACCTCGTGCAATACATCACTTTGTATAGTATAGTATATTGTATAGTAGTGACCATGTCAAGGGGTTTGACGGATTTTTTGAAAATATTTTTCAGGGAAAGGTAATTTTTCTCTTCGAAGGATTAGTCACATCGCCGAGATAGACCGGGCCGGTAAGTTCGCCCGTGGGGGTAATCAGTTCTTTCAGAATTTTTGGGTATAACGCGTATTCCGCGATACGATCCAGATCGAGCCATTCGACGCCGTTCTGCCAAGTATCGGGAATATGCCCCGTCCGAGGTTCGTTATCACCGTCGATCCGGCAGACGAACATGAACTCGACCTGATGGAAGTCCTTATTTCGATGACTAAACTCGTGGTTCCGTTCTATATAATCCCTGACATAACGGAGATCGCCCGGCAGTACAGTCACTCCGATCTCTTCGCGGCACTCGCGGATCAGCGCATCCGTAATACTTTCCTCATGATTCTGACCGCCGCCCGGAAGGAGATAGAACGGCGTCCCGCCGTCGTCGACACACTTGATCGTCAACAGGCGTCCGCAGTCGATAATAATAGCCTTCGCCGAAGTTCTAACCGAATTGTCCATCGTGCGCTCCTCGACGAATAAAAGTTAACTCATACTTTAGAATTAAAGTTGGGTTTTTCATCCTCCCTTGATCGAACGGAAAAGCTGATAGACCGGTTTGATAGTGAGAAAATCGTTAGTTACCCGATCGATCAGGCCGCGTGTGAAAAGTACATCGTCAGGTTCGTGCTCTGAATAGATATACAGCGATTTCCGTTCGCACCATTCCCGTTCGAGTTCGGAAAGACTCTTATCGATCGGGCGCTTATACCGATCCCCGCCGAGGGTGAACACCGATTTCGAGAGCGCATTAACCGCGTTATCGAGCACCCCCCTCTCAGAGCGGACGACTGACTTCATCAGTGCCCGCATCTCCGGGGTAAAAATATAATATCCTACACCGTATGAGTAACGGTCGAATCCGATGTCGAAGTAAAACGCCGGGTCGGTCTGCCAATCCGGGGTGGAGCGTTTAAATGTGATCCAGAGATTCGTCCGATACGGCGATTTATCTTTTGAGAAACGGACATCGCGGTTGATCCTTGCGATTGCCTTATCCGGATTGACTATCTCCTCCAATTCGGGATCCATTTCGCGCATCCTGATGTTCAGTTCCATGGTAAACGAACGCATCGGTTCCCGAACCGCGCTCAGGTATTCCATACGGTGCTGTTCGAACCATTCCTTATAGTTGTTCATCCCGAGATCGTGAAAGAAACGGAACATCTCGCGGGAAAATCCCGTGAAAGGGGCGACACCTGCCGGCATATCAAGTTACTCCATGATGCGATGCGGTTACTTATCGGATAATCCGTCCGTCTTCGTCCAGTCTATTTTGAGCCCGATCTTGTCGACCAAAGCCTCCACCCCTTCGTCGTCATGGTATTCCAAGCCGCTGGGAAGGAATGCATAAGAACCGTCGTTCTCTTTTACCAGCCGGATTGACACATGATGCGCGGCGGTAATATTTGTTTTACCGTACTTCCCGAAGTTGAAATCGATCGAACCGTTACAGGTGCAGATATAGACCTGATTTGTCCATTCGGCGACGACAGTGAAAACCGTACCTCGGACAAGCGCGACCGCGACGTCAGTCTCGACCACAAAACCCTTGCCGCCCAAATCGCCCATCACATACGCGACCTGTCCGTTTTTAATATAGATGATGGAAGGATTCTTCGAGATATCGATTTTCACCGAGGAATTCCCGACTATCCGGAACATATCCTTTTTACCAAACACGATATCGCAATAAGAATTCGTGCCCGTGACGATCAGATCGTCATAATCGATATCATCGCCCACCGAGGCATTCGTACCGTTGAGGGTGACATCCCCAACAACCGTATCAACCTCACCCTTGACCGCGGTTTGGTCTTGTGTCTGACATCCGGCAACGATTAGAACCGAAATAAATACTAAAAAGAAAAATATCTGTTTCTTCATACGCACCTCCTAAGTCAATAGAATTATATTTCAAGTGATCTGATAAATCAAGATTTTATCGGCCGGTTGTTTATAACAAAGAATATTTTTGATAGACATAAGATTTTTAAAGACAAAGCGAATACCCGATATTCAAGCCGAGATATCCCATTTTTTTCTCATTCTGACCGAAATAGTTCAAATGAAAAAAATTGTACGAGATATCGAAGAAAATAGAATCCGATTCTTTGCCTACATCCGGAAATAAGGGGAAATCCGCACCTAATCCCAGTTTTATCATGTAGGCCTGAGCATATCCTTCATTTCCGATAAAGCTCACGATACCCGAATGGACTTGATGGTCGAAATACGGCCGAATACTATCAGAAATATTGAGATGTACCCTGATGCCCAAACCGAATTTTATGGTCTGCATATTCGCGGGATTTCCGGGATAATAGTGATACAGTGTTCCGATAGACATTTCGGTATTGATAAGTTTTGTTTTCGGGGTAAGTATATACGTGATCTCGAAACCCGCATGGGGGCCAACAGATGTCGAACCGTTAAACTCATTCAAAAACAAGTAAGAAGCCCCGCCCATGAATCTTATCTTATGCCCAATCGCATTGACAGAAGAAAAGAGGAAAATCAAGAACAGGATAGATACTATCGTTTTCATCGGATTTAACTCCGTACAAAAAGAAAGGGCTGACAAATCAGCCCTTTCAAAGATAAAGACAGAACCTCGCGACACCTACTTTCCCGCGTAGGCAGTATCATCGGCGACAGCGGGCTTAACTTCCGGGTTCGGAATGGGACCGGGTGTGACCCCGCCGCTATGGTCGCGAGGAAAAAAGACAGGTAAAATCGTCCCTCGGCTGCGCTCGGGAACCGAACCCTTGTGGCGCGCTTGGGGTGACGTATACCGGAAAGATATTAATTGGTATAAAAAAAAGGGAGGGAAAAAAAGAGGTCAAGGCTAACGACCGATTAGTAACGCTTGGCTGAACATGTTACCATGCTTACACCTGCGTCCTATCAACCTGGTAGTCTCCCAGGGGTCGTAGGGGATACCTAATCTTGGGGCAGGTTTCCCGCTTAGATGCATTCAGCGGTTATCCTTTCCAAACATAGCTACCCTGCATATGCCGCTGGCGCGACAACAGGTACACTAGCGGTTTGTCCACTCCGGTCCT
>Ga0209416_1000367_pt1 | contig 47119 bp, 61 predicted proteins | sample RifGroF1_FD_184001 | JGI IMG/M metagenome (GOLD analysis project Ga0209416, IMG submission 184001) | Groundwater microbial communities from Rifle, Colorado, USA - Groundwater F1 (SPAdes) (version 2) | ecosystem: Environmental > Aquatic > Deep subsurface > Groundwater | place: Rifle, Colorado...
CCTGGGCTACGGGGAATGGGTTGAACACAAAATTGAGGAGGCACGACAATGAACACAAGAGAGAAAGCAAAGCTTGTCCGTAATGCCTGCGTCAAGGCCTACAATATGGACTACGACGAGTTCTGCGCTGTCTTTGGCGAGGAAGCCCAGCATGGGAATTACCTCAAGGAAAAATGGCAGTTGATGCAACGTGATTTCAGCCGGTGGTTCTGCGGGCTGGATGAGGAATCGCCCGAGAAGTTCATCGCTGAGCTGTAATAAATCTAACAATTAAAAGGAGCAACGACAATGAAAGAACACACGATCAAAACCACCCTGCATTACTACAGTTTCAACACCCACAACCTGACGGAGCACGAAGCCTACCTCGCCCTCTGTAAAAAGCTTAGGGGTATAGGCCTGCAGCTGTTTGACTCAATCTCGTCAGATCACTGGAACTTCTACAACAATAAAATCAAACCCCTCGACGGTACTATCGTCCACCTCGAAACTCAGTGGCTGTTTGACAACCAGTGGGCCTGCTCTGAGGGTTTACGAATCTTTGATTGGTCCGAAGCGATTTACTGCGACAACCGTAGACTCAAGCAGGGGATGTGGCTGGAGCAGACCCAGGAAATGATTGACATCCGCAACAACACCAGGAAGTGCGGGTATTGCGGCGCCCAGTCGACCGGTCCCGAAGAGTTTCACACGGCCTGCCTTGGCAGCCAGTACCTCAAGCAGGGTGAAATCTATTTGATCCGGATGAGGGCGGTATCGGAACGGCCGCGCCAGTTTCCAAAATTGACCGAGGCTGAGGCCGCGGTCCTGGTCCCCGCTTACGAAGTGGCCCAGGGCTTGGGCGCGGAGGAGCGCGAGAAGAAAGCCCACAGCCTCCTCCGTAAGAAAGTCGCGGCCCTGGTCTCAGAGGCGCAGGTGAAAGCCAGTGCCCTTATCTTTGAGGCCGAGAAGAAGACCACGGCTTATACCTGGCTGCTTGACCACAAGTTCCGAGAGTTAGATAACGTTATCTACTACTCGCATACGGACAAGTTCTGCTTTGGTTGGCGGGAGCCCTACGGCGCCGACGCCTCCGTGCTGCGTGAATCCCTTGAAGGTTTTCCTTTTGATTACGAGGTGAAGTGATGGATAGGTTTGAAAGAGCTAAAACGTCGGCTGATGAGACCGTCTCCGGGGTGGAGATGGTCTGCGCCAATTGTGGTTTGGGGATAGATTACAAGGTCTCTCCTCATCACAGCGGCACTAACGATCTGGTACTTGTCCCTGAGCCCTGCATAGTTTGTTATCCAAGTCCGGAGGAGCAAGGCTACGCCTTAGGTGTAGCCAAGGAAGAAGCGGAGGAGGATACAACCGAGAAGGTCCTGATGCGGTTGCTTGAGCTTTCCAGGGCGATGTCCACTAACGACTGGGACTGCACGCCTGACCAATCACAGGAGCATAACCTCAGAAAACTCATCGATGCCGACGACGACCTCTCGGCGTTTCTGTACAGCATTGACAGAAAGGAGAAAAGAAATGCTGACAAAAAGTGAGATTGACCAGTTGGCGAAAGCTACTGTGGCTGCGATGGGTGACATATTCTACGATTATGAGCAAGCTCCTCAAGGCAACAACCATCCCGTGACTGTGGCTAGAAAGGCCGTAGTCAAAGGCATTGAGCAGGCCCTCGCTACCACTCCTACAGTGACGCCGAGGATGTTGGAGTCTGCCCACGTTATTTTGGGGGTACTTTCTGATACTGCTATTGTGTCGTTCGATAACTTCAAAGATATGCGCGACATCTTCAAAGTCCTGTACCGGCTCCCTGTGGTGGACCCCAAGCCGTATACGGTGCTGTTGGTGTTGCCGGACTACTTGGCGGATGACTACGGACAGGAAACATTCCTCGCCCAGGTCGACGCCGTAAATGTGAAAGAGGCCGTAGCCGAGGCCCGCCGTGAGGCTGTTTCTGAACTTAACGCCACGCTCGATACTGACTTCTTCGTTTCCTTCGTCTGCGAAGGCCACGTTGACGATATAAAGGAGGTAAAAGCAGCTACCAAATAACTTATAAAAACCTATAAAACTTAGGGAGAATTTGATCAGTTTTCTTATTGACTTCTTCCATGATGGAGGTATAGTGAAGGAATGGAAAAACTAAATTGTAAAAGATGTGGTCATGAATGGATCAAAAGACAGGAGAAACTACCTGTAAAATGCCCTAAATGCACCTCGCCGTACTGGAATAAGGACTATGCGAAGAAGTCACAAAATAAGACTAAGTCCAAATAACAAGCAGGCCACCTACTTCTCCAAGTGTGCCGGGGTAACTAGGTTTACCTACAACTGGGCTTTAGGCAGGTGGAAGGAGAGGTATGAGGCAGGGATCGCCTCGTCCTCCTTTGGCCTGAAAAAGGAATTCAACTCAATAAAGAGAACTGAATTCCCTTTTGTGGCTGAGGTGACTAAATGGGCTCCAGAGAGAGCTTTTGCTAATCTTGATAAGGCTTTCCAGAAGTTCTTCAAGGAGAAGAAAGGCTACCCAAAATTTAAAAAGAAGGGAGTCCATGATTCTTTTTATATTTCCGGAAGTGTCCTGAAACTGGATGGGAATAAAGTCAAAATTCCCAAACTCGGCTGGGTTAAAATAACAGAGCCAGTAAGGTTCTTAGGCAAAATCAACTCTGTTGTTATTTCAAAAAAAGTAGGAAAGTGGTTTGCTTCCTTCTCAGTAGATCTTGGTGAAGTCCCCAGAGAAAACCAATCTGGAGGCTTAGTTGGGATTGACTTAGGTATAAGCAAACTGGTTACTCTTTCCGATGGCACAGTCTTTGAAAACCTAAAAACAACCAAGAAGTATGAGAAAGGGTTGAGAAGGCTAAACAAATCCTTAGCCAGGAAGAAGAAAGGTTCGGAAAATTGGAAGAAAGCGAAAGAGAAGTTGGGTCAACTTCACCATAAAATATCCTGTGTTCGGGCTGATGACATTCATAAGATGACTTCTACAGTCTCCAAGAACTATTCTGGTGTCTGTATAGAAGATCTCAGTAGTAAGAACATGATGAAGAATAAGAACTTAGCCAAGTCTCTGGCTGATGCTTCCTTTGGGGAAATAAAGAGACAACTTCTGTATAAAGTAGATAAGGTCATCCAAGTGAGTAGGTGGTTTCCTTCCACCAAACTCTGTTCAAACTGTGGCCAATTGAATAAGATGCCCTTGTCTAAAAGAACTTTTGAATGTGACTGCGGCTTCGGTCCAGTGGACCGGGACCTCAATGCTGCTAGGAATATTCTTTTAGAAGGAATACGGCAGGGTTTGCCGAATTTTAAGCCTGTGGAGTTGGAAGCTCTGACTTGAGATTTGCATCAAGTGAAACTTCTGACGTTGAAGCAGGAACTTTACATTAAACTTCGAACTTGCAAGTTTTTGTAAGTTAAAGGAACCAGGACTGAGATGAAAAGTTTAGTACTGAAGAATGTAGATATCGAGTTGTTGAGGAAGCAGAAAGCCGCCCTTGTGAAAGTCCGGGCAGAGTGCCGAAATATGGTAGACAATATGGAGTATCGGGCGCCGGAGGATGAAGAGATGCTTGCGCTCGATGGCGTCCTCCACCTCCTTGACGGCATCACTGACGCGGACGAGGACAACCACACCCTGGAGGACCAGGAGGTCGACTCTATCGTTGTGGATCTGAAGGTGTTGCTGGCGATCTGCGCTCGCAATGATATGTCCTCCCGGGCCCACGACCTCGCCCTTAAGCGGGCTGTCAACTTCCTGGAGTGCAAACCTTTTCCTATCGGAGGTAAATGATGGGTATGTTCGACTATGTGAAAATTTCCTGCCCTCGCTGTGGCCGCGTCAATATTTTTCAAAGCAAAGCAGGACCGTGCAGTTTGAATAAGTACACTCTGGCTAGGGCGCCGCTGGCGGTGGTTGCCGACCTGCAGGAGGACGGGAAGCGCGGTGATTTGAAGTGTGTGGATTGCGGGGTTCAGTTTGAGCTTCAGGTCCAACATATGGTCAGCGTCGAGGTGAAACAAGAGGATACTGAGTGGGAGGACGACGAATGATTGGCTATAAGCTCCTGCGTCAAAGAAGGAATGGAACTCTCGGCCCTCTGTTTATCAACGCCAGGCAGGTAATCCCGATCGGGGTCGAGCTGCAGGCCGAGGACCACCCCACCAAAGGCTACGCCCACAGACCGGGCTGGCATATCACCAATTCCCCGCATGCCGCCCACCTGAAGATGGATGGGCGGGTGTGGGCCGAAGTAGAGTTCGACGACTTCTACGAATTCAAGCGCCCGGAGCATCAGGGCGGCATGTGGTACATCGCGCAGAAAATGCAAGTAATTAGAATACTGTAGGTCAGTGACCTAGAAAGGAGGAGGAGCAACAGATGAAACTAATGATAAGTGAAGGCAACAGCAAGATCGGTGCTGTGCCTAACATTTCCCTGCCGCCTGGCCTCAGTTGTGCCCCGTGTGTGCCCTGCTTTGGCGACGGCTGTTACGCTATGAAGGCGTACCGGATGTACCCGAATGTGCGAACGGCGTGGGACGGCAACCTCGCGCTGTGGCGGGGCGACCCCGAGGCGTTCTCGTATGAGTTGTGGGCGTGGCTGCAGAGCAACCACCCCCGGCTGTTTCGCTGGCACGTCGGCGGCGATATTGTCGACCAAGCATACGCCGACGACGTCCTCGGGTTTGCCGAGTTGTTTCCGACCACCAAGTTTCTTTGCTTTACCAAGCGTTACGACCTGGACTTCAGCGAGAAGCCGGCCAACCTCACGATCGTGATTTCTGTGTGGCCGGGGCTCGCCTTTCCGGAGGAGAAGTTTGAAGACTTCCCGAAAGCTTTCCTTGCCGAGGACTCCAGGGCGCCACTGCATAAGATCCACCTTCGCTGTCCTGGTCACTGCGGACAATGCGACTACAAATGTTGGGACGCGCTGCAGCCGGGGATGGCTGTAGTCTTTGACAGACATTAATAAAAAAAGGAGAAACAATATGAAATTAACGATTGAAATACCGGATTCAGCTCTTCGGGCAGCTGTTGAGGCTGAGGTCGGTAGGGCTATTGCCAAAGTATCAGAAGACGTGATTCAGGCTAAGCTTGATACGGTATTGGCAGCCAAATTAGGACACATACAGAAACAGATACCTGCTCAAGTTGGGGTTGCGTTGCGAGCGGCTATCAATGACTGTGTTAATGGGATTATAGGAGTCACTACAAGGGAACGACAGGTTTACATCCGTGCAATAGTCGCTGATATTGTGACTGAAACACTCAAGAATGTTAGATAAGAGGTGCGAAGTGAAAAGAATTTACAAGTATGGGGTTACCACAGCCCCTATACCGATGCCAGTGGGGGCACAGATCCTAAGTGCCGGGCTGCAGGATGGGGCCATTGAAGACCAGGTTTATGTGTGGGCAGTGGTAGATCCTACCGCCCCGCTTGAGCCACGGTGTGTCACGTACTATTTCACCAACGGCGACATACCCGAGCCGTTCACCTTCATCGGAACCCTTCAATGTAAGAATGGCTTCGTGTACCATGTCGTAGAACTTCTTAAGGAGGTTGAAGCAGCTACCAAATAACTTATAAAAACTTATAAAAACTTATTGACAGAGAGGTCTTGTATGCGTATAGTCCGGGTAACAAAAGATGAGTTTGAAACAGAAGACGGATCGGTATATCCAATAATCCCACCACTCGAGGAGGAGATGTCACTTGAAGAGTTCCAAGAGCACTACGACTACGCTTCTGCGGTTGTCAGAGGCCGCAAAAAGGCTGGGGGTGACCACTCAAACCATCCGGGATTGGGATCGGGCGGGGAAGATAAAGACCGTTAGGTCCGAAGGTAACCAACGACGAGTGCCACTGTCGGAGGTCGAGGCCCGGGTCGGAAGTGTAGCCCGTAGGACTGCACTTGTGTATGCGAGGTGTTCAACGCAGAAGCAGGCGGACAACCTTGAGAGACAGGTCGGCCGACTTCTTGAGTACGCCAGTTCAACGTACGAAAACACCGAGCTGTACAAGGACATTGGTAGTGGGTTGAATGAAAATCGGAGGCAGTTTAAAAAGTTGCTGAAGAGGCTTCCGGATCCCGACGTGTCCTGCGTGGTGGTTGAGTACAAGGATCGTCTAAGCCGTTATGGCTTTGAGACTTTTAAAGGTTACTGTGAGTCGCTGGGGGTCGAGGTCGACGTTCTTCAGACAAAGGAATCGGTTGAGTTCGAACAGGAGTTCGCTGAGGATGTGGTGGCTCTGATTGCCTCTTTTTCCGCCCGGCTCTACGGGCGACGCGGTGGGCGGAAATGCAAAGAAGCCACAAGATCCGCCTGAATCCAAATAACGCGCAAGCTACCTATTTTGCTAAGGCTTGCGGGTGCGCAAGGCTTGCTTACAACTGGGGCTTGGCGGAGTGGGTGCGGCAGTACGAAGCGGGTGGGAAGCCTTCAGCTTTTGGGCTGAAGAAGCAGTTTAATGCTATAAAGAGGCAAGAGTTCCCCTGGATCACAGAAGTCACCAAGTGCTCGCCTGAACGAGCTTTTGATGACCTGGATCGAGCGTTCAAGAATTTCTTCAGGAATGTGAAGCAAGGAAAGAAGCTTGGTTTTCCTAGATTTAAAAAGAAAGGAGTCAAAGACTCATTCTACATCCCTAACGATAAATTTTCAATCCATGAAGATTATATCAAGATACCCAAGTTGGGTATTGTTCGGATGACCGAGCCACTTAGGTTTCAGGGCAAGATCATGTCAGCAGTGGTCTCAAAGGGTGCAACCGGTTGGTTCGCTTCAATCGCAGTCAACATAACTGATGGGGAAGAGTGTAGCGATAACCAAGTACATTCTTCTATTGGTGTGGATCTCGGTGTCACCAAGCTGGCTACGCTGTCAAACGGGGTTGTGTTTGAGAACCCCAGAGTCACTAAAACATATGAAGTGAGGTTGCGTCGGCTCAATAAGTCCTTGGCCAGGAAAAAGAAAGGATCCAACAACAGGAAGAAGGCTAAGGAAAAGTTAACCAAGCTCCATTACAAAATCAGCTGCATCCGAAAAGATGCTACCCACAAGATGACCCATTATTTGGCTACTAACTATTCAGACATTTGTATTGAGGATCTGAATGTAGCCGGGATGGTAAGAAACCGTAAGTTGGCGAAGGTTATCTCTGACTGTTCCTTCGCAGAGATCCGACGCCAACTGGAGTATAAGGCGGTCAGAGTTCATACTGTAGGAAGATTTTTTCCGAGCACGAAGCTTTGTATGAACTGTGGGCAGCTGCACGAAATGCCACTGAGCAATCGTACGTTCAGTTGCGACTGTGGGACCCCTGACATGGATCGGGACCTCCACGCGGCTAAGACAATAGAAGTAGAAGGATTGAGAGCTTATACCGAGGGGTTCTCGGGATTTCAAGCCTGTGGAGATAGCAGCTCTGGCACAAACTTATCTGTGTGAAACTGCCGTCGGCGAAGCAGGAAATCTACATTAATTTTAGAGGGGCGAAAGGACCCCTTTCTAACTTTTTATAAGTTAGATAAACCAGGAGTCAATTTGAATAACTTGTGGTCACCGCACCCACCGCAGGCATACACCGTTATGGTAGACGGGGTGCCGGCGGGATTAGGGGCAAGAGAAGAGTTTGTCGGCAGGCCAGGATTGTGGAATATGTTCTGGCTACACTCCACTAAGGTCGATACCTTGCTGAACTGGGAGCTTCCGCCGGAGCAGGCGATTGCGGACACGGTTGTGCTGCACCACTGCATCGACTCAGTCAATTACACTTGTCAAGGTATGTCGTTTGAGTCCCTGTGTGAAGTGCTGCCGGCTGAAGACCTGATATCCAGGGTCATGGAAAAAGGCTGTCACCCACCGATCCGGGAGTTCTGGGACGAAACTGCTGCTGGGTGGTACCAGTTTGTCACCGACAGGCTTAAGACATATAAATCTTTGGACAAGAAGAAAGGTGTGGTAGTGCAGGGAAGATTCCCCTTGCATAATAAACAGTAGTAGGTTAAACAGTTAGGTTCGCTAGAATCAGCACTCCACGGAGTGCTGATTCTATTTATTACCTAACTTCTATAAGCAGGAAATAACGATGAAACTTAGCTCCTGGAGAAAGGACAATAGCATTACCCAGAAACAGGTAGCCGCGGTGATAGGGGTTGATACTACCATGATCAGCAAGTATGAACGGGCACTGGCTAAGCCCACCCTATACCATTTGGCGCTAATCCACAAGCTTACTAATAACCAGGTAACCGTAGAGGACTTCCTATATGCAGACGAAAAAGCCGCCGTTGCCGAAAATAACTGTCGCCCATCCGAGAATCCCGTATCGAGTGGTACCTGCAGTGCCTGTTCGCGACGGGGACCAAGTCTGCATAGTTGAACTGACCGGTGGCTTTTTCCGGGTGCTGCATATCGGCTCAGGCATAACCCTTACAGACACCAACACACTCAAAGCCGCGAAGACATATACCAACGTGATCGGGAACAAGTGCAAACACAACACACGGTTCAGAGAGCAGTTCGAGAAGGTGTCCTGGGAGAAGTTCTGCCGGCACCAGAATGGCAGGTCCGAGCCTGATTGTGAGTGGCTGTTCCGAGTGCTTGACTCCCACAGTTCCGTGGAGGGGCATGTGCCAAAAGCTGTCACTAAACACGAACGATATCTATATCCTCCGGAGCCGCTCATATGATTCAGTTTTCTGTTATAACAAAAGACAGCGGCATCCTTACCAAGCGGTACAGCCTCGTTGACGGGGAGCTGACCAAAGACAGTAGCCAATGTTTCCTCGACCGTGGCAAAGTCGAGACAATCAATATCGACTTTAAGAACCTCCCCGGCGTAATTGACAAACTGGACCACACCCAGGCGATAGTCCACGGAGTGGCCATTGAAGCCTTGATCAGGCCGGTGCCGATAGTGTCGCGGCAACTGCTGCCGGCAAATCCAGGGGCGATAACCCGAACACTCGATAAGTTCTTCTGGCCGGAAGACGGCATCATGATGTTTGATTACGACCCGCCCCCGGGAGCAACCCCGCTTACCAAAAAAGAACTGATAGAGGCTCTCAGGTCGCTTGATCCACAATTGGCCACCGCAGCCATGGTATGGCGCCCCTCCGCCTCCTCCAATATTGTCGGGGACGACAATACGGTCTACGCCGGCCTTAGGAACCAGCGGATCTATGTACAGTATAAGAACCCTGGAAACATGGAGGAGTTCGTCAAAAATCTCTTCATGTCTGCCTGGGAAAAAGAGCTGGGTTATATCTTCATCACCGCAGCCGGAATCCCGCTTGAACGGACGATCTTTGATATGGCGGTGTTCAGCCCCGAGCGCCTTGACTTCGCCGCCGGCGGCGTGTGTGGAAAGGGGCTCAAAAAGCAGGTCATATTTTCTCAATTCATCTCCGGCAAGGTAGTAGATCTCGATCTCATTGCCGAGCCACAAGACGTCTACCGGCATGAGATGAACGTGTCCGTGGCCAAGCGGGCGGTTGAAGGCCAGATCGCAGAGAAGCGGGCGGAGTACATAGCTGAGCAGGCCACAAGGATAGCCCAGCGCCAGGGTATCACCAAAGCCAAGGCCCGGGTTGTGGTCGAGTCCAGGATGGACAACAAGTTGCTCCCTGACGATGTGGTCTATACCGATGATATGGAGCCGATTACGGTCAGGAACATTCTCTTGAGCCCTGATGACTATAACGGCATGGTTGTCCGGGATCCACTCGAACCTGAGTACGGTAAGAGTAAGGCCAAGATCTTTGTTGATGATGACGGTGTCTGCATTCATTCGTTTGCTCACGGGAAGCAGATTTACCGGGTAAAGTTCGATATCGATTACGTCCTGGCCAAATTGATGGACACGGCAACGGAGGATCTTGAGGCTGTCTGGCAGGGACATTATAACAATCTTGAAGCGACCCCTACAGGCAGGGACAAGCTGGCAAAGTATATTTCAAAGGAGGTTGGGGTATCAAAAACAGCGGTCGTCAAGGAAATGGCGGAGCTGGACAAGAAGAACCAGGAGAGGAAGAAAGCTGCCGCCCTCACCCATAATGAGATGGCCATGGGCGTCATCGCCGCCCTGGGCGACAACGTCATCGCTACAGAGGGCTCCATCTACTCTTTTGACAAGAATAGGTGGGTAAAGCGACAACCAAACGTAGCGATGGACAAGGTGATAACCTTGTATGATGGCTGCGAGCAATGCAGGACGGTGGCCCAATATAAAGCGATCACCGGACATGTTATTGATCTGCTCGATAAGCCGTTGTTCTTCTCGGAGCTTACTCCGGTGGTGGCCACCAAGGACGGGTACTGGCAATTGGACGCCGCCAACGCGGTCATAAAGAAGGTCCCGGTCGACCGCGCCCTCCGGGTCCGGTTTGTCTTCCCGTTTGAATCTTCTGCGCAACCGCAAATGCCGAAGTTGTTTATGACTTTTTTGGAGTGGGCTTTTGAGAGGGATCTAAACCAGATCCAGCTCATGCAGGAGGCCATGGGTGCCGTGTTTCTGGGGGTACTTACCAGGCAGTGGCAGAAGGCTATATTGTTTAGGGGCACAGGCCAGAACGGCAAAGGCACTATGCTTGACATTATCTCCGGCATTATGCCTAAGGAGTTTATCTCCGCGGTGTCACCGGAGAAGTTTTATGACGACAATCATAAAATCATGCTGGCCGGCAAGCTTTTGAATATCTGTCCGGAGTTGGAAAAGGGTAAGCCGTTGCCGTCGGCGGCCTTCAAGACAATAATAGATGCAGGGACTATTACCGCCCGGGCCGTGTACGAACGGGCCGTATCCTTTGATTCCACTGCCGCCCACCTGTTCTCCACGAACCATCGATTGATCCTAAACGATGACTCCAAGGGTATGAAGCGGAGGTGGCTGTTTTTCTCTTTTGATAATACAATCCCGGATGAACAGAAGGTGCCTGGTCTGGCACAGACGATTGTCCGGCAGGAAGCGGCGGATATATTCCACTGGGCCATGGAGGGCGCCTGCAGGTTATATAGGAACAATGTCTTCACAGCCACGGCCTCAAATACCAGAGTGTCTGAGCAAACGTTTATCGGTCAGAACCCGTTGGCCGATTTCCTGGTGGATACAGATGTGATCGAGTTGTTGGATGCGGCCTCGCCGGGGCTGACCCCTGAGGCGGCAAAGAAGTATTTTACCTTGAGCAAACCTCTGTACAAGGCGTACCGTAGCTGGTTTGCCGAGAACGCCCCAAGTAAGCGGCCCGGGGATGCAATGGATTACAATGTCTTCTGCTGCGCGATGGAGGAGAAATACGGGGCGCAGACTCGTCAGGACAATAAACGAGGGTGGAAGGGGATAAAGTTGTTAAACGGAGGAGCAGGTATATGACTGATGTGTTTGAAATTATTAATAAAGAATTTATCTTTCCTTTTGAGCCCTATGCGTATCAGCGTAAGGCTTTGAATACGGCCGTGACGTTTCGCAATCTACTGCTGCCGCTGAAGGTGGGTCGAGGCAAAACGCCCATGGCCACCTGGCGCCTGCTCTTTGACGCCCTCGCCCACGACGTCAACCAGGGCGTCGTCATCGTGCCGCCGTCCCTGGTGGTGCAGTGGCAGCGTTGGCTGCAACGTATCCGGCATGTAACTGGTGGAGGGCTGGATGTCCTTGCCTATTATGGAACACCCGGCCAGCGAGCAACCATGGATCTGGTCAACCCGGACGTTATTGTCATGTCCCGAAACATATTTGTCAAGGATTTCAAGAGAATAAGTAATGAGTTGGGCAGCAAGAATAACATCCACGTTGTTTACGATGAGGCCCAGGAGGGCCTTAGAAACATCAGCAACAAGATCTGGCGCTACTACCACCAGTTCACTTCTAATAAACGGACGACCCTTCTGAGCGGCACTCCGGTCGACCGCCCGGCCGACGTCTATGCTATTTGTAAGCTCCTCGACCCCACGATCTACCCCACCAAGCGCAAGTTTGAAAACCTGCATGTGGGTAACGTCGACTTCTTCGGCAAGGTAACGGAGTGGAAGGGGGAGGAGTTGATGCGGGAAAACCTCTACAAGAACGCCGTGCTGATTCCGGACAGCGAGCTGGCGGAACTACCAGGGCTGGTTATTCAGGATGTTCCGTATGAACTGGGCGCCAGACACCGAAAGCTTTACGATGAGTTCGTAAGCGAGCAGTTGCTTACGACTGACTCCGGACAGGTGCTGGACGGCACGGAAACAAATAGGATGTTTCACGCCTTGCAGAGGTTTGTCACCTGTCCTGATAGGATGGACTTCCGTAGTATCCAGGCGGTACTGCACGAGATCCTCTGGGACCTCTACAACGAGGACGAGGGCAAACTCATCATCGCGGCCTACTATAGGGACACCAACCAGGGGATTCTGGAGTTCTTTCAAGGCAGGGGGGTGTACGCCGTCGGCTGTTGGGGCGACCACACCCGGGAAGAGCAGAGGCGCAACCTGGACGACTTCATGGGTAACGACGCCTGCCAGGTGCTGGTCGGTAATTGGGGGTCATTCGGGGTAGGTACGGATGGTCTGCAACAGGTCTGTTCTCGAATGGTCCTTGCTGAATTGCCACTTACGCCCAGCAGGTTTGAGCAGCTCACTGGTCGTCTTGATCGTACCGGTCAGGTGAATAAGTGTATAGTCAAATGCCTGATCGCGATCGACACTATCCAGGAGACTTTGTTTACTGCCCTGTTGGGCAAGGACGACCTGTTGCAGAAGATCACGATGCAGCATACATCAATGCGGGATTTGTTGAAAAGAAGCAAATAACGCTTGATAAGTAAAGCTACATAAGTTATGATTCTTATCAACCAATAACAAGGAGGTGCCCAACCAGAAAAGTAATTGTCTATGTCAACTAAACTGTCAACCAACGCTGTAAATTAAAATCAAGAATGAGGTATTACCATGGGTTTAGGAAAGAAAACTGCTGACTCTGCCGTTGCTGCTACTGCCAAGAAAGTTGTCGAGGTCGCTGAGGTTGTAAAAGGCGAAGACGTTGCTGAGGTCGCTGCCCCGGTCGAGGTCGCTGAGGTTGTAAAAGGCGAGGACGTTGCCGAGGTCGCCGCCCCGGTCGAGGAGAAGGCGGTAGCGGTGAAGAAACAGGCAGCTCCGCCTGCGGTTAAAAATGCTTTTGTTGGCGTGGCGCTCTCTGGCTTTAAGAACGCGATCCCTGCTCTGGACTTTGGCACGCTGCCACGCTTCAAGGCGTCCCCTGCCGGCATCAAGGGTGACGAGGGCTCTCTCGGGCAGTGGTGCGAGGCTACGATCGTGTCCTATAACGACCAGTTTGCCGTGGCTCCAAATGAGGACGGCGCCCCCAAGGAGTTGTGCAAGTTTTCCGGGGACGGGGTTAACCTCTCGGACGGCTCCGGCACTGTCGCTGACCACCTGGCCATGCTGAAGGAAGAGGGCTACGGCAAGGCTGCCTGCAAGAGGTACAACGATCTGATCGTTATCCTTGACGATGCCGAGAAGGAGCACGACGAGATCGGGAACATGGTCACGTTCTCGCTGTCGCCCATGTCCGTGAAGGCGTTCGAGCGGTACCAACTGCAGACCACCGTCAAGATCGGTATGAGAACGATGACTGAGGAGGCTGCCCAGAAGATCCGGATCACCGCCAAGGACAAGTCGTTTAGCGGCAAGGACTTCAAGTGTTTTGACTTCAGTACTGTTGTCGTTAAATAAGGCTGTGTAGTTTGTGAGGATAAAAGCCCTGGTGAAGTGATTTACCAGGGCTTTTGTTTATTGGAGGAGATGAAAGTAGTATCTGGCAACCGGTACTACATGAAAAGGAGCGGAACATGAGTAAAAAACAAATTGATAAAATGGTTGATCGTTTCCTGTGCTGGCCTTTGCCTAAAGATTTTGCACCTGACGGAAGAATCTTTTTTGACCCTTCTCCAGACGCGGCTGGATATGACCCTACGTGGCCTGTCGGCACGAATCTTCTGACAGCGGTGCAGGCCCGACAGATGTTTGAATATGCTCTTAACGGCGAGAGAGAAGGCAACATTGTAACCTGCGTCTACTGTGGTCACGAGTACCCAGATGGAACACCCACAGCAAAGCATGAGCTACTTACTGCCCATATCAAGGAGTGTGAAAAGCACCCGATGAGAAGTGCGGAACAGAAGATAGCGAAACTTCGCTCGGCGCTAATTGGACTAATAGGAGCTGAAAAGCCAGAAGAACTTAACCAAATGGAGTTTATCATTCGGTCAACACCAGCCCCTGAGTTTGACAAAATTGCGGCCATAAATGCCATCGATATATTAAGGGCAACGGCCTGATCCCACTACAAAGGAAAGTGCCATGAAAACATTGCAAGAATTGTTGGAAATGAAAGTGCAAAGCGAAGGAATAAATGGATCTGTTGAAATTACTCCAGACTTCAGAGTAGCGGTCCAAGGAATTCATGAATACGGCGTTCATATTATCGTTCATCCTATGGGACACAACGGTGACACGTTGGATTTTATAGTCAAAGGCAACACCATTACACCAGCATGAAAAGGAGCAAATATGTGTGATTGCAAAAAAGAAATGGAAGCAAAATTACTCGAAACTGTGCAAGCACAAAGGCCGGAAGCGCAACAATTGAAGGTTGAGTTAGATGGCTACGGATTCATGCTTACCGGAAACGAATTAAGCCACCGACCAGTAATGCCAATTAAAATTGAGTACATGCATATTCTCAAAAACGGCAACGTAAAAAAGAAAAAAGAAACAATCAGTTTCGCGCTGAAGCACTGTCCATTTTGCGGTGAAGAAGTGGTCAGGACAGCTGCCTGATTCCACGCCACAATCAACCCTAAGGAGATTAAGAATGAAGAAACTTTTTGGTTTTATCTTGATTGCTGTTGTTCTCACATCAGTTGGATGCTCGACCGACGCAGAGCTTGCATCTTACAACTTGTCAAAAGATGCAGACATGTTTCAAATCAACCGTAGAGTAGTGTTCTTTAATGGGATCACCGACACGTACATGCTCACTATTGAGGGGCTGTGCTCAATCACTGACCAGACAACGCAACTTGAAGTAACCTGCAAAACAAGCCCCCAAAGCTACAAAAAACACTTTCTCGGTCTTTCTGACAATGTCACTTATTTTGTTGAACAGCTCGAACCAGCCAGTGTCAGCTCGTACCACTATAAAGTTATTTTCAAACCGCAGTCAATCATCCCTGATGTTGATTTAAGCGCAGGCAAGTGAGAAGCGCTGAATACTAACCAACCAAAGGAGCATACATGAAACTTGTAATAGACCTCAACTCCATCGTCACCAGTTCTCTGCTGGTGGGCAAGGATCCGGATGGCTTTCGTGAGGAAAATCAGCAAATTAACACTGCCGAATATGGATACTCGAATTTTCTCAACACCTACCGCAAGACATTGGACGCGCTCGGGCTTACGCCTATGGCTACCGTAGGGGTCTACGACGACGTCGACTCGCGGAAGCGGCGCCAGGCCATATACCCGGCCTACAAGGAACACCGAGTCAAGAGGCCGGCGGTGTACTATGAGGAGTTCAATAAGTGCATGGACGCGGTCAAGTTGTTCTTGCGGGAACTCGGCGGTATCTGCCTAACAGCAAAAAGGACTGAAGCCGACGACACCATCGCCTTCATCGCCTCCAAGCTGGACAGCTGCATCATCTGGTCTAAGGACAAGGACTTGATCTCGATCGGCGCCCCGGTCTGGATGGACGGCGAGCTTATTGCCGGCAGCGACTGCGGCTCGCGGTTCTTGCCAGAGATGCCTCGGAAGTATATCAGGCTGTATCGTTCGCTCGTTTCTGATACGGGCGACTTCGGCCCCGGGATGGGCGCTGTCGGCTTCGGGGAGGGGGTGTTTCTGAAGATGTGGCTGCAGTTTGGAGAGGAAGGCCTCGACGACCTCACCAGTCTGATCGAGGATAAGAAGCTGCATTTGCTCCAGGGTGACGTCTCCGACTTCAAACCGTTCCAGAAGATCATCGATTCCGCCGATACCGTTTATACTACCTGGGCGCTGGCTGGTTGGTTGCCGATCAAATTGCACTGGTTAAAGTGGGAGCCAGGCTTTGCCCATGACCGCACTTGTAAGAGCTACGACGAGGCTTTTGACGAGTTCTACCAGAATTGTATTCTGGTAACCGCCGGGAATTTGAAGGAGGCCAAAGACTTTATCGCCGAGCATCTGCCGGTAACGCGCTTTGTTCCGATCGATTGCGAGACCGACGTCCCGGAGGAATCTAAGGCGTGGCTGCAGACGATTTATGAGAACCTTGGCAAGCAGAAGGCCCCGATCCAGATCGACGTCCACGAGTCAAAACTGGTCGGTATGTCTCTCACCGTCGGCAACAACCTCCAGCACACCTTCTACTTTTCTATCGACCACGCGGACACGGACAACATCACCACCGAACAGGCCCGCGATCTTATGCTCAGTATTGATCAACCCAAGATAGCCCACAACGCCTCTGGTTTCGAGATCCCGGTATTTTACTTGGACTGGAACACCTGGGTGCCGGATATCTACTGCAGCCAGATCGCCGCCGGCTACGTCGACGAGAACGAGACGAAGGGGTTGAAATCATTATCTTCCAGATACTATCGGTATAAGCAGGTCGCCTATAAGGATGTGGTCAGCATCGTTGAAAAAGACGCTGAAGGCAACGAGACTGTCCGGATGCGAGGTATGCGGGAGCTTACCGGGGCAGAGACCACTGCTTATGGCTGCGACGACACTATTATGGGCGGCCACCTGTTCAATTTCTTCGAATTGGTGATGGACGTCGAGGAGACCTTTGCGGCCTACGTGGCGGTTGAGTCCGACGCCATGTACATGACCGCCCTCTCTTTTGTGGAAGGCACCAACTGCAACCTGGATAAGCTGGCACAACTCCAACAGGAAGATCGGGAAGCCGCGGAAGAGGCTCAGAAAAAGATCGACGCGTACCTCATTCAGATGGGCTGGCCGGGAGCAGTGTTTGAGCCACTGGTTGATGTTTCCGTTGCTGAGATCAAACGGGGCTATAAGCTGCTGACCTACGGGGTGCCGCTGAAGACCAGGTTTCGTAAGCTCGACAAGATCGTAGCAGCCATCTTGGTTGAGGCCGGAGAACTGGAAGCCGGCGTCGGCAAGCTGCTGGAACAGTATGCCGCTTTGGTTGAGGCGGAGGACGTCGGTGGCATGAACCAACTCCTGGTCGACAACTTTGTCCCCAGGGTGGAGTTTAGCGCCAACTCTTCTCTGCAGAAACGAAAACTTCTGTATGAGGTGATGAACCTACCTATCCGGTACTACAATCAAGTGACGGATACCATGCGTGAGGCTGGCCGGACTCAGGGTGACCCGTCTACGGATGAAGATGTGCTGAAGTGGGCCAAGAAGGACGCCACCAAAGAAGAGGGTGAGGTCATTGACGCCATCATGCGGGTGATCAACTATAAGACCAGGGAGGGGCTGTTTTACAGCTCGTATCCTCTTCTTGTCCATTGGAAGACCGGCAAGATCCACCCTTCGCTCAAGCAGTCGTCCACGACATCTCGCCGGTTCGCTCCGAGTGGCCCGAACGTCAATCAGCAACCAAAACGCTCGGAGGAGGGTAAGAAAATCAGAGGCTGCATCGAACCTCACCACGAAGACGCTGTGATCGTGGCCCCGGACTTCTCCGGCCAGGAGCTGAGGGTCGGCGCCCATGAAACCCAGGACCCGGCATCCCTTGCCTGCTACGTCGGCGACAACCTCAAAGACCTGCACACCATCACCGCCTTTGCCATCAGTCAGAAGCAGAAGAATGAGTTTGACACCTACGATGACTTGGCGGCTGCCTTAGATGATAAAGAGCATCCTCTATATAAGAAGGCCAAGGAGTATCGCGGCGTCAAGGCCAAGCCGACCAACTTCCTGTCCCAGTATGTGTCGATCGGCGGCGGTGCCTGGATGCTGGGCAAGAAGCTGCAGATCCCGGAAGAAGAGGCGCAAGGGTTCCTGGATGCCAAGTCCGAGGCCTTCCCGGGGATTGATCGGTGGAAGCAGGAGTACGGGGAACAGATCCAGCGACAGGGCTACTCAGAGACTTTTCTGGGCGCCAAGAAGCATATTGTCCCACTGCTGCGGACGCAAGACCACCAGCATATCATCCGCTCGGCGTTGAACTTCCGCATCCAGTCGTCGTCGGCTGAGATGACGAAGCTGGTGATGGGTGCGATCTGGCGATCGGGGTTGATGTTTCGCTATGACGCGAGGTTTATTTTTCCTTATCACGATGAGTTGGTATTTAGTGTGGCGAAGAAGGACTTAGCCGCTTTCTCCGCTGAATTAAAGCCAATCATGACCCAGCAATATGCAGATATGTCTGTGCCTATTGTATCCTCTTTTGCTGTCGGTCTCAACTTCGCAGATCTTGATGAGATTGAGTGGGAGGGGTGTGAGGCGTGGTTAGCAAAAGATAGCTGGAAGCAGTGCAATGAGATACCACATTAGCGTAACTGTACCGCCGGCTACATTGGCATAGGCACCCAGTGACTGCTGGGTGTTTGTGATAAATATGAAAGTAGTATCGGGCAACAATGCTGCGCCAAAAAGGATTTGATATGCCGACCACAGAACAGAAGTTTGAATTCAGGAAAGGTCAAAAGCTACACCTTGATGACATCTACGACATACAAGGCCTGGCTGAGGGAGATTGGTGGGAAGTTGATTATACTGACCCTGGAAACAATGGAGACGAGAACGGGGATTTTATCGTCATAACGAAGTCGATAGATATCACGATACGAGCCAAGACGTTTGACTGATTCCACGCCACAATCAGGCACCCAATATCACACAAGAAGAGCCATAAGGACACTAAATTTCTAGGCTGGTAATAAAAGGCCTATGAGCACGACAGCCAAGAATGAAGCAAAACGACTCGCCAGGGAGCTATACAGAAAAGGCATAATCCCAAGCCTTGAGAAGCAGGAGATGGCAGAGACGTTAATTGAGAATACTTTGAACCTCTATGGTGGAGTTATCAGAATGGATGAAGAAAAGAAAGCGAGGTACAAGGCATGAAAGACACGGAAGAATCAACCTCGTTCCTCCTCAGAAATGTTGATCGGGATCTGTGGGGAAAGGTGAAACACAAGGCTTACGAGCAGGGACTCTCTGTTCGTGAGTACATTATTGGCCTCTTAAAAAAGGATACAGCGGCATGGCGGGACAAAGTGGCGACGGAAAAATAGCGGAGGGGCTTTTTACAAAGCACCTCAAGGAGCTGATGAAAGACCCGCTCTGGTGGGGGCACCGATTCCCTGATGCCGGCGTCTGTATGGGCCGGGTACCTGCCCAGCCCGCCGATTACGAAGTGATGTATGACGGCTCGGCGATGATGCTGTTGGAGTGTAAGGAGAGCAAGAGCGAGACCAGAGTGCCGGCATCCCGCTTCACCCAGACGCCGAAGATGACCAGGTTTGTTATGGCGGGGGGGTTGGCGGGGTTCTGTATCTACTTCCGTTACGCTAAGGCACCCTACTGGATCTTTGTTTCGCTCGAGGATGCCAAGAAGGTCGACAAGAGCCTAAAAGTTACCGACGAGTATAAGAGGTATTCGGACATCAAAGACCTGATGCTGGACGTCAGAAAGGAGTTGGAAGGATGAATGATGCTATTATAACTGATTACCTAGAGTCTTTGGATAGAGAAGGCGGAAAAGGCACAGTCAACACCAAGCCATCAAACCCGAAAGACGCGATTGGTATAAAGAAGCCACCTCAGTCTGTGCTGCCCCAAAATGTTATGGCCGAGGTAGGTGTGGCCATGCTTGAAGGGGCCCTCAAATATGGCAGGCACAATTTTAGAGTTATCGGAGTTAGGGGCTCGGTCTATTACGACGCCGCCCGCCGGCACATTGACTCCTGGTGGGAGGGAGAGGACATCGACCCGGACTCGGAGTTGAACCACATCACCAAAGCCATCACCTCCCTTGTTGTCCTCCGCGACGCCATGCTCAACGACAAATGGACGGACGACCGCCCACCAAAGAGCGACGTCGCCGGGCACCGGGAAAGGATGGAGGCCGCAGTCAAGCGGTTGTTTGAGAAGTATCCCGAGGCCAAGGAAGCGTATACGGAGCTGACGGAGTCCGTCAGATCGATCCCGGGTGTCGTAATTAATGAAGACCACAGGCTGTACACCAGGGAAGCAGACGTAGACACCAGAATTTAGAACCCAACCAAAGGAGCAAGTAAATGATAAATGAAGAGTGCTGCTGCGTGAGGGCAGCAACGATCGACTCGGCCTGGCGGGAGGTAATGTGGCTGTGTGTCAAGAACGGCTATGATTTCCTGGTAAAGGGTGGGTCCTATGTCGGTCAGATCCGCAAGCAGCTGGAGGGGGTAAAGATCGTCATTGACCAACCGGGGACCCGCCCGCTTGCACCGATTTTGCCGCCTGGGGTGCCACCACCCACAAGCGACGAGAAGATCGAGGCCTACTTCCTGCGCTACATCGTTGGATCGGAAAAGAGCGACAACGAGGTCTACACTTACGGCGAATTCATTTCCAAGCAGTTGGTCAGAATTGTGGAGTTGCTTGTATCGTCGAACGGCAATACCAACCAAGCGACGATCTGCATCGGTAACATTGAGACCACCTTTCTTGATGACCCTCCTTGTCTCCGATCTATATCATTCAAGGTGGTGAACGGGCGGTTGAATATGACCGTGTATTTCCGGTCCTGGGATCTGTACGCCGGCTTGCCTGAGAACCTCGGCGGCCTGCAGAGATTGAAAGAGATCGTGCTCGCGTACTTGCAAGCCGCTGAGATGCAGGTCGAAGACGGCAAGATCGTCGCGTTCTCGGATGGGCTCCACCTGTATGACCAGTATTTCCAGATCGTCGACACCTTGAACGTGGACAAGGTCCAGGTCGGTGCCCAAGCGTTGAGGGATAAAGCAATGTGGTTGACTGAGAAGGGCATTTAACAACACATTTTAAAGAGCGTACCATGAAATTTACCGAAGCAGAAGTAAAAGAGTTGTTTGCCAAGCACACCACCTTGAAGGTTACTTTTGAGAAGAAAGACAAGTCCTTGCGGGAAATGGTCTGTACCAGGGACTTAGGGCTTGTCCCGGACGAACACCACCCCAAGAGCGACAAAGTCAAAGTCACCCCGCCGGGGCTTCTGAATGTTTACGAGATCGGCGTCGGCTGGCGGTCGTTTCATTGTGAGTCCGTCCAGGAGGTGGAGGCGGTATGTGGCGATACCGTGTGAAGCTGGCAGCTTGGTGGGCCGGTCCGCATATAGCCGTCTTGGGTTTTCTCTTGTCGAGCTTGGCGGGAATGCTGACCACATACCAAATGATTCTCTGTCAGCTCGGTGTGGCACTCTGTCTGCTGGTGACTCTCCGTATCTGGGGGAAGCCGAAAAGGCCGGAAACTGTGTGGTGGGTAATAAGTCAGGGCACTTTCAGCTCAGTAACACTTAGCTCGGTGTGGTTCGACGACAAGGAAGAAGCTGAAATATATAGAACCAAGCTGGCAGCCAGAGCGCCGTATCTGCAGTTTTATCTAAAGGAGGAGATCAAGCAGTGAGCAAATGCACCAACCAACAGCTCACAGTGCTCGCGGCCGTTTCCGGGTGTTTGGCAGTGATGTCAATACCCGGAACGGTGTCGCGGGTTGACTGGAGAAAATTTATCGAGGACACCAAGGAGGTCGTGGACGACACCATCGCCGTATGGGAGGCCACGGGCGACGACATCAATAATTTCAAACGCCATATCCAGCCGGCGATTTTGAAATGGCACGACTTTTTAGAGGGCCAGCAGCGGATACGGTTGACACCTGTCAACTTGGCATGCATGTGTGCCAGAGTAGTTCAAGATCAATTGGACCGGGGATCCGACCGCCGCAAGAAATACCTGCTGGAGGAAATTGCCAAACGGATTGAAACGATCCACAACTACTTCGACCCTGAGGGCAGAAACTTTGTCGCTTACGACGAGTCAGGGGTGTTGATGGATTTTCTTTATGAACTTATTGGGTGGGAATTCGATTGGAGGAAATGACCGTGGGCAAATTTATTAACCTAATCGGGGAGCAATACGGGAAACTAACTGTGTTAAGTCAGCTACCTAACAAAGGTAAACACACCATATGGTCTTGTAAGTGCTCCTGCGGCAATGTAGCTGCCGTGGCATCTACCCACTTAAGATCAGGTCACACACAGTCTTGTGGCTGCCACCGTGAGGAAGTGCGGGTATCAAGTAACACAACCCACGGAGTGTCAGACTCCCCAATATACCCTATTTGGTTGTTAATACTAAGACGGTGCTATTCTGAGAAAGATAGGCTGTACGCCCGATATGGTGGCAGAGGCATTAAGGTTTGGGATAAGTGGCTGGATAATCCTGCTGAGTTTGTCTCTTGGTGTCAGAATAACGGGTGGGTGAAAGGACTGGACATTGATCGAGAAGATAACAACGGGGACTACACACCAGATAACTGTAGGTTTGTGACCAGGTTGGTGAATAACCATAACAGAGAGTATGGCAGTAAAACTAGAAACTCTAAAACTGGGATTGCCGGCGTATCGCCCAGTGGTACTGGATTCCGAGCTTACATCGGCTCCAGAGTTTTTAGTGGAGCCCCGGAAGGTGCACCGGGTAGGCAGATAAATTTAGGTGTTTTTAGCACTGTAGAAGCTGCACTTAAAAGTCGAAACAATTTTATTACAGAGCATAGTTTGCCTAATAGAATTCAGGAGGTAATATGATAAAGGCAATCAACGACATACATCTTGATGTCAATCGAGTAGGCGGCACGACGGAGACATCGAGGGAGGCCTTGCAGCTCTACGCTGTCAATCAGTTCAAGAACCTCCTTGCCCGCAGCAAGGACGCGGACCACCTGCTCATCCTCGGGGACCTTTTCAACAAGGCCAAGGTAGAAGAGTGGGTGTTTCTTGAGGTGTACAAGGCCCTGGTGAGTTTTATGGCCGACGCTCCAAATTGCGTCCTGATCCTGGTTAGAGGCAACCATGATTCACGTAGTAAGGACAGGCAGAACCTCTGCTCCCTTGAGCTACTCGCCAACATCAGCCAGGGCAACGTCGTGTTCGTCTTCGACGCCCCCTACCTGTTCGAGGACGACGGCAAGGTCCACTACGTAATCCCGCATATGTTCAACCAGGAGCAGTTCGACGCAGCCGTAAGCGCGGTCACGGACGAGGTCGACTTCCTGTACCTACATAGCAATGTTGATAATCCTTTTGCGGTAGGGGATCACAGTATCAATATCTCGAAGGACCAGGTCAAGACCTTGCACGACAAGGGCGTCACGGTCATCTGCGGCCATGAGCACCAGCGCCGCCGACCGTTCCCGAACGTGCATGTGATTGGTAATCAGTTCCCGACAAGTATCTCAGACTGCAAAGGCAACGACGAGAAGTTCCTGCTGAGAATTGAGAACGGGCAGATCGTTAAAGAGCGGACTTGGACCGCCGCCGGCAACTATTACGACGTGCCAGTAGAACTGTTGGACACCGTCCCGGACACAGCCCAGTTCGTCCGGGTCCACGGCGAGGTCGCAAAAGCGGATTTTGCCAAGGTCATTCAGGAGGTCGACAAGTTCCGCCGGAAGTCGTCGGCGTTTGTCGTCAGCAACGCCGTCTCGGTCGTGGTCGAGGGCAAAGTCCTGCAGGCGGAGGAGGTCACCAACATCAATGTGGTTGAGTTGCTGATCCAGGCCGTACCGGAGAAGTACCGGGAAAAGGTAGCGGCGTGTAGGGCATAACAAATTAAAGGAGCAAACAGATGCCAACAATAGACAGCATTACCCTGACAAATTTTGGGATTCACAGAAAACGATTTTTCCAATTCGGCCCCGGATTTAACGTCATCCGCGGCGCCAACGAGGCTGGCAAGACCACCATCCTGGAAGCGATCGCCATTGCCTTCTTTGGCAGCAGCGCCCTCCGGGGCGGCTGGGAGGATGTGGTCACGGAAGGCGAGAAGGTCGGCAGCCTGGCCATCAACCTGCGCTATGGCCAGTACACTGTTCATCGATCCAAGGCATCTGCTTCCGTTGTCAGCGACGACGGCAAGGTCGAGGTCTCTGGCCACGGCGACGTCACGGACTTTTTCCTGCGCCACTTCGGCATCGAGAAGGGCACAGAGCGAAACGTCATGATTGCCCAGCAGGGCAAGATCCAGGGGATACTGGAGTCCGGCAACGCGGACGCTACCAAGTTCATTGAGAACCTCGCCAACTTTGACCAGATCGATCAGCTGGTCGAGCGGATGAAGGCCAAGTACCCAGTCATTGACCAACAGGCCCTGAATCAACAGATTGCAGCCCTCGAGGAAAAATTGACTGCGAAGGAAGCGGAAGAGCTGCCGGATCTGGCTGCTGACCAGAAAAGCCTGAAAGAGTGGGAGGTAAGAGTCGACGCCGCAAAGAACAAAGTCGCTGCTGCGGTCGACGTCCTGGCTCAGCAGAACACAGAGCTGGAAACTCTGCGGAGCCAAAAGCGGGAGTTCGACAGCGCGGTCAAGGCCGTAGCCGACCAGGAGCAAGCCGTAAGTGATTTGCAGGGTAGCCAGAAGAAGATAGCCGATCAGGTCAAAATTCTGGAGACGGAGATTAATTGCTCCAAGAGTCGGCTGGATGGCGCCCGGGCGTTCCTTGCCGATCTGGAGAAAAAGCAGACAGCCTACCACGATTACCGGCGGGTTGTCGACTTCGTCGGCTGCGACGATACGTGGGATGAAAGCCTGGAGGACCTCCACAAAGAACTGGAGGGTACAAGGAAAGCGGCAGTAGTGCTGCAGGCGGAACTAAAGGCCAGTGAGAAGAAGGCGGCTACGCTTGAGGCCTCGCCGATAATAGACAAGCAAGTGGAGGCTCTGCAGGCAAAAGCAGCGGACATCTCCAAACAGAAGGCAGTGCTGAAAGCGATGACCGGAGACTCCGAGGAGGTGGCCAAGCTCAAACAAGAGATCGCTGACGTGGGCACCCGCATGGCTGTGGAGAAATCCAAGCTGATGGCCGAGACTACTTGTCCGACCTGTGGGACAGATCTCAGCGAGAAGGCTGCAGCTATCAACGACAGCGTCAACGACGAGCTGGTGCTCTTAAATGATACCAGGTTGGCCCTGGAGGCTAATCTCAAAGCTGCCTATCAAAAGCAGCGTGATGCCCGTGCGCAGCAGGAAAAAGATCTGGAGAAGGAATTCGACCGCACCCTTAAGAAGACTGAGGAGTTGATCGTTATTCTGGAGCAGGCTCGGGCGAAGGGACTCGGACAGATCAACGAGAGTATTGGTAAATTGAGGGAAACCCTTACTGAAACAGAAGAGACTGTCAGGATACTGGAAGGTATCATCACGGTCCAGGACAAGGTCGTCGCCCTGTTGGAGACTGTTACATCTACTTCTCTATGGGTGAATAAGGACGTCTACCCCTGGAGCGTATCTTGGGGCGCAGACGCTCCGGAGAAAACCAACCAGCAGCAGATCGACAAGGCCAACAACGACGTGGTCTACTGCACGGGCTTGGCCACCCAGTTGGAGGGGAAGGCCAAGGAGTTTCATAAATGCTGCGCGGAGTTGTCTGCGGCCGAGGTCAAGCTCACGGGCTTGCGGTCCCAGTCGGCCAAGCTCAAGGACCCATCCGAGCAAATTGAGGTGCTTGTAGTTTCAATATCCACTGGCAAGGTACAGTTGGTGGAGCTACAGACAAAGCTCAACGCCCAGATCGAGGGCGTGAATGCGGCTGCGACCAAACTTGCCCTCGACCAGCAGACCGTCAAGAAACACGGCGAGGACGTGGCCGGGATCAAGGGCGACATCCCGGGCGTCAGAAACCAGATACTGAAGTCCGCGGAGAACAACGCCCTGCATAGGGCGGTCGCGGAGGCCCGCACGACCGTAATCGAAGGCGTCTGGAACACGCTCTTGACCGCGGCCAACGAGTGCTTCTCTTCTATTCGCGGCACCGTTTCCGACATCACCAGGGAGGGCAAGGTCTTTAAAGTCAACGGCATTAAAACCGTCAGGCTGTCGGGGTCGACGCTGGACTCCCTCGGGTTGGCGATGCGGGCCGCGATCAGGGCGGTGTTCTGTCCGGCCACGGATTTTGTTTTGTTAGATGAAATTGCAGCAGGGATGGACGTTGAGAGAACCGCAGCGGCCATGGCCCAGGTAGCGTCCCTTGGAATTCCTCAAGTAATTCTGGTCACTCACGAAGAGGTCAGCGACGGATTGGCAGACAATATTGTGGAGGTGTGAAAGATGAAAGAAACGAGAACGTATGAACTGGAACTCGACTCATTTATGGAATACTCCAAGGTGCCGATGCCGGTCAGAATGCGGCTGGCGCTAAACGCCTTGGGCATGAAGTTTGCCGACGATGGCAGCCCGTCCGCAATTGTCAACCGTAATCCAGTGCCATTGGGCACCACCTCCTGGTGGGAAGATCCCGGGCACCCAAATAAACGATTTTATAAACAAACTTTGGAGGTGCCTGATGCCGGTGACAAATGAAATGCAGGAACTGCTCAAGTCCGCAGCCCCGCTCAAGCCGCACCACAAGGCCTACATCGAGGCCGTGAGCGTCCTCTCCGGCTCCGTCGCCTTCGGGGTTGCCGGCGCCAACCCAGACAAGGATTACGTCCTGCGTCAGAAACAATTCGACGGTATGGGCTTGGGCATGGATGTGCTCCGGTATGGCGCCGGCGAGCCCTACCGATTTGATGGTTACAGCTCCTGGTATGTGAAGTGTGAGAACGGCGAGGTTTTCAACCTGCTGGTGGCTGAAACAGAAGACGTCTACAATCAATACGTCTTTGCCACGGTATCGATAAAAGACAGGATGGCCATGGATGCGGAGTACGCCGAACGAATTAAGGACAAGGCGTTCAGAGTGTCGGAGTTCCAAAAATTTAAGAAGGAGTGTGTTGGATGAAAGAAATTCTAAGAAAAGCAGCAGAGATCAACGCCGCGAACAAGGCAGGAAAACGTAAGCTCGTTCTTGACTATATGGGAGATCCGGCCTTCAGCCGCTTTATGGAATACTGCCTGGACGAATCTCTGACGTTCAACGTCAGCAGGGTCGTAGCCACAGACCCGATCGAGGGCGACTTCTACGACCTGCTCGACGTCTTGAACGCCCAGGGGTCCGCCAGCAAGGCCCAGAAGGAACAGTTGGCAGGTCTCGGCAGCCAGTCCCCCGAACACTTGGAGGTCTTAAACAAGATCCTCCGAAAGAACCCGGATTGTGGATTCTCCGCGAAGTCACTGCACGAGATCCTGCCCGGGGAGATCCCGTATTTTGGTTATCAACGGTGCTCGACGGACGCCGAACTCGACCGCATCTTTTCAACACCGGTTGAAGGCACTAACTCTATTTATGGGATTTCAGAGCTTAAAGAAAACGGCCTCTTCATCAGGATCAAGATCCCGACCGGCGGCAAGCCGATATTTGAATCCAGGAACGGCAAGGTGTTCGACTTCGGCGGCTACTTCGACGAGAACTTCCTCGCCCTCGACCCGGGCGTCGTTAACGTCGACGGCGTGGACGAGGACACGTTCGCCTCCGGAATCGTGTTCGAGGGCGAGGGCTTGGTCCTTTCCGGAGACGACAGCTTCCCTTGGCTGCCACGGACACTCGGCAACGCCACGATCAATAAATTCCAGGGCGGGTACGGCAGCCAGGAGGAGCTTAGCCGCATCAGTTTTTCCCTCTGGACCTGCCTACCCTACGACCATTATTTCGACGGCTACAGCCCACTCTCTGTCCAGCAACGGCGAGAGTGTGTCGCCCAAGTTATCGACGCCGCCACAATCGATTACGACATCATTCACCAGACAGAGACCCGGCTGGTGCGGACAAAAGAAGAAGCCTGGGATCACTACTACGAAGTGCGCTCCCGGCCAGTGCCGGAAGGCGAAGAACCTTACGAGGGCACCATCGTCAAGCACCCGGACGAGGTCTGGAAAGACGGCACCAGCTTGTACATGGCCAAACTCAAGGCCGTCAAGGAGTGTGAGGTCGAGATCTACGGCTGGGAGAAGGGCAAGGCCGGCGGCAAACACGAACACAGATTGGGCTCGTTCCACATCAGAAGCTCCTGCGGCGGACTGGTAGGCAAATGCTCAGGCATGACCGACGCGATGCGTGACGAGGACCCTGAGACGTTTATCGGCAAGATCTGCACGGTCAGGTTCAATGCCGTATCCAAGTCCAAGGATCCGGACAAGCCCAGGTCATTCGACCATGCTAGATTTGTCGAGATCCGCCCAGACAAGAACGTGGCCGACGACCTTGAATACATCTTGAAAGTGAAGTCAAAGAAGAGATAACTTCAAAACAAAGGAGACAGTATGAATAGGATTGAATTGGGCGACATGGCCAAGGACAAACTCACGGGCTTTACCGGTTACGTTGGCGCCCGCTTCATCAAAGCTTTCAGTGTGGCCCGCTTTCGATTGGATCCAGTGAAATTAAAGGACGACGGAAGTGTACAGGCATCCAACTGGTTTGACGAAACCGTATTAGAGGTTGTTGAGAAGCAGTTCATAAAACCCGAGCCACCTGTACAACACACGTTTCAGTTGCTGGACAAAGTAAAAGATTCCGTCACCAACTTCTCTGGAAGTATCATTGGATTTATAGAGCACGCCAGCGGCTGTGTCACCGCTATTGTGGTTCCTGCAGAACTCAAAGACGGCAAACCGCAAGACGAGTCGGATTTGCCCGTCCAACAACTGGTCTTGGTGGTGCCAAAGGCAGTGCCAAATGCAGCGCCACAGGAGAAGACCTTTACTGGTGGCCCGCGAGTAAGCCAGAACATCCATGGCCGGTAGCACCGAGTGCCAGTGCCCGTACTGCGGAAGGGCTGCCTTGTGCAGCCCTTCCAAGGGCCTCTGGTGCGACAACTGTAAAAACGGCTTCTGGGAACAGGAGCGAAATGTCCATTCAAAGATGGGAGACCAATGTGACCAAGCCAAGAGTACGCTTTTGCTGGGAGTGCGGGCGGCAGCTCCGAGGCAACCACCACGTCGAGGTTGAGGTCGACGGCCACAACAGAATCCTGCACAAGGACTGCTATCAAAAACTATTTCCAGAGGAGGCGAAACGTGCCAAGAAAAGTAACAATGGAGGACTTCATCATCCCTGAATTTCGCGGAAAGGATCCTGAAGACTATGAGTTTCGTAGGGATGGTACTATTGTCCGCAAAGATAGATGGGAAAAGGGTATAATGGAAATAGCTTTCAGACTCACTAACTCAGGACGGGTTGAGTTTGAAATTGACAACCTAGTCAAGGCTGTCGAGTGGCTGCTTGATCAGATACCTGATCGGCAGATCCCGGACGAAGACGAGGAGTGAACCGTGTTTGGAGACTACCAGTACAGCAGGCCGTACACCCGAAAGACCACCTACTTGACAGCACCAAATGGACCTGTAAAAGTGCAGGAGGTCCGGCTAATTGACTTACTTCACTTTGGCCAGACCGTAGGTACCTTTACTCTAGACCTTGAAGAACATGATGAGGATTCGGCCGCCAACAGAAGTCACCTCACCCCATAACCTCAAAACGAATGGCGTGCCGCTCGCACGCCTCTTTGGCCTTGCACAGACCGGTCCAGATCTCCGCGAACTCGGGGTCATCCTTGATGACCATCGCGACCTTACCCCAGACTCCGAACAAGGGATACGCCGCAACACACGGCTCGGTACAGCCTCGACCGCATTTCAATGGATCAGCCGCTACTCTGTGCATCGGCTTCCTCTATATGGATGGCGTGTTCCGGGCAGGATTGCATCACAAACGCTATCTTCCATTTTGTCTCCGCGTCTCGTAGCACCCAATCGGCCAAGGGGAGCCTGCCTTCGCACTCAGACCGGAATCCTTTGAGCAGAATTTCACACATCCCGCAGTCTTGGCATTCTTGTTTGTCAGTGGTGAGGAAGTACATAATCAGTCCGTGTCGGCGGCGCCGTAACGGAGGTTCTGCGCAATACGCTTCACCCATCCTCGGGCATTCGGCAGGAAGTTCTTACAGTCGGCCATGAAATCCAGGCGCTCAGCCAAGATCAACATCACCAGATCAGAATCTGAGGTGGAGGCAAGCTTTGCTCTGGTAACAGGTCCGACAACACCGTCATCTTTCAGCCCCAGGGCCTGCTGCAGCTGCTTGATCGCCGTCTTTGGCCCGGAGTTCACTCCAAAGTCGAAGAGCTGGAAGGCAAGTCCGGGCGTGTAGTATTTATCGAGCTGTAACGGTGTGATAAAATCGGCAATATAGATTGCTTCAGCCTGCTCGACCGTAAGAGATCTGATGTTGAGCTGAGGATACGCTCGTTGACTGATCCCCCATTTAGTGGGTCCACCGACCGGATCGTCCCAGTATCCCCCCTCATGCCCCAGACAGCGTTTTAGCCACGTTTGAACATTCATAATCCCTCACAATTTGTAAACATTGCCGAAATGCCTCAATCTTTTTTGCCGCATCCTGATACTGAGGGATGTACACGCCTGCATCATCTTTTTGTTCAACCTGTTCCTCCATGCGGATCAATGCCTCGATACGTTCGATTGCGTTCATAGACCGGCCTCCAGCCGGGAGAAATGCCTCATGCCGACCAACCGCAAAAAGGGCAGGTGCATTGGATTAGTTTGGCGCCACAGTCAGGACAGGTCACGTTCCCTCGCCGGTTTGTTGTCGTGCCGCATTTTTACGGTTGCCAGGATCTCCAGTACACTATCCTGCCGCTCGGTGTTTTTTGCTACGGCTGTGTGGATGGTGGCATAATCGTCTCTGAGCAAACTGATGTCCTCACGCAATAACCGGAAATGATCATCGCCACGGGCAAGGCGCTCTGTCAAAAGCTTGTCACTGGCGATCAGCCGCTCTGTGATAATGTCCTGGCAGCTTTTCTGTGCGGGATGGCACATGTCTAAGGTGACAATACCCTTCTCTTCAAGACCTTTTCTCCACGACTTTAGTGAGCCAAGATCGTATTGGTTTTTTGATACAGCCACAATGCCAAGGACCATAGCGGATATCTCTTTCCAATACGTGTGCAGCCAAGTGAAAATTATTGGCTCGTCGGTCATTGATTTCATCCTTTTCCGGCAATCATGGTTTTCATTGAGGTGTACGCGCCCATACCTTTGCCGATTTCCCGCAGACCAGCATAAGTAAAAGGTAGAGCCAAAAGTAGGACGAGAATCTCTACACTTGGAGTTGTCGTGAAAGCGTAGAAAATGGCCGCAGCAAGCGCCGCTGTGGCATGTGTCGGACGAACGTACTTTATCCCGCCATCAGCTTTATCTCCAGCCCTGACAGTCTCCTGCGTCTCGTGGTGCTCTTTTTGCCTATCATCCAGTTCGAGCCGCGTCATTTCTTCCAAATGCAAGCGATTGGTAGCCTCGTTCTGATACCACAACTCTTTCAACTTAACAATGGCCTGTGGATCACCCTGCAATACAGTCATCGCCTGATCAGGGTCATTGGTCCCTGTAACCGACGACACCATTGAAATACCAGCAGCAATTGCCCCAGGAACATTACCCGATACAAGCGAACCGACAAGTGCCGCTCCTGGCCCTGCATTCTTTTTTAGCCATCCACCAATATCCTGCCAGCTCATCAACATCCTCCTATATTCACAAACCAAATACCCAGGCACATCACCAGGAGCACGATGGCTATGGCGAGATTCAATAGTGTGCTTGCAGTTCGTTGTTCTTGGTCTTTTGAGTTCATATTTTGGTTAATTGTAGTTTTTTATCAATCAAATATTTTTAAACATCTCAGTTCCCCAGAACAACCGTTTGGTGAGCAGCGGACGAGTCTTGAACCATTGAGAAGCAGCCAGCCTACCGGTAAGGCTGAACCGATCAGCTACCCACTTCTCTAATCGTTGAAGATCATAAACACCAGGGTCCGCAGTGCAGAAGAATGCCATCGCCACAACCCCTGTGAAGTTCCTGGTGTTTTTGTAATGACATCCGAGGTTCATCCGGTTAAAGGTCTCTGGCTCATTATAAGCCCCACCGTTTGATATTACACCGTTCCTCATGAATGTGGAACCATTGGCACCACCACCACGGGAACTTACAAAATGCCACTGGCTATCGTTGAGATCCCCGGCTACACTGCCCAGGGAGACGCTCTCACCTGAGTAGGTTGAGGTGAATCCCCCGCCAGTTTCGATCCGAGAGAAAAACTTATCAGCCGGGTCAAAGTACCGAGTAAGTGCCGCAGGATTCTTCCACTCCTGCGCAGTGTTTGAATAACATAGACATCCGTAGGCAAAGCCGTTGCCTGAGATATCCCCGATATTCTTTGTCATCATCGAGGCATTGCTTGAGATGTTAAACGCATTGCCGTTGATGCCGTTGATGAGAACTATAGTTGGCGTGGTACCATAATTCGCGAACGATCCCGAGCCATACTGAGCAACCCACGAGGACGCAGATATGTTGGTTCCATCTACATAGATGTGCATTCCGGTCATCATCCCCGGATTCCACCCTGACCATGTGTTTATCGGTTTTGATACATTAGCTGCCATTCAGCCCCCTATGCCGCTGAAGCAAAAGCTTCAGATCCCCAGAAGAGCATTTTTGATAGCGGCTTAATATTTTTGTGCCAATGGGTACTTGGCAATGTACCTTTTCTCCCAAACTTATCGGCCAAGAAGCCCTCTAACGCCACTCGGTTAGCCTCGCTCAATGTGGTGTTAAATACCATCATCTCATATATAGTTAGGTTGCCATAATATGTTGCCGCACTTTCCTTGCACATCTGCATGAGTGCAGTATTTGTTGCTGTCGGCGCTGTAGTATATGTTGCAGTACCTTGTGCATTACCATCTTGATGATATGTCATGGTATTTGCGGCATCATTCCATACATACTCAAGCATAAAAGCAGTATCAACTCCAAGAGCACTGCTACTAGGGTCCATCCAAGCGACGCTAGCGTTAAGACCTCTCATTTTACCATCTGCCAGAGGACCATTTATAGCATAGGAAACACCAGAACCACTAGCTACACATAACATCCTCCCGTTGTTACCTGTGTGTACTGATGGAGTCCTAACAACGGCTATAACCGACGATGTGCTGTATATAGCACTGTTCTGTATTCCTGTTGTGAGCCAGTCATTACTGCCGTCAAAGTACACCCCCTTATAGCCATTCAAAAGATTCGCACTAATGACCGGCTGGGAGGCCCCTGTTGCCTGAGTTGCATTAGTCCCCACGTTTGCTGTCCATGTAGCTACTGCACCGCTTGCCGGGAGTTCCTCCGGCCTGAAACGGGCTACTAACCCAGGAACAGTATTAGGGTTATAGTCATAAAATCCTGCCGCCTTACTTACATTATTCGCCATTATGCCACCTCCGCTAATACAAGTTTTGCGTCCGAAATCACCTTAGCGTTCACTTCGATGAAGCATTGGGCGGTTCTATTTGGCGCTATCCCTGTTACTGAGTAAACCATGAAGTTCAGTTCGGTACCTATCGTATCCCTGAACCTGAACCCTTCAGACTGGTAGGCTGCTGCGGGGAATACCAGTGATTGATTAGAAACATGGAATTGATAGCCTACGGAGTTCAGGGACTCACCTACGTTCAGTTCGATCAAATCACCGGCAGCCAGGTTCAGAGTCACGCCGTTTCTAACAACGCTGGTATTGATGGCTACTTCAATATTGAAAGCGGTCTTGAAATGCACAACAGCGCTTCTTTGTACCGGGATATGATCAGAGTTGAGATGATCCACGGTCAATAGGTAATCCGTAGCTCCTGAGAGTTTTTTCTCCGTGGGCACGGTATAGGACAGGCCATCAACCGTTTCATCTATAACTGCCATATGGGTTTCAGCCCGGATAAGTCGAACCCTAGATTTTGCTATGTCGTAGTCCAACTTCTTACTGGTAACCTCCTCTATCGACATCCAAGTGCCGTCAGAACGCGCGGTAAATGTGCCGCCGCTTATGAAAGTACAACGCAGTTTAACTTGGGTATCCACGGCGGGAGTATAGATTGCTAAAGCCGTCCCCTCAAATGCATACCCATTGGCATTACCAACAGAAACTAAATGACCTGCCCCTGAATTAGGTAAAGCAACGTTAGATGAGTTAACGAATTTATAGTTTATATCGGCAGCTACATCTGTAAAAGTCGCGCCAATGCCAGCAGACAGCCTATATGTAACTCCAGCCTTCAAGGTTACATAAGGCGACGTGAACCCTAGATTACCAGACATACTGTCAAAAGTGATATCTGAATTGGCCCCAAGGCCAGCCTGGCCGGTTGTTTTCAGACATACTAGATATCCTTGGGTCTCTCCCTTAGCACTCGTAATCGTCGGCGTCAACGACTGCCCAACCGAGTTATCTGCCGGAGCCGTCACGTTGATCGCCGGAAAGATCAACTGCGTAGGAGTCAGGGCAATATGCTCCTCGGTGATCACATCAATCGCCCGCCACGGTAGAGTCTCGTCCTGGTTGGTATAAATTTTGAAGGTCTCAGCTGGATCAATCGTCTTAATCCACCAGGTCATTGCCTCGCCTTCAGGGTAATCGGCCTCATCTACATTGATGAAAAGTTCCTGCCGTTGGGTATATATAGACAAGTCTTCTGCATCCATATCGGCGGGAGTTTTCAATTTATCGTAGAATTTAATATCATCATAGAGTCCAGTTCCAGCAGTCTCGTCAGCCTCCAGAGCGGTAAGCTGGATGTTGCCATAGTATGCCCTGACTCTGACACCGGCGTGGGCCTGCACTTCCGCAAGAGTCATCCCGAGGTGATAATAAATCCTTTGCAGTATGTACGTTACGGCAGGCACTGCCAGATATCGGTATGAACTGGTTTCAAGAAGGTGCGTGAAATCTTGCACCACCAACGGAGCAGCACCATCGACAGGTACTCCCCACGTACCATCAATCAGGCCGCTCTTGTCTCCAGCGTTGCCATGGGTAACAACCCGCTTTTCGAGCGGCCCCATTTTTGGCATGTAGACCGTGCCGTTGCCACCTGCAGTGGTCCATGGGGTTCCAGGAAGGATAGACTCGTATTCGTGGCCTGCAACTTGCACTGCAAGGTGATGACCTTTGAGCCGGATTTTGCCCACGCCGTGAAGGTCGAGGCCAGCAGATGGCAATAACGAACTCACAGCAACGCTTTTACTCGACCCCTCAGGCCCCATTGTGGTATCTGAAGGATCGATTACGTGCATTCGAGCGTTGGCTATTTTCGTCGCATCAGTTAATTCGGTATATTCTGATAATTTTGACATTTATTTCATTCCTTTATTGAAAGGTTATAGTGTCCAATCACTGAACACTGAACCATCCTCAAACTGATAAATTGATCCGTCCTCGAAACGGTTGGCAGTTGCCATAAACCCGTTCCAGATATCTACCTCTTTAACATACTGGAATGCTTTACTTATGATACTCTCTGGCGTATCGTAGACGTAAAGCAACAGCCTATCCTCTGATTCTGTCCCCAGCATTGACCAAGTATTTAACAGCGGGCTTGCCAATGCTAGGTCGATGGCGTCGGCGGTTGGCCTCAGTGTAATTTTGTCAATGAAAAATATCGGTCGTAAAGTAGGCTCTACACGGTCATAGTCCGCGACTGATAAGCCGATAACATCAACCCAGCCATCAGCAGCCAAAGCCAGAAACGCCAACCCCTCACCAACCAACCCATCAACTCCGCCAGTGCTCAATATCCACGGCACGGTCACGCCGTTAAATACAAGGTTGAAGGTCAGCACCACATCGGGTCCAGGTGAAGCCGTAGCCCGCACCTTGCACTTCTTCGACGCAGGCCAGACTCGATCACCAGCAGTCAGCCAGGTGGTGCCGTCAAACGACAACGCGGAGTTAGCCGGGATGGTGTAGTCCTGTCCTGCTGTAATTCTGGGATAAAACCAGCGGGATTCGACTTGTGCGAGGGGTTCGGCGTTGAGGCGGAGGCCAGGAGTGCGGTGGCGACCAGTATTAGGACGTTTAGTCGGAACTCCAGCTGTTCTACCTACTGGCGAGAAGGCGCCCATTGTCACACCCCGGAGGTGACGACTCTAAGGCCGCAGTCTGCTGTCGTTTCTGATTTGTGTGGGCGGATATATGCAGGGGAGTAAAAGGTGACTTGGTCGTGGCCGAGGTATATCTTCAACGCTTCCCCGTCTATACTGGCGGTGCGCCAGCCGCCGACGGCGGCGGGGTCCTCGACCTCGAATACAATAGACTCTTCACCTTGTAAGGTGCCGATAATTTGGAAAGTAACCACACGGTCGCGGATAAGCATGGGGTCGAGGGCGACCTCGTCTTGGGTGGGGACAATCAAAGGGTCGGGCAAGCTCATAGAATACCTCCGGATAGTTGTTGCACAACGCTACCATAGTTAGGCTAACGAGTAAACTAATTGTTTTGTTATCAAAGGATTAAACCTCGTAAACTCTCGGTTTACCCTCCCGTCCGCCTGCATGAACAACCTCCTTGTCACGAACAACCACGGGAGTACCAACAGGGTAGAAGTTGACCGACTCCGCATAAGACACCTGGCCCGTGTCGTCTACCAGTTCGTAGCGGGTTGCCGATAGTCGTTTCGACACTATTAAATATTGGGTTCTCGGGGCCGTATTTTCAAACAGCCTCTTCAACGCGTCTTTCATAGTTCCTTCTCCACAGTCAGGCGGGTATCCGCGGTGAAACGCTCTCCGCTGTCATCCACGGTCAGGGTTAGAGACCAGTAGCGTATTATCCCAGGCCAGCGGCGGTGGCTCTCAGTAATGCTGGCAAGGCTCCCCGTCGGCATGTATGTGTGGGCCGGGCACTGGCAAGCGATCAGGTCCCGGTCTGTGCCGTTGTAGTCGATCTCCCGCCGCGCTCGGGCTACGCCCGCCTGATCCGTCGTGAGCAACTCGTCGAGTATATCTGGCCCTTGGAAGTCGGCGGGCTGCCGCTGGACGGTAATCCGCATTAGTTTATCTCCTCATACTCAATGACGATATCAGTCGGAAAGTCCTCCCCGTCCGTGATCGCTGCTACGGCCGGGCGGTGGGAGTACTGGACAAAGTTGACAGGATAGGATACCTCGCCCAGGCACGGAGCCAGATCAGCCTGAACCTGCCGGCCATCTAAGAAAAGGTTACTCGAGCGCCCGAACCATTCCGCGGATAACGCCCCGGCGGGAATGTAACCAAGGTCCAGAAGGTGGGCGGGGTGCTGGAAAGACAGCTCTTCCTTCCTAGTCCGTACCACGGGGCCTACCAACTGGATGTCGCCGTCGTCGGTAGCGCGTAGTCCGAGGACTCTTATTTTTGCTGGGTCGTAGTGCAGCAGGAAATACACGACATCCCCAGGCGCAAACGACGACCGCTCTTCTCCCTCGGCGTCAAGGTGCATCTGGCCGTCAATCTCAGTATGTAAGGAATCAGAAGAATTACCTTGACCAAAAGTATAGACGGATGTCAGGGTATCACTCATAATAGAACCAACCTCGGAAAGAATTGTACGTCTTCAGCAGTGTAATCAAAAACAGAAAACCGCCAATATTTAGTCACATAGGTGAGGTACAACAAAGAGTTACCAGCCGTAGCCGTGGTCACGGTACCATCTTCCTTGACTGTGACTGCCCCTAAATCGGTCTCATTGTAGTCGTGGAAAACCTCCCCGTAATATGGCTTTGCGGTTTGTCCCGCGCCGCCGACAACCTCAATACGCTCAGACGTTATCGTTTCTTCCTTTATACCTTGGTCGATTACCATGACCCGGGCGGGGGCACCAGAGTGGTCGAGGGCAATTTTGTATCTCTCATCCCATGGCACCTGATAGACCTGGTACTCGCCCTCCCACGGGCCTATGGTCGACGACTCCATCCTCAACCCATCCCCAGACAGCTGCTGGTCGGACACCATGAAAATGTTGTAGCCAGGCCGCGATTCGGGAGCGCCATCGATCTGAAAAAAGTCATCCTGGTCAGTCAGGTGATAGTCGGGCTCCGCCTCGGCCCACTGGTTGACCGAGACCGGGTACTCCGGCTCACAGACCAACATATTCTCCGGATCAGTTTGGATCACGCCGCCGACAGCCTCAACAATCCGGCGGATAACACCGATCGCGGCGTCGCCCTCGTTCACGGCCAGACGCCCGGGCGAAATAAACCAGTCGACCAGCCGCCAGGAAACAGTAAACGGCGCCGCCAGGGTCGCGACCAGGGCCGAGGCCATGCCGGACAATTCTCCCGCGGCCAGCCGGCTATGCGGCGTATCGAGCAGTTTGGTTCGACTCACTAGCGGCACCACATAGGTGGTCAACCCGGGCTGCCTGGTCTCCCGGGGCACCTCCGGCATCAGGTGACACTGCCAGCCATCGACGGTGAGCACCACCTCCGAGCTGTACTTCTTGTAGTCGAGGTACTCCGTCTCGTCATAGAGCTGTAGCTCTCCGGCAATAAAATATTGTCCGCGGTCCTGCTCAATATTGATGTTGGCGTAGTATGTATGGGCTTTGCCGTCGCACTTAACAGTGATATCAAATCTCTGCACCAAAGCCTCGCCGGCGGCGATGACATAAAGCATATCCAGGACCTGGCGGACCAGGTCTTTGTCCTGCAGGTCATTGAGCTGGTCGAGGACAGCCCGGACTTTGCCTTCGGATATCGAGTAATTTTGGTCCAGGGCTTGGCGTAGGCCGGCGTGCAGATTGTAGAGCTGGTTAAGGGCTGCGCGGTAGCGTGGGGTGTTGCCGTAGAGCTGGTCGAGGTTCCGGCGGATCTTGGCGGCGCCTGCATATCGTTGATCAAGGATTGCGCGGAGATTTGGAGCATCCCCATAATATTGAGTAAAAGCTGCCAATAACCGTAAACCGTAAATTTGATCAAGTTGTGCGACAAAACTAGACGTGAAGGCGTATTGTTGTTCGAGAATGGTTCTATTTATATTTAACAACATACCGTATGGCATTTCCAAACAAGCCCTGACAGCACTGGTTGGCGGCGCTGGTGCATCAGACCACGGCACAAAATCCGTAGGTGCGGCATAAAGTTGATTATCCGAACCAGATAGGATCTTGTATGCCATCGCAGTCTCTGATCCACTGACATACGGCATCGCCGCAACATGCAGTTCCCCCGCCGCCATGGTCATTATCTGATTTATGCCGGCCGTTGGATCCCCGCTATTTGCCCAGGCACCCCCATTTTTCCTTCCCCATATTTTCCCTGTGTCAGCATCGACGGCAAAACCGAGGATATCTCCAGCTACCCACCCCCCTAAAGTGATAGCGATACCAGAAGGAAAAGCGTTACCACCACTGGCCCAACTGGCAGAACTCGAATCTCCTGCCTGGCCTGGAAAACTATCAGGGGATAATGCTGGAGTGGCAAAACCGATGACAGAATTAGAGTCAATGGCACCAATAGGCTGTATCTCGACATACCATTTTCCCGCGGAATGGCCCAGGGTAGATTGACTCGAACCTATGTCTGAGGCACTGTTCCACAAAATTAGACCGTCGAGACTCTTACGATGCGTCGATTTGCCAAGTGTCCACGTATCCAGTGTCATCTCTGCAGCTCCGTCACGGATTTAATGCTCAAGGAGGTGTACATGCAGGCACGGTTGCCGCATTCAAGTGAGGTTTTCCAATTGCCGCCAATATTGGTGCAGCGGGAAATATTAACTGGTCGTAATATCAAGAGAGACCCACACTCATGGCATGTCAGAACTGGAGGTGCTTTCTTCCGGGGAGGGAGGGCGGTTTCGGTCAAATGAGCCCTGCTCTCAAAGTCTTTCTGCAATATGACCACTATATCATTCATATTCAGGCCGAAAGTGTCAGCCTCTATTGCCAAAGTGAGCAACATAACTTTTTGCTGCTCACTGAATGGTCGTAAAAAATCAGCCGCCAGTTTGTCTGGTTTATCGGTCATGGGCACACCCACTCAGCTACAAATTGTAAAAATTCAGCCATCCCGATAGGATCGTTTCCTGGCCGCAGGCAGTATCCGTTTATTAGTTCGCCCACAAATGGATGATCACAGGGCTTGTGCAAACTGCCGTGGTCGGTGCCACATGGGCACATATCGCACGGTGCCGCCGGATTCAGCGTGGTGGTCCGCACGTCGGATATTATATCCAGCACATTCGTTAAGGTGCGATAAACAAATCTGTTATTATAGATCGACTGGTACACGAGGACGCTATTAGCCGTACTCCAGCCGGCCACCGGTGCGCACTCTTGACCAGCCTCGGGGCCCACCGTTTCCCATTTTCCTACCGTGATTTTTACCTGGCACGTTGCCACATCAGCGCAAGAGTCGCTGACCGCCACCGTAGCTTGGCCACAAGCATCCAGCGGCACATAAAACAAGCCCCCGCCGGCGTTAATCAGAGTGTCTGAGCTGTACGTATACGGCGCGACACCTCCGGTGTGGTAGACCACCACATACCCCCCAGGGGCCACGACCATCGACTCACAGTTTGTTATTTCTAAAGGGACAGCATCGCCACTTAACGGCATCGTCAGCACGCTGCAGCCGTCAGCCAATCTCACCATGTTATTTGCACAGGCACCAGAAGCGGCAAACACCCACTGTTCCGCCCCCCCGCGAATAACATTACTGCCATTAACAAACCTAAGGGCAGCACTTGCGGTCCAGACCCACGACCCAACCTTTGATCCATCCCCTCCAGATGTTTTCAGCAAAACTGAACCGCCTGCGGAAATAGATGTAGGATTGTCTGGATGCGCTTCAAGGGGTGGTATATCATCACAACAGGCCTTACGATCGACTCGTAAATGATAATAAACAGTCCCGCAGCCTTCAGCACCACTAGGTGCCACAGGGTGAAATGACGTATTCGGATTAATAGCCAAATACTTATCTATCACCTCTTGCGGCAGACTTTTCCCGCCAGGGTTTGGCTCAGTCCACTCCAGGCAAGATGGCGGGGGCGGTGTAGGGTCGTAATGGCAGCAAATAGCCTTATATGTTTCCTGTGAGGCCAACTTATCATCCCATCGTTGACAGCCATACTCCGGGGGCGGCGGAGGTTCCGGCAGGGGACCTTCGTCATCATCATCATCATCATCATCAGTAGTACCAACCCCACCGTCTTCCATATATCCACACAGCCGCAGTAGATAATCGGCAGTGATAGTGTCGTCTCCGGCCGGTGCCTGGATGTCGCCTTGAAACACCATCATATGGTAAAACGCCAAAAGCTTAACATCCTGCGGCATCCCCAACTCCGACCCCGGAGAGTTGGGGATGCCGGGAATTTCAAAGGTGATCAAATCGTACTGGGTGGCAAACTCAACCCTGATGGTTCCAGTAACCGATTCCGTCCAATACAGAGTATTGCCAGACCGCTTTATTTCCGGAGCCTCAACAATACCTGATGCGCCGATCACCAACCCGAGCCAGCCGGCGGCAAAGGGGCCGTCAACCGGATATTCCAATTCAACAGACGTGTCGCCCTTGATGTCGATGTTGAGGCTGAGCTGCTCCGAGGCAACCACGGTCTGCACCACTTCACCAGCCGATAACACCAGCCGATAACCCTCTGCGGGATGGCTACGATACAGGCGGGCGGTCGCGGTGTAGTCGCCGGACAAGGCCCTGCGACAGGCCAGCAGACCATCGCCAAACACCTCCCTGGCGGCGCTGAGCAATTTCTCTTCGTCAGGCCCGGCCGCTGTTTCTTCCTCTGGTTCCGCGCTATTCTCATCTTCAATTACGATACAGGGATCAATATCATAGAGCGCGTCCGCCACCTCTGCCACGTCCCCGGTGGTGGCCAGGCCATCCTCCCGTTCCTGCTCTATCCGCAGCCAATACGACGGATTGACCGCAGAGTCCGGCACGTCAGAGGCGCGCTCGATGCGCAGCGACATAAACCCGCTCATAATAACCCCCTCAACCACGGACCAGGATCTTGCTGCAACTCAACCCGGGTGCAATACCGCTGCGGATCGAGACCGTTACAAACCTTCAGCACTTCCCCGGTACAGGTGGAGTAATACACCTGGGTGCTGCTCACCTCATGACACCAATCCAAAACAAAAAGGGGATTGCCGGGACACCAGTTGAGTATATCCAGCACGCACTGCGGCACTTCCAGACGGAGTTGGTCCGTGTCGGTGTTATTGTTTTTTACCCCCAGCCAGAAGGCGGTAACAGTGGCCTCGATATTGGATATCTTATTACTGTTGGTGGTGTTTTCCGGCAGTTGGTTGATAAAGGTTTTGTCCCCCTGAACCTGCTCAGGAGCCGGCGCGTTCGGCTCATTCCACAGGCCCTTGTCAACCTCAACCGCCAGAACATGGTAACCGCCCACCGCTTTGCCGGAGATGCGCAACGCCCCGAAGATCTCATGGCTCAGCTTAAGATGGTTGCCCATGTTGACAACCTCCGGCTCCTCGATCTGCTCGCCGTATCGATCATAAACCGGTGTTTCCCACACCACCGTCACGTCCACCATATAGCATTCCAGGTCGATGATCGTGGCGTTATTCGCAAAAGCGGAAAACTCGCGGGGCAGCTCAACCAGTTGCTGCGGTCCGACCTGGCCGATAGTGGTGGTCAATTGGTACGGCAATTCTGGATCTGATGGCCAGGCATAAAAACCAAGGAAAAAACGGACAACTGTTCCGTCAAATTCAACAGGGCAACCTGACATCCTCACCCGACTTGCCGACTTTCCGGAGGCGGCATACATCCAAGAGCGGTATAGATCGGCCAGGCTTGCATAACGCTGGGTTTTGGCCGGCACAATCTGTTCCAGCCGTACCCATAGATTGCCGGCAGTACCTTGGCCTGCAGATCTGGTGATGCGCAGAGATGCGTATTCGCTCATGATACCGTCCCGTCGCAATAGTCGACATCATAATGCAGATCCTCAGGTCGCACGGATGGCGGCCTGCAGCCATCCGGGCTGTCGATGTCCACATCGTCGCCGTTCAGGTTGCAGCGCCCGCCGTTCTCGACAGCCGGCGGCAGCTCATACGCACAATAGTTGGTACCGCCAGGCCATACGGCATAGATATAACTCTGGTACCTATTTTCAGCCGCCTCCGGCCGGGGAGAGATGGTCGCCGCATAGCTATGCCGAACAACTCGATATATAACCAGCATGGTGCCGTATACGGCCTGCGCAATCCGGACCCGGCCATCAGTAATACTCACTACCGGCCGGGGCAACGCTTCACCGTCAACGGCGAAGGCGTCGGTCACCCACTCCGCGGAAAGAATCTCCCTGGTAGGGTAGCGAAGCGCAGGCTCGGTTACGCCCTGAATCTGTAGCAGCTCGGCATAGACCAGGTCGGTGATAACCCTCGGCCCCAACACTCCGTGACTGATCCCAAGGTGGTACCCGAGATCCGGAGGATCTGGATAGGCGAAGATATCGCTGGAGACATTGCCCTCCTCATCAACCCCACACCTTTTCTCAACTCCACTTTCCTCACCAAACAGCAACCCGTGCAAATAGGCGACCACACCCCCTTTGGTCAGCATCCCGATATACGGGTCCCAACGTTCCTGTTCGAGGAGGATTCGATTCTTCGTCTCCGATCTAGCAAGACTTCGAGTTATGCGAAATGGCAAAAACTCTGACATTAGCTTGCCGCCTCGCCAGCCAAAACTTGAGTGCATTTGTTATTAGCGAGCGAGGCCGAACCTGCCGGGACAATCCGGCACTGCCCCTGCGGAATGCGGGCAGGGTGAGTGGTAAAGGTCACGGTGTCGCCTGCCTGCCAGGTGCCGCCCCAGAATCCCGCCTCGATAGTGAAATACGGCCTGGTGAAATCGGGATTAGACGGGGCAAAGTCCGTGCCGGTGTCTCCAGACCCCAACGTGCCGGCAATGGAATCTCCGGTAGCAGTAAAATGTGTAGCATCGGTAAAAGTGAGGGCAATGTCCTCGTCAACCGTGCCCTGGTTGTCGAGGATGAGCGGATACGATCCGGCATCGATGGTCCCGGCGGTGGAGGTCTTGAACGGAGCGGTGTTGCTCGGCTGCACGTCGCCAGGCTCCAGCAACGAGCTGACCCGCACCGAGGCCTGAGTGTACGGCGGCGTCGAGGCGGTAAAGGCGGTGACAAACTCCTCAGTAACAGTGATGGTTACATCCAGGCCGACATAGGTTGGCGTGCCGGAGATGGTTTTTACCTCCTCCGCGCCATTTGTCGCCGTGGCCGACGTATGGCTGCAGACCTTAATTTTATAGCCGTCCTTAAAGATGTCTTTCGCACCGCCGGGCAAGAGCGCGGCATTTTTCACCGTGACCACAAAGGTCAAAGCGCCGATGGCGATGTTGTTTTTCAGGTAGGCAGTCCCGACTAGGTCGGCCGTGGCTATCTCCGCCTCCAGCCCAGCCTCGGTGGTACGTTGTCCGGAGAGCCACTTCACCACATAATCGTCAGGTGAAATCGTCGGCGCGTCGTGGTAGTCTTCCGGATCGAGCAGGGGAAGGTTGTCGGTATTGGTCAAACCGGCAAAGGTTTTTTTATAGGTGTCTAACCCCGCCGCACGCTGGGCACTAGTGACATGGGGAAAAACGTTCTGCACCACTCCGGAGGTGATGACAGTTGCCCCGCACCGACCATTGGCCAGCGGACGAAACCATTTAATATCAGTTGATAGCATGCTATACCTCTTTCAGGGTCAAGGTGCCGGCGCATATCTCATCGCCGGCAGGGGTTTTCGAGTATTGACGTAACGGCTCAATGCTGAGGCCGCCCAAGGGGATCATTACGGAACGGGTTTCCGTATCGTAGGTAAGTGTGAGGATTGAACCATCATCCCGCCAGGCTGCGAGCTGTGCTACCTGAGACCACAGGAACCACCCTGACAGGCGGTTGCCATCGACCTTGGCTTCCAGGATAATATCCTGGTTTGTTGGGCCTGCCAGGCGCTGAACCACCAAACGGCCAAAAGTTGCCCGTTCACTACCCCGAGCCCTGTCTTGGCTGCGGTTGGTCCAAATGATGTGATGAAGATTTACGGTAACGATCCCATCAGTCAGCGGTATTATCATGAGCGCCCTTTATGCATCTTCATAAATTCATTCATGACCGACTTCGCCAAGGTTTTTGCTGAAGCCTGGGACGCTGCTCCAGAATAGCTGAAATGGAGCTGGTAGGTATCGCCGCCAGAAGTAGCGGAGGCCAGGGCATCAACCACTCGAGAAACCTGGTCCCCAATTCTGGCATCCAATGTACCTAAATTATTTAATGAAGACAATACATTTGTGTTTATCCCCGACTGCGCAGGCACCGGAATCGGCACTGCCCGGGAGGTGGGCCCCTTCAACACTGAATTCTTGAGGTACTGGCCTGCTTGGCTCATGGGCTTGTGGACCGCGTTCATAAACCAATCGCCCAAGTTTCTGGCCCAATATGTGGATTGCTCATCCGGTATCCACCACTCACCCGGCCGCGACAACACCTTCACCTTATCCTTCGGGGACTTCGTGCCCGGGATCCTGCCGCCGCCGGCCATCGCATAGGTCTGCCCGCCAGCAGCCTTACCCTGGGTAGTGGTTACCGGGATCTCAATTGTGTAACGGCGCTGTGCGTCCCGGACAAACTCGCGAATCATTTTCTCAGCTTTCGTGAAATCAAGAGACGGCTCCCCGGGGTATTTGTCTAGGGCCTCTCGAATACTATCCAGTAACGGCTCAACTTCCTTCTTGGTAGCCGGGCTTATAACCACACTCACCGGGGCACCCTCGAGATTCTCGGTTATATCGAAGTCCTTCATCTCCTGGGCGACGGCCTCGGTGGTGGCTTGACCCATGACCGCACCCTGTTCCCGTCCTTGCGCCTTCCATTCTTCAAGAGGCACCCCATCGACCTTCACCCCGTCAAACAATCCCTCCCGGGTGCCGGCGGCAACCTGGTCGCTTACTGCCTTTTTGATCTCTTCCGCCGACATGGTAGTGCCGTCAGTAACTCCCTTCTGGATGCCCTTGGCTGTGGCTATACCAACATCTCGCTCGTACTGCTCCCAATTAAAATCAGGAGAGATGCCGCCTCCGGAGTTGTCTGAACCGCCACTCGGCGCCGGGCTGTTGATCACAGCGGATTGCTGGTTGGCGATCGCCGCGGCCTTTTCCTTGAGCTTGGCGATCTCACTATCAATGTGCTGCATCTCAGCATTGTGCCGAGCCTGCTCTTTCGCCATAGCGGCTGCATAATAATTGTTAACAGCGTCAACCCGGGCTGTGAACCTGTCCTGGTTCTTCTTGAGAGCTTCGTCCTCTAACTTATTGATCTCGTTAATTTTGTCTCGATGAAGCGCTTTTTCCTTAGCCAGCTTACTCTGATTCTCAGCAAGCTCTACCTGCTCTTGGGCTTTCCTGGCCTCGATCAAGGCGTCTGTTACCTGCTGCAGACCAGAGATAGCGCTGGTTGGGTTCTCCAACTGGTCGTAGTAGCCGCCAGCTGACTCTATAAGTTCTTTGGCCCGGTCTATAGCCTCCTTGTCGTTCTTGGCCTTGGCCTCGGCAAGCGCCTGCTGCCCGGCGGCGAGCCGCTCGGCAGCCGCGGATGCCAACGCGCTTTCCTTGGCTTGGCCCTCGAGACCCTTCATCCTGATATTAGTAATCTTGTCCTGAAGAGAGTCTTGCAGCCCGGTTATGTCTGCCGCCGCCGACCGCTCAATCTCTACCCTGGCCTTGACCAGCTCGGCTCTTTTATCCTCGTAATCCTTATCCGCCTCTATCCGCTTGTCCTTGGCGTCGCGAGCGATCTCGACAATCTTGGTAGTGGCCTCTTCCTCCAGCTCGACAAGTTCCTTTGACTGCTCTTCCCGAAAGTCCAGGACATCCTGGGCCACACTCTTGGCCATCAAACCGGAGGCCTTCTCCAGGGCAGCCAGCTTGTCCGCTGTCCCTTTCCTATTTTCAAGCACCTTGTCGTCGTGCTTGGCCTCCTCGGCAATTCTCTTCTCCTGCCAAGACGAGAGCTTCTCTTCAATAGCAATACGTTTTTGCCCAAATACCTCCAGCTTCTGGAGCCTGACTTGGTTGGCCTTTTCAACTGCGGCGTTAACCATGGTCTGTGCTTCTGTCTGCTGCTCCGG
>Ga0209416_1000369_pt1 | contig 46953 bp, 42 predicted proteins | sample RifGroF1_FD_184001 | JGI IMG/M metagenome (GOLD analysis project Ga0209416, IMG submission 184001) | Groundwater microbial communities from Rifle, Colorado, USA - Groundwater F1 (SPAdes) (version 2) | ecosystem: Environmental > Aquatic > Deep subsurface > Groundwater | place: Rifle, Colorado...
ATCAATTGGAATATGTACCACCAAATACAGATGAAATTAAGAAAATTATTTTAAAAATGGATTCGGAACAAGAAGCCCTTCGAAAAATTGTTTGTGATATTTAGGGTGTCCTAGCGACGAAGTCAGGAGCGTGACGCCGAGCGTGACTATTTCATGAGCGCGGAAGAAGCCAAGAAATATGGAATAGTGGATAAGATTATAAAATAAATTTCTCCCCTTACTTTTCTTTGCCTCAAAGAAAAGTAACAAAAGAAAGCGGCCATCCGAGCTCATAGAAAGATAAATTTTTAACTTTTTCGCTAAAATTTATAACTCGCTACGCTCAGACAGGATAAATTTTTTAACACGAAAAAGTTTCAATTTATTTCTTTCTATTTCGCAAGGATGGAAGAATACAAAACTAATAATTTAAAAACTCAAGGCTGATCCTTGAGTTTTTTTGATGAAAGGAATATAAATTTTTCTATTTCAAAAATTCCAACAAACTTTCTCCTGTCATCGCGGAGGGTTTTTCGATTTTCATGATGTCGAGAATTGTTGGGGCGACGTCGCTCAGGATACCGGAGATTTCTGAGGTGACTTTTTCTTTCGGGGCATCGCGAAAATTGTCAGGGGTGATATACCAAAGTGGCACTGGGTTGGCGCTGTGCTCGGTATCTTTTTCTCCAGTGTGAATGTCAAACATTTCCTCCACATTACCATGATCAGCGGTGATGAGAATTTGACCTCCCTTGGAAATCACCGCCTTAATTATTTTTTCCAAACATTTATCAATTGTCGCCACTGCTTTTTCCGCAGCTTTTTCATTGCCGGTGTGTCCGACGATATCAGCATTGGCAAAATTCAAAAGGATAAAATCATATTTATCCCGTTCAATATTCTGCAAAACTTTTTCGGTTATTTCCGAAGCACTCATTTCAGGCGCTTTGTCAAAGCTGGAAACATCCTTGGAAGGAATGATAATATGATCTTCCTTGAGAAAGGGTTCTTCATTGCCACCGTTGAAAAAATAGGTGACATGAGCAAATTTTTCTGTTTCTGCAATTCGCAGTTGGCTAAGTTTTTTTTCACCCAGAACTTTCCCTAGGCACATGTCAATTTTGATTGGTGGAAAAGCTACGGCGACCGGAATGCTTTCTTCATATTGGGTCATGGTGGCGAAAAAAAGATTCTTGAATTTTTCTACTTTGAATTTGGAAAAACCAGGGAGAGTAAAGACCTTAGTGATTTGCCTGGCGCGATCTTCGCGGTAGTTGAAAAAAATTATTGAGTCGCCATCTCGTATTGGTCCCACTGGCTCGCCATTTTTTGTGACAACGGCGGGCTCAATATATTCATCATAAATTTCCTTTTTATATGAAGCAGTCAAATATTTTTCAATGTTTTCAATTTTTTCTCCTTCGCTTTGTACCATCGCTTTATAGGCTTTTTCCACTCGATCCCAATTATTGTTTCTATCCATAGCGAAATATCTTCCTGAGACAGTGGCGATTTTTCCCACACCATATTTTTCTAATCGTTGTTCCAATTCCTTGATGGCTTCAATGCCGGAATTGGGCGCGCTGTCTCGTCCATCAGTGAAAACATGCAAAAAAAGTTTTTCAACTTTTTGATCACGCATCATTTCAAGAAGGGCATAAATATGATCTAGCGTGGAATGAACCGAACCACGTCCAAGTAGTCCCATAAGATGAATAGCTGATTTATTTTTCCTAGATTTTTCAATAGCTTCCAAAAAAGCAGGGTTTTTGAAAAATTCGCCATCATTAATGGCCATAGTAATGCGGGGCATATTTTGGTAGATTACTTTTCCCGCACCGAGGGTCATATGGCCAACTTCGGAATTGCCTGGTTCTCCCCACGGTAAACCAACGGAAATTCCAGATGCCTGTAGGGCAATTTTTGGATAATATTCGTCTAATTTTTTGAAAGTTGGAAGGTCAGCGTTAGAAATGGCATTGCCACGATTCTCTTCACCTATTCCCCAACCATCAAGGATAATGAGCATAACAGGTTTTGGTCTTGAGATATCAGTTTTTTTGTTTGGCATAAATAATTTTTTTATTTTTTCTTATATGGCTTAATAATAGCACTTGTCGAGGTCTTTGACAAAAAAGCTTCTTTCAAGTAAGATTTATCTGTAGCAATACATTTTTAATTTGTTTTAATTATCTCGTTTCTCTTGATAAAAGAAGCATAATATGGCATTTTTGGGTAATATTTTGAAAAAAACCGTATGATTTATCAATTGAATAAAGAAAAAAAATATGGAATTAGGTCTAACAGTTCTTATTGTTGGTGTTTTGAGTTTGGCAGTTGGTTCAATTGCGGGCTACTATGCTAGGCAAACTATTGCGAAAAAGCAACTTCACACAGCTGAGGGAAAGGCAAGTAATCTTCTAGATGAAGCAGAAAAAAAATCTCAAGAGATTGTTCTTGAAGCAAAGAATAAGGCGGTTAACATTCTTGAGGAAGCCAAGAAGAAGGAGCAAGAAAGAGAAAATCAAATAATTCGCTCCGAAGAAAGACTGGAGAAAAGAGAAGGAGTCCTCGATACAAAAATGGAGGAGATTGAACGTGGGCGAGTAAGCTTAGAAAAAAAGGCTGAAGAAATTCGACAAATTCGAAAAGAAGTAGATGAAGTGAAAAAACAAGAATTGAAAAGATTGGAAAAGATAGCGGAACTTCCAAAAGAACAGGCTAAAAAAATATTGCTTCAACTTACGGAAGAAGAAAACCGAGAATATTTTGGCAAAAAACTCAAAGACATGGAAAATAATGGTCGAGAGGAATTAGACAAAAAAGCCAAGGATATTATGACCCAAGCTATTCAAAGATATGCCGGATCCCATGCTGCAGAAGCCACAACTTCCACCGTGAGCATTCCATCGGATGAAGTCAAGGGCAGAATTATCGGAAGAGAAGGAAGGAATATTAAGGCGCTAGAAAGATTGACAGGGATTGAAATTATTGTGGATGATACGCCAGAAGCGATTGTTATTTCTGGTTTCGATCCAATTAGAAGAGAGATTGCCAAAATTGCTTTGGATAAATTAATCGGAGATGGCCGAATCCATCCAACTAAAATTGAAGACGCCGTAGAATTTGCTAAAAACGAAGTGAATAATAAAATCAAAGAAGCGGGTGAAGCGGCAGTTTATGACGTAGGAGTAGTGGGGCTTGATCCTAAATTGATTCATATTATCGGACGGTTGCGTTATCGCACTAGTTTTGGACAAAATGCGATGCTTCATTCAATTGAAGTAGCTCATCTTTCTGGCGCTTTAGCTTCTGAACTTGGAGCAGATGCAACTTTGGCAAAAAAAGCTGGGCTTTTGCATGATATTGGAAAAGCAGTGGACCATGAAGTGCAGGGAACGCATGTTGAAATTGGAATAAAAATATTGGAAAAATTTCATGTGGGCAAAGATGTTATTGACGCAATGAAATCTCATCATGAAGATTATCCATTTGAAACTCCAGAGTCAATGATCATTGCAGCGGCTGATGCAATCAGCGCTAGTCGCCCCGGAGCAAGAAAAGATTCTCTGGAAAATTATTTGAAACGCCTAGAAGAATTGGAAGCAGTGGCAACTTCATTTCCAGAAGTGGAAAAAACTTATGCTATTCAAGCTGGTCGGGAAATTCGAGTTTTTGTTAAACCGGACAAAATTGATGATCTAGGCGCAATCAAGTTGTCGCGCGCTATTGCAGATAAGATTGAAAAAGAATTAAAATACCCAGGGGAGATAAAAGTGAATGTGATTCGCGAACTGCGAGTGACAGAATTTGCGAGATAATAATAAGCGATGCGAACAATGCGAATTGCATGCGAATGATACGAATTATTCGTGGCATTCGCAAAAGTTCGTAGGTTGGCATCGATAATAAAACTAGAACAGGAGGTGGATTATGGCAAATAATATGAATAAAGACGCGCTTATATCTGCAATTTCAGAAAAAACTGAATTGTCAAAAAAAGACATCGCAACAGTATTGGAAACTTTCGAAGAAGTAGTGACTAAGGCTTTGCGCAATGATGAAAAAGTGACGCTCACAGGCTTTGGAACTTTTCGAGTTTCGAAACGAGCCGAAAGAGCGGGTATCAATCCTCAAACAAAAGCTAAGATTCAAATTCCTGCAATGTCTATCCCAAAGTTTACAGCCGGAAAAGCATTAAAAGAAGCGATAAAATAGATTTTACGGAAGATAGTAGCGAAATCCCGTTTAACGCGGGATTTTGCTATCCTTGAGTTGACGAAGATTTTATTTAACTGTAAGATAGGAATGTTAGTTTTAAAATCGATCGGAGTGTCGTATACCGGTAGTACGTATGGTTTGGGACCATATTGACTGGGTTCGATTCCCAGCACTCCGACGTTAGTACAGTTTCGTTTCGGCGAAACAAAGCCAGCTGTCGCTCAACTTCTGCGGGTTTTACCACGCCGAAGCCGAGCTTTAGCTTGGCGAATTCCGCTTTTGCGGACTACTTTGTGGGCTTCGCCACGCCGTAGTCTCGCTACAGCGTGACGAAGGCGGGTGTCGTATAACGGCTATTATATCAGCCTTCCAAGCTGAGGACGGGGGTTCGACTCCCCCTACCCGCTCCAAAATAAAAAAACAGTCCAAAATAATTAAGGGGGCTGTTTTTTGTAAATTTATATCTTTTACGAGAAATATGAATAAATATAGATTGCAAAGGAAAAAAAGATGGTACGATCCAACGACTAGAAGTGTTGTGGTGTTATTCTTGATAATGCTCTTGGTAAATTGGATTTTGAATTTTGATATAGACCGATCATCTTCTGGGATTGATAAAAAAGAAAATAAATTAGCGGTAGATAAAAATAAGGTGCTGATAAAAGAAAAAATATTCTTAAGCTATAGTCCAAAAGGAGAGGCACAAAAAATATTTGGAAAAATTGAAGAAAAAAAACTTCCTGACCCACTCCCTGAAATTATAATTGAAGAACCTCCGCTAGAAGTAAAAGCGCCGATACCAAAAGCACCGACACCAAAAGCACCCTTGCCTCATCCGATTCCCATAAAAATATCATGCAAACATCCGAGTGATAATCCAAGCAAGAGTAAAACTAAAAAACATTCTCATGTGGATGAAGATTGTTGTCCTGATCCAGATGAATACCCTAAGCCAGGATGTGTGTATAGCGCCAAGGGCCTTTCGATCTTGAAAAAGCCTAAGAAATAGTGGTTGTCTATTTGAATAGTTTCGAAATAAAAAATTAGTTTTGAAGAAGTTTGCTTTTGCTTATTCACATTGAAACAAGACTGGTAGAAATATTAGTTTTGTTTTTTTGTACTAATTTATGCAATAATTAGCAAGATGAAAAATATCTCTATTTTGTTTTTTTCTAAACTAAACTAGAAAGGAAGGTGAAAAAAAATGATGAAATTATCTTGTCGAGACATGGGAACAGACTGTGATTTTGTGGCAAAAGGTGAAACAGCTCAGGAAGTAAAAGAAAAAATGATGGCGCATGCTAACGCGGATCATATGGATATGATGAAAAATATGAGTGAAGATGAAAAGGCAGATATGATGAAGAAGATGGATGAGAAAATGATGAGTGAATGAACGACATTCCCCTAAAAAACAGCTTGAAAAAATCTTGAGCTGTTTTTTTGTTTCTAAAAACCCTTCACTAAAGAATTATAATAATTTATTTTCTGATTATAAACATCAATTTGTTCATTATAGGGTTGGATTTTCTTTTTATATTTTTTCAGTAGATCATTATAGTCTTCGACTAGATTATTATATTCTTCATAATCTTTTTTCTTCTCAAGTTTTTTGAGTTTCTTTTCGAGCTCGGAAAGTTTTGCTTCATCAGCAGAGAAATCATTTTTTTGCGCAGTGAGATTTTTCTCGAGTGTGTTTATCTCGCGACTAAGGGCGTCAATTTTTTTGGCCAGAGCCAAGGAATCAGCGATGCCAGCATATATTTTGCCGGAAGAGACCGAAATGATTTTTGGCTCGCCTAATTTTTTGGCGTCAAATTGACTTAGCTCGCTGTTTTGCGAATAATTTTTCTTTTCCATCGGCACAGCCGAGCCTTTTTTGGAATCAATTTCCGGAATCATACCAATGCGAAAGCCAGTGGAGGTTGTTTCGGCGTAACAATAGCCACTGTCATAGCTAGAAAATTCGGCTGGGCATCCAATTCCAACTGCCATGTGACGCTCGTCGTCATAGGCCAAAAGGGCGGTGCCATAACCCATTTGAGTTAGAAGATTAGCCAGAAGAAAACTTTTGTCAGAACAAACACCCCTGTTTTCAAAAAGTGTTTCATAGGGATAGTTAGTGGCGCCACTTCCAGAAAGTAGCTCTTCGGCGCGCGAGTGATCATAGGGAATGGCTTGCACAAAAGCTAATGCGAGCTCGACAATTTGGTCAGCGTTGAGTTTTTTTTGCGCTCCTAAATTTTGAAGATCGGTAGCTAAGAGAGAGATGGAATCATCACTAGAAGTATGACGCAGAAACATCGCATAATAATCTTTTTCCCAATCAGGGGAAAGTTCTCCTTGATAACTGTATGTTTTTGGGCTGTTAGCATAAAAATTGTAAAGTGAACCGTAGAAAGTTTTGGATAATTTATAATCCTTTCCATTATATTTCCATTGAAATTCAATTTCTTTGGGATTTTCCAGCGCAATTATTTGCTCTTGGGCTTTTGGTGAAGATATGGGCGCGCTGTTTTTTTGGATATAGGTGGTTTTTAACCAAAAAGCCAAAACTAAAATTGCAATAAGAAAGACAATTCGCAAGATAAGACGCAAAATTTTTCTAAATGTATTCATTTACCCTGTTAAATAAGATTTGTAGCTTGTAATAAGATACGACTTAATTTAATTATGTTATTAATATTTAACCCGCCTGTTATTGATTTTAATTGTATACAAATCTAATTTTAATTTTTTAAATTAAAATTATTTAACAGGGTGAATTTATTATAGCATGTAATTTGAAAAAATTTAGATTGACAAAACTGTTTTTTAGGAGTATACTATTTAGGTTGCAATTTAATTTCTTAAGGAGGAAATTTTCAAATATTTTATTATCTTTTAATAATAAGGTATTTTTTTATTTTTAAATTTTGCGTTTTATGACACAAGAAGAAAAAACAACACAACTAAAAAAACTGGAAGCCTTAGTGCTTTTTCAGAAGGATTGTCTCAATGGTGAAGATTGGGACGATTATGACAAAGCAGAAGATGAAATTAAGAAACTGGAGAAAGAAATAATCAATATTGAAGAGAAAGAATAAAAATAATTGCTCCAAAATTAATTGGGGCGTTTTTATTTTATGTGATAGAATTGGGATATGATAAGAAATTTGGGTAAAATAGCAGGGATAATTATAGCGATGCTTTTTTTGAGCGGTTGCAATTTTATAAATCCAAAAAAAACCGAAATAAATCTGGAAAAAAATGAAACAGAAAGCGTGGAAGAAACACAAGATAATGTAGGAAATATACAAAACGAAGAAAAAAAAGTTGAAATATCAAGCGAGACAGAAGATGATGTAGTAGTTGTTCCAAACACTGAAATTGTCGAAAAACCAAAAAAGGAAACTGTGGAAAATATAGATGAGCCGAAAATAATCAATAAATTAGCGGACTGGGGTTTCTCAAAAAGTGATAATCGAAAAATTGACACAATCATCATTCATTCATCGTACAATGCTGTTGGCAAAGACGCACATGATTTAGATGATATAATCTACAAAGAATATAAGCCATATGGCGTTTCACCACACTACATCATTTCTCGCGAGGGGAAAATATATCGCTTAGTAGAAGACAAAAATATTGCCTATCATGCTGGTGAATCCAAAGTTCCGGATGGGAGAACTGGCGTGAATAATTTTTCGCTTGGAATTGAAATTGTGAACACTAAATCAGAAAAGCCTAATGATGCACAATACGGCGCACTTAATAATTTGTTAGCTTATCTTAAGAAAGAGTATAAAATTAAATATGTCTTGGGTCATGACGACATTGCTCCGGGCAGAAAAGATGATCCTTGGAATTTTGATTTTGGAAAAATTAAATAATTCCAATAGGACTTCCACATTTTTCTTCAAATCTATTGTTCGCTGAAATTACAAATAGATTAACTAAGATTATAGATAGTGGTTATGGACTTTAATCCTGACATTGTCATGGCTACATAAATAGATTTTCATAAAAATGCGTAAGTCCTTTAAGAAAAGTTTGAAATATTTTTGAGCTTTTTTGCGTAGTAAGGGGGAGGGAGAGAAAGAACTAATCTAAATTTCTAAACGCAAGGAATGCGAGAAAAAGAAAATTTCAAAAATAAAAGTGATGAAGAATTAGCAGGATTGGTTGCCAACAATCCTGATTTTTATTATCTCCTAATGGAGCGATATGAAAGCAAAATTTTGCGTTATATCAGACGCATCAGTAATCTACCCAAAGAAACAATTGAGGATTTGGGACAGGAAATTTTTTTGAAAGCGTATGAAAATATAAATGATTTTGATGAAAGTTTGAAATTTTCTTCGTGGCTCTATCGGATTGCCAGAAATCACGTGATAAGTTTTTGGCGAAAAAACAAAAATACGCCAATGGTGGTTTCTTTTGATGCCGATGAAAATTTCAAAAATATGCTTTCGGCGGAAGGTGATTTGGCGAAAAAAATAGAAGAAAAAGATATGGCGGAAATTATTGGAAAAATTCTCTCACAAATGAGAATAGATTATCGGGAAGTGCTAACACTTAGATTTATGGAGGACAAAGATTATAATGAGATTAGCGATATTTTGAAAAAACCAGTTGGTACAATTGGCACATTGCTCAACCGAGCGAAAAAAGAATTGAAAAATGAATTGGAAAAAAATAATTTTAAACTTTAGTATATGGAAAAGTCAATAAGTCAAAAAGTATTGGAAAAAATAAAGCAGGAAAAAATTTCTCCCAAATCAAGATGGAATTTTTGGCTTTGTCGAGCTATTGTGATAGCACTGCTAATATTCTTTGTGTTTGCCGGAGCATTTTCTCTGGGGATAATTTTTAGTATTTTTTCCCAATTTGAAGTGGGGAAGATCGTGGGTCGTCCGCATGGAATGGGAATTTTATTTTTAAGTTTACCTTTCATTTGGATTATTCTTTTGATATTTTTTGCAATTTTAGCGATAGTAGAATTTGCCAAAACTCGCCATGGATATAAATATAAAACAACATATATTGGTGGGATATTTATTTTAGTGATAATAATTTTTGGAGCTATTCTATATAAACTTAATTTTTCTGATAATATGGAAGGTTATATGAACAAAAATTTCTCCGCTTATAGTCATATCGTGAGAACTCCGGAAAGGGTTTGGTCTCAGCCTGAGGAAGGCCTTATCTCAGGAGAAATAATTGAAAATAAAAATGAAAAAGAAAAAATATATCTTAGAGATTGGGATGGGGAAGTTTGGGAAGTGGATTATTCTCAGGCGCTTATTCGTCCTAGGGTGAAAAAAGAGATTGGTGAGAAAGTGAAGATGATTGGTGAAAAGGAAGAGGGGCGCAAATTTAGAGCTCAAGAAATTAGGCCTTGGAATGGCAGACAAAGGCATGTAGAGAAATAAGTTGAAAGAAAAAATAGGAAGGTTGCGTAGTAAGATAAGTCGAGAGAAATTTTCTCAAGAAGCTGATCACTTCTATCGTTAATAATTAAAAGTAAAAAATATGGAAGCTAAAAAATATCTAGGCAAAAAATTTCTAATCGGAACAAGTATGCTAGTGGCTACTGCTGGCTTAGTCGGGTCAGCATTATATGTGAGTGCCTACCAGGGTAATCCGAATGTCAAAGGTCCAAATTATACAACTGAGCGTCATACGGCTATGACTAAGGCTTTTGAAAACAATGACTATAACGCATGGAAGGAGCTAATGGCTGGCAGAGGACGAGCGACCCAAGTTATAAATGAAGGAAATTTTTCTCGCTTTGCCGAGGCGCATAAACTGGCGCTAGAAGGAAAAACAGAAGAAGCAAGAAAAATAAGAGCTGAATTAGGATTGGGATTGCAAAATGGAAGTGGAAATGGACAAAGTCGTGGAATGGGTAGAGGAGCAAATTGCAATAAATAATTTTTCGTCAAATATGCAAACTTTGCATGGAAAACAATCCCGAGCGTTCGGGATTGTTTTTTTGTTTTTTTTATGAGATGATTTGAATATGGAAATTATAATCAAAATAAAGGAGCGAAAAATTAGCACAATACTGCTTCAAAACAAAAAAGAAGTGGATTTTTTGAATATTGTCGAAGAGCACAGTCTTTCAGAAAAATTATTGCCGGAAATTGATAGGCTAATTCGAAAAAATAAACTAAAACTTGAGGATATCGAAAAAGTGACCGTGGACAGCGACCAAGAAGACAACTTCACCACCACCCGCATCGCCAAATCAGTGGCCAATGCGTGGAATTGGAATCTAAAAAACAAAGAATAGTTATCCACAGGTCAAAACTTGCCAGCGTTGGATATGGTGATATAATATCATTGTAATAAATGTTATTATAAAAAAATGAAAAAAGAAAAAAACAATTTTGAGAGTGGCAATCAAATTGCAATTTTCAAAGGCAAAGAAATTAGAAAAACTATCTTTCAAAAAGAATGGTGGTTTTCAGTGATTGATATTGTGGGCATATTAACAGAGAGTGTAGATGCTCGAGATTATTGGTATAGAATGAAGATTCGCGTGAATGATGAAGAAAATTTTGAACCGTCGACAATTTGTCGACAGTTCAAACTAAAAGCGTCAGACGGAAAAATGCGTGAAACTGATTGCGCTAACACGGAAGGAATGCTTCGTATCATCCAATCGATTCCATCTCCTAAGGCCGAGCCGATGAAGCGTTGGTTGGCGCGAGTTGGATATGAGAGAATTCAGGAGATTGAGGATCCGGAACTAGCTACTAAAAGAACGAGAGTTCTATACAAGCTCAAAGGTTATCCCGATGGATGGATTGAGAAAAGAATGCGCGGAATTGCGATTCGCGAAGAACTGACTGACGAATGGCAAAATCGCGGAGCGAGAGAGCAAAAAGATTATGAAATTTTAACGGCAGAAATTTCTAAAGCTACCTTCGGAATAACGCCTAAGCAGTATAAAAATCTCAAAGGTCTCAAAAGAGAAAATTTGCGTGATCATATGGACGACTTCGAACTTATTTTCACTATGCTAGGCGAAAGATCCACCACAGAAATTCATCGCAATGAAGACTCAAGAGGTTTGGAAAAATTACAAGAAGATGCTAAGTTCGGTGGCAGAATCGCCGGTAATGCTAAGGCCGAACTGGAGAAAAAATTAGGCCGAACGATTGTTTCCAAGAATAATTTTTTGGAGTTGGAAAATAAAAAGAGATTGAAATAATTAAAAGAATAAAAATACCAAAAACTTTCTCAATAGTGGTTTTTATTTATTGAAAAATATTTTAGATTGAAGGAATATACTCAAAACCGTGAAAAAGTATCAAAAAAGCATACATTTTCACGGTTATGTTGACAAAACCGTGAAAAAGTGTATAATAGTAGTATAATTAACGATACTAAACTATGACAAAAATACTTAATGCTTACGGGAAAATAAGCGAATTACGAGAAAGATACTACAAAGCATCCGCAGGTAAAGAGGCTTTACTCTCGCTTATTACTGAGGCTGAAGTGGCCGATCAGGTATATAATTCTAACGCTATCGAAAATAGCACGCTTTCTCTTGAAGAAACGGAAAAAATCCTTTTGCAAATTGATCTAGATCGGTTTATCAGTGAACGAGAAATTTTTGAAGCTAAAAATTTGGCGCGAGTGGTGGAATATATTGGAAAAAAATCCAAAGAGCAGGAGCTTTCACTTCCAGTTATTTTGTCATTACACAAAATGCTCATTTCTAATATCCGCGATGATATCGCCGGGAGATTTAGAGCAGAGAATGAATTTGTGAGAGTTGGTAGTTACATCGCTCCTAATCCAAAAGAAGTCGCCGAGCGTTTGGAAAAAATGTTGTCTGAATATAATGCTACGAGTCACGAAAACATAATACGGCGCATTGCTAAATTGCATCTAGCCTTTGAACATACCCATCCTTTTTGTGATGGCAATGGTCGGATTGGACGCGTCATTAATAATTATTTGCTTTTGCGAGAAGGGTTTGTGCCGATTAATATAAAATTTATTGATAGACAAAAATATTATGAAGCCTTTAGAGATTTCGATGCCAAGGGTGCAACTGACATTATGGAAGAGATAGTGGGTAAAGCGCTCACAAACAGTTATCACAAACGACTGGCCTATTTAGAAGGCAAAAAAATTATCACTCTAGTTGAATATGCCAAAAGTAATAAGCTTTCACATTCTAATCTGATCAATAAAGCAACTCGTCAAACCATTGAAGCATTCTTGGAAAAAGGTGTTTGGAAAATTGGTGTTGAGGATTAGGTCTGGGAAATATTTTTGAGAAAATAAATTTATGTCTTTAGAGATAAACGAACAGTTCAGACGGACACTGGATATTTTGGAAAATTCTGCCAAAAATGTTTTTATCACGGGCAAGGCCGGCACGGGAAAATCGACTTTGTTGGATTATTTCAGAAATCACACCAAAAAGAAAGTAGCAGTTTTGGCTCCGACGGGTGTGGCGGCGGTGAATATTAAGGGTCAAACTATTCATTCTTTTTTTCGTTTCAAACCAAATATCACTCCGGAAAAAGCCGGTCGAAAATCTCCCAAAAAGATTTATCAAAAATTAGATGCCATTATTATCGATGAAATTTCTATGGTGCGGGCTGATTTATTGGACTGCGTGGACAAATTTTTGCGAGTCAATGGAAAAAAAGCAAACGCTCCTTTTGGAGGAGTGCAAATGATTTTTATCGGTGATTTATACCAACTGCCACCCGTAGTAGTCGGCAATGAGCGGATGATTTTCAAAAAAGAATATGACAGTGAATATTTTTTTTCGGCTAAAGTTTTTTCACGCCAAGATTTTTCTCTGGAATTTATCGAGCTGGAAAAAATATATCGCCAAAAAGATGAAAAATTCATCAGTTTGCTCAATGCTATTCGCAATAATTCCATTGATGACAATGGATTGGAATTGATCAATGAAAGATATTTTCCCGATTTTGAAAGAAAGCAAAATGATTTTTTCATTCATCTCACTCCGACTAATCGAGTTTCGCGGGAGATAAATGAGCGGGAATTGGAAAAATTATCAACGCAAATTTTTCACTATCAAGGAGAAATCGAAGGAAAATTTGATGAAAAATATTTGCCGACTGAAAAACTTTTTTCAGTTAAGGCTGGAGCGCAGATAATGTTTCTCAACAATGACAGGGAAAAACGCTGGGTAAACGGAACAATTGGAAAAATAATTTCAATTGAAGGAGAAGAGGAAGAAAGTCTCATTAAGGTAAGACTAAACAGTGGGATGACGGTGGAAGTTTTCCCCTATACTTGGGAATTGTTTGAATTTTATTTTGATGAAAACAAAGGACGGCTTGGAAGTCGAACAATCGGATCTTTCACACAATATCCTTTGAAATTGGCTTGGTCGGTGACAATTCACAAAAGCCAAGGAAAAACTTTTGACAATGTGATAATCGATATCGATCGGGGAACATTTGCTCATGGTCAAATGTATGTCGCCTTGAGTCGTTGCACAACACTGGAAGGGATAATTCTCAAAAAGAAAATTTCGAAAAAACATATTTGGATGGATTGGCGAGTGGTGAAATTTTTGACGGGATTTCAATATGAAATTTCGCAGATTAATTTGCCGTTGGAAAAGAAGATTGAAATTATCAAAGATTCTATAAGAAACAAAAAGCAGCTGGAAATAACTTATCTGAAATCTGATGACACAAAATCAATTCGAGTGATTTTGCCAAAAAAATTCGGTCAGATGGAATATATGGAAAAAGAATTTATCGGCGTTATCGCCAGATGTCTAGCAAGAAATGATGACCGAGTGTTTCGAATTGATCGGATTTTGGAAATGAAGGTTTTGTAGGTTGCGAAACAGAGTTAATTTATATATAAATTTGATAATAGCGAAAAGGCGAGGGGGATAAATTAATAATTGAGTATTGGAAAAAATAAAAAAGCATGGCAAAAATAAAAGACTTGCCCAAGGTTGATCGGCCGAGGGAAAAAATAGAAAAATATGGCTCAGATAAATTGTCTGATGCTGAGCTGTTGGCAATTTTATTGCGGACGGGCACAAAAGATTGCAATGTTTTGAAATTGGCGCAGAAAATTCTCCAAAAATTTCCGCAAGAAAAAATATTGACTGCTTCACTGAATGATTTGAAAAATATTCACGGACTAGGGAAAGTCAAGGCGATGGAAATTATGGCCTGTTTGGAATTAGGGAAGCGGATTTTGAAAGACAAAAAAGCAAATTTGATATTATCTCCCAAAGATGTTTGGGAGTCATGCAAAGATATTCGCGATCACAAAAAAGAACATTTTGTGATTTTTTATTTAGACACGCGCAATCAAGAAATTCAGCGGGAAATAATTTCAGTGGGCATTCTTAATGCCAATCTCATTCATCCACGCGAAGTTTTCGAGCCGGCTATTCGCGTGAGTGCCGCCCAAATTATCGTGGCTCACAATCATCCTTCCGCCAATCCAGAGCCTTCTGATGATGACGTCACTATCACCAAGCGCTTGGTGGAAGCTGGAAAAATTCTTGGAATAGAAATTATTGATCACATTATCATTGCCAAAAACTCTTATGTAAGCCTTAAAAACAAAGGATATATGGCCTAGAAGTTAGTTAGATATAATATGCACTTGACAAATTCAAAGTAAATTGATAAACTTTGAATATAAATATATCATATTCAAAGATGTCGCAAATCAAGTTCATCGCTGGAACCTATAAACAGCAGGAGCAATATAAAAGCTCCATGCCTTTTTTGGTTAATAAATCTTTTGAATGGCAAGACAAGAGAATTGATTTATTATTGGCTGAATCAATGAGATATCTTGGAGAGTTGAATGCTTATTCAACCTTAGTACCAGATGTGGATTTTTTTATCCAAATGCACGTGGCTAAAGAGGCAACAACCTCTAGTCGCATTGAAGGCACCAAAACTAATTTGGATGAGGTGTTGCTTTCTAAGGATGAAGTTGATCCGGAGAAACGTGATGATTGGGAGGAAGTCCACAATTATATCAAAGCTATCAATTATGCGGTTGAAAAAATGAATACACCTAACGAGCCACCATTTTCAATGCGCTTAATCAAGGATACTCATAAAATTTTACTTTCAGGGGTTCGTGGTTATACCAAACAACCAGGAGAAATTCGTCGTAGTCAAAATTGGATTGGAGGTGCCACGCTTAAAGATGCATATTTTATTCCACCACATAATTCAGATTTGTCGGAACTTTTGGGTGATTTAGAAGATTTTTGGTATAACAAAAATTTAGAAATTCCTGATTTGATTAAGGTTGCTATAAGCCATTATCAATTTGAAACTATTCACCCATTTCTAGATGGCAATGGTCGCATTGGGCGCTTGGCTATTGCTTTGCAATTGGTAAGCTTGGGAATTTTGAAAAAACCAACGTTGTATCTTTCGGATTTTTTTGAAAAAAACAGAGTGAGCTATTATGACGCTCTTTCTTTGGTGCGTGAAAGAAATAATATTGAGCATTGGGTACGTTTCTTTTTAACTGGCTTAGTAGAAACTGCAAAGAAAGGAAAAGAAACTTTTGAAAAGATAATTGAATTGCGAAAGAAATATGAAAATACAATTGAATCCGGCATGGGCATAAGGAGACAAAAGCTTGGCAAACAACTGTTGCTTAAATTATTTGCTGAGCCGGTAGTTTCAGTTAATGATATTGTGAGATTAATTCCCGTAACCTTTCAAACTGCCAATGTCATTGCTAGAGATTTCCAGAAGCTGGGAATGTTTCAAGAAAAAACCGGACAATCGAAAAACAGAATCTTCTATTTACAAGAATATCTCGATTTATTTAACCAACATAATGTAAAAAATAAAAAGTATGAATAATTCAACTTCAAAGGCTGGTTTAATTTGGAATATTGCCGATCTTTTGCGTGGTAGTTGGAAGCAATATGAATATCAAGACGTCATTTTACCGTTAGTAGTTTTAAAACGGCTGGATTCAATCTTAGTGGATTCGAAGTCGAAAGTTTTGGAGCAATATAATCAATTCAAGGGCAAGGTAGATGTTGATCCGGTTTTGAAAGCGGTGACAAAAACTGGATTTTACAACATTTCTCAATATGATTTGAAAAAACTTTTGGAAGATCCAAAAAATGTTTCTAAAAATTTGCGAAACTATATTCGGGGATTCAGTGATAATATTCAAGAAATTATCGCTAAGTTTGATTTTGAAAAGCAAATTGATCGCCTGGAAGGGGGTAATTTGCTGTTTTTGGTTCTCAAAGAATTGGACAAGGTTGATTTGCATCCGAGAACCACCACTAACCATGATATGGGCTATGTCTTCGAAGAATTAATTCGCAAATTTGCTGAGCAATCCAATGAAACTGCCGGGGAGCACTACACCCCGCGCGAAGTTATTGAAATGATGGTGGAAGTGCTTTTTTTGCCAGATAAAAAACTACTTAAGAAAAAGCATATCATCAAGACAATTTATGACTGCGCCTGTGGAACGGGTGGCATGCTCACCACTAGCAAGGAGCATATTTTAAAAACCATCAACCCAGAGGCGGATATCTATCTTTTTGGACAGGAATTAAATCCAGCCACTTATGCAATTTGCAAATCAGATATGCTAATCAAGGGTGATGATCCGGATCGTATCAAAGGTGGAGACAAAGATCATTCCAAATCCAGCACACTTTCCAATGACCAATTTCTGAGTGAACACTTCGATTATTTACTAACAAATCCTCCATTCGGAGTAGATTGGAAAAAAGACAAAGAGGCGGTGGAGCGGGAAGCGGAGAGAGGTTTTGCTGGAAGATTTGGGGCGGGACTGCCGAGAATTTCTGACGGACAATTTTTGTTTTTGCAACATCTGATTTCCAAAATGCGCAATGTGAGCGAGGGTGGTTCAAGAACGGCTATTGTTTTCAATGGCTCGCCACTTTTCACGGGCGACGCTGGCAGTGGTGAAAGTGAAATTCGCCGTTGGATTTTGGAGCATGATTGGCTGGAAGCGATTGTGGCTTTGCCTGATCAACTTTTCTATAACACCGGCATCAACACTTACGTTTGGTTTTTGACTAATCGCAAGGAGACAAAAAGAAAAGGCAAAGTGCAACTAATTGATGCGCGAACTTTTTCCAAAAAAATGCGCAAGAGCTTGGGCAACAAGCGCAATGAAATTTCGGCGGAAGATAAAAAACATATCCTGAAGCTGTATGAATCATTTGGGGAAAGTGAATACTCCAAGATTTTCAATAACACTGATTTTGCTTTCAGACAAATTACAATTGAAAGACCTCTGCGACTCGCGTTTAATATGAGTTCTGACAAGATTATCCAATTGCGCGAGGCTTTGGAGATTGATTTGAAAAAGGCGATTAATAAATCAGTGAAAGCGCAAACTAAATCCGAAGAGGTGCTCATAATGACGGCTCTATCTTCGCTTCAAGGCAGAAAATGGAACAATCGGGAAAAATTTCTGGCTGATATTGAAATTGTATTTGCAAAACATAACTTGAAACTTCAGCCTAAGATATTAAAAACAATTATTGGTGTCATAGGATTCAGAGATGAAAAGGCGGAAATCTGTGTGGACAAAAATGGCCAGCCGGAAGCGGACAGTGAACTCAGAGATAGCGAGAATGTGCCCTATCATCAAGATGTGAAAGAGTATTTTGCCAAAGAAGTAAAGCCGTTCGTGTCGGATGCGTGGATTAATGAAACAGTCAAAGATCAAAAGGATGGAAAACTTGGAAAAGTTGGTTATGAAATTCCGCTCACACGCTATTTCTACAAATACCAGCCACCGCGTGCGCTGGAAGAAATTGAAAGCGATATCGAAGGCGTGGAAAATGAACTGCTGGAATTATTAAAGAAATTATAAAAAAATGGATCTCCTTGGACTCAAGATAAAATCAATTAGGGATAGACTAGGCATCAATGATGAATTTGGAAAAATTTATTCTTTTATTGACTTTGGAAATATAAATTATTGGTTTGAAAAAGATACAAAAGACTGTGATGATAACATGTTATTGTTGGAAGAAAAGATGGTTATAGATCTGGAAAAATTAGCTAATTTTTCTAAATATTTTTCTGAAAAGAATTTCTATTATTATGGAGTCAATCCCGAAAGTCCTGGGTCAGTTGGTTTTATAAGTAAGGCTAGAGATTTTTTTGATAAAGCAAACAGTAAGCCAATTCAAAAAATCAAACATTATCTTGGTGATGGTGAAATAAAAAACAATACAAGATCGGTCAATTGTGATAAAAATGGAGATTTTGTGTATATTCCGAAATGCAATTTCGATGTAGAAATAGCAGTTGATGCTATAAGACTGGCTGACTTTTATGATACTTGTTGTATTTTTTCAGGCGATGCTGATTTTGTAAGATTAGTGAAATATTTAAAAGAAAAGAAGAAGAAAATAATTATAATTAAAGGTGGATTTATTCAATATGATCTAGCTAGAGAGGCTGATTTAATAATTAACGCACAGGATATAAAACCAGAAATAGCTGTAAAAAAGCAAAAATCTAGCTTTGTAGCTAGACTTGCGGATCGTGATCCCGTATCCACGGGCAGGGCAATCTGACGATTACATCTATAATTTACTACGGATCCAATAGGTTGTCAACAGTGTTGACTTTTCAGACCGCATAGATATTACCAATAATTTTTAAGTAAAATTTCAAATGCAAAAATTACAGCTCAAAAAAGAATATCAAAAATATCCGGAATATAAAAATTCTGGCGTGGAGTGGTTGGGAAAAATTCCGAAAGAATGGAGTGCTAGAAGAATTAAATTTTGTATTGGAAAAATGGAGAGTGGTTCAAGAGAAAATGTTGATAAAAATTTGCATGAAAATGCTGTGCCTAGTATTGGTGGCGAACATATTTTTAATGGAAAAATAAAATTTAAAGAAAATAAATATATAACACAAGAATATTACAACTCATTACATAAAGGCAAAATAAAGTCAGGAGATATTCTTCTTGTAAAAGACGGTGCTACTATTGGTAAAATTGGAATTGCTCAAGAATTGAGAGAAAAAATGGCAGTTAATGAGCACGTCTATCTTATTCGATCAGGTTGGCGAACAGAACAAAAATTTTTATATTATTTATTATTTTCTCCAGAAATACAATCCTTAATTTCATTGGAAACACGAGGCTCTGCACAAGGTGGTTTGAATACAACATTTACTTCAAATATTTTTAATACATTTCCGCCAAAAAAGGATCAGCAAAAAATCGCCAATTTTTTAGATGAGAAAGTTGAATTGATCGAAAAAATTGTGCAAAAGAAAAAACAACTCATCGACCTCCTCAAAGAAAAACGAACAGCAGTGATCAATCAGGCGGTGACAAACGGGCTGAATCCGAATGCAGAAATGAAAAATTCTGGAGTTGAGTGGATTGGAAAAGTTCCGAAAGATTGGAAGGTGCAAAAATTAAAATATATTTCTAATATAAGGACTAGCAATGTGGATAAAAAAAGCGAGCTCGTTGAAAAGAGAATATTGTTATGCAATTATGTTGATGTATACAAAAACAATTTCATAACTTCCGGAATTGATTTTATGAAAGCCACAGCTACTGATGAACAAATCAGAAAATTTTCGATAAAAAAAGCAGATGTATTAATAACAAAAGATTCAGAAAGTCCAGATGACATAGCAATACCTGCTCTAGTTGAAGATGAGCTGAACAATGTTTTGTGTGGGTATCATTTATCGATACTGAGACCAAAAGAAAATATAATTAAAGGTGGCTATTTATTCAGATCATTACAAAGTAAGAAAATTAATAGTCAATTCGTTATTTCGGCAAATGGTATAACCAGATTTGGACTTGGCGCATATCCTATAAAAAACGCACATATTCCAATTCCACAACAAAGTGAGCAGGATAAGATTGTCGAGATTATCAATGAAAAAAATATTTTTATTGATCAAATAATAAATAAGATCGTAAAATCAATTAATTTACTAACCGAATTTAAATCATCCCTGATTTCAAATGTTGTGACGGGGAAGGTGAGGATATAAAACATTGGAGATTGAAAATATGAAATTAAAAATATTTTTACATGGAATTGATTTGAGTAATTGGCATCCTTGCCATAATTTAAGACTCGCTCCGTTCCTGGTTTCTTCTGATGTAACAGATGCCAAAGCTAATGCCGAAGGGAAGCATAATCCAGTTAGGAATTCTCAGATAAATTTACTTAGACAGGAACAGATATCAGATGGATTTTTACAGCCACGACTAGCTGGAATTTACAGAGATCTTATCACCGGAAAAAGTAATAAGAAATGGAATATCGAGGTTGACTTTGAAGAAGGAAGAAGAAAATATAATAACGATGCACCAAGCAGGCTGAGTTGTCTATATATTGCTGAGAACTCGGAGGATGGCAGGGAAAACATAAAAGAAATGCTTTCAAACTCATATATATTCAAGGTAAGGCCAATTGTTATTGAAAGAGTTTTTATGGCAGACAGGCGCTGGCTTGATGCATACTTTGATAATAAAAAAGAAATCTATATAAAAAATTATTGGGAGGGCAAGACATATGATAAAAAGAAAAAAAGATGGGAATATTTATTAGAGGGCGCAATTGAATTTATAGATAAAAAAGAATTGGAATTTTTAAGAGAGTTTGGTGCAAAATTAAGTAATTAAATATAAACGATATGAATTTACAAGAATTTGTTAAAGATGTTTTGGTGAGTATTGACAAAGCTGTCGGAGAGGCACGGGCGGAAACTCAGCGAGATGTTCGTTTTTCTGATTCTAAAAATCAAAGAACTGTCGAATTTGATATTGCAGTATCTGTTGAAGAAAAAGATTCAAAAAATGGAAAAGCTGGAATTCGAGTTTTGCAATTTGCGGAGGCAGGTGGAGATATTAGCAAAGAAAACAAGAACTCAACAGTTAGTCGAATTCAATTCGGAGTGCATATTGACTCAATGACCAAGGAGGAGGAGGCTAGACTGGTAGCTCAAAATCAATCTTATAATAGAAGTATTGAATCGTATAATTAATTTAATAGTAGTATCAATTATAAATCCTATGACAACAAACACACGAGAAATTGGTTTTGAGGAGTTTATTGAAAACTACCTCACCGATGAGAAAAAAAATAACTATGTCAAACGCTTGCCAAGCGCCTATGACAAAATTCTTTGCATAGACAAAGAAATGATTTTGCAATTTGTGCAAAATTCACAAAAAAAAGCTTGGGACAAATTAGCACAGCAACACGGTGAATATGTCGAAGAAAAATTCTTTGCTCGCCTAAACGAAGAAATCAAAACCCAAGGACTGCTGGAAGTTTTCAGAAAAGGCATTACTGATCACGGTGTTCGTTTTGATCTAGCCTATTTCAAGCCAGTTGCCAAACTAAACGCAGAGACACAAGATTTGTATGAAAAGAATATTTTCAGTGTCATGCGTCAAGTGAAATATAGTGAGAAAAATGAAAATTCCATCGATATGGTTTTGTTTTTAAATGGCTTGCCGATTTTCACGATTGAACTCAAAAATCAACTCACCGGTCAGTCCGTCAAAAACGGCATCGCCCAATATCGCACCGACCGCGATCCCAAAGAAACCCTGCTTTCTTTCAAAAGATGCCTGGTGCACTTTGCGGTGGATACAGAATTGGCCTATATGACCACCAAACTCAATGGACTAAAAACCTATTTTTTGCCATTCAACAAAGGCGACAATAATTCCGCCGGTAATCCGGTGAACACAGAGGGCTACAAAACTGCCTATATGTGGGAAGACATTTGGAAAAAAGATAGTATCTTGGAAATTATCGGGCAATTTGTATGTTTGCAAAAAGAAGAAAAAGAAAATGAAAAAGGCAAAAAATTTGAAGTCGAAACTTTGATTTTCCCGCGTTATCATCAATTGGATGCTGTGCGTCGTTTGGTGGTGGATGCCCGAGAAAAAGGAGTGGGTGAGAACTATTTGATTCAACACAGCGCCGGATCAGGAAAAAGCAACACGATTGCTTGGACAGCACATCGTTTGGCAGAATTGCATAATGCAAAAAACGACAAAGTTTTTGATAGTATAATTGTGGTGACTGACCGGCGTGTTTTGGACAGACAACTGCGTAATACAATTATGCAATTTGAGCAGACAGCCGGTGTTGTGAAACCGATTATTGAAAATTCGAATGAATTAAAAGAAGCTCTTGCGAATGGAGAAAAAATAATAATTACAACTATACATAAATTTAGCGTGATTGTTGAAGGTATAGAAAAAATAGAGGGCAATAAATTTGCGGTCATTATTGACGAAGCTCATTCTTCTCAAACTGGCGAAAGTTCCAAAAATATGAAACAAGTTTTGGAAACGTCTTCTTTGGACGAAGCGGTTCAAGAAGAAAATTTTGAAAAAGAAGAAACTTTGGAGGATAAAATTATCAAAGAAATCCGCAGTCGCCGAACTAATACGAAAAACATTAGTTTCTTTGCTTTCACCGCCACTCCAAAGCAAAAGACTCTGGAAATTTTTGGGGTGAAAAATCCACTCGACGGCAAATTCTATCCATTCAGTCTATATTCAATGAAACAGGCGATTGAGGAGAGATTTATTTTGGATGTCTTGCAAAACTACACGACCTATCAAATGTATTTTTCTTTGCTCAAAAAAATTGAAAGTGATCCGGAATTCAAAAAGAAAAAAGCACAACGGCTTATGATTGAATATGTAGAGCGTCACGAGCATGCCATCGACAAAAAAATTGATATCATCGTTAAGCATTTTGCGCAAATTATTGCGGGAAAAATTGACGGTCAAGCCAAAGCGATGCTAGTGACTAAATCACGCTTACATGCAGTCAGATTTAAATTAGCGATGGATAAATACTTGGCGGAGAATAATTATTCCTACAAAGCATTAGTGGCTTTTTCCGGCATAGTCAAAGACGGAGAAATACAATATACCGAAGCACAAATGAACGGCGTGCCGGAAAAAAACACGGCTGAGGAATTTAAGAAAGAAAATTTCAGATTTTTAATTGTGGCGGAAAAATTTCAGACTGGTTTTGATCAGCCATTACTTTCAGCTATGTATGTGGACAAGAAATTGGGCGGAGTTAATGCGGTGCAAACTTTGAGTCGACTCAATCGAACACATGCCGACAAAGATGATGTTTTTGTGTTGGATTTTGTGAATGACACAGAGGAAATTAAAGAATCTTTTCAGCCATATTACACCACTACAGTTTTGTCGGAGGCGACAGATCCGAATATTTTGCATGATTTACAGCGAGACATTTTGAATTATAAAATTTTCAGCGAACAAGAAATTGACGCTTTCGCGGAAGAATATTTTGCCAGCGCCACCCCAGCGAAAATCAACAGTTTTTTGGATGCGATTGTGGAAAGATTCGTGCAACATTTGTTGGAAGAAAAAGATGAATTCAAATCTAAAGCGAACGATTTTAGGCGAAAATATTCTTTTATTTCTCAGATAATTTCTTTCGAGGATACTAGCTTGGAAAAATTATATATTTTCTTGCGGTTTTTGCTTAAAAAATTGCCAATTGAAAAGGAGCCATTGCCGACTGAAGTTTTGGAGGATATTGATATGGAGCATATTAAGATTGTGAAGAAAAAACAAGAAAAAATTAAGTTGGAAAACGAACAAGGCGAATTATATCCTATGAGTAGCGGTGGAGGAATGATTATTAAGGATGAAGAAAATGCGCTTTCTAAGATTATTAAAGATGTGAATGATCGCTTCGGAACAAATTTCAGCGAAAGCGACCGAGTTATTCTTAATAACCTAAGCACGAAATTGATGGGGAATAAGGTTTTAGAAGGTTCGATAAAAAATAATTCTAAAGAAGCGGCTAGAATAAAATTCAATCAAATATTCCAAGACGAGTTAATCACAATGCTTAATAGCCATTTCGATTTATACAAAAAACTAGATGGCAGTGCAGAGCTCAAAGATTATGTTAATCAAAAAATGTTTGATTTTGTGCATAAAAAAGTGAAAGTGAAATAAATGGCAGTTATCCACCACACTATTTATTATAGAGCCTATTAAATTTGACAACTTTTCAATCCTCTGATAAGATAAGAATACAAACAGGAAGATAGTAGAAATGGCAGAAATAATGATAAAAAAACTAAAATCGGGTGGAAATGGACTGCAAGGCACTTGCAATTGTTTTTGTTTCAATATATAATGTTTTCACGATACATTTTTATTTAGAAAATTCGTTTTATTTTACTTAGGGTGATAAAAAAATAAATAACTTAATACTTTTAACATAACTCATGTAAAAGCTTTATTTCTGAACCTTTCCAGAAAAAAAAGCCGGAAATGAGCGGTATTTCTATGGCTAAAGTTGACAAAAAACTGGAAGTTAAAACATCTTTCGGTTCGGGTTCTTCCCTCTCAAAGCGGAAATTTTTCAAAAACATTTCCATGGTTTCTCTACCAAACCTAATCGAATCACAAGTTAATTCATACGAATGGTTCATCGAGAAGGGTCTACGAGAAATTCTAGATGAAGTTAACCCAATTCACGACTTTACCGAAAAAGACCTGGAGCTTTCTTTTAAGGAATACTATCTGGATGAGCCGAAATATGACGAAGTGACGGCCAAGAACAAAAATATCTCCTTTGAAGCCCCGCTTCGTTGCAAAGTGCAACTTATCATCAAAAGCACTGGAGAAATCAAGGAACAAGAAATTTACCTCGGAGATTTTCCCCTAATGACTGACCGAGGAACTTTTATCATAAATGGAGTAGAAAGAGTCGTAGTTAGTCAAATTATCAGAAGTCCTGGTGTGTTTTTCACGATGGCTTACACTAAGGGCAAAAAGCTTTTTGGAGCAAAAATTATCCCAAATCGAGGGGCTTGGCTTGAAATTGAAACTGATTTGGATGGCGCAATTTTTGTCAAAATTGACCGCAAAAGAAAAGTGGCTATCACTTCCCTCCTGCGAGCTTTTGGCTATTCAACTGACAAAGAACTTCTAGATATTTTCAAAGATGCTGACAATGGAGAAATTAATCACATTGAAGCAACAATTGCCAAGGATGTAGCGAAAAACCAAGGAGAAGGATATAAGGAAGTATATAAAAGAATTAGACCGGGTGATTTGGCCACTGAATCAAATGCTAAATCAGTAGTAGATTCAATGTTTTTCAGTTTTGACAAATATGACTTTGGAGGAGTGGGACGTTATCGTCTAAACCAAAGATTGGAAGTTAATCGACCAGACAATGAAGAAAACCGAGTTTTAATGTTAGATGATTTGATTTTGATAATCAAAGAAATTATCCGACTAAACAATGATCCGCGGGCGATTGCTGATGATATCGATCATCTTGGAAACAGACGAGTGCGCTCTGTGGGAGAATTGGTGCAAAATAAAATGCGTGTCGGTCTCACTCGAACAGCCAGAAACATCAAAGATAGAATGAGTACTTGCGACATTGCTACGGTTGTTCCAGGACAACTTGTCAATTCTCGTCCAGTGGCAGCTTCGATCAAAGAATTTTTTTCCAGTTCACAACTTTCGCAATTTATGGACCAGGTTAATCCTTTGGCTGAGTTGGAACACAAACGACGTATTAGTGCGATGGGACCGGGAGGACTCACTCGAGAACGAGCTGGTTTTGAAGTGCGAGATGTGCATCCTTCTCATTATGGCCGAATTTGTCCGGTAGAAACTCCAGAAGGACCAAATATTGGGCTAGTTGGACATCTAGCTACTTATACAAAAATAAATTCTTATGGCTTTTTAGAAACACCATATCTCAAGATTTATCACGAAATGGAAAATCAAGCGGAAAAGTTGGTGGGAAAAATTCTAAATGAAAAAATAGGTGAATTTGAAATAGGCACAGAAATTTCTGAAGAAATTGCCAATAAGATTGCCAAAAGCAAAGAAAAGAAAGCAATTAAAATAAAGCCGTGGATTAGTCGAGAAATTGAATATGTTAATGCTACAGTGGAAGATCGAAAAAATATTGCCCACGCTGGAATTAATATTTCTAAAAATGGAAATATTTTAGACGAGGTGGTAGGAGCGAGAGTAAAAGGTCAAGCCACGGAAATTGAAGCATCAAAATTAGATTATATAGATGTGAGTGCCAAGCAATGTATTTCAGTGGCAACTGCCCTTATTCCTTTCTTGGAACACGATGATGCCAACCGAGCTCTTATGGGTTCTAACATGCAACGTCAAGCTGTTTCTTGTGTAAAACCACAAGCTCCATTAGTCGGAACTGGCATTGAAGACAAGGCGGCAGCAGACTCCGGACAAGTGGTAATTGCTAAAGCTGATGGAGAAATTATCGAAGTTGATGGAGATCATATCATCGTCAAAGAAGAAGCTCCGGCAGCTGCCAAAAAACCTTATCTAAAAAGAGAATATCGCTTGCAGACTTTTGTAAAATCGAATGCTTTCACTTCTATGAATCAGGTTCCGCGCGTAGAAAAAGGACAGATGGTGAAAAAAGGACAACTTTTAGCGGACGGTGCTTCAACTGATCAAGGAGAACTATCTTTGGGTCAAAATGTGGTAGTGGCTTTTATCCCTTGGGAAGGTTCTAACTATGAAGATGCAATTATCATTTCACAAAAATTAGTGGAAGATGATCGATATAGTTCAATTCATATTGAAGATTTCTCAATCGATGTGCGAGACACAAAACTTGGGCCCGAGATAATCACTCGCGACATTCCAAACATTGGAGAAGAGCGATTGAAAAATTTAGATGAAACCGGAATAATTCGAATTGGCGCAGAAGTAGCTTCTAGCGATATTTTGGTGGGAAAAATTTCTCCTAAAGGTGAAGGTGATTTGACTTCTGAAGAACGATTACTTCGCGCAATTTTTGGAGAAAAATCTCGAGACGTCAAAGACAGCTCGCTCTATTTGCCTCATGGAGAATATGGCAAGGTAGTGGATATAAAAATATTTTCACGTGAACAAGGTGACAAACTATCAACTGGTGTGATTCAACAAATTCAAGTGTCTGTTGCGCAACTCAAGAAAATTTCTGTGGGAGACAAGCTGGCGGGACGCCACGGAAACAAGGGTGTGATTTCTCGTGTAGCTCCTGTGGAAGATATGCCATATCTGCCAGATGGATCTCCAGTGGATATGATTATCAATCCTCTTGGTGTGGCTAGTCGTATGAATATTGGACAAATTTTGGAAACTCATCTTGGTTGGGCAGCTTTGAAGCTTGGATATAAGGCTGCTACACCAGCTTTGGAAGGAGTAACTGAAGAACAAATTGAAGCTGAGTTGGAAAAAGCCGGACTACCAAAACATGGAAAATCACAACTAATCAACGGAAGAACGGGAGAAAAATTTGACAATGAATCAACGGTGGGTGTGATGTATGTTATGAAACTCCATCATTTAGTGGATGACAAGATTCATATGCGTTCAATCGGACCGTACTCTTTGATTACTCAACAACCATTGGGTGGAAAAGCTCAGTTTGGTGGACAGAGATTTGGAGAAATGGAAGTTTGGGCTTTGGAAGGATATGGTGCTGCTTATACTTTGCAAGAAATGCTCACGATTAAATCTGATGATGTGATGGGACGAAGCAAGGCTTATGAGTCAATTATCAAAGGTGAAATGATAAAGAGCCCGAACATTCCAGCCTCTTTCCATGTGCTTGTGAGTGAGCTTAAAGGATTAGGAATGAACGTGGAACTTATGGGAGCAAAGACAGATGAGGATGAAAAAGAAGAACATGATTTGGAGCAAGTGTAAATTAGTTTATAAAATAACAGAAAAATACAGAAAATAACAGAACAACACGGAATAATTCTGTGTTTCTTCTGTAAGATTCTGTATGATTCTGTGAATAAAATATGGATTCATTCTCTACCACCAAAATAAGCGACTTTAACAGTGTGAGACTTTCTATCGCTAGTCCAGAAAATTTCTTGGATTGGTCGCATGGTGAAGTCACCAAGCCGGAGACTATAAATTATCGAACTCAACGCTATGAACGTGAGGGACTTTTTGATGAAAAGATTTTTGGACCTTCCAAGGACTGGGAATGTTATTGCGGAAAATATAAAAGAATTCGCTACAAAGGCATCGTTTGTGATAAGTGTGGCGTGGAAGTGACACGTTCAATTGTGAGACGCGAACGCATGGGGCACATCAAGCTTGCTGTGCCAGTTTCCCATATCTGGTTTTTGCGAGGAGTGCCTTCAAAAATTGGTTTGGCGCTTGGAATGGGTGTAATGGATTTAGAAAAAATTATTTATTTTTCAAGCTACGTAGTTTTCAATGTAGATGAACAAGAAAGAGAGAAAGTTTTGGTGCAATTAGAACAAGAATTCAAAAATAAACAAAGAGAAATTGCTAAGAATTTTTCGGCTGATACTAAAGAAGGTTTGGAAAAACAAGAAGAATTGAAAAATATCTACCGCTCTTCTAAGGAAGAATTAAAAAGCTTGCAAAAACTGCAAATAATTTCTGAAATAGAATATTTTAATCTGTCCACTAAATATGCACAGGTTTTTTCTGCTGGCATTGGAGCGGAAGCGGTAAGAAAAATTCTTTGCGATATGGATCCAAAAGTTGAAATTGAAACTTTGAAAAAAACTTTAGCGGAAGATGAGAATCAGGACAAGAAAAAAATTCTCAAAAGAATAAAATTGTTTCAAGGATTTATAAAGGCTGATATGAAATTGGAATGGATGCTTCCAACAATAATTCCTGTTATTCCGCCAGATCTTCGCCCAATGGTGGCGCTAGATGGTGGACGTTATGCCACAAGCGATCTAAATGATCTTTATCGAAGAATTATCAATCGCAACAATCGTTTGAAAAAACTCATTGAAATTGGCGCACCGGAAGTTATCACGCGAAACGAAAAAAGAATGCTTCAAGAAGCGGTGGATGCTCTTTTTGACAACAGTGCTCGCAGATCTCAGGTGAGTGTGGCTGCTTCGACTGGACAAAGACGACCGCTTCGATCTTTGGCTGATACTTTGAAAGGTAAACAAGGACGTTTCCGTCAAAATCTACTTGGAAAACGAGTGGACTATTCTGGACGAAGCGTAATTGTGGTTGGGCCAAATTTGAAACTTCATCAATGCGGATTGCCAAAGAAAATGGCTTTGGAACTTTTCAAACCGTTTATTATCAATAAATTAATTGAAAGAGAATTAGCCTACAATGTTCGCTCAGCTGGGAAAATGGTAGAAGGCGAAACAGAAGAAGCTTATGATATTTTGGATGAAATAATTTCCCATCACTATGTCCTTCTCAATCGTGCTCCAACCCTACATCGTCTTTCAATTCAAGCTTTTCAACCAGTGCTCATCGAAGGCAAAGCAATTCAAATTCATCCAATGGTTTGCTCAGCTTTCAATGCTGACTTCGACGGAGACCAGATGGCGGTGCATGTTCCTTTGACTGACAAGGCTCGTTGGGAAAGTGAAAATCTGATGTTATCATCTCGAAATCTTTTGAAACCAGCCAGTGGAGAACCAATTACCACTCCAACTCTGGATATGGTTTTGGGTTGCTACTACATCACCCATATTTTGGCGGGAGCCAAGGGTGAAGGAAAAATATTTTCCAATTTCGATGAAGCTATTTTAGCTGTTGAGCTAGGGCATGTTGATGTGCGAGCTAAGATAAAAGTGGCGCACGAAGGAAAAATACTTGAAACTTCTGTGGGAAGAATAAAATTAAATCTAATTATTCCAAAAGAAATTGATTTTATAAACGAAGAAATGACCAAGAAAGAATTGAAATTTTTAGTGGCAAAAGTTTTGGAAGTTTCAGGGCGTGAAGCGGCTGCAATTTTTGTGGATGAAATCAAGAATTTAGGTTTCCGTTCTGTGACTAAGTCTGGTATTAGTTGGGGTATGAAAGATTTGTCCGTTCCAACTAACAAGAAAGAAATTATGGATAGCGCGGAAGAAAAAGTGGAAGTGGTCAAGAAACAATTTAACATGGGACTTCTCACTGAAGAAGAAAGAAAAAACAAAGTCATTGAAATTTGGAATGATTCGAAAAACAAAATTACCGATGCAGTGCGATCTTCAATGGACAAGGAAGGGCCAGTTTATTCAATGGTTTATTCCAAGGCTCGAGGATCTGAGTCAGTGGTTGTGCAGATGTGCGGAATGAAAGGACTGATGGCGGGACCAACTGGTGAAACTATTGAACTTCCAATCAAGAGCTGTTTTAAAGAAGGTTTGAATGTGTTGGAATATTTCATCTCAACTCATGGAGCGAGAAAAGGTATGGCTGACACTGCTCTTCGAACAGCGACAGCGGGATATTTGACTCGAAGGCTCGTGGATGTGGCGCAAGATATCATTGTTCGTGAAGCTGATTGCAAAGACAAAGGTGGCGCTTTTATTTTCAAAGAAGATTCTGATCGAATCGGACAAAGCTTCGGAAGCCGTGTCACTGGACGAGTGCTCACGGAAGACGTGATTGATCCAAAGACGGGAGAAATTATTGTAGAAAAAGATAATTTGGTCACTAAGGAACAAGGTGAGAGAATTGAAAAAAGCGGTGTGGCGAAAGTCAAAATTAGAACAGTAGTCACTTGCAAGACTCCACGAGGAGTTTGCCAAAAATGTTATGGTACTGACCTTGGTAGAGGTAATATTGTGGAAATTGGTCAGGCAGTGGGAATCGTGGCTGCGCAAGCGATTGGTGAGCCAGGAACACAGCTAACTATGCGTACTTTCCACATTGGAGGTATCGCCGGATCTGACATTACTCAAGGTTTGCCTCGGGTGGAAGAAATTTTTGAAGCTCGTCCACCAAAAGGTGAAGCGATTATCTCAGAAGTTAATGGAAAAGTTTTGGCGATTGAAAAACAAGATAAGAATTTTGTGATCAAGATTGAAGCCGAAGACAAGCAAAAAACAATCAAGGAATATCAAGTGCCATCCAACACAACTTTGAAAGTTTCTGAAGGTGAAATGATTGGTATGGGAACGCAACTTTCTGAAGGCCACATTGATCTAAAGAAACTTTACAAAACAATGGGTTGGGAAGAAGTTTATCGATATATCATTCGAGAAATTCAAGAAGTGTATGCAGCGCAAGGTGAAGGCATCAACGACAAACACATTGAATCAATTGTTCGTCAAATGTTTAGTCGAGTGACTGTTCTTGCTTCTGGCGATGCAGATTTCTCTGTGGGAGATATCTTGGAACAGGATGAATTTTTGGAAGCGAATGCAGAAATCAAAAAAGCTGGTGGAGAAAAAGCCGTAGGTGAAAAAATGCTTCTTGGCATCACTAAAGTGGCTCTTTCAACTGATAGTTTCCTCTCTGCGGCTTCTTTCCAAGAAACTGCTCGCGTTCTGATCAATGCTGCTTCGCAAGGTAAAGAAGACAAACTCCGTGGTCTCAAAGAAAACGTGATCATCGGAAAACTAATTCCAGCTGGGACGGGATATAGGAAATAAATTTATTTGTAGAGACGCCCCGACGGGGCGTCTCTACCCTTGAATATAAAATACAAAAAACGCCTTGGGAAATCCGAGGCGTTTTTTGATTTGATGATTGTTTTCGGGGGTGGTGAGTATTGACAGGTTAATACTCACCTAGCAATCTTGATTTTTAAGAAACTTTATAAAGACATAAAATATTGATAAGCTTTATAAAGAATTTTTTAGCGTAGATACGATCGTACCTTCTTAGGTGATTATTTGCGACATTTCGACACAACGTTTGCATGTATGAGAAGTTTCGCCGACTTCCTTATCTATATTATAGAGAAGGCGAAATTTGGGTGAAAGAAAAAGTGCAACCGCTTAAAATTATTAACGCACTTTTTCTTGAACCTCATCCACGCTGTTATCGGATGTAAATTTACTTTTCATACTATTGGGATAATGCCAAAAAACATCAGCATCAGTTATTTTTGTATTCTCATTTCTTAGATGTTTTCTGATTTCTAATAAAACTTTAAATGTATTATTTTCTTCTGCATTATTTTTGGGGTCTAATGCTTGTTTTAATTTTAAATATAACTCTTCTGGCAACCAAAGCAAAAGTTCCCAAGCCAGTTCATTTGCTTTTTTAAAATCAAAATCGTCTGATGGTGATAGCCTATTCGCTTCAACTATTGAAAGGTATTGAGCAATTTTTGATGATTGTTCTCTAACTCTAATCTCATATTTATATTCTTCGGCTAGTTTATCATATTCATGTTTTATGGAATTCTCAAGTCTAGACTTTATCCATAATGAAGATAAAAACTGAAGAATAGTTAAAGAAGTGATTATAATTAATGTTTCCATTTTATTATTTAAAGTTTTATGAAAAGTAAATTTATTTCCTCTAGATATCTATAAGCTAAATATAGCATATTTTTCATAAATCCCCAAAATTTGTTGCAAAAAATCGAAAGTGAGATGAGAGTCGGGGATTATCTCAATGGACAGTTTGCGATATAATTTAATAGAAACGCCTTGAATAATCCGAGGCGTTTTTTGATTTTCGGTTTTGTGCTAAAAGATATCGCTGACAAATATCAAAATTCAGCTTAGAATTGAGAATGTAATCGCATAATTTATACTAATTTATGAATTATTCATCCTAAAGCTTCGCTTTAGGAAACTTGGACGGTGCTTGACAAATATCAAAATTTAGTATAATATTAGGAATATAATCATATAATTTATACTAATTTTATGAATTACATCCCAAGATTAATAGAAAACCAAATAAAAGAGCGTTTATTTAAAGGCAAATTGGTTATTATATATGGAGCCAGACAAGTTGGAAAAACGACATTAGCTAAAAAAATATTAGCAGATTATGGCGAAGATGGTACATATTTTAATTGTGAACTGTTATCTGTTCAAAAAGGACTTTCAGAGCCGGAAGCGGAAAAATTGAAAAAATTTCTGGGAAACTATAAAATCATACTCTTAGATGAGGCACAAAATATTCCTAATATTGGAAAAATCTTGAAAATTATCGTTGATACCTATCCTGAAATACAAATTATTGCCACGGGCTCGTCCAGTTTTGATTTGGCACAAAAAATTTCCGAACCAATGACAGGTAGAACTTTTACTTTTATGCTCTACCCTATTTCACTTCAAGAAATCAATCAAAAAGAAAACTTGCTTTCTATAGAAGCTAAATTGGAAAATTTTTTGAGATTCGGCAGTTATCCAGAAATACTTTCTTTGGGAGAAAAAGAATCGATAGAACGTCTTCAAGAAATTTCTTCTAACTATTTGTATAAAGATGTATTGAGTTTTGAGGGACTGAAAAAATCCAGTTTGGTCAAAAATTTATTGGAACTTCTAGCTCTTCAATTGGGCAATGAAGTTTCCTATAATGAATTAGCGGTTAATTTAGGAGTTGACCGGCTCACAGTGCAAAAATATATTGATATTTTAGAACAATCATTTGTGGTTTTCAAACTGAATGCTTTTTCCAGAAATTTACGCAAAGAAATCACCAAATCAGTCAAAGTATATTTCTATGATTTAGGGATTCGAAATAGCCTCATAGAAAATTATAATCTGCTGGATATCAGAAATGATGTCGGAGCGCTTTGGGAAAATTTTTGTATTTTAGAAAGAAAAAAGAATAATGATGCGGAGTTCAATTTTGTTAATGCATATTTTTGGCGGACTTATGATCAAAAAGAAATTGATTATATTGAAGAAAGTGGAGGAAAAATTCGTGGTTTTGAATTTAAATGGAATGAAAAAAAGAAATTCAAGGTTCCAAAGGAATTTATCGAAAAATATGATGCTACGGTGGAAAAAATTGATAGAAGCAATTATTGGAAATTTTTGGGTCTGTAAACGCAACAAAACGCCTTGGGAAATCTGAGGCGTTTTTTGAAACTTTATAAAAACATATAATATTGAAAAACTTTATAAAGTTTCGATGATATGCAAAAATAAAAAATGCCCATAGATAGTTTTATCTATGGGCATTGGTTTGCTTTAGAGCTTACCATCTCCAAACTTTACTCATAACTGACTTTACTGCTGGTATTCCGCCTTCAGAAAAGAGATACTCTCTTGATCTCCTTACGGCCCCTCCTTGGCCCCAAATAAAAACATTGCTTAGTATTGTTCCTAGAAGAGAGCTTAGGGCAGAATATTTAAAAGAACCTTTGGCACCCATGAAATCTTGAAATAAAATTTCTTGTGTTTCTTTGTTCACGATAATTGTCTGCCATGGTAGAGCTTGAGAATGGGCTTCTTTTGCTAAGAGTTCATTCTGTTCAGGCGAATTTAAAATTATTGAAATAGTTTCATAGAGATTTTTATTCATTAACTCTACGGCCATTTCAAAATTTTCAGCAAATTCTATTATGTATAAATAGCCTTTATTTTCTCCTTCAATTTTGTCAGTTTTTTCATTAGTTACTTGATCGTAATTAAAAAATCCTTCTGAATGAAATCTGTGCATTACTCTTTTTTTGATCTCATGATTATCGACTGCCACAAGTCTTCTTTTAATTTTCATGGTTATTCTCCCTTTTGAGTTATTTATTTTTTAAGGTTCACTTGTTAAGATTTTTTCTTAACAGTGAACTATAACATAACTGCAAGAAAATAGTATAAAAACTGTCAAATAAGTTTATTGATAAATATTTAGTAGACGATAAATGGCTTATATATTGACAAAAAAGGTATAAAATGTTAAGCTATATATGATGACATAAATAATATCATTTCTATGCAAACACTCGAAAATGACCTCAGGGAAGCTGGATTAAAAGAGAAAGAAGCCAAGATATATATGGCTATTTTGGAGTTGGGCGAAGCGAATATTGCCCAAATAAGCCAAAGATCTGGAATAAATCGAAGTACGGTCTATTTAACACTTAAAACATTAAAGGAAAAAGGTTTGATTTTGAATATAAAAAAGAATAAAACTCTTTTTTATGCAGAAGATCCAAGAAAAATGTTGGGTGATCTGGAAAAGAAGAAAGAGGTTTTGGAAAAAGCTATGCCTAGTCTTTTGGCGAGTTTTGCTTTTATTGATAAAAAACCAGAAGTAAAATATTTTGAAGGGGTGGAAGGGATAAAAGAAATCTATCAAGATGTGCTAAAAACACCTAACTCAGAAATGCTAGCTTGGTATTCTAATGATTATAAGGAGTTTTTTGATGAAAAATTCTTTTTTGAATATTTCATTCCTGAGCGAAAAAGAAAGAAGATTTGGCTTCGCTCAATTTATCCGGAAGATTCATCAATGCGAGCATTAGCTTCGAATAACACTGAGCAATTGAGGCAATCCAGGTTTATCAGCAATGAAAAATTCAAGATGGAAAGCGAGATTTGTCTATATGCAAAGAATAAAATAGGCATAATTGCCTATCAAGATAAGTTAGGAATAATAATTTCTAGTCAAAATATTTACAATACCCTAAAATCAATTTTTGAAGTAATGTGGGATGGGGCGAGTGAATAATCGATTAAAAATAGAAAAAATAAGATATTTTTTGATTTTCAAATTTTGTGGTAGAATAGATTTATGGGAAGAAAGAAGAAAAATAAAAATTTAGAGGGGGATAATTCGAAGGATAGTTTTGAGGAGAAGAAACCAAGGATTAATCTCAAAGGGGACGCCAAAAGGAGCGCGGTGGCCGTGGTTCTTTTTGCGTTGGCGGTGCTTTCCATCTTGGGCTTTTTCAATGCGGCTGGATCTTTTGGGCAATTTCTCAATAAAATGATTGGCTATTCAATCGGTTATGTGAAATTTATTTTTCCAGTCTCTTTGATTTTTGCGGGCATAGTTTTGCTACTTCGCCGAGAAACGGCCTTTTATGTGACAAAGTTTATCGGCCTTTTAGTTTCTCTCCTGAGTATCGCTGGAATTTTTCATTGGTTCTATCTAACCGAAGAAATGCTCAAGATGGCTGGCAAAGGCAAGGGTGGAGGATATATTGGTTACGGCTTGAGTCATTTTTTGGCAAAATATTTAGGCTCAGCAGGAAGTCTAGTGGTGCTTTTGGCTATTTTTATGTTAGGAATAATTTTGACTTTCAATTTTTCCATTGTACATTTCTTTCTGAAATTTAAAAAACAGAAAGACACAGAAGAAATGCGAAATGACACAGAATTAGAAACTCAAAATAATACAGAAATAAAACAAAGCGAAGTAGAAGTCTTACCAGGAGTTAAGGATGAGAAAATTTCGCAAGAAGCGGAGATTGAAAAAAATATTGGCAAGATTGAATTTGTGGAAGGACGGGATCAATTCGTGTCGCCAAAAGTTGAAGAAGAAATTGAGGGGCAGATAAATTCAAGAAAGATAATGAAACGTCATTCACTTGATCTGGAAGCTCCAACAGAAGAATTTAAATTTCCAAAATCTAAAAGTTCTAAATGGATTTTTCCACCAGCGGATATGTTGGAAAAAACTTATGGTGAAGCACAAGGCGGAGATGTGGAGGCTAATTTTGCCATTATCGAAAAAACTTTGCATGATTTTGGAATTCAGGTGGAAAGAGGGACTGTCAAAATTGGCCCATCAGTGACGCAATATAGTTTTCGTCCGGCCGTAGGAGTGAAAATTGCCAAAATTTTGGCGTTGCAAAATGACTTGTCACTGGCACTGGCTGCTCACCCAATTCGAATTGAAGCGCCAATCCCTGGCCAATCTTTGATTGGCATTGAAATACCGAATAAAACTTCTTTGATTGTGAGACTGCGCGATATGATTGAAGAATCACAATTCAAAAAAAGAACTTCAAATCTGATGTTGGCGTTGGGAGAGGACGTGAGTGGTAATTGTGTTTTTGGTGATTTAGCCAAGATGCCTCATCTTATGATTGCCGGAGCGACTGGTACTGGGAAATCAGTTTCGATAAATTCCGTGATCACAACTTTGCTCTATCAAAATTCACCGGAAGAATTGAAATTTATTATGGTTGATCCAAAACGAGTGGAGCTTTCACTTTACAATGGTATCCCGCATCTTCTCACGGATGTCGTGGTGGACAATGGCAAAGTGGTCAATGCTTTAAAATGGGCGGTAGGAGAAATGGAAAGAAGATATCGGATGCTTCAAGATGCTGGCTCAAGAGACATTAATTCATATCGAGAAAAACTCAAGTCGGGTTACAAGATAAAACGTACCGATCCAGAAACTAATGAAACCAGCGAAGAAGAACTGAAGGCTTTACCATACATCGTTATTGTGATTGATGAATTGGCTGATCTTATGGGTAGTCACGGCAAAGAAGTGGAGGGCGCAATTGTGCGCATTGCTCAGATGGCCCGCGCCGTGGGTATTCATTTGATTGTTTCGACGCAACGTCCATCAGTGGAAGTTATCACAGGACTAATCAAAGCCAATATCACAACGAGAATTGCCTTTCAAGTAGCTACTCAAATTGATTCACGAACTATTTTGGATATGGGTGGCGCAGAAAAACTTTTGGGTAATGGAGACATGCTCTATCTGAGTGCGAGCTCTCCAAAACCAAAAAGAATTCAGGGAGTTTTTGTGAGTGAATCAGAAGTGAAAAAGGTAGTAAAATTTATCATCTCACAAAAGAAGGAGGATAAAAAAGAAAATGAAGATGATGGAAAAGAAATTGTCGAAAATCCGCACAAGGAAATTACCGATTTCAAAATGGAAGAAGGTAGCGGAGAAGATGATGAGCTCTTGAAACAAATTGAAGAAGAAATAAAGCGTGCCAAAAAAGCCAGTGCTTCATTTTTGCAAAGAAGATTTAGGATTGGCTATGCCCGGGCGGCCAGAATTTTGGATATACTCGAGGAAAAAGGTGTGATTGGACCGGCTGATGGCGCCAAACCGCGCGAGGTTTATGGCGTCGCCGAAGAAGGCAGTATTGAATATGAAAATAATGTTTCTGATCAGGAAAAGAGGGATAAGTGGGAGATATAATTTACGAAAATACGAATTAAACGAAAATACGAATTCGTACTTTAGCTAGATTCGTAATTCCGTAATTTTTTATGAATGGTTTTACTAAAAAAAGCGTTGGCACATTGACGCTAGGAGAAAAATTGAAAAAACTGCGAAGCGACAAACGAACTTCAATCGCGGAAGCTTCAAGGTTTACCAAAATTCAGCCAGCTTATTTGGAATATCTGGAAGAGGGTGTCTGGGATAAGTTGCCGGCGGATGTTTATGTCAAAGGATTTCTGCGAAGTTACGCAGATTTTTTAGGGGTGGACGAAAAAATACTCATTCGAATTTATGAGAGAGAAAAAGAAGTTCGAACCAATCTGAAAAAGAACAAAAAAGAAGAAAACAAAAAAGAAAAACCAATCAATATCTCTCCTTTCATTTTCACTCCGAGAAAAATTCTTATCTCGGCTATTATCGTTTTAGTTTTAGCCGGATTAGTTTTGTTGTATGGTGAAATAAATTCTTTCGCCAACGCGCCAAGCCTTATTATTTTAAGTCCTGAAAATAACAGTCAAGTGGAAGGGAACTCAGTTTATATTGAAGGCATAACAGACAAAGAATCTTTTCTATATATAAACAACCAACCAATTTTAGTGGGTGATGACGGTCGATTTAGGGAAAATCTAACTTTGCAATCAGGACTCAATACGATTGATGTGAAATCAATCAATAAGTTCAAAAAAGAAACTACGCAGAGCTTGAGTATTCGTTCTAATTTTAAAGAGCCGCAGGAAAATAATGTTTCTCCAACCGAGGAAAGTGTTGCACCTGATTTGCCAGAAAATAAAATAAAGATTGAAGTCAGAGTTGATCCGGGTCCAGTTTGGGTGAGCGTGGAAGCTGACGGAGAAATTGTTTTTGATGGTACGATGCTTAGCGGGGCAGTGCAGAATTTTTCTGCTAATGAGAAAATAGTGATAAATTCCGGTAAGGGCAAAGCAACATTTGTTAAATTTAATGGTCAGGATCTAGGAGCACTAAGCAACGATTCTGGCGCGATAAAAGGGGTTATTTTCACTCCTAATACTCAAGTTAAGGGTGTTAGTACTAAATCGAAAAAATAGACACTTGCCAAGATTTTAGTGGAGTGATACAATATCAGTGTTCCTTACGAATTACGAACATTTACGAATGTACTAATGTGAACTGAATAATTTTTTACTGTATTATTAAATTATTCGTATTTCGTACATTTGTATTGATTCGTAATTCGTAAGGGCTAAAAACTAATAATTAAACAAAAGTCTATGAAAGATTCAAATGAAAAGGATGGCAAAAAGTTGTTGGCAGTTGTTGATGAGATTAGAGAAAAATTTGGCGAGGGGGTGCTGATGAAATTAGGGGATGTAAAAAGAGTGGATGTAGCTTCTATCCCAACTGGATCGATCTCGCTCGACATTGCTTTGGGTATAGGTGGAATTCCACGCGGAAGAGTAGTGGAAATTTATGGACCGGAATCAAGCGGAAAAACAACTTTGACTTTACATATAATTGCTAACGCGCAAAAAGCGGGTGGCGTGGCAGCATTTATTGACGCTGAGCATGCGCTTGATCCAGAGTATGCCAAAAGAATTGGAGTGAACATCAATGATCTTTTGATTTCTCAACCGGATAATGGTGAACAAGCTTTGGATATTGTGGAGACATTGGTAAACTCGGGAGAAATTAGCATTATTGTGGTGGACTCTGTAGCAGCTTTGGTGCCAAAAGCAGAAATTGAAGGTGAGATGGGAGATTCGCATATGGGACGTCAAGCGCGTCTTATGTCACAGGCTCTTCGAAAACTCACAGCCATCATTGCCAGGTCAAACTGCACCGTGATTTTCATCAATCAAATTAGAATGAAAATTGGGGTGATGTTTGGTAATCCGGAAACAACTACAGGGGGAAATGCCCTAAAGTTCTATGCGTCAGTGAGAATTGAAGTGAGAAGATCAGCGCAGATAAAAAAGGGTGAAGATATTGTGGGTAATCGCACGAAGGTGAAAATTGTCAAAAATAAAGTAGCCCCACCTTTCAAAACTTGCGAATTTGACATTATGTATAACGAAGGTGTGAGCGCTTCCGGCGATGTTTTGGATACAGGAGTCAAATATGAAGTGATTGAAAAGAAAGGCAACTCATATAATTTTGGCGAGATAAAACTTGGCGTGGGTCGGGAAAATGCCAAAGCTACGCTCAAGGCTGACCCGAAAATTATGAAAGAAATAAATAAAAAGATTTATGAGAAGCTAAAAGAACAAGAAAAAGCTGAGGAATAATATCTTTTTTCATCCTTGCAAAACTAAAGTATGTCTGTTAGAATAGTCTCATAACCTTGAGAGAGGTTTTTAATTAATATTAAAAAAGTCAAAAATTATGAAGTATGAAAAGGAGTTCCCGCTTTCTAATACGAAAGTTGAAGGGGTAGATAAGAAATACAATCTTTCTGATTTGAACGAAAGACGGGAATATTTTGAAGTAAAGGCAGGTGAGGAAGTGGCTAAACTCAAGAAATTTTTTGATGAAGGAAGAACTTTTATCGTCTATCTTTTGGGTAAAAAAAATGCTGGAAAAGGAACGTATACTAAGCTTTTGATGGAACTTTTTGGGAAAGATAAGATTGGTCATATTTCAGTAGGAGATATCGTACGAGATGTTCACTCAGCTATGGAAGATGAAAATAAGAAAAAAGAGTTAATGGAATATTTGCATAAAAATTATCGTGGATTTTTAACTCCAGAAAAAGGATTAGAAGCGCTTTTAGGTCGGGATCAAAAGACTCTTTTGCCGGATGAATTTATTCTTGCGCTTGTAAAAAGAGAAATAGATATGATGCCAAAGAAGGCACTTTTTATAGATGGACTTCCTCGCAATATGGAACAAATTTCCCATGCTATATTTTTCAAGGAGCTGATTGATTATCGTCAAGACCCAGATATTTTTGCTGCGATTGATATCCCAGAAGCTGTGATTGATGAACGTATGAAATGGAGGGTTGTTTGCCCAATTTGTCATACTCCAAGAAATCTAAAATTGTTTACTACGCAAGAAGTTGGATACGAAGAAGATAAAAAAGAATTTTTCCTAAAATGTGACAATCCTGATTGTCATAATGCAAAAATGACTGCGAAAGAAGGAGACAATCTTGGCATTGAAACTATTCGGGAAAGATTGGAGATGGATGATAAGTTGATAAATAAAGTTTTTTCTTTGCATGGTGTGCCAAAAATTCTCATTAGAAATGCGGTTCCAACTGAAAAATCAAATGAATTAGTAGACGATTATGAAATAACCCCGGAATATTATTATGAATATGATGAGGCGAATAAAAATGTAAAAACATTAGAGAGACCATATACAGTCAAGGATGATGAGGGCGTGGAAGTTATTAGTCTTCTAGCTCCTCCTGTAGCTTTGTCTCTTATCAGGCAATTAGTCAAAGCCTTAAATCTCTAAAAATAAACAAACAAAAAATCCTTCTCGATTAATTGGGAAGGATTTTTTTTGACTCTAATGTGAGACTATTTAGCCATGGTCTTTATGCACTTAGTGCAGACTTTTCGGGACTTACCTTCAATTTTTTTGGCTTGCAAGTTGATCATATATTTTCGCAAAGTTTTCACTTGTGAATGGCTCACCTTGTTTCCAACCTGAGAACCTCGACCGCAAACATCGCATACTCTAGACATAAATTTATAAAAGTTATTTGATTTATTACAAGATATAATGTAGCATATAAGGGTAATAAAAGCAAGGAAAATAATTATGTTAAACGAAATAGTCTTAATTGTCTTCTATATCGCAATACTTCTCTATAGCGTGATTATCCACGAAGTGGCTCATGGGCTAGCAGCTTTGCAACTGGGAGATACGACAGCTAAATATGCTGGTCGGCTCACGGCAAATCCCTTCAAACACTTAGACATGGTAGGTTCATTTTTCGCCCCACTGTTCATGTATCTTTCTTTCGGTTTTGCTTTCGGCTGGGCCAAACCAGTGCCATATAACCCATATAATCTCAAGAATCAAAAATGGGGGCCAATGATAGTGGCCCTGGCTGGTCCGGGGATAAATTTAATTGTGGCTCTTATAGCGGCACTCTCAGCTAGATTTATCGCGTTGCCGATAAATCTCAAGAAAGATATTATCAATAATTTCAACGAATGGTCAACAGTTTCTGGATTGATTTCCGGATCAGTGAGTACCATATTTTATGAAATTCTAATTATCATTGTGATCATCAATGTCTTTTTGGCTTTTTTTAATTTACTTCCTATTCCGCCAATGGACGGTTCCAAAGTGCTGTTTACTATTTTTCCAATCAGAATTGAAATGCAGGCCATGCTCGAGCAATTTGGTTTTGCTATACTTTTGTTTTTCATCTTCTTTTTCTCCGGACCACTACGCATCTTTCTCGGCACAGCCATCAACGCTTTTTTGAATATTGCGATCTAGCTAAATTTAGCTTGACTTTTGCGTTTAGATGATGTATAATAGATATATTAAATAAGGAAGCGGGTGAACACCGCTTTTTTTATTTATTAAAAAAAGTTAATTATTAATAAACCCTTTGAAATAGGGGAAAAACAAAAATATGGAAGATGAAAAAAAATGTCCATGCCCGCATTGCGAGGCAAGAGAGGCACAAGAACAGGCAGCGGAAGAAATAAATTTCGCCGTTCTAGTCGCTTTAGTGCCAGTTCTCACCATCACACTTTTTAATACAGTCGGATTATTGTAAGAATAATCCCCGAAAAAAACTTCAAAAAAATCTGAATTTCTAATTCAGATTTTTTTATTCATTAAAAGAAAATAAATTCTAAAACTAAGCTCGAGAAACGTATTCGCCCTTTTCGGTGTTGATGATAATTTCATCGCCTTCTTTCACGAAAAGTGGAGTAGAGACTTTGATGCCAGTTTCAAGCGTCACCATTTTTCCGCCAGTGGAAACGGTGTTGCCTTTCACTCCTGGTGGTGCTTCAATCACACGCAAAGTTATTTTGATTGGTAGTTCAATGTTAATTGGATTGCCGTTGAAATTCAAGATGGAAACTTCTGTGCCTTCTTTGAGATAGTTGATGTTGTCTCCCAAGGCCTCTTTAGAAAGAGTGAATTGTTCATAGGACTCATTGTCCATAAAATTATAGCTGTCATTTTCCTTGTAGGTATATTGAGCTTTGCTTTTTGAGACATCAGCTTCCTCGACTGCTTCTGAGCCTTGGAAAGTTTTTTCCAGAACATTTCCATTGGCTAGATTTTTGAGTCGAGTGCGCAGTACTGATCCAGCACGTCCCATCTTAGAGTGTTCATGATAGAGCACCACATAAGGAGTGCCGTTCTGAATAATATTTGTTCCGGTTTTTATTTCGTTGATGTTTAACATAAAAACATATTAACATTTTAACATATTAACAAAAAAACAAATTCGGCATGCTAAAATGCTAAAATGTTAATATGGTAGAATGATTTATCGTGCGACGAATGGTACAAGGGCCATAGTTCGCGCTTTTTTTATCGCATTAGAAAGTGAACGCTGATGACGAGCGCAAGTCCCGTGTCGCTTTGGGGGATAAATTTTTCCCTGAGAATTCATAAAGCGACGCAAAAGATAGGAATCCTTAAAGTCGATTTTATCCATTTTGTTCTGACAAAAATGGCAGATTTTTTTTTCGATTACTTCGTTGTTGTTCATAAAATTATTTTCTAAATATTAAAATGGTACATCTTCAATTCTCACTTCATTTTCTTCTTCGTCTAAGTTGATAGTAGGAATTTCTTCGGCTGGAGCTTCTTGCTGTGGTGCTGCTGGCTTAGCTGGAGCAGGATTGTTATAGCTAGACGCTGGAGCACTTGTACCTTGAGCACGCGAACCAAGTTGCATATTTTCAGCGACAATTTCAGTGGTGCGTCTTTCAGTGCCATCCTTGGCGGTATATTTTCTAGTTTGGAGTCGGCCTTCAATGAAAGCTTCTTGTCCCTTAGAAAGATATTGACCGGCGATTTCGGCAAGTCGTCCCCATAGTACAACATTGTGAAACTCAGTTTGATCTTGACGTTGACCGCTTTTGTCTTTCCAGAATCTGTTTGTAGCGATACTTATAGCTGCAACTGTTTGTCCAGTAGCAGTGTTTCTCACCTCGACGTCTCGTGTGAGCCGTCCAACTAACATGACTTTATTGAGATTCATATTTTTATAATTAAATGTTTAATATTTCTTCTAATTTTTTGTCGATGTCGTCGCTACTAAGTTTTTCTGAAACAGCTTCATCGCCGGCTGATTCTTCAGATATTTTTTCTTTGGTCACTGTAGTTTTTGGTGTTTCTTCTTTTTTTGCAATTGGCTTAGCGGCTTCTCTCATTTTTTGATTAGATTCTTTTTTGGCAGTTTCATTCATTCTTTCTTCTTTTGATTGCAAGGCTGGAAGTTCGTCAGCTTTACTCATAATATATCGGAGAATATTTCCGTTGAGATTTAGCTTAGCGATAATTTCATTTAGGTTTTCAGAACTTTCTAGTTCAAATCTGCGGGCGATATAGATTCCATGGTTTTCTTTTTTCACCATATAAGACAGACGTCTTTTTTCTTGAGTTTCTTTTTCCGAGAAAACTCCACCAAAATCAACTACTGTTTTTTCGACTTCCTTTTTAATGTTATCCAATTCGGACTCTTTTGAAGCGCCGACTAGATAGAATAGTTCATATTTCATTTTAGCATGTTAGCATTTTAGCATATTAACAAGAATTTATTAGCATTTTTGCTAAAATGCTAATATGTTAATATGTTAAGATGAATTAAATTAAAATCCGCTCAAAGAAAGTCCTTGACGGATGTCAGTTTTCTTATCTCTACCAGAGTAAAGCGAGAAAACTATGGGACTTTTTTGATTAAATTAAGTATAAGTTTTATTTGATAAACCGTCAATATTGACATAATTTATCATTTATGATACAATGCTTTGATTATTAGAAATAGTTCTGATAATTAGAAAAAAGTTATTTTAAAATTTTTTAGAAGAAAGGAACAGTCCATGGAAAAAAATGGAACAGTCCGTGAGGGGACAAAGGGGCAGGTGGCAGAATTGTTTGGCAAAATTTCTCAAATTTTGCTGGCAATTATTCAGGGATTAAACTTTAACCAGCTTAAGTGGCTCATCGCCCACAAAGCTCAATTGACCAAAGCTATCAGGGATGCGGTTGAAAACTTGGTCGGAAAAATTCAAGACCTGCCGGATTACTTGGTATGGTGGCAGAATTTTTACAAGGAGGAGGGAATTGAGATTGATTTTGCATCTTTTCATATTCCCGAAAAACCCGAAGGCGACTGGTGGCTGATTGTCGTCGCGTCCGGAATGACTTACAACAAAGTCATCCGAGCCATGCGCAAAAAATTCAAGGTTTGGGTTTATACCGACGACCTTGATGGTGTAATTGATTTTTCAAAAGAACAGCGTCGGGCGATTGACAAGCCGTATGCTGTTTGGGTCAGGGCTAATATTGAAGCCGACCAGGAATTGAAAAATAAATCGGCTAATTATTTGGGCACTATGCCGGCAATTACATTGTTGGAGCGATTGCTTCTGGAAATTTTTTATTTCAGTTTTATTTCCAGCGGTAATTATTTGGACATTGATAACTATACTCTCTGCACAGGTTCTCGCTATTTGGATGGCCTTGTGCCGTATGTCTTCTTCTATCGCAGTGATGGCAAGGTCCACGTCGATTGGTCGCATCCGAGCTATGCCGATGACCGTCTTCGTTCCCGCCAGGTGGTTTCAGTTTAAGCTTTTAACTTTTTTCTTTAACTCTTTTGCGCTTGTTTGGAATTTTCCAGACGAGCGCTTTTTTTTATTTCAAAAAAGATGTATAATAAATTCAGGCTAATGCAATCGGTTTCGCTCGGGCGGAATAACGGTTCGCTGGTAAATATGAAACTGCTTGCCCGATTTTGGTGAAGGTTTTCGTGAAAGTGAAATGCTTCATAAAAAAATTCCCCGATAGATCGGGGTCAAACGCAGATAATTTTGTCAAAGATTATCGGTGAAAAAGATGAAATCGTGGCAAAAGGGAACAGGTTCTCGCAATTTGGATGGCAATGTGCCGAATGTCAACTTCAATCGCAGTGATGGCAAGGTCAACGTCAATTGGACGAATCCGAGCAATGCCAATGACAATCTTCGTTCCCGCCAGAAGTTTCAAAAAGAAAACCCGCTAGTAACGCGGATTTTCTTTTAGATATTTTATCCAACCGTTGGTCATTTTGGAAATTTCAATCAAGTCAAATTCTAACTCAATATATTTTTTATCCTCAATGATTTTCAAATCCAGCATTATTCGAAATAATCTTTTCAGTACTTCTGTTTTTATCCGACAAGAATTTAGGGGAGAAAGTTTCTGATGTTTTATTTCAAACGAAGCAAAAACACTTAACTCAAAAATTTCCAATAAAAGGTTTTCTGTTTTCAAAAAAATTCCGAAACGATCTTGTTTTTTGACTTTTGAAGATAAGAGATAAGCTTTTTTATAAAACTCACAAATTTTATGCGTCAAAGGAATATTAATTTGGTCAAGCCCGTGGGGGGGGGGGCTTTAATGGTGAGGTTGTTCATAATGTATTTGAAAAAATAATTAGCTTGGAAAATTTGTTTTTAGCATGGAAAGAATTCAGATACGAGAAAAGAAATAAGCCCGATGTTATAAAATTTGAATTCAATTTGGAAGACAATTTATTTCCTGACTTCGTCGCTAGGACACCCTAAATATCACAAACAATTTTTCGAAGGGCTTCTTGTTCCGAATCCATTTTTAAAATAATTTTCTTAATTTCATCTGTATTTGGTGGTACATATTCCAATTGAT
>Ga0209416_1000370_pt1 | contig 46757 bp, 117 predicted proteins | sample RifGroF1_FD_184001 | JGI IMG/M metagenome (GOLD analysis project Ga0209416, IMG submission 184001) | Groundwater microbial communities from Rifle, Colorado, USA - Groundwater F1 (SPAdes) (version 2) | ecosystem: Environmental > Aquatic > Deep subsurface > Groundwater | place: Rifle, Colorado...
AAAAAAAGCTCATTCCCATCCCTATTTGTAAAAATCCCTATCCTTATTTCAAAATGGAGTGATGGCAATATTAAGGGATGGCGAGCCGAGGTAGCTGACAATTACGAAAATTACAAGACGGCAAGATACGCGGATATAAATTTTGATGATTTAGGCTTTCACTTCAAACATAATACGTTGACTCACGAAAAAGACGAGCTGGTTTTTTATCGCAGGAAAGATGCGGTTGAGTGTGCGAACTATGTAAACAAACAATATCTGGGAGGCAAGGCTAAAATTTGGTTTCTCTAAATCATTAATAACAGAATTATGAAAGCAGAAATTTATACCGATGGATGTTGCATTGTAAAACACCGAGTAGGCGGGTGGGGTTGTGTTGTGTTTATAAACAACGAATGCTACGAGATGCACGGAGGGCAAAAAGACACAACGAACAATCGCATGGAATTATCAGCAATAATAAACGGCTGCAAAGACGTTATTGACCGAGGTGCTGATGAGATAAATATTTTCTCCGACTCCCAGTATTGTTGTAACATTATAAACGGCTGGATGTACGGCTGGAAAAGAAATAACTTTATGAAAAACGAAACCGAGAAAGTTTTGAATTCTGATTTGGTTATAGAGCTACTGGATGTAAGCAGTAAGGTAAAGCTAAAAGCCGAATGGGTGAGAGGTCACAACGGACACCCGCTTAACGAAAGAGCCGATGCACTTTCAAGAATCTGGCCGGAGGAGAATGGATTTCCTTGTTTTAATAAAGGCGGAAAATAATGAAATACATGGGCAGTAAGGCGAGATTTGCGGATGATATTCTGTCAATTATACTGAGAGACAGAAAACCGAATCAATGGTACGCGGAGCCTTTCGGCGGCGGAATGAATACGATATGTAAGGTGAGCGGAAACAGAATTGCCAACGATATTAATTTTTACCTGATAGAAATGTGGAAAGAAATTATTAACGGCTGGATTCCAAATTTTGTCACAAGGGATGAATATGAAAATATAAGATTATATCAGGATAAATACCCAGCACACATTGTTGGATGGGTTGGTTTCAATTGCTCATACTCCGGAAAATGGTGGGGCGGATTTGCCGGAGAAACGAACACTAATATCGGCACTGTGCGAAATTATCAAAGAGAGGCGATAAAAAACATTGTAAAGCAAGCCAGAGAGATGCAGGATGTTGTGTTAAACAATACGTCATATTTAGAACTATATATACCCACACAGGCGATTGTTTATTGCGACCCCCCATACGCGGGAACCACCGGATACTCTAATGAATTTAATCATGATGAGTTTTGGAACTGGTGTAGATTAAAAAATCAAGAGGGGCATAAAATATGGGTCAGTGAATATAATGCTCCTGAAGACTTTACATGCGCATGGATTAAAACCACAAACTCATCCCTTTCCGCGAATGGCAAAACAGGGAGTAATAAAAAAAGCATTGAAAAACTTTTCACGCTTGGAGAAATACCAAAATCATCACAACTGACATTCTTTTAAAAATGATATTGTTAAGAAATAGATAAACCAGCGTTATGTAAAATGTTTTTTGTATATTTGCATTTCAAAACCAAACAACTATGGAAGAAATAAACCTCAGAGACTTATCCAAACAGGATATAATCAAGAACTACACAACCATTCTTGGTGATATAAAAAACATAACCCGTAACGTTTTTTACGACTGCTTGGTTATAACACCAATTACAGGTCTTGCGTCTTATCAAGGATGGGAAATGTCCCACATGGTGAAATACGATGGAACAATACTGGATGCCACTTGTCCAGATGAGAAAAAAGGACAGTACGTCATCGAAAAAAAACAGGATTAAAAAAATCACAATGGAATTCACAATCAATCCCAAGATGCCGACAGAAAAAGAGCTTCAGCAATCATATCAAAACGAGTACGACAGAATTCACAAAATTACTGATATGAATTTCTGGTACAAAAAGCTGGAGAAGTTTACGATTCCATCGACATCATACAATCTGACAAAAAAAGAAATAAAGGCGTTAATCGGTTTAGCTGACGGCAAGAGAGGTAGCAATATACTATATGCGCTTGAGGAAAAATTAAAACCATTCTTGAAAGAGGTACAATTCGCAAAACTAAACACAAGGTCTCCAAAAGATTTCAGCGATTGTTTATTCGACAATGCAAGCGATTTAGTTTTAGCGTTAGGCGGTGGCTCCATGAGAACATTTGAGGATTTATGCATGTTTTATCATGTAAAAGAAAAGTGTTCCATCTGGTTCAGAACACCAACAGAAATGGAACATAAAGGAGAGTGGAGATGCTTTGTGAGAAACGGTGAGCTGATTGGTATTTCTCAATATTTCTACATGGAGCATTTTGATTACACTGATGAGGAAAAAAGTATGTTGCTGGATTTAATACCAGACTTCAGCAGTTTAATCATCGACAGATTTAATGAGGATGATTTTGTTTTATACATCTACATTGATTACTCTACCAGAAAAACAATCCTGATAGAGATTAACCCCTACGGTTCATCCGACCCCTGCTTATTCGACTACGAGGAACTGGAAAACAATATTGGGAAAAAGGTGCTTATTAAAATAAATGCCGAAAAATAAAAAAAACTCATGGATAAAGACAAGCTCGAAAAAGCAATTAAACTAAAAGAAAAAATAAGGAATCTGGATTTATTTATTCTTCAGGTGGACAAGCCATATCCGGTTTTATTTCTGCACAAAAAGACAAGTTACTCCATAACAAAAACATCGACTCCTATTAAAAACAGAGAGAGAGTAATTATGGAAATACCGAGTGATGTTATATGTGAAATATTGAAATACGTCACAAATCGCCGAGATGAATTACAGAACGAGTTTGACGAATTATAAAAAAAACTAAAAATCATGGAAGCCTTGAGAGAAAATGTAACACCTAAAGAAAAGGCACTTGAACTTTTCAATTTCTATTTCCATCTAAAATTCCAACACTTTACATCAGTAAGAAATAGCAAAATAATTGGTATGCCTAAATATGCAGCTAAGGAGTGTGCTTTAGCCGCTGTCGACACACACATATACAGCGAAAACAACTCACCATTTCCAACAATGCAGAGTTGGATAGAGGATGAAAAATTCTGGCGCGATGTAAAACAAGAAATCGAAAAATTATGACTTGGGTAATATCAATTTTAATAGTGTTTGCATCTATTGTGGCACTAATCTTTATTCCATATTGGATTGGTAGAATTTTTCACTCCAACGAGGGCTATGGCACGTGCTGGTTTACTGGATTTGCAGTCATAGGAATATCGTTATTTATCATCCTTGTTTTCAAGTCACTTGTTATAGATATTCATAAAATAATATTTGCAATATGACACCAACACCAGAACACTTAGCCGACATCATTGTATGCGATATTATTAACTGCGGCGGAAACATTTCAATGGCTGATGCAAAAAAGGCAGCTATCGTAGTTATTGATTACATTATCAAAAGTGAACCAATGAAGCCAAGAGACTACACTGACACGATAGGGTACTACGAGGCAGTTAAGCGTGAAATAGAAAATATTTAGCCAGAGAATACAGAGCTATGAAAATACGATTTGACGGCAATACGGAAACTCATAAAATTGATGACATAATCAATTCAGAGGAGGAATACATTGAATTAGATGGATACCCATGTAAAAACGGTGCTGTAATCAAAAACTGGAATTTTATTAATTACAAAAGACCAAGCGATAAAGTATCCAGTAGCTCTATGAGTAAATGGGTTTATTTTGTTCACATAACTTTCATTGACTGTGTATTCAAGGATGTTAATTTTATCGGCGGCATTACATTGGATGATTGCGTTTTTAAAAACTGCACATTTGAGAACTGTTTGTTAACCGACCATATTAGGTGGTGTTACTTTCAGCGATGCACTTTTAAATCGTGTATTCTTGCTGGCACTTTTCAACGTAGTCCATTTAGTAAAAGCTGTAAATTCAATAAGGTTTCAGTAGATTGTTGCGGGGATGTTTATTCCATACTAATAAATAATCAGTGTACCGAGGATGAAAGGATAGAACTACTCAGATACTTTTACCCAGTGGAGTCAAAAGTATTTGACATTTATAAGGTTGGAGACCCGTATTTCGTAAGAAAGTTCGACGACGATTTCATTAACGACTACATGAGTGAATGCGAAATATGCAAAATAAACGGCAACGATTATTACAAAGATGTGATTAAAGAAATTGAATTTTCTCTCTCAAATTATGCACCAGATGTAAGAATAGCCGGAAAATATCATCCGCTTGTTAACTTTTGCAAATCGTATAGCGCCTACAATCAAAAATAAAAAACATAGAACCATGAAAATAAAAACAGAAGAATCGCACAGCAACGCTCTACTCTTGACATCTGAGCGATGCAAACTAAACAAAATACTATCAGAGGAAATTAAAAACAGGTTATTCGATATTAATGACATTATTGATGCTATTGAATTTGGCGCTGGAGGGATGTACGGATATTCTTTAGATGAGGATGGGGAAGACGTTAACCAAATCAAAAGATTTCTGACTGAAAAAATAGTTGACAAAAAAACAATAAGACAATGACATTGGAACAAGTTGACGGATGTAAATTAATCGCTAATTTTATTGGTATCTATGAGTATAAAGACTCATATGATAGCAGTGGGCAAAAAGTACCGATATGGTATTGCTCTTATCTGGATTACCGAACCGACACATACGGCGCTCCCAATAAAGCGTTTAATCAATTTCTATTGGAAAGCAAATTTCACTCATCACTCGACTGGCTTGCTCCGGCATGGAGAAAACTACATAACAGAGTCTCTGATTGGGGTAAAAGTCGATATATTGAAATGTGTGAAACAAGCTGGTATAAAAAAGCGTTTGAAATGGGTTTTGGAATGGCTGATATAGGCATAGCTTTCGAGTGTGTCATTGACGGAATAAGGTGGTATAACGAAAATAAATAATCATGAACGAAAATTATGTAACCGACGAGATAGCGTTTGAGCTAAAAGATATTGGCTTTGACAAAAAGTGTACAAGGGCAATATATACGGGTAACACCGCTCTGAATGAAAATCAATACATGGAGTGTCTGCCGAGTGCAGCTAAAAACTTCAACGCGGAAAATATGTGTATTTCTATACCGCTCTGGCAGCAAACTGTTGACTGGTTTGCTGAAAAATTCAACATAGCAATAGATACCGTATCTGAAGATTGTAATGAAGCGGATTCTGGTGAAACTGAAATATTTGAATGGAGAATTAGAGATTGGAATAACATCAAATTATATTATTCAGATATAGAATATATTACAAGATATGAAGCCCGAAAAGCCGCAATTATAAAAGCGACAGAAATAATCAAAAACAGACAGTAATGAAAAGAGAATACACAACAAAAGAAATCGCCATAACCCTAAATGAAATCGGGTTCAATACTGAGGGTAAAAAATACAGCGTGCTAAGAGTGCTTTCCGGTGATGATTTCTCAACCATAAGCATCTCCGCTTTCCTAAGCCTGATAAAAGCCGGAGTTAATGTTATAGTTGTTCCACTCTGGCAGGAGGCTATTGATTTTTTTCGTGATAAATACAATATCGAAATAGAGGTTTTCCGAACGATGACAGATGAGGATGGTAATAATTACGGATGTCAGGTTATAAAGTGGAGCGATAATGAAACGGATGAGATAGGCAACGATTATCGCAAGACACATCCGGAGGCGCGTGAGTTCGGAATACTTACCGCTATCAATGATGTGAAAAATATTTTGAAAAAAAATAATGGGAAATAAAAAAGAAAACGAGGAAATCAAGCTATCACCATGTCCATTCTGTGGGTGTGAGTCTGAATTCATAACCAGACCCAGTATTGACGATGAAGACGATGTTTTTTATTTTGACGTGAGATGCAAAAATAAAGGGTGTTATCTTTACGATGGAGCTGAATTTCATTTTGACACAAAAGAAAAGGCCGCAGAACTTTGGAATAAACGCAGTTTTAAATAAAAAAACAAACAACATGATTAAAAAAACCAGATACAAAGGGAATGAAAGCAGGGTTTGTGAAACAATGTGCTGTCACGAAGAGGAAGACACACTAAGGGTAAAATACGAAATTCTTATCAAGCGCGGAAAGCTAAAAGACAAAGAGGTGTTTTTCACATGCGACCTTAATGACATTGAGGATTTAGGATTACACGGATTATTGATAGATTATGGATTTTTGGATGAGTTTTCACCAATGCAAGAATATTATACCGTTCTCAGCCGCACCGTATTCGTGGCGATTAGCGAAAAAGGATTAAACGACATTCTAAACAACGAAGAATGACAAAAGAAAGCCTCGCATCAGCAATAATCGACTCAATTGAAAACCACGAAACAAAAGACGAGCAAATTGAAGCCGTAATAGCACTACTCTCCATACTCGAACCGAAAGACCGAGAACAATTCGCTAAATGGGGCTACCCCGCGCAGCAATCGACACCAGAGGAATGCTGGAATTAAACCTCTTATTGTTAAGTAAGTGTTATTTACTTAAAACACGATGATTTTATTCGTACATTTGCGTTGAAATCCAAAAACAAAAAGCTATGTACACATTTCAGCTGGTTAAACAGGATGTTGTAACAACGTATTTCGGAGAAAACGGAGAGGTGTTGGAAAACCCATCAACATGTAAAAAAATAGCACTGGTCTTAAACGGCCTATTTGAGACGAAGGAGACGCTAACTGTAATCGACACATGGGAGGTTAAGAAAAAGAACGATGCTCAAAAAATGTTTGACGATTGGGCGAAATTAAGGCATTACAATGTGCATAATTCAGAATATTATGTCAGCAATTATTTCATAAGAGAGGTCTATTAAGTAAGCAACAATCATGAAAAAACTATTTGAAAAGAAAAAGAAAATCATTCGTGAGACCGAATCAATTGGACACGAACTCGATTTACTTATAACTAAGAAATATGGATTTCATTATTCAGAGACCAATGATGAAAAAATTATAGACTCCCTTGACTACGGAACATCAGGGATTTCATTCGAGGAATTTGAAAGGCGGATGAATTTATACAAACAGGATTTCGACGCAGAGCAACCATTCAGAGTTATTCCGTAATTTAAAACAAAACAGCATGGCAAACAACCAAATAGTAAAAAATGAACGGCTGGCGAAAAGAATCTATAAATTTCTGGATAAATTTGCCGGAATAAAGCCAAATTGGAACCCAGAGGCAGATGAGGATGACAGCAAATATACATCTCCTGATGCATCACACATGAGATACTGCGCCGATATGATTAGCGCAGGAATGAAACCAAGTCATTGCTGGAGTGAATGGGGGAGCGGCGGATACACACCATACTCATCAAAGGCAGGTAGAACAGAACACGACTTCTTGTTATCCGAGATTTACAAAATAATAAACTCATAAAACAATGGAAAAGCAATCAATCAAAAGCGCTGTTTTAGGCTTACCAAACCACGTATTGTTAGAGGCTTTCGAAATTCTAAACGAAGGCGATTTAAGTAGCATCTGTATTGATTTGGGCTACGACGAGTTCACCACAGAGGATGCAGTTGTTTATATGAAAAAGTTAATCACAGGCCAAATTGTTTATAGAGTAAGTTTTGATAAATGGGTAGCTTGCATTAATTATCTGCAATCAAATATCGAAGAGGAGTCCATGTCAACTACACCTCTAAAAACCGGACGCTCATATAGTCTTGGCAATTTTCACATAATACACAACGCTGATTCAGGAGACATCAGGGTTCTTATTCACGAGAATAAATATAAATTGGCAATAAAACCAAACACTGATAACAGCTGCACACTCGTGGCTTTTCGTTAAAAAAACAAACACATCATGAGCAGAGAATACAGGCGAAAACACTGTTCCGAATTCAAAAAATGGGTTCTTCAATCCGGACGGCCTTTTATCGAATTTTTCAGAGAAAATATCGAGAAGAAAAAGAAAACACGATTTAACCAAAACGACAGAAACGATGTATTTGACAGAGGACTGCGTAAGTTTTGGATGAATCAAACATTCAATCCCAACTGGTTCCTGAAATACAGATTATCAAAAGGCTCAGGTGAGCAAATTAGGCAGGAGCGGTCTGAGGACATGAAAACATTGCGTAAATTATTTGACATAACCAAATACAAGGATTAATGGATTTTCAAATCACAATCAAAACAGGAAAAGGTAGAGAAAGTTATTTATATTTCTCAGCCAATGAAACCACCATGTTTCACACTGCATGTATCAAAGCAAACGAATACCTACTTAAACAAAAGGGATACGCAGATATTTCAAAGATAGCTCACACCCCTATTGGGTATTCCTATAATACACCCAAAACAATACACGTTGCTGAATACAACAGCGAAACCGGATTAAAAAAAAGAGGCGGTAAAAAGTTTAAGCTGAAGCTTAAAATGGGGCAAATTATATTATCATCCGGCGAAACCCGTTTCAGTGATTGGTATTTCTATGATGGCGTTGACCCTGTTTGCGAAAAGGCACAGCCGGAGGAAACGCTAAAAAGAACAAGTTAAACACTTGTTAAGCTTTCGATAGTCCGGAAATATTTTGTAAATTTGTAACCGAAAACCTAAAACAAAAAAATCATGTTAAAGGAAAAAACTGTGGTCATGCTTCCCACTAACAACAAAGCAACAGTTCAAGGACAATTGTGCCTTAATGGTACTCATTTATTTACTGCAAGAGCATCTGATGATGTTGGATTATTGTCACCACAATATCTTTACATTACTTCTGATGAAGAGATTAAAGAGGGTTTTTCGGGTTACGCCATTGTTACCGTTAAAGATGATACAAGAATACACTACTTGGTCAATGTTATTATAACAGAGAAAAATCAATGTTATTGTGATGAGGATAGAAAGTTTTCTTTTCAATATTATTCAGTAGTTCCAATAATTGCTACTACTGATAAATCATTATTACTTTCAGATATTAGCTTTAAAGATTGGGATGGAAAGCCAAGAACGCTTCCCAATTTATCAGATGGCTTCAAGAGTAAATATGCAGAGGTTTACAACACGGGGAAACCGATTACAAAAATAGGGGTGGAGTATGAGGAGGATTACAGTGTTCCTTGTGCTATTACAGCAACCAACTGTGAGAGATTTCAATCAGATGTCGGTGACTGTAAAGGTTGTCCCCATTGTACTTTAAAACTCAAGGTGGACAAAAACAACTGTATCACCACTCGTCCGGTCAAAAAAGAATATACAAGAGGTGATATGATTAATAAGTTAGATAGCTATAAATATTATCTCGAACAAAAATACGGATATTCATTAAGCGCGTTTAGCGATGAGGACGCACGGTGGATTGAAGATAATTTGTAAAACACAGAACTATGGCAACGAAAGAGCAAATAAAAGAGGGCTTGGATAAAGCCTACAAAGAAGCCGGAGATAATGCATACTTTGCAAACGGATTTGAGATGGGCGTGAGGTTTGAAGAGATGTTATTTAATACAGGCCAATTAGAAAACAAACCATTAACCATAGTTGATTGTAAGCATTCACTTTTTTACGGAGCAAACTCGGATGAAAAACATTTGGATTCTGCTATGGCGCGAATGTTTTCATTATTGAGAACCGATGATTTTTATGATGTCGATGATGTGGAGCCGGAATTCTGGAAACGAATCGTAGCTTTGGCAAACCGTTATCACAACCCTAAAAACCCATCCGAGATATGATTTACGTCGAACAAATAGAAATAATTTCAGACCAATACCCCAGAGCCGATGGATGCTTGAAAATCGGAACCAAATTCGAGTGTTCAGATATAAACATTTTTGTTGGCGAACAAGGGTGTGGCAAAAGCACACTACTCTCTCTTCTTTCCAATCATGGACAAAAATTCAAAGCGAGCGATGATATTAAACTCATACTCTCAAAAGAGGCGGAGACAGACGGAGTGAGCATGTTTTATTTCGATAGCGAAAAAGATAATCCAAGAATGAGAGACCCAGAGGATTACGCTGGGCAAGAACATGGATTTATAACTGCCGCCTTAAGCAGATTTAGGTCACACGGAGAAGAACTATCTGAAATTGTAATAAGTCCATTGCTAACAGCTAAGGATTGCGTTATAATACTTGATGAGCCGGAATCTGGATTATCGGTAACAAACCAATACCGCCTTATTAATGCAATTAAAAAGGCGGTGGAAAACAATTGTCAATTATTTATTGCTACACACTGCTATCCAATCATAGATGCGTTTGATGTAATTTCCCTCGAACACAATAAGGAAATGTCCGGAAAAGAATTTTTAAAAATAGCAAAACAACAAAAACCATGAAACGCATTTGGAATAACATTTTAGTGAGAATTGGACTCCGGAAAGAGAGTTTTGAAATAGCGCTTTTTACCTACATTGATGCCGCGGGAAATCCGGTTAAATGGATGACAACCCAAGTCAGGTGGCTGAATAAATTCATAATCAAAGCCCGTACAGAGGAAAAGGCTGAGAATATTGGACTTGAAAGAGCGAAACAATTGTATCCGAATATTATTGACTGCATAAGAATTTTTTAGCAACCATGAAAAACAACAAGTCTTACAGCGATGCAATGAAACACTTTCATGGAGGAGACCTGAAAGCAATCCTGAATGAATTACAGGATGGTAAACAAGTGTACACACATCATTTCGAATTCAAACTATCTAATGGAAAACGGTATTATCAGTTTTCAGGCAAAGAAAACAGGCCACATCTACGCAAATGCCTATGGTCTTTAGAAGCTGATGGATTAATTGAAAATATAGATTTAGGATTTCATATTCACCAATGGAAAACCACTAAAAACGGACAGGAATTTTTAAAACAAACAAAACCATGAGCATAAGCAGGGAGGAGTATTTCTTAGCGTTGAACACAATTGAAAAACTGCAAAAGGTTGTTAAAGAGTACCGAGAAACACATAATTTCGCACACATCCTTTTAAACCCAATAAAACTAAGTAGGCTAAAACAGTTATTAGCGGCAACACACAACCTCGAATACGCGCATGGAAATCCGCAAAAACACAAGGAGGCACACGAATACATATACAAAACATTCACTCCGGAAGAAATTGGCACCTTTCAACACATGGCATCAAATGGAGATATTAACGCGATTTACAGACAATCATGCGCCGCAATTGCAGATAGCGTAAAATATTTACAAAAGATTTTTCCACAACTTATAATCAATGATTAATATGAAAACAAAAACAGTTGACACAGACAGAGAATTTAGGCGATTAAGAAAATTTATGTTTTGGCTGATTGACGGCAGAGGTCAACACGGAATAACACCCAAAATGTTTAAAAGCCTAACTCCGGAAAGAGTTGAAGAAATTTACAACGTTGATTTTGGTAATTAAAAAAACGAATATGAAAACAAACGCACTAAACAGAAAAGCAATCGAGCACCTGCAATTAATCGGGTATCAATTAACAGGGACAATTGAAGAGATGTGCGACGCTCCATATCTTTACATCCAAGACGACACTGTTTCTACGGGTTACTCCGCGTTAGAATTTATGCATAGTAGTAACAAACTGATAACTCAGGAAAGAGTTTTAAAACTCCGGCCAATCAACGAAAAACAGGTTGTAAAAGAACAGCCAAAAAAAGCACAAAAGATGTATAAGCTGCTTGCCATTTTGAACAGCGCCAAAAACAGCAATCTGACCGGATACGATGTAAGCTGGACAATTCAAAAATGCTTGAATGATAAATATAGGTATGAAATATTGCCTATATCACCATTCGCCTGCGGCAGCATTTCAATGGAGCATCTGGCTATTATTCTCGAGTTTGCAAAAGCAAACCAAGAAATTCACGCATCCATTTCCTATACAGGTTGGAATGACGAGAAAAAAAGATACGGCACATACACCCCTTGCATAAGACTTTCTTAAAAAAACAACACAGCCATGAGAACAAGAGAAGAATTAAAAAAGACCCATGAATATTGGGTTGAAATGCTTGAAAACTCACTATGGAGAGTGGGGATTAACCGATACCAATCAACAACCAAAAAGATAATGCGGACAACGAAGTTTGATGTAACCAATTCGGAACACGTTGCAAAAATGCAGGCATTACTTGACGCACTCAGTAATTTTCAAACCGAAAGAAACAACACTTTAGAATAATGGAAAACACAATTCAAAACGCAGAAAAGTTTGTCGATGAGCAAACGAATTTCTCTCCGCAAATCGGAACAGGATTCATGATAACAAGGCTCCTGAAACTGTATGCCGATTTGGTAAAAGACCCACAAGCCGAGTCAGACGAAGAGCTGCTTGAGAATTTCTCCATATACATGAAAACGCATTGGACAAAAGATATTGAACCCGTACACATACAAAGTTTCCTGATTTGTAAAAATGACTACAACTGGAAGGAGTTTTTACAAGGTTACAACAATGCACCACAAGAAACAACACGCAAAAATGAGAGTAATTTCGAGCGCCGGATGCGTGAAGCTAATGAAAAGAGGGAGTCTATACAAAAACAATAACCATGAAAAATAAATTCATAATCAATCAGGAAACACTTGAATTCAATACCCGCGCTCTTGAAAATGACGGGTGGACAACAAAGGGTTCTAAAATCGAAAAGCTAAACATCACTGGACTTGAATACCAAAAAACAGTCATAATTCAGGATGCGAAAGGCTCCCACTACCATATTGATATATGGCTACGCCAGCATGAACACATCGCACTAATATTTGTCAATTCTGAATGGGTAGGCCGCTGCCTGTATATTCACGAGGCAAACAATATCGTAAATGCAATTAATAAAAACTGTAAATAATTTCACATGAAAAACACCTCGATAGAATCTATTGATATTTGTGTTGATTTCGATGGAACCTGCGTAACTCACGAATACCCCAATGTAGGCAAAGACATCGGAGCCGCACCCGTTTTAAAAAGGCTGGTGCAAAACGGTCACAACCTAATTCTTTTTACTATGCGCGGCAATACCGATTTGATTGACGCTGTTAATTGGTTTCGGCAAAACGAAATACCGCTATACGGTATAAATAAAAACCCAACACAACTAGGCTGGTTAACAACAAGCCCGAAAGTCTATGCGGAATTATATATTGACGACAGGACACTCGGTTGTCCCCTGATAATGAAGCCGGATTACGCTAAAAGACCTTTTGTGGACTGGAAAAAAGTAGAGGAAATTCTCACTGAATCAGGACTAATTTAAAAACAAAAAACGATGGCAGACAATATCACACCTTTAGATTTAGCCGATGCACAACTTATTGGCTTCGCAACAGCAAAACGAAATCCAGACTCCATCATTGAATTGGTAGAATCAATGGGATTAACAAAGCAAGAGTGGATTGAATGGAAAGCTAACTACACTCAATATTTAAGCGAATCCGATATTGATGCAGTAGATAGGCATTTTGGAATAAGGTTGAAATAAATTCGGAGACTATTCGGAGAAAAACAAATGGTTCAAAAAAACAAATAAGCAATGACAATCACAATCAGCAACACCGTTTTGTATTACCTGATTTTATCGGTAGTAATAATGATTCCTTACGTTGTTTACACGGCAAGGAAAGTCAAAAGACAACTTTCTAAAATCGCAAAAGAAAATCCAACAACATCTTTCGTCTTGGACATGATTAAAAACATGGATAGTTTTAAAAAGCTGAAAAGTGAAATCTATCCAAGTTGTTACATCTATGCCGTAATCTTGATTATCGTTTGCTCTCCGATAACATTCCCAATTTGTGTAATTGGAGAGGTGCGCAGACTTATTAAAAAGATGTTTAGGAATAAAAAACAGGAGCCAGAAGACAACACTCAGCCGGAAATAAATAATTCACTATGGGATATTCTGGATTCAGGAGAACTTGCAAAGCCAGAAGATTGCGGCTGTAAAATTGGTGCAAATATAACTATTAGTGAAACACTCGGTAAGCCAGAATGATTTACACCGACAAAACACACCTGATAGCCGACTCCCTGAATGAGCTACATGCGTTCGCAAAAGAAATAGGTCTGAAGCCGGAATGGTTTCAAGACCACGAAAAACATCCGCATTACGACATCTGGGGCGGAATGATTACAAAGGCGATTAAACACGGTGCTATTGTCGTTTCGGGTAAGGAAATAGTGAAAATATCAAGCCATGAATAAAGAAAAACTAAAATGGTATCTAAAAGAGGGTGTTAGAAATAAGTCTTACCAAAAGAGATTTGACATCCCATGTGATTTTCCACAAGACGAGGTGGAAATAATGATTGATGAAATAATAGATGAATTATTTAGCCAAATAAAGACAGAGGGGAGGTCAATTTTATTCATAAAACAAGCATCAATCTTTCTGGCAACCAAAAAATAACATGCGAGCATAGCGTTGTAAAAAGCATAGGATGGGGATTTGGAGATAGGGTAAAGTCTTACGAGTTTGGAGACTGCCAATACAAGGCTAAATATAAAGTTGTAACCAAAAACTCAAAAGGATACACCCAAACAATGCTGGTTTGCGGTTGCCATAAAAACGAAATACAGCGAAGATTTCCAATGTGTGAAATAAGTCAATTGTAATCATGAGTGATTTAACCAGAAATCACACTAAGTTAATTAAATAAATGTTAATCTTTTCGGTAACTCAAAAACATTTCGTACATTTGTGTTTTAAAACTCAGAGATATGAAAAACAGACCAAAAGTTTTAATATGTAATAACTGCAAACGAATCTGGCTCACTCCATGCAACCAATGCCCCAGTTGTAAATCAACAACTCTATCAGAAACACATGATAGCAATTTTGCACAAGCAAAAGGTGTGCGTTTTGACGCTATACAATGGTGGTTTGACCTAAATATTTTTGAGCAATGCGACCTGACTAAAAAATACGAATCATGTCTGCTTGGAAAGAGAAATACAAATAGCTTAACCGGACGAGAGATAGAGTTATTATTCACCAAAGAATTTATGGAGGCATTCAATGAGACTACTAAGTGACATAAGGCGTGAAATGATGGATTTTCAGCCGAACGAGACTGTCTTTTTTGCTGATTATTTATTCAGACACGAAATAGACTGGGATGTTTATTTACCCACAATCGACTGTAACCTACAGCGCGATTTTGTCTGGACAAAAGAACAAAAGCAGGAGTTAATTCACTCTGTGCTGCTTCATAGGCATATACCTAATTGCTCAGTTATTGCAAAGATGAACCCTCGTTTCGACGATGGTGAAATGGATGATGTTTTCGAAATAATCGACGGCAAGCAGAGGTTGTCCGCTATCCGTGATTATTTGGAAGATAAATTCACTATTACCCTTGAGGGAAAACCACTCACATACTCTGCACTACCAGAAGATTACCAAAAAGCAGTTTCTAGGTATCCGGTAAGGATTAATTTAGTGCTGGAGCCAACCGGAAAACCATTCACCGATGAGCAAAAAATCAAATGGTTTAAGTACATCAACTTCGCCGGAACCCCGCAGGATAAACAACATATGGAGAAATTATCCACCACTAAGGTTGTTGAAGAGGATGAGGAAAAGGAAGCCCCCATATGTAGTCAATGCGGATGCACTGAAATGATATACATTGACCAGTATGCCAATGGTAAATATTACAAGTGTAAAGATTGCGGTCACGAATCCACTTACTAAAAACAAAAAACGATGATTAGGATTGGAAAATATATTTACGAATACTCTTGCACCGGAGATTGGATTATACGCGGTGTCGTAAAATGCGGTACGGATTGCGAATATATAGAGTGGTTTACTTAATCAAAAAAATAAAAACATGAAAACAAAAAGTTTCGTTTTATCAACAATCAAAACACTTCTCATTTTAGCCTTCAGCCTTCTAATAACATCCTGTACTAATGAACAACCCAAAGATGAAGACAGTGAGTGTTATCGACTTTTGTCGGGCAAACATGAATTGAGAAAGTTGAATGTAAAGAATACGACAACGACAACGGAAAGCGGCTGTTACTTTCTTATCGTCGGCTCATATAGCTCACAAACCACAGAAAAAGCTAAAGCGAGATTCTATTTTTTATCAATTAATAATGAATACATTTTCAAGGAAATGGATTTAGAAAAAGTCATTATTAAAACAGACTCATCCGTTCAAACTCCTTACGTTAAATTTTATTTCAACATAGCAGATTACTATAGTGAATACGAGATTTACGAGCAATGTATAACGAGGGCTGTTATCTATTGTAAAGAGGAGGACTTTGCACCAGAAATTAACATTGACGAACTTCAATAATAAAAAACATGAAAAACCTTACAACAATTCAGAAAGAATTTATTCTGGAGTATTTTTTCAAAAAAGATGATTGCGCCGGATGGAAAGAGATTGCAACAGAACTGTTAGCTAACGGGAGATGCATTGTTGCCGGAAATGATAAAATGTGGATGGGCGGCATAGGTAATTTTATTCGAACAGAAAAAACCAAAAACGCATTCGGATGCCTCGAATATTATTTTAACCTCGACGAGTTTGTGCAAAGCGATTGGTTCAGGGGGTTTGTGTCGTCGAAAACAACCGACATTTCACTTAAAATCGCAGACCTTCAGGCGCAAAAAGATGAATTAGCTGAATTGCTATAACGAATTAAAAAGTGTAAAAAATGAACAAGCGTCTAATAAAAATAATTCTGGCATGTCAGGATGCGCGTAAAAAATACGGTGATGATTACGATGTAAAATGCAAAAAGCAGATAGACAAGTTTTCCGCCGAAATTAAGACCGACAAACTTATTGACACATGTAGCAATGACGAGCAATGGTTCGCAAAACAATTATGCATAGTCAACAACCTCAAATATGAGTAACATGAAAAGAGAAGAATTTTTAAATCTAAGCAATGGTCAGTACGAACTAACTGACGGAATATATCAATACACTCTAACGGTTGGTGTAAATGATAAGAAATCCAAATATTTCCGAATACAGGAAAAAACGTCTCCTATTCACGGTGGTAGCATATATATTACGCAAGAAACAGACACGGACGATTACGGAGAACCATTTACATATTTATCAGCAATAGCCGGAGTAGGGGGTTTACATATTTACTCCACCGAGACCCATGAATTAATTTCTCGATTAAAAATAGTTGAACCGTAAATAAAAAAATACAATTGAAAAGATGAAAAAACAAGAAATGAAAAAAGTTTTCCTACAAACAGAGCAGATGTTAACGCTGGAGGAGCTTGCCGAATTAATAAGCAACACTGTTGAACACGACGATGTGGCAAAATTTATAGCAATCCTTGAAAAAAACTATGAGAGTTGGGATGTAACAATCGACCTAATCAGGCATTTCAAAAGTTTGGAAATCACTTATATTAACGAGGTTCAAAATGATGTTTCAGACGACGAAACCCCATTTCGGGAAATTGACGATGCAGACTTATCACCACAATCCCTTATTTAAAAGATACGAAATGAATATTGCCGAAATAATTCAAATCTGCAAAGACAGAAACGAATTAGATTTTCTATTTGCCATAACAAAACACATTGCTGAATCTGATAGTATTGGTGATGAATATTCGTATTGCAAAGAATACACATCTAAGCAATTTAATAATGCAGAGAAACACATCGAACCAGAAGAATATAAGGCAAGGGGATTTAAAGATAGATACTGCCGATGGTTAGAATACGGTGGTATTCCAATTTACGAGTTGTATCTTTATCAAGTCGGTGCGTTAAAAAAGGAGTCAAAGGCTTTTGACGCAGCCTCTTTTCGTGAATATTGTGACTTTAAAAACGCTCCATGTAATTATACTGGCGAGGGTTGGTATGATAGATGTGCTTGGTGTAAGGATAACAATGGATTTATCCGAAAAAAAGATAAAGACGATAACCCTTTTTAGTATCACTCCCTGTTTTCACATATACTCAGTGCAACCAAAACTAAAAAACACACAACATGAAAGACTTATTAACAGTAGCAAAAGAGGCAACAAGCCAAATAAAAAGGATATATCAGGCAGCTGGTGAAACTCCATTAACCGATGAACAAGATGAGAGTATAAAAAACATTGTAAAAAGCACATATCTGAAACAATCTTTTTGGTGGAAAATCAAAAACACATTCGAAAGTTACAAAAAGATGATTGTGCTGGACATTCAATATAATTTCATCGGGGGCGTATCCTTAAATACAAACGGAAATACAGATATTCATATTGGTTAAACTTTACACACATCCGGAATACGCACCCGAAAGCATAAACAAGTGTTAACCGTTTGCATTTCTTAATTTAGTTTTGTAACTTTGTTGTCGCAAAAGTATCAAACAAAAAAACAGGGGGATGCGACTAATTTTAACCATACTGCTTTTCGCAGCTGTAATTCACGGATACGCCCAATGTCCGTGCTCCGCCACTGATTACGGCTCAATAAATGTCTCTGGCTGGACGGAGGGACAAACCGAAACAATCACCACATGTCAATACGGTGGTGAAAGATGCACAATAAGAAACACCGTAGCCGGAGCAAACTATATGGTGTCCACCTGCGGAGCATCATTCGACACGCAGCTCACGATTTATAATTCATCATGTACACTTATCGCATACAACGACGACAACGGAGCAGGCTGCTCGGGCTTATCCGCGTCAGTAATATTTGCTTCCACCGGAGGAGACTTGTATTCTGTAATGAATAAATACTCATGCACCACGCAAAACACATGCGTCACAGTAACTATCACACTGATTAGCCTTACACCTCCGCTATATGTACCATCAACCGGAAGTGCTGAGTACACTATATGTGCAGGACATTTACTCGACAACGGATTATCCGGAAACTATTCAAACGGCAGCAATGGATACGCGGTTTTGCATCCAACGGGTACAGCAGCACACATTAACATATCGGGTTCCTACAATCTAGAAAACAACTATGACTACATTCGTGTTTACAGTGGTATTGGAACCGGAGGGACACTCCTAGCCACACATACCGGAAGCGGCACAATGACGGTCGAAAATCCAACAGCAAACACCCCTATAACAGTGCAATTTACATCGGACGGCTCCGTTGTATATTCCGGATTCAATTTAACTATTAGCTGCTCAGAATATTTACCGATAGAGTTAACCAGCTTCAGCGCTGAATGCATTGGAGATGGGGTAAATATTAGATGGACAACAGTGAGCGAAATAAACAACAACTATTTCGTTTTATCACGCTCTTTCGATGGTGTATCTTTTGAACCGATAGCAACTATAACCGGAGCCGGAAACTCCAATCAGGAATTAAATTACAACTATTACGATGAAATTTATCAGTCAGAAACATACTACCAATTAAAACAAGTGGATTTCGATGGAATAAGCGAAACCTTTGATATTATCTCAATCCGGTGCGAAACCGATAACGCCGGATACCTTTTAACACCCAATCCCTCCACCGATGGATTATTTGAGATTATCGGATTATCAGAGTCGGATAAAGTCACTATTTTTGATTACACCGGAAAGCAGGTCGAATACGGCGAGCCGCTAAACTCCGGATGCTATGCTGTTTTCGTGAATAATATATTTATCGGGAAGCAGATTGTCGAATAACAACCGTGTTATTCTTTTGTTAAAGATTTAGAATGTCAAAATTATTTCGTACATTTGCGGTGTAATCTTTAAAAACCCAAAAGCCATGAATGAGATATTTGAGGAGAATCAAAAGCAATTCGAATTAGGCAGATACGAATACACCACAAATAATGGAGTAAAGGTGTTGTTTCAACGGTTAACACATGACACAAAGTGGTACGTGGTTGCTATGGGTCAAATTATTAATCGCGGCATGTACAGGCAGGATTTAGAGGAGTGGTGCGAAATAGCACTATCAGATGATAAAAAAATAAAACCAGTGAAAAAGGATAAAGACCAACCATCTACCAATGTTATTTCACCCACCTCTTTTTCGGCTGGGCAAAAAATATGGTTTGCATCCGAAAAAAAACCATACACGGTCAGATGTTGTGATAATCGGTTTGTTATTTGCACAAAACCATTCAATCCAAAGAAAACCGTACTATACACAATCATAGATTTAAACCAAAACATACGAGGAACGGAAAGCCTATTATTCTCTATGGGATTTGAAAGCGATGAGTGCTGTTACGAGGCGTTGGAACGCTTACAAAAAGGACGCAGTGAGGTAAGCCGGAGAAACCGAATAAAATTGGATATTACACACTGGGAAAACAGCTAACAAAAACGGCATCTGGAAAAATTAAAAAAACAAACACTATGGAAACAAGATATAGACTTCAGAGAAAAAACCTTAAAACTGGCAAATGGCAATTTGTAATGTGGGTAAAAAGCAAACATTATCCATGTTGCAGCACTAACGAAAGAGTGATATAAAAAAATCCTTAAAAACACAAACACTATGAAAAACCCATTCTTAATCCAGCGAGCAAAATTCGAAAACGACAATAGCTGCAAAGGGATAGACTCTATTATTAATCTTGACTATATGGGGTCAGCCGAATTCGAGTTTGGCGTATTGCCGAAATCCCTCAAAGAAATCAGGGCTAATGAGAGCGATTATGTCTATCTCGATATTCCGTTCGGAGATAAAGTTTTCACGATGTTCTGTAAAGCGTCAGAAAAGAGCGACGCAAAAGAATGTCTTCAGGGACTTATTGATAGTAGATTTTTCCTAAAAGAATACTCTAATATCAACACGTGGGTAAAACCATCGGAAAACGACAGAGATTGGCAAAAAAAACACCCACACAACACTGATTTCTGGTGGGACATTGATAACAACATCATGTTCTGGAAAAAGAATCCGGAATTCGAGGCCAAATTCAAAAAAATCATCTCCGTAAAACCTGAGTAGAATGGAAACACAATTTTTATCAACAATCCAGAAAGGGCAATTGATTCACAAACTACTGCAAGGAGACGATTCTGCGACAACAACCATCATCAAGGAAATCGACCGACTTGAATCAGTTATCAGAGATTATGAACTCGGAATGAGATTGATGCATGATAAATTTGAAAACAAAACATTTAAAATCCCACAAGACTATGGAAAATAAATTCAAGAACGGCGACCGAGTAATTTGGGATAGCCACTTTGGTTACGATATTGCCATATTTGTTGGGGAAAGTGGTTGTTATGAACGCTGGCGCATAAAACTTGTAAGCGGATGCTGTAATGGCGGCGAGGCGAGTGCGTGTAAATCCGAAACACACCCTTACTCAAAGGAACTCATCGCGGAGTTGTCAAAAAAATACGGATACACAAAAGATTTTAAAGATTAAGAATTAGCGAATGAATGAGTGTTGGTTAATCCGAAACAAATAAGGAACGCCACAGAAAGATAACAGGTTCGCACTGACAACAATTCAAGTTGGCAAAATAGAATCTGGGGACAGATGAAACCTTTCCAACACTCACTCTACGCTTAAAAACAAAAACCAATGAATACAACACAAAGAAAATTTTTAGTTGATAGAATTCAACAGAAAATAAAAGAAAAAATCGAAGCGCTCAAAAAGCAAAAGAAAGATTACCCATCTGCCTCAAATTACATCTTTAGGGCTGCATTGAATAACACCCTACAAATACAGCCAAGCGATGTTATTATTGAGGCTATAAAAAGAAAAGCCATGAACGCTAAAGAGGGTTCAAATTGGCTGTCAGAAGAAAGGATGGGTTTCAATAAGGAGAGAGCTATTCAATTACAGATTCAACAGCTTATTGTACTTCCTGACGATTACTTCAGTGAATTTCAATCAGTAGAGGAGTTTAATGACAATATTGATTCCGATATAAAAGCATTGAGAATACAACTTGACACAATCGAGGTTCGCATCCAGCTCGCAAGCGACAAAACACTGCAAAAACTGATTAACGAGGTAGACGACATGGGAGACCTGTCACTCGTTGACACGAAACTGAAACTTTTATCACCACCACAAGAATAAAAAGTCATGGAAGAAACATTTGAAAGCAAAGTAGCTAACATTTTAAACATGCTGGTACTGCATACAAGAACCTACAATTGCGATGAGGCGTTGGAGGACATCATGAAAGCACATAAGGAGGAAATTCAACAAGCTAAATCAATTATGGAAATCGAGTTAAGGAGACCAAGTTGGTTAACCACAATTTTAGCAGACCGCATAAAATCGGAATGGAACCTTGTTGATGGTGGTCGCTACACCATGCGTGTTCATGCAATTAAGTTAATGCAATCAACTGCACTCGAATGCGGATTTGAAATAACTATTAAGGATGCTAATGAACTAATGCGCGAATTCTGTCTGTAAAATATATGAAAATGAAAATAAGAAATCATAGACACTTCTCCTACCTATTTATTCCGTCAACGATGTCAAAATTGAAACCATTTCGGCGTGAATTCAAACACAAGTCGGCATTAATGCGTTTTCTTACGGCAAATTTGAGTGAAACAGCAAACGGCATTGTTCATAAATATGAATCGTGTTTTGACCATTATGGAGTGATTAGGAGTTGGGTAGTGTGGTACAATCAGAATGAATACCACAGCGGAGCATCACTAAAAGCACAACTACGACAACTCTATTTTAGGGGTAGGAAATTCAACCACAGACCGTCGAAAATAGACAAATGGTCTAAAAGACGCTTTGCATTCAATCACGGGATTCATAACAAAATGCAAGCTATGTCCAAACATAAAGATATAACCGAAAGAGATGCACAAATTCTGATTAGTTTGTTTCATAAAAGCGGCTTTAAAGACTTTGAACCAACAGCCGAGGATTGGGTATACATAAACGGCCACATCGGTGACGGAATTGACTTTGACCACTGGAGCGACCGACTGGATTGCTTAAGAATGAAAACAATTATTGAATGTTTCAAAACAGCAGGGCTGGTTTAAAAATGTTCCTAAATTAGTACTATTAGTACTAAAATAAACCCTAAAACAAACCCTAAATAACCATGCAAAAATGAAAATTAAATTAAAAAAGCTCGCAGAATTAGAAAACGCCTTACATCCAAACAATATTGATGTGGGATACGAAACAATCAGAGATGTAGATGAGCGGTGTTTTGAGGAGCCACAATTGGGTAGAAGGTTTCATATTGACACATTTAGCACAAGCGGAGTACAAGAGATAATTGATAAAAATACTTTTCGCACATATAGTAGCATATACCGATGGGAGCGAGTGGATTAATCGCTATTTTAAATACACAAAATAAACCCTAGAATAAACCCTAAATAACCATGCAAAAATTCATGATTGGTAACACAGCGGTGTACGGAAGATTAGTATGTAAACCATCGCAGCTTTCCGAAATACAAGAAAAGGATTTTTTTAAACAGATTGAAATCAGCCTAAAAAGAAACGACCTCCGGAAATATGGCGAAATGGCTATAAAAAAAGAATGGCTAAAACAAGGAGTTACAATTGGTGACAACTATTTTTTAATTCAAAACAAACCATGATGCAACCAATAATAATATATCGTGCAAAAACTAAAAAGAGTAACGAGTGGGTAAAAGGCCATCTGTTTTATTCCTATCCTCACAAGGAGTGGTGTATCCAAAAAGAGATAATCAATTATCACGTGCAACTTGATAATGATTTCAACTTTGTAATAATCAATCCGGATACAGTCGGAATGTTCTGGCGAACCGTTAACAAGGTTGACCTTTTTACTGGAGACATTTTCAGCCTTGATGGTGATTTTCCAAAGCTGGTTAGGTTTATTAATGGTCAATTCCGGATAGCTAACCTTTGCGACCTGAAGCACAATAAATTACTAAGTATCTGGCAAATTCCCGCTGACGGATGGTTTGATGGTAGGCTCGGTAGGATACAAATTGATGGAAACGAGTTTGAGAATCCAGAGCTGGTAAAAGACTTAGAGGGTTAAATAAGCGTTAAACATAAAACAAGTCGTTATTTTTCCGGAAATATTTTGTACATTTGTCTCTCAAAACCCAAAAACGAAAACCATGTCAATCAAAAAAAGCGAATTCATAAAAAAACTTGGCGAGTTATACCGCGATATATACTCCATCAAAATAGAGAAAAATGAAAGTTTTGAATCACGCATGGATAAATTTCATGGCGTGATGCGAAAGTGGGGTATTTGCAGAGGGACGCAAGACGAAAACGGCTCCGTTTCTTTCAATAGTCCGGAATGGTGTTTCTGTTACAATGTATTTCTGGGTTTACTCAACTCAAGACACAACATGATGGGCTTATTGCTCGATACCCCAAAAGACCTATATGTATACAGCGAGGAATCAGAAACAAAAAAACAAAAGAATGAACACGATTGAAAAAATAAACACAATGGCCGACTATATGGGTTACGAACTCATAGGAGGTCTTGGATACTTCAAAAAAGGTAAAACGTGGACAGCTGAAAACAAATTACAGCGAACTCCAGACCCAAACCTATTCGATTCTTTTGCCAATGTTTTAGACAGCGTTATTGTCGAATACGACCGCCTTATCACAACCAATGTGTACGCGAAGGATTTTAAAGTTGTCTACACCGTTGATATGGGTGATTACTCCGCAACGGGAACAACTTACCCAAAGGCTATTTTCGACCTACTGATTAATGTTATTATCGGAGAGAAATTAATCCAAAAGTAATGAACACTGAACAGAAAGAAAACACGACAAAAACCGAACAGCCATCCGGTGTTTTCTCCTCAGAGGACATGGTTTCTTTTGGTAATTTCATTCGGGATAACTATTATGTGGCCGGAACGCCAAAAATGTTAAGCTATCATCCAGAGAAATACCCACACGGAAAGATTGAGGATATATTTGTTTACTGGAGCATTGAAAACAATAAATAAAATGAGCGAGAAAAAATTAAAAGTCTGGGCTACACCGGAATGTCATGGAAAATACACTATGATAATCTCCGCATATACCAAAAAAGAGGCTGTGGAATTAGCCGGAGCCGGATGGACTTATCATTCATTTTCAGAATACTGGTCTGAGACTGGCAATACTCGGCAGTTGGAGGTCGGCAATATAGCCTCCGGTCTATACCACCTATATGATGACAAAACTTTCAAAAAAATCAAATAAGATGAAAAAGTACAAAATAAAACTATCGCAATCTGACGGCTGTTATGATTGTTGCTTCTTGAAAAACGGAATGCCTTGCTCAAAGCCAAACGACCTTCCGGAGTGCTGCGACAACGGCACAGCGTACATATATAAGCGGAAAGGTATTTTATCATCAAAGGCATTGCAGGTCATTCTTGAAATCATATTAGTGATTCTTATGGCCTCCGCATGTGTGTTTTTCAGCTTCAAGGCTGGATACAATATGGCATTGAATGATGTGATTCGGATTCTAGATACCATACAAACAACAAACACCCCAGACACGCTGCAAATTATTACACCATCGGATACCGCTCGTTTTGAACAACTCTAAAAATCCAAAAACATGATAAAGACCGGATTCAGAAAGTACGTTTCCATATTGGGAGATGCTTTCAAAAAGAAACAGAGCGAGAGTGGTTGTTCGGAAATTCCGAACGACCACACGTTAACGACTGAAATAAAAAAGCAACCTGAGATAAATCAGGTTGATGAAATACAGGTCACGTCTGTAAAAATAAAAACCAATATCCGGCCACCAAAACATTTCAAAAACCATATCGACCAGCGCGACATCTGGCAGGTGATGAAAAAGATTCACGAAAAAAGAGAAATGTCCCTATTTGAAACAAATCTTATTCTCGGAAATATCATCCTGCGATAAAAACAAAATCATGGAAATAGATAAAAGTAAAAAAAGAATAGTTGTCGTAGGCGCTAATCCACAAACAGCTGATGCCGCAGCAAGATTAGTCGCTAGGGGTGAAAATATTGTCATCGTAAACAACCTATCCGATTTAAGGGAGTTACAAAAAGATGACGAGAACGATATTGTTGTTATGGATAACTTTAATATGTCGGCACAAAAAGAATTTGTAATCCAAAACCTACACGAAATAAAAACACTGGACACCCGAACAAAGAATCAGGTTCTAATGGATGAAAAAAGAGAACCAGTTAGAGATTCATTGGAAAACCCAAAGATAAACCGGAACGAACTATGTCCATGTGGCAGCGGTAAGAAATACAAAAATTGCTGTCAGAAAAAATAATTATGGAATACATTTTAGCGATGCTAAACGAACATGCCGAAAGGTTACGATTAATGATTGAGCAGAATACCGGAAAGCCTTATTCAATGAGTTCGGATAGTGTTTCAATCAAAGATACCAAAGAACGCCTCAGGCAAACAGACTTAGCAATCGAAATTTTATCAAACCAAAAAATGCCATTAAAATGATAACATTCGAGACCCCAGACAATGTAAAAATTGTATGCCCAATCAAAACGAGTGACTTAAACGGTAGAATATTCATTGGTAGCTATCAATGCCGGATGTGCGAAAATAACATCGCTATTGACACCGATTTAAAAACAGTAAAATGCAGCGGCCAAATTACAGACGTTGGAAATCTTTACAGGCACATGTATCCACAAAATCACCCAAAAGAGCCGCGAATACTACATATGACGTTAAAAGAGAAATGGTTTCTAATGCACTCATCAAGAGAAAAATTGATTGATTACAGGGATATAAAATATTCATGGTTTAAGAAATTGTTTTTCAAAAGAGATGGATTCGACCACTCCTCCGAGGTCGATGCAATATTGGATGATATGAAAGAATTGTACACCACGTTATCAGGACACGAAGACCTTCAGGACTTAATGAATTTCTACGGCCTAGAGTTTCAGCAATATGATTTTATTTTGTACAGGAACGGATACGGTAAAAACGCCCCTCAAACAATGGTGAAATTCTCGGGTGTTAGTATTGGTACAGCGAAGCCGGAGTGGATTGACGAGGGGTTGCCTAATAAAAATTATTTCCGTATTTGGGATGGGGAAATCGTTCAAACTAAAAACCACAAGCAGTGAAAGAGAATTATTCAAAACCAACAGATGCTATTCACGAGAAATACGCAGTGATAAAAAACATACTCGAACTCGAAAAAGAGATGCGCCGATTAAACGGCTCTGGAACACCCGATATTAGAATTAAAAACAAGATAAACGAGTTGTACAAGGATGTTATTTTACATGATACAGAATATCACCAGAGTCGTAAAAATAGCGGATATAATCATCCGTGCGAAGACATGTTTGAAAAATAAAACAAAGCAACATGAAATTAAAAGATTTTATTGAAAACCAGATGTGGCAGCACTCAGTCTACGTGCAGTCTTTCAAAAAAGCGCCATCAAATTCAAACGAACATATTCACCCAGCGACAGGTAGAACTATCACCTATATGGAAATGGATGCATTTATTCAAAAAGATGCTGAGAAAAGAGCCAATAGCATAATCCGAAAACTAGAGAAAATACAATCCGGAAAACAAAGCATAATTTAAAAAGGATAAAAAAACAAACATATGGAACTGAATTTAATCATAGAAAGCAAAAATTTCGACGACAACGAATCATTAAAAGAGTTACTTAATATAAATCCATGCAAACACTGCTTATTGGGAGTAGGATTATCGTGCGTGGAAAGAAAATATTGCAGATGGCGTTCGCATCGTGAAATCTTTATCAAAAAAGAGGTAAAAGAAATGAGCGAGCACATCGAGAGCAAGGAAATCAATTGGAATGAATTCGCTCAGGCGTTAAAAGACCAATTTGGCGAAAGTCTGGTTAACGAGGACGATGATGAAAACGACCCGCTTAACTATTGGCTTCAGGATGCAACAGTTGCCGATATTACCGATTTTGTAAAAAATTATTTTAACAAAAAAAGCTCATGAGAAAAACAAGAGTTACAGACGGCAAAAACTATTACTCCATAACACAAGAACATACATCTCGTTTTACATGCGGCGAATGTATCGCAAGGCATGATGATGACTTGTGTGATTTCCTAGAATCAACACTACCGGAAGGCTCGAAATGTGGTGGAACCGGATATGTGTACATTTGGAAACAGGATTCCGTGAAACAGGTTGTCTCCACTGTTGTAACAGTGAAATGCCCAAGATGTAACGGAACCGGAACGACCGAATGTCACATGCAGGATTATCCGTGCCACATGTGCGAACCCAACGGAACTGTAAACTACACACTGTTTCAAAGAAAGAAGAAAAAATGACATACTACATCACTATCAAAGGACGAGATAAGACCAACCTGTTTTTAATTAATAGAGTAGAAAACAAAGATGACTGGTGGACTGGTCAATTAAGATTCGCTGAGGTTTTCACCAAAGAAACAGAGGGGTTTTATCGGGCGAAAAAACTAAGTTTTAAAAGTGCAAGATTGGTCGATGAGCATGAGGCGATAAGACTCGAAAAAGAAAACCGGAAATAATTTTGCGAAAATAGTTTGAACGCAGAGAAAAATTTTGTAAATTTGCGCCATGAAAAAAATAGATATGTTTAAAGATATAGCAAGAGCGATAAACGAAACAAGTATAGACGTTTCAGACAAGTCTAAAATAGTACAATCAATACTCAACAACACTAACGACTCAAAGAACGCGAAAACAATTGTGGCCTATTTTGGATATTACAACATGGCTGATATAGCAAAGAAGCAGAATATAACCCGTCAAAACGTAAGAGCGATGATTCGGAAAGGTTTGCCGGATGGATACACTATAAGACACGTCAAAAAGAAATTTTATTATCTCCCAGAATAAACACACACACCCAAAAACATGATAACACTCGAAAACCAGACGGTTTATATCTGTGAATTCTGCAAGAAAAGATTTGTTCGAAAAAAGAATGCAGAAAAGCACGAAAAATATTGCTCCATGAATCCGCAAAACCACCACGCCTGCTCAGACTGCAAATGCATGGTCGTAGGCGAGGAGGATTTTGTAGTTAAAAGCGCTTGGGGTGTGTTTACCAGACGGAAAAGAAAAACATTTTCCTGCCCGTTTCATAAGGGTAAGAAGATGTATTCGTATAAGGTAGAGAAGTATGGACATGAAGACCAATTCGACCTCCGGATGCCGATAAAATGTAAAAAACAAAGACCGATAATGCTCGGTGAGGATGTTGAAAACAATCTTTAAAAAACAGAAAATGAGAATAGGAAAATTAAATATCAATTTTGTTCTGAGACACCGATTTGAGAAAAAGAGTCGTCTTACTGGCATATTCAGAAAGTGGAGAATCGGGTTATGGTTTGAGCGAAACAAAATACTCGGTATGAAAAGCGGATACAACCCAAAAGAGTGGCATAAAAACCTAAGAACATCATACATGGTTGGAATAGATTTTCTTATTTTCGCAGTTTGGGTAAGCTGGGACTTTGGCGGTCTACACTTTAATATTGACAAGGATGAAAAAGCTAAAAAAAGGAGAAATTATGGACGCGACTAATAAAATACTGGATGAAATAATTAGCGAATTGCCTCACTTTAAATACCAGAACTCACTGTGGGTTAAAGGTGAGAAAGAAAAACGCATCCGGAAATACAAAAAATACATCAAGTATATAGGTTGTTACGCGAAGCGATTTTACAACCCGTTTGAGGAAAAGAATATTGTCAGAATAATCGGATTCAAATTCGATAACCTTGAAACAGATTGCGAATGCGATATTGCTTTTTTTAAGGTGTATGACGGAAAAAACTCATGGTACTGGGATGTTGATGATTGCACTGTTATTACAAATAAATTATCATTCAGAAAAAACATTGCATCGGTACATCACCCGAAATACAAAAAGACCTACTACAATCCCTATAAGCCGTGAAAACAACAGATGACTTTGATGATTTCCTAAAGAACTTTAGCGACGAGAAACTAAATAACTGGATTATTATGGATGACAAAAGATTATTTGAAAGCAGAAAAGATGAAATCAAACAGTGGATTTCTAAAACCGAATACACCGGATTAAACACCGATGTCGATAACGAAATCGAATGGAGTGGTGAGTTGGCAAAGATTAAACAGTGGTTAACAGAGACGGAATCTGTTTATATTTCAATTGCGTTAGACCAGACATCGACACCCAAATTCGCCCCATACATAAAACTGTACAAAAACTATCAGTTTCTCGACATTATACCAGAAAAAGAGTGGTATTTGTACCGCACTCACAACAAATGTCTTGAGGCTTGTATTATTCACTCGGTAATGTATATCGAAAACAGAATAGATGTTCTAAAAAAAGCATACGAGAGAAAACAATTCGAGGATTAATTATGAAAACAGTTTTTGCAAAAAAATGGATTTCGAACCTATTCAAAAAGGCGAGGCCGGAAATGACGGTAGCGAAAGCAATTAACTATGTAAGGCGGTCATATTGCGACCGACACATAGGAACACCATACTTACTAATTGGAGACGTGGCTGAGTTGATAAAGATAACAACCGGAGTAGACGTTGATATAAGCGAACTCATAAAATACGAAATGTGAAAAACTATGCTCGAAAAAGATTTAGCCAAACATTTCATTGAGTTTTTCTCCTGTTTCAACCTTTATTTTGAGGTTGATTACTGGCGCTGTGTTGATATTGTTGCACTGGCGGAAAATTACACTGTAGCCATTGAGGTGAAAACGTCTTTTAATTTCAAGGTTCTGGAACAGGCTGTCGAAAATAGGAATAGGTTTAACTACTCTTACATTGGGATTCCGGCCACAAAAAGCCTAACACTTTTTCAAAGAAAATTATGCGAGGATTATGGAATTGGATTGTTGATTTACGATGAAAAATACATCCGTGCGAGGGGTGGAGTATTAGAACTCGTCGCGCCTAAATTAAACAGACACGCAAGCAAATCCAAATTATTACCTTTCCTGCATGAGTATAGTAAGAAATCAATTGCCGGAAGCAAAAGCGGAGATGGAACAAAGATAACCGCATTCAGTATCACCGTTGAAAACCTATGTGTATATGTTAAAAGGAACAATGGGTGCTTACTAAAAGTTGCGGTTGATAATTTCAATCACCACTACGGAGACCATAAATCAGCCTGCGTTAATCTATACAAATGGATAACCAAAGGAGTTATAAAAGAGGTAGAATTACGAGATGGCAAGTTATATCTTACTGAAATAGGAGAACAAAAACTAAAACAACATGAAAAAGAAATATAATAACAACTTTGAACGGGATGTGCGATGGTATTTTAAAATGCGCCACACATTCGATTTTGACGGAGCTTTAGGATACTGGAACAAGAAGGGTGAACATGTAATACAAGCCGATAAAAATGGAATGGATGGGATAGAGGCTTTTCATCAATGGGATAGTAATGGCAAAATATTACCAACCAAGCATCCAAACATTCTTTTCACGCTATTGAAAATAAAAGGCGGTTGCAATCTGCACATAAAAATGTACGCAGAGGACAGAGCTGCTTGCAATATGAATTTCATAGAATTTCGCGCACTATGCATAAAATTCAAAGCGCCATCATGGTTTAGAGATGCCGTGGAGAGGCAAAAGGTGAAGTATTGGGCTGAAAACATTGAATTAATCTAAACTCAAAAAATCATGAATAAACTCGATGAAATTTTCAAAGACAGGCCGGAGCTTTTGGAAACAAAAGAGGTAAAAGAACTTATTGCCCATGCTCAGAAAACACATGAAAACCTATGCAAACGATACTTCGAGCTGGATAATTTCGAATTCAAGTTGCTTGAGATTTTCGCCTATTCAGAAATGTGTCTGATTGGTGGATTGTCAAAAGAAAAATCTTTTGAAAAAGTTGTGGATTTATTGGATAAATTATGATTGAGAAATTATTTCACGAAAAACTCAGTTGGAAAAGAATTTTTTCGTACATTTGCATCTGAAAATCAAAAAAACAGGAACCAAAAACCGACTATGGAATAATTCACAACACGGATTATTCGTTTTAAAAACGCGATTGCTATGAAAAACAAAATACTAAACATAATCAATAGACTCGAAAAAGGCGATATTGATTTTAAAAAAGCAAAGCAAGAGGTGTCCGAACTATTCCCAACTAAAGAAATCAGACGAGATATAAAACCAAATGAAAAAGATACAGATTTCTTTGGTGAGTGGAGTAATGTTATCAGGAAAATGGAATTAAAATAACCAAAAAAACAAGAATAATGGCAATATACGAAATACCAGCTTCAGTAAAGGAGCTATTTGATTACGGCGAAACTATGGGATACCGTATTATAGACTACACAAAGCCCGAAATGGATAACATTCAGAGCATGGCCTTTTTTCTAGAATTGATTGGCGTAAAAGATGAAAACATTTTTCAGGATGATGGCACACAGGTGATTTTAATGCATCCTGATTATGAATACAAGCTAGTTATCGACAGCGGAGGACTTGGTGATTTTTACGCACATGGATTTACCATTTCTTTATTTAAAGAATAGTAACATGACCACAAGAGACGTTATTAATCAATTTAGCAAGGTGTCAATCTTTACAGAAAACCGATTTGTCGGTTGTCAGAGCGGATACCGCGTATCAATTTGCGATGGATTGGAAATGAATTGCTGGTATGTTGAACTGTCGGAAAAAGAGGGCAACGGAAAGGTTACAGACTCCGGCAGCGTTTTCAAGTCTCTGTATCCGACATTAAACGAAATCGTCATGTTTGCTAAAAATCAGATTGATAAAAAGATTGAGAATAGAGCGATACTCAAAAAACAAGAAAATAAAAAAAATCAAAATGAAAGAAAGAACAATAGAAATCACTAATTACTGCCCAAACAACTGCACTTACTGTAGTTCAAATGCATCAAAAGATGGTGATTTATTTTTATCAATTAAGCAAATAGAAAACTTTTTACCAGATGCCGATTACGACAGAATAAATATAAGTGGTGGGGAGCCTTTAGCTCATCCTGATTTTTACAAAATACTACAACTGTGTAAATCGAAAATAAATCGAACTGGATTTGTTTCTGTTTACACAAACGAACTCGACTGCATAATGTACAATGCAAGTTTAAAATATGGAATCAGGGTCGAGGCTAATCTTCCAACGCTGGGTAACACTGAAAAGATACACGTTTTAAAAGTTATCGAGCAGGGCTGCGAAAGCAAGAAGCCAGACATCCACTATTCATGCAATTGGGATTTATGTCCGACCGGATGTGAAGATTGCAAGCATGATGTTTTATTGCCAAATGGGGAGACAGCGAGTTCGCCATGCACTAAGGATTTACCCAAAACAATGAAAATAGATAAATAGACTCAGTATGGAAGAAACAAAGACACCCGAATTAGTGGGATTACTACTCGACGCGATTATCAACGAGCCTTATTTTGACAGAAAAAATCTGGAACCAAAGCTCACGATGATAATAAAGACATTCAGACTCAGGGTTGCCGCTAACAACTACAATGCTATTCCAACTAAAACCAAGACCGCTAAATACATCCGTAGCATCGAATTAAAAAATCATGAGTGTGATTTCTGGAAAACAAAATTGCAAGGTATTATCGGAAAAGAAAACATGCGAAAACATTACGATGAGCTGGGTAAGAAAAGATTGGAGTGGGGCGGCGAAATTGAATACTAAAAAAAAGACCAATGAAATTAACGAAAAAGCAAATAGAGGCGCTTGAGCTTTTACATGAGAAAAAGACACTCCCGCTATCCGGATGCGAGGTGCATAAAAACGTCATGAATTCGCTTTATTTCAAAAATATGGTCAAAATAAACAGGTGCGCAAATGGCGAATTCTGGCAATTGACCGACTCCGGAATAGAAATCATAATGCTTAAAACACAAGAACTATGAACCTAACCCAAGAGCAAATAATTGAAAAAGCAAAGACATCTCCGGCGCTGAAGTGGCAATCGGACAGAGGTGGCAGAAATAATTATCCTGCAAAATACAGGGGGCGTGTTCCTATAAAAGTTATCGTTGCTAAAAACGTAACTCCCGACCTAATGGAGTTAAAAGATGTTTTAATGATTAAAAACGACACGGTTTGCCTGAAAGATAATGAGTATTACGTTTGGGTAAATCCATACGGCGCTGTATCTGCTATTTTGCCAAACGGAGAATTACTTGGGTTATATCCATCTGAATTCGATGTTTCCGAATGGCACAGTGATGAATCATATCATCTCAGCAAGGATTACGCTGACTAAACTGATATAAAACATTAACCTATAGTGTAACAAAAATAATAATTTTGTCAACCTATAGCCTGACAAAAACAATAATTATGTCAATACATAACCTGACAAATATAAAAACGATGACAAACAAACCTGAAAACAAAGAACTGCTTATTGAGTTTTCCCAATATTTAGGCGTAGATTGCGGTATTGTTATTTACGACATGCTAAGTAAAGTTGATGGTTTTCTTAGCCAAAAACAACAAAACACCAGTTGCGAAATATGCGGATGCGGAAATCCAAGCGTTAAACATTTTTGCAAAAACTGCGGTGGCGAAATTAAATACCAGTCAAGATGAAAACACATTTTGGAATAGTCGAAAACGGAAACGAAAGTAATCCACGTGACGAGTGGAGTGACCCGATATGCGGAGTTTATGCAGATAATCCCGACATGACAAATAAGTGGGAATTTGTAAACTGTAAAAAATGTTTAAAAAGAAAAGATGTATTTGAAAAACAAATGCAACAGGCGCGAAATCATGAATTAAAGCAGTTGGATGAACACTTAAAAACATAAACAAAATGGTACAAAGACTAAGAAAAAAACCCGTAGAGATAGATGGTGAGCAGTTTATCATCTGGAATAAGAATGAAGCTCCGGCATTTATAAAACTACACGATGTGACTTTCCCCGTTTACAAAAACGACAAAGGGGAACCATACGTCATAATCCCGACACTAGAGGGTCAGCACATAGCATCAAATCTAGATTGGATATTGAAAGGCGTTGATGGGGAACTATATCCATGCAAGCCGGATATTTTGGAAAAGACATACGACAAACTATAAGCATATGCACAAAGCAAAGATTCATTTAGAACAAGAGGTTAGCCTTAACGATATATTTTTTGGCAAAGATGATTGTTTACATGACTTATCCGCAGTATTATTTATCCTACACAAAAACATTACCGAATGCATACAGGATATTTCCATTCAAAGACAATCTGTAAACCCAAATCTGGAAGACATTGATGCACCACTTCATTCAGCATTAAGCCTGATAGAAAAGGTGCGCGGATTTTAAACAAATAGGACAGAATTAATGATTTACGATTTATCCATAGAGGAAGACAGAATTAGGTTCCGGAAAAGATGCAATCTTTTGTTCCATGAAAAAAGATTTGTTGAAATTCTGGATTTAAGCGAGAGGACAATCGGCCAGCGCAAATACCTACATCTACTTTTTGGATATTACGCAAGTCAGACCGGAAATTCAACCGAATACGTGAAACAGGAAATCTATAAAAAGACATGCAACAAAGACCTGTTTCTAATAGAGGAAAAAGATGAACAAACCGGAGAGGTGATAAAATTCCTGCGCAGCTCAGAGTCATTAACCAGAGACGAAATGACGCTTTCGATAAATAGGTTTCGTAATTGGTCATCCAATCCGGATGATGGACACACGGTAATATATTTACCAACAGCAGAGGATAAAAATGCGCTGAATAGAATTCAAAAAGAAATAAAAAACAACGCTTGGATTTAAAAGCAATAAAACAAAAAAACAATGGCAGATTTTGACAACACAAACAGGGGGGCAGCGTTCCCAAACTCAAACAAGACAGAGAGTAAACAAGCCGACTACACTGGCACAATCAACGTAGAGGGTGTTGATTATTTCATCTCTGCATGGAAAAAAAGCCCATCAGGAAAAGTAAAGAGTGACTGGTTCTCTCTTTCGGTAACAAAGAAAGACCCGAATTACAAGAAAAAACAAGATTCGGAATCAAATACTGCAACACAGAATGAGGCAACCAACACAGGTGACGAGTATGAAATGAAAGAGGGTGATGATTTACCATTCTAAAAGCTAAATCAAATGACAAAGAAACAAGGAGTCGAAAGCTACGCAAAGGGAATAAAGCTCGAAAACGAATTTGCCGAACACATGAAAAACAGCATGGGGTACGATGCCGTCAATACACGAGTGTCTGTATCCGGCAGAGAAAACGTGAAAGGCGTACAGGCTGATATTATCGGCGTAAAATACGACGACAGGAGTGAGAAAACAAGAAAAACATGCATCATTATCGCACTTGTAACCGTTTTTATCTCAGTGCTTGGAGTTATAGGTTTCCTAAATGCAGCGCTAATGATTCCAGTTGTAGCCGTTCAAATCTATTGTCTTTACAACATCATCACAAGCCGAAAGCTACACAACCAATACACTTGGGTGGAGTGTAAAAACCACGCTGCGAAAATCAATATTAAAACAGTTAGAGACTTTTACGCAGAGGTTTGTGACCACAACAATTCTTTGGACAGAAAATTCGACATTCATAAAACAATTTTTGTTTCCTCCGGCGGATTTATTGACAACGCACTTCAGATAGCGAAAGGAAAAGGAATTAAATGCTTCACTATACGCGATGGCGACTTTAAAGAGGTTGAAAGCGTGTGCGCATAGGCCAAAAGATTACAAAAAGATTGTTTTCGCAATTTGGAAGGCTTCTAAATTACACCACATTTATTCACGGTAAGAAAAAAACGCCTATATTTGCATCGAAAAACACAAAAACAAAAAACAATCAAATGAAACTAACGGCAATAACATACTGTTACACACAATCTGACGTACTACAAAACGTGGTTGTAGGAGTATTCACAAAAGCCCAACTCGGTAAAGCAATACAAGAAATTCGTTTCAGATTTAAAGAAGAAACAATAAAGAAATACGAGTATGATGAGAAAAGTGGTAGTTTCTTTTTGGAATACGAGGATAAGGAAAACACACACTTTTACTCAGGAGAGTATACGGTAGGCGAACTCAAATTGTAGTAAGAGAAACAAAAATAAACCAAAAAATCGAAAAAATGGCAATTATTGACAGCGTATTGGCAGATATGGATTTCCATGTAAAAAATGCCAACATAACAAAAAACATAACTCTGACCAAATTGCTCAATGATAAAATAATCACACAGGAGCAATACGATGATTATTCCGTAAATTACAACATAATCATTATAAAACCAAGCTGGTTTGAGAAGTGGAAAAAGAAGTTTGTAAAAGACGATGATGTTTATCGCTATAAAATCGTAAAACTCGACAATAAAGACGAGGACGATTCAGCTGATTAACCCAAAGCGACAAGGCAATGAAAATTCCAAAAACAACAGACGAGAAACCGTATATCGAATTCAGATTTGATAAGAAAGGCCGCTTACACCTCAGAGCAACATCAAATTATTGGGGTGGTAGGTATTATGGATTTTCATCATCTGATGGCTCTAAAGGTAACTCGTGCCCGCCAAAAGAACTAAGTTCCTACATAAAGACATTTAAAGCAAGGAAAATTAAGGCTATTGAAAAGAAAATCAAAGCGCTTCAGTCCGAGTTGAATGAAATAAAATCGGGGAAATCTCATTTTGATTGCAAGAATTCAATTTGTGAAATTTTCGACATGCCGCTTACACCCAAACATAATTAACCAAAACAAACAAAGCTATGACTGTAAACACTCACTCATTAAAAAAACTGCTCGATTTCAACAGGATTTCTGTTAGAGATTTTGGAGCAGAGGTGTTTCCGGAATATCCGGACATGCACAAACAGGAGGCTAACGCAAGCAAGCTAATTCATAACCGGATGCAAATTAAAATATCGCATGTCCGGAAAATATCAAAGATGCTAAGTGTGCAACCCTCCGATTTCATTATTGGAAGAAGACAATTACAGGCATGACAAGGATTCAGGTTTTAAAACTTAGACCAGAATTCAGAGTTGGTGGCGGAATGCGAATGGTCGATTGGTTTGAGATAACAGACATGGAGTCGTTTTGTTGCATACGAAGCGGACTAAGACATGCCGATGGAGTTACTCAATCGCCGTTTCATTACGAAGATTGCACCATTGGAAAGAATTCAAAAAAAGAGGCACTGAAAAAATTCACACAATGGTGGGATAATTTAAACAAAGAAAAATAATGAGCAAAGGAGAAATAGACTACAAAGGCAAGCTGTACGCAAAGGTTGGCAGCAAATACATTGAGTGTACTGAAACAATACAAGACCTCGAAAACAAAATAGAGAAACTAAAATTAGAACTCGCAAGCTGTAGAAACGGAGACATCACTACTGTTGAAATAGCCAAAATAATTGCGCACAAAGCAGGGGAACCAGCAAACTGGGGTGAGTATCTGACGGCACTCGAACACAGATTACCTCTACCCGATAGAATATAATATGGCTAAAACTGTTTTAAGAAACGCTAAGACAAAATGGGACTGGATGGAGGACAGAATTCAATCTATGTCAAACATGGATGAATTATTAAACGAAATAAGCACAAATGATGATATGCGTGAGTATTGTGGAATAAGGAAAACGGACACAGGAAGCATTATCCTTATACAAGCTAAGGAGTGCTGGAATTACTCTCAAGAAAAGAAACGACGAAAAAAACAACAGTAATGGAAAATCCGATAATAATCATTTCGTTTTTCGTAATCATGATGATTACGATATTGCTTATCAACAAACAGGAACAAAAACATAAAAATAAATCTATTCATGGAAAATAAAGAGTATGGTTTTTTACCCCTTTGCATAGATGTTGCAAAAACAAATCCGCTAAAAGAGGGGAAAGAGTATTTCGATGGAGAGAACACAATTAAGGTTGTGAAATACGATACACAATCTCCCACGAGAGTCAATAAAGATGATAATCACGTTGAAATAAATCCGGATACAAAAATCAGCTTCTCTGGGAAATTACATTTCCTTGTTTGGTGTTTTGTGAGAGGGGAATACGAAACTGATTCAGATGCAGATATTACTGCATTTATAATATGCTCAGACATTCCGGAATTCAATACGATGGAAATGTTTACCGACTTTATTTCAGTGTTATCAACACGGGAAACAGAGGAAAATGTTTCGCGAATCCGCAGGATGAAAGAATATATTGAAATGCCACTCAACTCAGAGGATAGCTACCAAAGCAATTGTATTATACAGAGCGAGGTGTCTGAAGAAATACTCGTGATTAAAAACAATGTTGAATATCTGGAAAACAACATGTTTCTGCAAGACTTCAGGTTCAGTGTTTTTACTTTTGGGACATATAAGCCAAAGCCCAATGTTTTCAAAAGAATAAAACTCGCTTTCCGGTATTTGATAAAAGGCACGTTAAACTTAGACCAGATTGTAATATCAGCCGACAACGCAGCAGAGCTAGCGCAATTCATAATTAGCGAAAGGATAGAGACGGAGGAGAGCGCGGCGGAAAACGATGAGGCAATAAACGACGAAATAGACGGGGAGACAGGTGATGAATAAGAAATCAAAACTATTATCACAAATATCGGCGGCTATCACCACCAGCGAGGACTTACACTCGGAAACCAATGAGAAAGGCTGGAAAAAAATATCAAGCAAGTTACTCGATATTTGGAAACAAATAGAGGAACACATCTATAATTGTAAGGATGAAAACGCATCCGACAACCGGAATAGCGCACACGATGATATGGCGAAATAACCAAAAAAACGCAATGAAAGAAATTGAAAACGAGGGTAGCGAGGAGCGCTACGAAAAAAAGCCTAATGGATGTAAGCGAGGGGTTCGGTCTGATGGCGACTCACGTGAATTTAAAAAATGGATAGGCCGAGATTCTAATACTTGGTACGAGATGACGAATGCATTCACAAGGCTTTCGGATTATGAAATCCCAATTAGAAGAATGTTTTCCGAGAAAAGCAATATGTTCCCAAGCGAATACACAATAGACCTAATATCCACCAAGTCAAAAATAAACGATTATATAAAAAAGTATAGCAGTGGACTAATCGCAACAAGGGAACGCAATGGTAGCCAAAATAAAAACGTGTCGTATGGCTTTTATCTTGATAAAAAAAAGATATTGTGCTATTTATCGACATCTATAATGTCAGACAATGAGCGCACAAATAATTCATTCGTTTTGGTTTTTGACGCAAAAGACAAACAGATACAAAAAAAGATTGATGAAATAAAAAAACTCGAAGTAAAATCCGAAAAAGAAAACGGCTGTCTATATATACTCGCACAGCAACAAGGTTCGTTTTATCTAAGCCCTCACAAAATAACAAAACCCGAAATAGATTTCTCCTGTAATTACAACGATGATTTCAAACCGATACACGACCTGATAATTGATAAATTATCAACCGATAATTCAAAGGGTCTTGTTTTACTACACGGAAATGCTGGAACCGGAAAGACAACCTACATCCGCTACCTGATACACCAACTCAAAAAAAGAGTTATTTACATTCCGCCCAGTATGACAAATGTGATTTCAGACCCATCATTGATTAAATCTTTTCTCGAATGGTCTAACTCTATACTCGTGATTGAGGACGCTGAAAATGTGCTAATGAAAAGAACACAAAACAGCACACAGGCGGTATCTAATATTTTAAACCTCACCGATGGATTACTGAGCGATTGCGCAAACATTCAGATTGTAGCCACATTTAATACCGATGTTCTAAATATCGACGAGGCATTATTAAGGAAAGGCCGACTGATTGCTAAATATGAATTTAAACCACTAAGCGAGGATAGGGTTAAAATACTGAGCAAGAAACTCGGTGTAAATATCGACAGCAGCCGGACTTTGGCAGATATTTACAACGCTGAGGAAATGTCTTTCACAAAAGAGAAGAGTAAAATTGGATTTAAAAAATAAAAGCTCATGGGACAGGAATACGACGAATTAATAGAAATGCTCAAACAAGAGGAGCTGGATAAAGTGAAGCAAAAAAGAATTTGGAAAAAGAATCTGAATGGATTAATAAATGTTTCCGGATTGTTTAAGTTTTTAAACGAAGAGGCTTGGACTCCACTTGGAATCGTAGAAATATATGAAACTGATGAAAAAACAGGAGGCTACCGTTCTTATCAACACGTAAGAATCAAAGATGACCCTAAAAAATTACTGTATATGAAACAAAATTCAGATGATATTCGAGGTTGTGACCATTATTGCGTTTGGCAAACATGCGGGGTGATGGATGATGATTACTCCGGATACTTATTATTCCCGCTAAAAAACGGCTTGTATTTCCACGTAAGTTACAGCATGTAAAAAAACAAAAGCCATGAAAACAAAACTCCTAAGAAAAGTCCGCAACAGATATAGCATTACACGATGTGACAAACCATCAAACATTGAGGGGAGCACCCTGCATGATATAGCTAAAGAAATCGGATGCCCGTTTTACTTTATTGAAGACACTCATGATTACGGGTCACACTGGGTGAATAATAAACAAACGAGATTAGCCAAAACCATGAGCGCGGCTATGGGTAAACTGATAGAAAAAGTTCATAATGACTATTTCTGCAAAATAAAATACAAAGAGGAGGTAACGAGAAAAGTCTGGCACACAACAAAATAAAGTGAGAAATGCACAATAAAGCGACCCGCTTTATCAGACAAAAACAACTTTATCAAACAAAAACGACTTTATTCAAAAACTTTTCGTATATTTGCAACAAAAAACTATGAGTATCAAATTAAGACGAGCGGCAAACTTCGGTTGTATATTTTGGTTTACGGCACTAGTGATGATAACTTTCTATCAGATAACAAGTCGTTGCTCAAAGGACGAAAGCCAACCGCAAAACATAAAGGTTGTGGTAGACAAAACAAACTACGACCTATGCATCAACAACATGAAAAAGAACGAATCACTTCAGCTAAACACATATAAGTGTCCGGCAGGTTATCCAACAATCGGATACGGCCACATGCTTAAAAAAGGTGAGCAATTCAGTACCATAACCGAACAACAGGCCGACAGCTTATTAGAGGCGGATTTCAACACATCTATTCAGGAGGCGTACCGGATAACCGGATTTACCGGAGACAGGTGTTTAGCTTTCGCGCATTTCTTTTTTGCATTCGGAACAAACAAGTATTATAAAAGCACACTCCGTAAAATAATCGAGGGCAGTAAAGACGTACAGCGGGAGGACATTGAAAGAGAGTGGCTGGGCTGGTGTAATTACAAAGATACAAGTGGAGTGTGGCACGAAGTCCCTGCGTTAAAAAAAGCGAGGCAGTTTGAGGTTGATTTATTTTTTGCTGAATGAAACCTATCCGGATACAGAGAAAAAGAACTAAGGGTTGGAAAACGCCACCCAATACGGTTATAATATCCAGACCGTCTAAGTGGGGAAATCCGCTACGGTTAATCGGAGACCAAATTTTCATCGACGCATCATATCGGAGAAAAACACTCAGCAAATGGGTTTTGGTTTCGGATGAAAAGAACGATATTAACGACCTGATTTGTTTATATGAAAGATTGTGGAGCAATGGTGTTTTTGACAATCCAGACCTGACCTACTGGCATAACAAATTAAGTTCGTTAGACCTTACGGAATTAAAAGGCAAGAATGTAGCCTGTTTCTGCAAATTAACCGAACCTTGTCACGGAGATATTTTACTCGAAAAAGCTAACACAATATGACTACAATAGAAAAGCCAAACATAATTATTAAGGGCGGAGATACCCCAATCTACGGGATTAATAAATATATCAATCCTGCAAACGATAACAAGTTTTCACCAAATCTTCACGGGTTCCTATCCCATCGGAGAAATAAATACCTGACGAATGTTTTCCAAGACCCCAAAAACGGTTATTACTACATTGGGTTACGTGATGCACGTGGCGCATGGTGCGGCGCTAAATTATTTGGTGTTTTTTGTACCGGAGGCAGAACGAAAACATTCAGCTACTCTATATCAATCACAAAGACATGGACTGATGTAACCGAATGGTTTTGGAATCTGTATTTTGAGGTTGGAAAAAAGATTTACGATTTACCGGAATGGAAAGAAATTAAAAACTAACAAAATTAAACAAATATGAACCCAGAAAACGAACAGAAGAGGTTACGGAGATACATTGGTTATTTACAGAGAAAGTTAGATGCTATAAGCTGCGCATACGATAATAAGGATGAATCCGAAAACCTACAAGCGTACATAACTCGCCTACGAGAAAAATTAGATTTTTTTCACTGGACGTACAATGATTATGAAACATGGTGTGAGTTTAATGATGTAAATCAAGAAAACAATGGATAACATTATTAAAACAATTGAGCAAGCCTGCCTGAAGCATCACGATTCAGGTGAAACAAGCGTTATGCGAGAGGCTTACTTAATAGTAGAGGCTCTCGAATCCGCAGGATACAAGATTTTTCAATCAGTGGATAAAGAAAATCTTCTGCCGATTTATAATGTTCACCCACTGAAAGCAAAAAAGTTCAACAACGAGGACTTCTTAAACTGGCTGAATTATTACTCAGAACACAAAATCTTAATCAAACAATAAAATGGAACAAGATAAATTCCCCTCGCTCGAAAAAGAGTTGTTTATAAAAGAGTTTGGACGCAAGAACTTAGGCTGGAAAACAAACAGATTATCCTATGACCCAAATGATTTGGAAAACGCATTTTCATCATTATGGGTGGAAGAAAACAAAAAAAATGCACGATTGAATTATGGGCAAGGATTATTGCAGGATTTATTCGGGTATAAAACAGGCTTTAACAATGGCTTTTTGTTGAAAATAAACGACAGAGACAGACTAATAGCGGCAACACTGGTACAATGGATGGGTACTAATTGCGGCCTTTCTTTTCTAAGAGAGGCTTTATCAAAATCAGGCTACAAAATTGTAAAAAAATAAATAACAAAAAAATGGAACCAACATTATTCAAAGATTCAGAGGTCGTTACAAAACAAAGACCTGATAAATTATCAGAAAACCAAAAGGCCGAAATATACAATCGGCTTGCTCAGGAGATAATTGATGGTGGTTGGTCAAAACATGACATAAGCGACATCATTGAAGACCTTAAAGGGTTATCTAAAAACGACTCTGGTTACGAAAAAGCCAAAGAGTTAGAGAATGGATTTAATTCTAAGGCGAGATACGGAATTGACACGTCATTCATCGAATGGCTTGATTTTTTCGATGACGAATTCAGCGATGTTGTGCGAGAAAATGTAAAAACATGGGTTAAAGCACACGACATAAAACCAAAATTTGAAATAGGAACCCAATTAACTATATCACGATACATTTCAATCGCGCCAGAGTTGAAAGTTGGCAATAATATATACGTCAACAATATTCGTGAAAGCGAGGCACAGTACGGTGTTTCACCCGAAAAGGATTCTAATCTAAACTATATCATAAATTACGAAACAATTGAAAGTGGCTGCGAGGTTATTAACCAAGAACATGAATAAAACAACTGATAAGCGCTATCCGTTATTAGCTCACAACCTAATACACAGCGAAAAAACTGAAGCTGCAAATGAGTGGGTTTTTGAAACAAACGGACATAGGTGGTCGAACAACGACGATTCCGCCGGAGATAATTACGGTTCCTTTTTAGCCGGAGTTGATTGGCTTTTAAAAAGATTGGAAAACAAAAAATTGAGAAACGATTTATTTGCAAAATAAAAAGACCATGAAAAGACAAAAAGAGGAAGAGCCGAAACCGTTATCTGATGTCGAATGGGACACCTGCTGGATGGCTATGCGCTATGCAATGAACAGGCAAACAATCGCATCAGCAAGTTTGCCAGACCAATTAATAAAAGCCTATTTTCACCGCTGGTCAAAACCACAAAAGGCCAGCATAGTAAGGGAGTTGAAACAAAACCTTGATGACTTTGAACACGCATTTGGCAATCCACAGATAGATAAACCCGTTTGGATTAAATTCATGAATGCACTGGATGAAAGCACTCACTATAAAGTAATCCTAATTGACGATACCACATGCACCGCCTTTGAGGTTGGAGAGAAAGTTCACTCACTCGAAAAATACATCGAACAGCCGTATCACAACTGGTATATTCCGAAAGAAAATATTAAACAAATAATAGGGAAAGATAAAACCATAACAGAAGATGAAAACAAATACTGAAATAAAAAGTATTGCTGAAATAATAGAGCACAAACCACGAGAAGATAAATATGTAGTTGTGGTAGAAATCTGTTATGACAAAAATGACCCAGCATATATTACGGCTGGAGTATTTGAAAACATCAAAGATGCGGTGGAATTAAAATTAGCAATCGTAGAACATGCTGAAAAGATAAAAAAGCTCTGTCCCGTTAAGGATTATGAGGCTGGTAAATCGAGTGAGGAAGACGCAAGGTTATACTACGATTATGAGCGCGAAAACGAGATATTCATGAATTTTCAGTGTTGTCTAACAAGAGTCTATAGATTGAATTGGACTACAGACTTTTTACACGATATTTATTTTAAGAAAAATTAATATAAAGAAATTGAACGGTGGATGGTATACATAGAGCGGATTATGTCTATTCGTAAAACAGATAATGTGTATTGTTGTAGGAGCCTTAAATGTAAATAGCAGCAATAAAAACAAATTGAGAGCCATCCGGTAACTCCGTTTTCTCATAATTATCTGACAGGCACGACCACACTTCGAGATGTGTAAAACAAAGAAGCCCAAATCCACAAAGATTGGGCTTTCTTTTTACATACAACAGTTAGCAACAATGCCTGTAAAAATCCTACGTTGAAAAAGAGAACGAACCACAGGCACAGTTGCTAACAGCGTGTATATGCTATGCTTGCAGTTCGTTTCCAATCAATCTTTGCGGTTAAAAAGTTTTAAAAAATTGCCACCGCACAGTGTTACTTTTTTGATTTTGTAATTGCTTTTTTAAAAGCAGTCAATAGGTCATTTCTTTCCCAAACCTTTTTTTCCTGTAGTACGGATTTTAAAATATCCACATACTTTTCGTCTGTTTTTGTTTGTGCCATTGTGTTTAATTTTTAAATTCTGCAATATTGCAATACAAAGATAATTATATTTTGTCTAATTTATAAATTACAAATCGGTTGTTAAAAAACCATTTACACCAAGTAATTTGATAATAAATTTTCTTGGTTATATTTATGCACCACTTAGTCCCTACATTGTAAAATTCTGTATTCCTATTGGTTTTTCTAACATATTTTATTTTAATCATAACCCCTCGCTATTTTTTAAAACTTTTTTTCAGTTGTTTCAATTGAGTGTTGTTGGTACTTTTCGCACAGACATATACACGCAGCCGTTATGGGCAAGCAATATAAACCACCTACCCGCTCGATAACAAATTAATCGTTAATTCCACCTTTATGTCTTTCAGCCCAAGTTCTAGCAGAGTTTTTAGATTTAAAGTCAGTAACAAGTTTTTTTCTATTCCAAACTTGCCACGCTTTATTTTCTTTTGAGTATTTAATTGTATAATACCCAACCGAAAAAGCAGCCCAAACACTAGCTTTTGCCATGATTTTTTTATTTTAAGTTAGGGAACTTTTTTTCCACATAGTCAACCGCATCTTTTTCTGTTTTAAAAGGTGGTGTAGTATGCAACACTCCATTTGCGCCCATAACAATCCACTTTTT
>Ga0209416_1000371_pt1 | contig 46715 bp, 65 predicted proteins | sample RifGroF1_FD_184001 | JGI IMG/M metagenome (GOLD analysis project Ga0209416, IMG submission 184001) | Groundwater microbial communities from Rifle, Colorado, USA - Groundwater F1 (SPAdes) (version 2) | ecosystem: Environmental > Aquatic > Deep subsurface > Groundwater | place: Rifle, Colorado...
GGAGCACTCTGAGGCTTTCGCCGTGGCGTAGATCGCCTCCCGGCGGGCATATTCGGCCGCGTTCTGCTCACTCACAAAACGTAGGGCCGTGGAAGCCCCGTCTCTTTAGAGCGGGGAGGAAACGACCCCAGCCCGTCAAGGGCTGTCCTCCTTTCGTTGTATTGACTCAAGGCTTGACTTTCCGGTATAATGTGTCTATGAAACTGACCGCTAAGGTTAAATTGAATCCCACGCCCGAACAGACCCAAGCACTGCGCGACACTCTTGCCAAGGCTAACGCCGTCTGCAATCAGATTAGCGAGTGGGTATGGGAGCACCAGACGTTCGGCCAGTGGACGCTTCAGAAACAACTCTACTATTCTCTCCGAGCTTCTTCTGGCTTGTCGGCGCAAATGACCGTCCGTGCCATTGCCAAGGTCGCCGATGCCTACAAGTTGGACAAGAAGCGCAAGCGCACTTTCAAGCCGACCGGCTCTATTGCCTACGACGAGAGGATTCTCCGCTGGCACGTTGACAAGCGCACGATTTCTATTTGGACTACTGCCGGTCGAATGCTGATACCGTTCGTTTGCGGTGAGCATCAAGCCGCCCTCCTCAAAACCCAGCAAGGCGAATCGGACCTTGGCTATCTGGGTGGCAGTTTCTACTTGTTTGCTACCTGCAATGTTGAGGAACCCATACCGCAAGACGTTAAGGGCGTGCTGGGCGTTGACCTCGGTATCAAGAACATTGCCGCCGACTCTGATGGAACTCTCTATTCTGGTGCTCAGGCCAACGGGCTTAGGCGACGCCATCGTAGGCTTAGGGCGAAGCTCCAAACGAAGGGCACGAAGTCGGCTAGGAGGCTTCTTGTAGCCAGACGCCGGAAAGAAGGACGATTCGGAACTGACATCAACCACTGCATTTCTAAGCGCATAGTTGCCAACGCTCAAGGCACCGGACGGGCGATTGCTCTTGAACAACTCAAGGGTATAACCAGACGGGTAAAAGTTCGCAGCGGCCAGAGGGCAACTTTGCATTCGTGGTCCTTCTCTCAGTTGGCTAGTTTTATCAGTTACAAGGCCAGGGTTGCAGGGATACCCGTATTTTTCGTCGATCCCCGGAACACCTCTCGTACGTGTCCCTCTTGTGGCTCTATCGATAAGGCTAACCGACCTTCTCAATCTCGTTTCCTCTGTGTGTCGTGCGGATTTTCTGGAATCCCTGACACGATCGCGGCTGGCATCATCGCCAGTCGGGCCGCAGTCAATCGGCCATACGCGGTGAGGATTCAACCCCCTAACTGCAAGCCTCCGGCTTTAGCCGGGGGTAGTTGACGTGCGTCATTCATCTGCGTCTGACTCGGTATCCGACCTTGGCATTTGCGCTTTGCGCAGCGCATTGATGACTTCCCGGAGGTGTCGGTCGCAGCCACGTAGCTCGATGTTAGCGTTGCCCCACCGAAAATAGGCAGCGCTTAGGTGCTCCTGGGCCTTCCTGCAAGCTTTGCAGCTCATAATCGCTACTCGCTCACTATCGTTTGGGTTGGCAGGGTCAGCGGCGGCAGATCATTGTTTGCTATAGTGGATAGCACGCCAAACTCGAACCGAAGGGCATCCAGTGAGAGTTGACAGCTCTTTATCAATAACTCGCTGGTTTGCATCCGCGCCACCGCGTCGAGATAAATGGTATCCTCCGCCAGCAGTTGGTCTATCTGCGCTCGCCGGGTCTGCTCGTTCTTGCCGTCGATAGTGCCCTTCGCGACTCCTTCTGCCAGCAGCCAGGCGTGACGGGAATCCCGATCACCTCTAGCGATGTTGGCTAAGGTGAGGTTGTTGATGACCATGACGGTGTTGGTCCTGAACGCCGCCGGCAGCATCAGTAGCTGCGCCCGAATCGTGGGATCAATCATAAAAGTTTCCTCCGTCTACTCTTGGGGCGGGTTATCCGCTCGGCTCCGCTCGTTCACCCTGCTGGCAGAGGCAGGTTGCTGCTTTTGCTCAGATGATGCAGCACCGTAGAATGATCGCGGTGCAGGACATTGGCAATGGCGTGCAGGCTGTACCCTCTGGTCCGAAGCTCGCTGCAAATCAGCCGGCGCATGGCCACGAATTCAGGATGCCGATCCTGCTTAGTCGCAGCCACCAGCGTCCAACCATACTCGTGGCACAGATCCCTGGCAATCTCAATCGCGGAGCTCATCGTAGCCTCCATCCTCGCCAAACCACATACCCTAGCGCGGTCCACTGCACCAACAGCAGGATTCCAACCTGGGCCAGGTATAAGAAGTCAGGCATCGGGGTTGGCATCCTCTGCCGACTTCTGCCCATCCTCCACCATCTCCCATTCATTGTAGAGATTGCGGACGACCGTGCCGAAGCTGCCATCCTTACGCCGAGGATGTCCAGCGAGCCATGGCTTTCCGTACTTATCGGATATCTCCACCACTTGGTATTCCAGCCCGCGTCTTTTGACGATCATCCCCTCATAGAGGCCCCACTTGGCCTTAATCAGGAGCAATTCCTGTGCGCTAATTTCTGCATTGAGCCGGCGCCGATCTTCCAGGAGAGGCTCCAGTCTAGCTTCCAGCACCGCCAATTGCCTTTTAAGCTCATGTAATTCCCACTTAGCCATCGGGGTTCTCCTCTCTCCCGAAGATCGTCTGTCCATTCCAGGGACATTCTGGACAGAGTTCGGCGTGCAGCGCCAGCAACTCAGGCATATGCTGTGCGATGTTCTCAACTCCCAGCCGGGTGCTCTCGGCCCACAGCCGGGTGCTCTCGGTCCACAGCCGGGTGCTCTCGGCCCACAGCCGGTGGCCCTCCTCCCACAGCCGGGTGCCCTCGGCCCACAGCCGGGTGCTCTCGGTCCACAGCCGGCTGGCCTCGGCCCACAGCCGGTGGCCCTCCTCCCACAGCCGGTTGCCCTCGGCCCGCAGCCGGTCGCTCTCCTCCCGCAGCCGGGTGCTCTCGTTCACCGCTTCCGCCAATCCAGCGGATAGGCGCTCAGGCGGGACCATCTGGAAGAGTCGGAGACGAAGAGGCCGCTCTGCTGGGGGCTTCTCCTGCTTGATGTACGCCACGCGCTCGTCGTAGTTTGTCACAAACTCGACTAGCCTGTCGTGGTGGCAGTGAAACGCCACCCCTGATTTAGCCATCGGGGTTCTCCCGTGCCCAGAGCACCCCCGCCTGGAAGCAGGCGCAGTTGGTATCCTGGCATGGCACAGTCGTCAGAGGGTGCAATTCAGCTAACTGCCTAGAGGAGAGCACCACTGTTTGATTCCCCTCAGCCCCCATAACCCGCATGAGTACCACGCCCCCACCTAGCGCGTCCCGGTATACCAAGGGCATGCCTGTATCGGCCTCTCCGAGTATTCGCCAATTCCTAGACATCGTTCCATCCTCCTTTTTGTCCCTGCTAATTCTCATTCGCTATCTCCGGCTTTCGCTATCTCCCCCCGCTCACGAAGGTACGCAATAACCCACCTCTCCATGAACGGGTCTGCCAGGAGAATACGCCCCAAGGCCTCGGCGCCCAACTGCCGTTGGCCCCGGCGCACCATCTCCAGGAGGCGTGGTGTGAGGCCCAACCACCGATAGAAAGCCATGGGGCGGACTTGCAGGAACGCCCGGCGGCGGTCAAGTTCTTCCATGAGAGCGTCAAGAGTTTTCATGTTTTAACCATAGCACACATCGGCCTACTTGTCAAGCCTTTTGTGCTATCGTTATTGGGGGAATTGGGGAATTAAGGTGTAGGTGGTGTGGTGCATCCCCGGAGGAAGAAGCTGGAGCCCGCGGCGGTCACGGCAATGATGCCCCCTATAGCAACCTCGCTCTGTGTCGTCACGGCGACCACGTGTTTGTTTCTCACACCCACGTTACCCCTTAATCCGTGTCAAAAGCGCAGTCGCTTCCGCCTGCTGGCCCTCGTGCACCTCGCCTTTTGCAATACTACGCAAGAGTTCAATCAGTTTGATAAAATCACTGAAGCGCAGCATGATCGTGATATCGGCTACGCTCATGATGTAATGATCCCTAGGCGCTTGGCGGCCCCGCGGAACAGCCTCAACCTCTGTTGATAATAAAGCCCCGGCTTCCGCGTTCCAGTCTCCCACCGATAGACCGTGTTGAGTGTGACCCCGAGGTGTCTAGCGAATGCCTCTTGGGACTCCCCAAGCGCAGCCCGAAGTTCTTTGATTTCGTCTGGGCTCATTTCATAACCTCTTACCAGTGGATTATACCATCATCCATCCACCACTCAGTTTTCACTGGTGATTCCCCTAAACAGATCCCACATTCCGCCCGGACATTCTGTCTCCCATCCCGGGAGAGCCAGGTCGCGGTGGCCTCGGACTTCGGCCCACGGCACTTGCGCTTTAAGTTTGACGATCAGCCACCGCAACGATTCGAGCATGACTAGCGGCGGGCTCTGGTGAGACCAGTCCCCGGCTAGGCAGATACCCACGGCGTCATGGTTATGTTCGTGAATATGGTAGGACATGGCGGTGATGTCATGGAGCCAGTCAATGCTGCCGTCCCAATGGAGCAGGTAATGATACCCCACCGCGGGCCATCCCTTCGTGCCCACGTGGTAGTCAGCGATCTCCTTAGCCGTGAAGTCCCGCTCGGCCCCCGCCGTGTGGTGAATCGCTAACCACTTAATCGCTGGGTAGGAGCGGGTCGGATAGACGCCGGTGGCCGGTAGCAGACCCCGCAGGTCGATTACCCGCGGGGCGCTCAGGCTAAAGGGTAAGGGTAGACGACAACGGACTCCTGGCCGTCCTGCCAGGCAAATAGGTTGGGTTCACTATCTATCATGACCCGTTGCAGGCTCGCATGGTCTATGCTGATCTCATCTGAGAAGGCCAGCACCGTATGTCCGTCGGCTCGCAGCCTTTCCGCCAGGACTTTGAATCCCAAAACGAATTCCGGCATGGGTTCCTCCTTCTGTTGTGCCGTGGCTTTGAAATCCTCATACAGGTCCGGGTTGCGCAATAGCGAATATTGATAGAAAGCTGGGTCGTCGCTGGAGAGGATGAACCAATAGCTCTCGTCACATCCATTCCGGGCCAGGGCCGGCGCGTAGATGCTCGGAAGCATCTGATTAACCTCGGTGCAAACTACCGGCAGTCCCACGATGGCCCCAAGCGTGTCCGCGTCTTGAAGATCATCCAGCTCGTAGCAGTGCACATCCGCGAAATCGAATCTATCGCCTAAGCCGGCATCACGATATGCATACCAACTGTCCTCGTAATCGCCGATGGGCGAGAGTGCCGGTAGGTGTACCTCTACACCCAATTCCAAGTTGTCCGCAGCAACGATTTCAGTGAATGCCGAGAGATAGGCTTTCGCGTACTCAATCTGTGCTGACCAGTCCTCGCCCCAACCCTCGATATTCATTTCATTCCAGGGAATCCACCCAGGAGTTAGGCCAGCGCCCAAGTACAACTGGAAAAGCCTCGCGTCCTCAGCGGCGCAAACCACGGGGTTCAGCCCCCGCACCGTCGGTCGGTAGACTCGCACCAGGGGCGCAGTGATGCCCAGGTCACGGCACAGTTCTGCTTCCTGAGTAATTCGGTCATACTCCTTATCATCGTCGTGATAGGCGATGATAAGGAGATTATCGGGGCCCAGGTCACGAACGGCTTTCAGTTCCCGCTGAAAGTACTTGCGAAATTGGGCGTTGGGAAGCCCTAGGCCAAGGGTCATGACACCGGCGGGGCTAGGAATCGGCTATAGAGATCGTGTACATATTGGCTGCCACGACCCATAACCAGGCCGGAGAGGATCACATCGGCGTAGTAGGGCGCAGTGGCAATTCCAGCCAGGTTTTTGAGCAGCGTCACCTGGAAGGCGAAGGCTAAAAGCAGACCCCCACCAAGAGCTACGTACTTGATGACCCGCTTCTCCAACCACTCCCCGAAAATCCACTCGACCATTGATTCGTTAACGAACGCCAACAGTGTGATGATCGCCAGTGCCGTTAGTCCTGTTGTCACGTTACCTTCTCCTTCCCGGCTGTGCCTTTCGCTGAAAATGTGGTTGCTCCACGTTCCACGAACTCACAAGGGCGATATCCTCCCGCATCGGCGCTCCGTGCGTTCGCAGTTGGTGCCCGGCGTGTCGCAGTTGAAACGCCCTCGTCAGGTTAGGCACCCCGTTCCAGAACGTCATCGTCTCTGTGAGTCCGCACGAGCACTGCACGTAGCGGGCGACCTCATTCATCACTGCCCTCCGCCGTGGCCGGCCGCCCCGGTCCGGCGTGTCTTCGGCACAGACGGGGAAGGGGCAAGCCAAGCACCGGGAGCCAGGCCCGGCCTTCTCGCACCCGCGGTCCTCGTGCGTACCAATGTGGGTTCCGCCTAGCGGTCTGGACATCAGGCGCCCCCTAGCCCAGGCTCCAGCAGCGTTTCATCCTCAAACTGACGTTTGAGCAATTCTCCTTTGTAGTGTTCTGGGAGCCCTCGCACCACTCCACGCTTGATTTTGGGCAACGCCCATTCCAACAACTTTGTTGCGATCAGGTCCACGCATTCCTTTTCGATGTCGGCATGAACCTCTTTAATTAGAGCGCCGATATCGCGAGGCGAATCCTCAATCTGGCTCAACTCGCGCAAGTGCTGAACTGCCTTGTTCCATCGGGCCGGTGTCCGTAGAGAGAAAATTAATTCCTCAATAATATCAGACTTCGAGGGATTTGCTTCCTTCCACGCGGCAGCGTGAACCTCCTTAAATCCTTCGGAAACAAACTTGCCGATCAGCACGTGTTTATCTAGCCCAAAGCGGGAGTAGTTTTTGACCACGACTCCCTCTACTTTTTGGCCACCGAGAATTGATGGTTGGTCCAGCAGCCCTCGGAACATCTGGACATCGCTCACCATACCCTCATAGATGCGCGGCACTGTCTCAAGTCCCAGGCGTTTGGCTTCCATAACCTTATCATCGTAGGGTAAGTACAACTCGTGGTCAGTATTGATGTCGAAGATTATCAGATTTTTTTCGGGTACACGGTCATAGGCCAAAGCGTTGTGCCGCGCCTTTTGCAGGTATTCAGCCCGATATGTCCATCCAGGATGCAGGGGCAAGCTGTTGATGATTTCTATTGCTTTGTGAAACATCTTCTCAGGGGCTACCAGATTAAGTTCTGCCCCTTTTGAACGGGCCTTCAGCGTCAATTCTCCCATATCATCGAGGAATATTCCCCACGAGAATTGGCTGCCATCGATTTTTTCCTCAACCAGCACGGGGTCAAGGAACAGTTCTGCCAACGCCCGGTGCCCCAAGGCAAAGATACTCGGGTAGGAATGCCAACTATTAGTCATGACGCCCCACATCCAGGGGCCAGGAGAGTCCAGGCACCCCCCTGGCTCCAAACATCTTTGGCACTTTGGAAATACGGACGGAGAGGTTCTCTGACTCTAGCTATTCTTTTCACGGCCCAAGACTCCTTTCCCCGTTATATTCCCCTGTGGCCTGGCACGTGAGGTTCGCAAAATAGCCGTTACGCGCTGACGGGAAATCCGGAAGGCTTTGGCTAGCGCGGCATGGGTCATTTCAGGGTGTCGCTCATGCCACCAGAAAATGAGGTCGTTTCGTTGGCGCTTTGCTTGCAAGGTGTACATGTGAGAAGTATAGCATAACTATTGCCATTTAGCAATAGGGGAGTTTTGCGGGTTTTGGCTTAGCTCGGAGTTGGTTCGTTGATGCTATACCCGCCGCTGAATTTCCTCGTGCAGATTATGCAGGGACTCGCGCAGTTCTTCCCTGAATTTGGCCAGGTCTACGCTGAGACGATTTTCGATCTTCTCCATATCACCCTTCAATTCCAGTCGGGTCTTGTCCAGGGCTGCATTAAAATCCCGCTTAGCAGGGCACTGGAAGGCATGGAGCGTAACCTTGGCGTCCACGAGGTCCTGCACTGCCCGCCGTTCCTGCCCATTCCACTCTTTCGGAGCCGACCGGGAGATGGCCGCAACCGTCACCTTGGCGAACCAGCCCATCGCTACCCCTGCCAGGCCGATCAGTGAGACCAGGACGGTGGGGTCCACCTACGACTCCGCCACGAGCAGTCTAGGTCCCATCGGAGTTCCCGCCCTGAATGGGAGGCTGTACCTCCAGCTCCTGGATCCGGGCTAGCAGCTTCTCCCGCTCAGTCCGCAGCGCGTCCAGGGACTGGTGCGCCGTGAATAGGGCTGACAAGATTTGGGTTAGGGTGCTGTCCATCTCAGGCTCCTTCGCTTGTCTCGTAGGTAAACTCGGAAGTGTATTCTATGTTAGCATGGAACTTTGGAACAAACTCACAAGTTGGGTCGGAAACCGTGCCGTCAGGGTAAACCTTCCCTCGAACGATGACTATAGGTCCCTTGGTCAGGGTCTGGGCGGAATCGGTGTCGTCCATTTTGCCTCCTTAGACGATTAGATACGAGAACCAGACGGCGAAGTTGCTAGCACCCACGCCACTGTTCCACTGAAAACTAGCCCTGTCATTGGTGGTATCACCATTGATGCGGCCATTATCTGCCCCGCCGTTGTCTCCCCCTCCGTTGCATTGTCCCTCGTTTGTGAAGTTAGATGCTACCGGCAAGGAAATACCAACCTCAGCTGCCCCCGCCCCCGTGGGGGTGGTGGCTATCTCTCCGGAGACAAAGACTCTTGCTCCAATCCGTGTAATTTGGAAGACGCTACCGGTAAAGACTGTGGCAGCGTTAAGATTGGTTACCAACGTCAGCGTCGGCGTATACGTCCCGCTGTACACCTGCCCGCTGTCGCTCGGTGTGTTGATGATGGGGCTGGTCAGGGTGATGCCCGATATCAATGCGCCGCCATCGTCTGCGTCCCCGTGGTCGTGATTGGCGTTTGTGAAGTCAGCGATTGTGGGCGCAACCAGCAAACTCTCGCCATTCCCAAAACGCTCTGTCTGGGAAGCCCCAATACTGTGCAGCGTGCCCTCGGCGTCGTGGATAAAACGCGCCGTGCCATTGTTGGAGACAACGAACAGATTCCCGTCAGTGCCCACCGGGGCCACACCCGTACCGCTTTTGATCTGAGCGTAGACCTCGATGGCGCCGATCCCCGCGGTGCTCTTGGTGGTATCAACCGCCTCGCCCACCAGTCCGGACAAAAGTAAGGCCCGTCCCGCAGCGGCATCGGTATCGGTGAACCCACGGACCAACAAGCCCCCGCCCAGTGCTGACACCTTAGAAAAGGCTGCATACGTGTCCGTTTCGGCTACATCGGTTACCCCGTGTGCCACGTCGCTCGACTTGAAGGCCAGGATTTCGTCATCGTTGGCGTCCTGCTGAAGGGTAAGGCCCTGTGTCATAAGGGCATTAGCCGTATCATTGAAAAATACGTTGCCATTGAGAATCGGGCTGGTCAGCGTCGGGCTCGTCAAGGTCTTGTTCGTCAGGACGTCAGTGGTAGCCTTCCCCACCAGGGTATCGTTGCCCGATGTAGGGAGCGTCAGTGTCCTCGCATTGGTCACAGTCGTAATACTGTCGGCCTTGAGGAGCGCCGTGTCCGTCCCCTCGTGGGTGTGGGCTGTCAGGTCTGTCCGCAGGTTGTTGACGTGGCTGGGGACCGCCCTGTCGTCGCTGTTTACTACTGTCGATACTAGTGCCATGACGATGCCTCCGTTAAGTCCATTTGTAGTTGCCGGACCAGTCCGCCTGTCCGTCCCAATTGAAGTAGGTCCCGACGTTGCCTATCACTCGCACGGTCACTTCACTGATCCAAGCGGGCGGGGCAAACTCGTGTTGCTCGATAAGACGCATGGGACCTGCCTTTTCCACCACGACGTTGCGGCTACGAGCATCCCCTTTCCAGTAATCGGTTAAAACCACGGGAGGCGAATTGCGAAGTGCTTTCAGCGTACCCAAGGCTGTGTCCGCTGCTACCCTGCTGGACCTTCCATCAGCAGTCTTTTGCGCATCGGCCAGGATGATGCTGAAAGACAGCACGTCCTCATATTGCGGGCGTAAGGCTGCCCTGGCGATTAGGCCCTTCACCTTCGGTGTGCTAGCACTGCTGGCGTTGGTGATGTCCAGGCGCATCTTGGTGTTGTAGCCCCGCCAACTTCCTGTGGCAGGTCGGCTGAGGCGGGTCCGGCTAGCGGTAGTGGCACTCAGACCCCATTGGGTGTACGCCCCGGCGTCAATGGAGAGTTTCAACTGAGCAAAGGTGCTGCTCGAAAAGCCAGAGTTCTCAATATCGAAGCCCATCAGTTCTTTGTCTATCCCCCGTGCCCCGAAGTCAATGGGGGATAGATAGATCGAAGGCGCCGCGGCGTAGGTATGACCCGACTCAGAAAGCGGGTTGTTGATCGGTGACACGGTGATGTAGGCCACGTCTTGTCCTGCTCCCATCCAAAGCCGGTTGGGGGTGGTTAGGCCGGAGACGTGCATACAGTTGACCGTCTTGGCGGGGATCTTCACCAGCGGGTGCCATATCTTCGGGCCAATCCATCCAGGAGGGATCGCTTCCCCCTCGTGGGGCCGGCGCCCCTTGAGGATGTAGGTGTCGGTTCCATTATAGAGGGCCACATAATGCCACCCGGCCAGATAGGTTTGCGCTGTCACCCGGCCGTACACAGGTGAGGTGTTGCCGGGGTCTCCCCCGGGCTGAATGGATTGCAAGTTGGAGCCTGCCGTCCGTGGGTTGAACTCCAGCAGCCCCATAATGTGAGGCAGGCAGATGTAGTCGTCTATAGCGATGGGGTTCACCCCATTATTGGCACTCTTGAGGTGCGCGATGGCTTGTAGCAGGTTTGTAGCCCGCCCGGAAGAGTCCAGTCCGTATAGCCCATCCGCCTTGCACGCCCATACCGCGTGGCGCATCCCCACTAGGCCGGTAAGGGCCTGCGAGGTGTCCCCGATGGCGAAGGGAGTTGCCGGCCCCCAGTTGGCAGCGGTGAGCGGGTCGCTGCCGGTCAGGACACCATCCACGGAATTGGTGCTGTAACCTCGCCAGAGGCGCCAGCCTACGGCGCCGGGAACGTCCAGCCAATCCTTGGCGAAGTACTTGGCCTGGACGGTGGCAGCCTGGCTCCAAGCCGAGCCTGTGAATTTCCAGATAGGCGTGCTGGACGAAAACCCCACGAAGATGGCGCCGTCAAACTCCACGGCCTTGGTCACAACCGTGGAAGCCCCGAAGTCCTTGCCCGTCACAGCAGCCCCTAACGCGACTAGGGCGTCGGTCGTAGTGTTGATCTGACGGCAATACCGGCCCCCAATGGCGTAGATATTGCCACCCAGCTCGAAGAAATCGGTAACCAGGTTGGACCCGTCGGCTACGCCCGTTATGGTGGTAAGCAGCCCTGCGGCTACGATCATGCCGGGTTGACTACAATCGGCGTCCACGGCGTAGTCATAGCAGCCGGGGACGTAGTGTTCGCCGTACCCGTAGCCCAGGTGAAAGGTTCGCATCTCTACGTTACGCTCCCCCATAGGGGCGTCCTGTCCTAACTCGGTAGGGATGGAGTCTTCTGTCCAGATCGGGACGCCCTTGTCCTGAGCGAGGATGTAGCCATCCCCGTTCAGAATTAGGTCATAAGCACGTTCCCGACCCGTGGTTCTGGTGGCGACGGCGGACCTGCCGGAGCCTATTCGTGTCATACGGGTTGCCCCGAAGCAATCCAGCGTTCGGCATAGGGAAGGAAAGATAGCCGAGAGTTGTAATCCGCCTCAAACTCGCCCGCTCGAGGGTCTTCGTGATCCCGTGCTGCCAGCCAGCAGGCTCCCAATTCCACCAGGTCCTTGTCGGCAGTGGTGGTATCGCTGTCAGAAGATAGTTCTGAGTGTGGCCCTAGCCCTCGAACCAAAAGAAGTGCGTCAGCCATAGGTGCGAATGAATAGGCAATGCGGTAGGGGTTTGCCGCGGTGACTTCGGCAATGATGTCCTCGTATGGGATGGAGCTAAGGTGCTGCCCCATCCAGAGCCCAGCGTCAGCCCCGGCGGTGACGGCAGAGCCTCCCCGGTACTGGTATAGGCCTTCCACGGCGCCAGGGTTATCCACCCAAGAGGGTAGGTCCATCTGCCTAGCCGATTTATGGCGGAGGCTCACGTTGTCCCAATACACGTCGGCGCTGGCCTCTTGCCCCTTGAGCCTGATGGACAGCGAGAGGCACCCTGCCGGCGTGGTGAAGTCGAAGGCCAGGTATCGCCAGTCACGGTAGGTGCTGGTCTCGCTCTCAATTACTGCGGCGTTGGTCTCGTCATAGGCTTCCAGTTCCCCTGTGCCGAACGCAACACGAAGGTCTGCCCGGACGCAGTAGGTGTCCCCTGGAGCCACATTGATGAGGGCGGATCGCGCACGCCCGTTAGCAGAACTGTTCAGTGCCCGAAGGCTATTGCTTCCCAGGGTGATGTTGGCCGCTGCCGTAACCTTGGACAGGGTCGCCGTGGTTGCCGTCCAGTTGCTCGTGCCGGAGGTTTCCATGTCGCCGTCCGTGACCAGTGTCAGGAGCCCATAGCGCCGATACCGGAGACTGCGAAGAATGCGGTTGATGTAGTGTGTCCAACCGGGGATGCTTCCCCACCGGGTCCCGGGGGGAACAGCCTTGTAAAAGCCCATTGTCATGGTCGTGGTGGGGGTGTTGCTAAAGCCACGTCCTGTGGGCAGCGTGAATGTTGACGTGCCGGGAGCGTAAGTCTTGATGCGCCGAACTTCCCCTACGTTAAGGGGCGTCACGGCAGAGTCAGCCTCGACTTTGGCCCATACGTTCTGCCAGTAGGTGGCCTCGTCTTCTTCGTCAAAGTGCGATGCAGCGGCGTTGTGTACCCATACGGTCGTGGCTGAACCTGACGAAGGCGACCCTTGCGAATACCACCCCAGTCGCTCAGGACACTCGCGGGACATAACCAAAAGGGACGTTGACATGGCCTAGCCCTTTCTCTCCGTTTTCTTGGCAGGAGGCGGGGGATCGTAGATCTCTACCGGTTCCAGGCTCCATACAGGGAGACCTTCTGCGACTTCACCCCCGCCATAGACATGCTGCGCCTTGCGCTCTAGTGCATCTAGATCTCCCCTGAAACGGTGCGCCTCGCAACTGATGACGCGTCTCTCAGCGTCGTATCGCAGATGGTAGATCGTGGACGGCAACGTCCACGATGGCGGATTCGCCAAGTGATCCTTATATCGCTGCCAATGGCTTTTCTGCGTCACGGCGTCCAGTCCCGTTCCCATACCAGCGCAGACGACGCGGTCAGCGCCGGGAACAGCCCTGCCACCGCCATCATGCCGTTGAAGTCCCACGGCATGATGCACTTGCCTCCCCTGCGGGCAACCTCCGCCGCAAAGCCCTGAATGGTTGTGTCCAGGGCAGCGTAGCCCCCTATCGTGCTGGCCGTGTCGGTCACGCTGCTCACGTCGTCTGGCCCCACCGCGGTAGCCTTTACCACCGTAATGCCTAGCGTGTCGTCTGTGACCTCAGATGCAATCCTGCGGGTGAGCGTGACCTTGGCAGTCCCACTGCCCGTGGTGGTGTTGGTGCTGGTAGCGGCCGCCGTTAGCCCAGTAGGGGCCGGAGTTCCGTCGGCAATGGCGATGTTCATGGTTGCATCGTTGGCCGCCTGAACATGAGCCGTCATCGCGATGACGGCCCCACTACGCAGAAAATAGAACCATGCGCCTATCACTGAATGCGCTGTCAGGGTGACCGCAATCTTGCGGGCCACCTCTTTCGAGTCGTCTCCTACCTGGAGCGGTATGCTGACCGTTATGGGGCTTCCCGGCATCCCGGCCGCCGTGACCGTGACGGCGGCATTGCCCGCCCCGGTAATTGCCGCCACAACGGTAGTCGTCTCGACCTGTTGAGCGCCCGCGTCTCTAACCAGGACGCGGTAGCTGCCAGTAATAGTGGCGTTCGTTAAGAGCTGTCGGCGGATTTTAGCAGCATAGGTTACGGCACTGTCGTTATTGGCTACGGCCACCGACTCCGCCTGTGGGAACCCCGCGAGGCTCGAATTAACCGTTACCGTAAGGTTGCCTGCCCCGCCAACAGTAACAGCCGTTGTACAGGTGACTCTCTCTCGCTGCGGAGTGCCCGGCGAGGCCGTCGAGCTGGCCCCTGCCTCTCCAAGTATCCAGGGGAGCGTTCCCAGGCTGCTCAGGTCGGGGATAGCCGTCGGGTCGGTGTCGTATTTATGGATATCCGCGATATCGCAGCAGTCCTTATACCACGGTAGGTTGCCTGCTGTGCCGATGAAATAGGAAGTGGTGCTATCCATAGACACAGGGGTGCGCGTCACCGACCGGATGGCGTTGTAGCAATCGACGGCCCAGGGGTGGGCGTTAAGGGCTATCAGGTTATCGTATATCTCGTTGAAGGTGTTCCAAGCGGAGATATTGCTCCCGATCTCGGTCTGGTCATTGTACATCTGACACCAGGCCCGTGCTGCCTCCACGTAGTTCTTCCAGAGCCAGGAGCGGTCAGCAGGAGCAATGCGGCAACCCCCGATGTAGACAGTGGAAGCCACAGCGACTTGAATCGTTATGGTGACCTGAGTAACGCCCCCCAGGGGCGGGTTGGTTTGAGTCCCGATGGTGTAGGTCTCCCATACACCCCCACCGGCCAGCGTAACTTGCTTCAGCAGCATGGTCCCCGTGAGGGTCCCGGCTGCATTGTAGTAGTTGAGATAGGGGGTTATCGCTACTGACCCCTTGACGTTGATGCTGATCCGTAAGAGAGTTTTCCCGTCGTACGCCACCTTCGGGGACTCCAGTTTCGTGGCTTGCGCATCGGTCTTGACCAAGCCGACGTAGGACGTGGCTTTGTTGTCCCCCGGCTGTACTCCCTGGGCTTCATCAGTGTAGTATGTCTCCGTGGCGTTTCCGTCTGTGTAGGTCCACCCATTCCCCACCAGGGGGTTACTCTCCATGCCGCCGTTGTTCGTCCCGGTGCCCAACAAGTCCGGCCCACGCCAGGCGGGGTACATAGCCACCGGGTCGAATTTCATGTTGGCCCCGCTGAGCGGGCTACTGTAGAGGCATGGGAACATCCTGATGCCCGCCTCCTTGCACATGCGGGCGAACGTCTCCCAATTGGCGCGATAGGCCGGGTAGAACTGAGGGGTCCATACCCCCGTGCTCCAGTTGGCATCCTTGACGATGAAGTCATCAAAGAACATGAAAAACCGCAGGTCCGTGATGTTGTAGGACCGCAGGAACTTAAGTTGTTCCCTGATGGCAGCCTCGTCCCAGGCAGCCCCCCACCAGGTATAGGATCCCGACGTTCCGCTCCGCTGGACGCCGAAGGGCAAGTTCAAGCCCTTTAGCGAGGCAAAGCGGATCGGTAAGGTCGTGTCCGGTGCCTTCCCCACCTGGACACTTGAGGGGCGGGTCGGCTCCAACAGACAAGTGCGCGGGCGAGAAAGCCCGACAGCAGGCATCAGACCAACTCCAGCCAAATGCTTGCGGCCGCACCTTGACCAGTGATGGTATCAACGAGAATAACCATTTCAGGCTCGCCATTCACATCAATTTCAAACTCCTGGTTTAGTCCCTCGCCCAGGGCCGTCAGGATCGGGACGTTGATACGTGCCCCGGCGTGCCACGACGTAGCACTAACCTGGTTCCCGAAGAAGGGGATCAGCGCCAGTGTGGGAAGAGACCGCAGGTCGGTGACAGAAAGCGACACCTTGACGCGGGCCGTGGAGTATCCAGCGCAGTTGATCGCTGTGACAGTTCCAGGGGTATAGGCATTGTTAACAATGTTGGGGTTAGCGTCCTGAGTTACCTCGGTGCCTACAATGCCAATGTCAATGGCTCCCGCAGCGCCCCCAGCTGCATAGGTGCCCACGACGGTGCACTGGCCTCCAGCGGCCCGCTGTGCCTCGGTGACACGTAGCACCCATTTCCCGGTGTCAACTGAGGTAATCGAACAAAAGATGTCGTAGGTGAGGGCATTGGTTACTGCTGCAAAGGCGATACGGATCGCTTCGTTTGCTACGGATGGGGTCCGAGATCCAGTTTGTGGTGTAGTCGGTCCTTCGGCGGTATTGGCCACTACCGCCACAGAGTGGGCAACGTTGGTCAGATTGCCCGTAGACCCCGCCCCCGCCGTAACCGTGAGGGCCCCCATAGTGAGCTTGTCCACTGCCGTGATGGCGTTGCGGTGGAGAACGCCAGTATTGCGGAAACTTGTCTCGCTAACCATAATACATGACCTCCAGGGTTGCCGAGGTGCTCCCCTCTCGAATGGCGGAAAAGTTGACTACCTCCGCGTAAGAGGCAAGCCCTTTTCTTTCATACGGCTCCAGCCGAAGTCCTTGCGTGGCGGTGGGAGTGGACCCATCCGTCCAATAACGAATGGGGGCGCCCATAACCTGGACCTCTGCCACTCTGGGTTTAGGGCCGGAGGGCATGGTCAGGGTTACAGCAGTAGCCCCAACGGAAAGCCCTGTCTGCTTCCCAATGGGAGCATACTTGGTAAAGTCGATCATCTCTTCACCCCCTTCTTAGCAACCTGCTTGGACGCCTGCTTGCGCTCAGGGGCAGGGGCATCGCCCTCTACCAACTTGCCAACAACTGCGGTAAAGCCACTAACCATCTCCTGAAATCCACCGATGAGACTGCTGAGTTGCTGCTGAGTCGCTTGGTTTTGCCCGATGAGCGATGCAAGTTGGTCCGTTTGGGTTTGTCGGTCTTCTCTGATTTGCCTGTCGCGTTCCAGGTTGGCCCAATCCTGGTGGAAGCCTCTCTGATGCAACTCACGCTCTTCGGGTGAACTAAATGCCAGAATGCACCCGGGGAAATTGCAGGGAATGGTTAGGTCCGGCTTCTTAGCCCCTTCCGGGAGCCTTGACACCCATACAGGCAGCCCGGCCCCCGCGGACCCCTTGGGGTAGCGCCTCTGAAGCTTGCGCCAGAGTGCATCAATCCCGCCCCGGAGGTGGTCCACGTGGTAGTCAATGACCTCCCCGGCGCGGCCATATATCAGGTGGTAGCGCGGGTAACGAGGCAGTTGCTTCGCCCTGGGCTTAGCCTTAGCAACCTCCCCCATACCGTCGTCGGTATCCGACTCCTCCTCGGCGGTTTCCACCATCTCTGTTTGGTGCTTGGAGTGGTACTCCTGGATTTGTGCCAGGAAATCCTCCGGGCTTACTGTGTCTACTGCCATACCTGTTCTCTCCTTATCTTTTTAGCCCATCTAGGGCTAAGTGAGCCTTATTCCGGTCCTTCCTTTTTTGCTCAAGCCAATCCACCAAGTTGCCCACCATGCTGGCCCAGTCTCGCCTGCTCATGTGTTTGGTCTTGAAGGTTGGCCCCTTGCCGTAACCCCCCTCGCGCACCCTGCCGGCCAGGTCCCGCACGTGATCCGCTGAAAGCATACCGGCGCTGGGGATTATCAAGGCAGCCTCTTGCCGGTCCGCTCGCGGGGGGACAGCGTAGACACCCGGCACCTTGTCGTTGGGATGCATCTCTCGGAGCTCGTTATCCGTAACCGTCCGCACCGTGGGACCCTGCCTGGCCATGAGTATCCTGGCCCTCTCCTTGGCCTTGGCCTGCAGCACCCATTGAGGGAGCCAGAAATCCGACTCCGCGTCCACCTGTACCATGAGGGGTCCTTTAGCCATATCCTTTACTCCCGTCGTGGGTGGCCCAGAACTGTTGGGCCACCCACACTTTTTGGATTGAGACGTGACCTACTCCATGCGGAGGTCTAGGGCACTCCAGGCTGTGCTTGCAGCCACCCGCTGGACAACCCCCACAAGGGACTGCTTGACCCAGGTGTTGGGCGTCCCTTCTACCAGGATGATCGGCTCGCAGGCCCCGGCTACTGTGCCAGGTGTCCACGCAGTCCCGCCCAGGGAGATGGTGTTGGCGGTTAGCACAGCAGCTATGCCCTTGAACTGTATCCAACCAAAGCTGGATGCCGCGATGGCAGCGACGGCCACGCCCATTGGGGCGCCGGTGAGAGTTGTGATGGGCGTCTGGATAACCCCATTGCAGGGATTGGCGATGAGGTCCACCCGCGATGTCGTGGTCCACGCTGCAATCAAAACCACTTGGTTTTCCAGCGTCAGTTGCAGGGTGGCGAGCCCGTCCGCGGCGGGATTGGACTTGATCTTGTACGCATGCCCCGCATCAGGCGTGACCGACACTACGGCGTATCCTTCGGCATACTGGTCCAGGGTCGCGGCGGTGTTCCCCAGGGTAACGGTAGGGGTGTTACTGCCCAGGGCGCTGGCCACAGCGGTAAGGTCTACGTGGTTAGCCACGTTTGCCGGGGCCTGGATCACGTTGCCGATCACCAGGGCGGTGCCGCCTGCCTTGACGAAGCGGAACCTTCGGCCATCCTGGAACACCATCTGTGTCCCCAGTGGCCACCGCTTGGTCGTGTAGGTGTTGTACTGTTCCGGGTCGTTGCCATAGATCACGTTTGGGAAAGACATGGTTGCCTCCTTTACTCTCTGTCCCCGCCGCTGCCGAGCGGGAGGTCTTTTCTAGGCCCGTACAAGAGGCAGCGAGCCAGCTTTGATACCATACCGACACCCAAGGTGTCAAGGCTCAGTATGTAGGGGATGCTGCCCCCATGTGCCACGAGACGGGGAGCACATCGGCGTTGTTGCGTCAATAAGTTGGGGACGCAGCGCCCATGTTTAGTTCAACACCCCAGGTATCAGTTCTTTCCCCGTAGGCGTAGCACATGGTGCCGTTCATCTCCGTACCCCGGAGAGAGCCGTCTTTCTCCGGCTCCACGTCCACGCCCCACAGTTCGGCGTAGACCACGGCCCGCTTTGTGAAGACCCCACCCTTCGCCAACGATGACGCGATGGCGAAGTTGGCGTCGGTGAGAATCGGGACCCCGTGAAGGCTCCCGACCCCGTACCGCTGGATCAGATCCAGGTGGGTTCGTTGGTGCCCCACTACGGTCCCCGCAGCCCCTATCTCCAACAATGACGATGGGACGCCAGCGTTGCTGAGAGACAGCCCCTCGGTGAGTTGGTCCACGAGGTCGTTGAAGGTAAATGGGTGAACGGCACAGTAGAGTTGCTCCTTGCTGATCTCGGTGGTGTTGCCTCGCACCTGCGCGATGGCAGCCGAAATGTATCCCCTGGTCAAGGTCTTGCCGGACCCCCCGAACGCTACCGCGAAGTTGTCCATCTGAGCCGTGCCGTCGGTGTCCTGCTTCTTCTTCAGGGCATCGGTGATGGCGCGGCTTATCAGGTTAACCACGCTCTCAGACCGGGTCTTCTGCGCCAATTTGGTGTAGATCACCTGGACGCCGACCTCGGTGGGTGTAATTGTGATCAGCGTATCGCTGAGTTGCTGGGCCTGCGCCATGTCGAGCCCCTCGGTCAGGTCATAGGCCGTGACCGCGGAAATCTTAGGCTCGGTGAAGCTGCGGTTGCCTGCCGGGACTTCGGCTCTATCCACGGCGCCGGGGAATACCCCATAGTCTTGCATTGTGAAGATCGCCTTGGCCCGCACCGCGTTGACGGTTTGGTCAAGTTGGCTAGTGCCAGTGACTCCTGCCACTTTTGTTACCTCCTTTGTTGCTTGCCCCGATTAGGGGGTCTCTCCGAAGCGGGCCAGGGCCTCGACATATCGCTTGCGGGCAACGTCCCCGTACAGGTCTCCCTTGATCCCCAATTGCCCCTCGCTATAAGCTCGGTGTATTGCGTCCGCGTCCTTAAATGCGGCCGCGTGGCTACCTACACTAACAACGGGGCTTGAGGCGTTGCTGCGAGCTTCCACCTCGTCTTCCTGCACCTGCTTCTCCTGAATCTTCTTGAGTTCTGCATTCATGCCCCGGCTGATCCCCTCGTGGAGTACCTTATGCAAGAACTCCCTGGGGGCGCCGGCATCGTCGTAGAAAGCGGCTTGCTCTTCCCTGCTCATGGCCTTCCAATGGGGCAACTCCTGTAGCGCTGCGCCCAACTCCCCCAGCCCGGATGTGTACCCCTGACTGTGACCTTGCTGGAAGGCTTCCTCTCTCGCCTGTTGAAGGATCGGTTCGAGTTCCTTGCGCCTCCTATACTCTTCTTTGGTCCGGCGCCCGATCTCGTACTCATCTCCCTCCTCAATGAGGCGGCCTGCTTCTATTTCCCTGTGCTGCTTTTCCGCCTCGGTCAAGGCGGCCTGCCTCCCCCGGTAGTACGCCTGGTCCTGGGCGCTTTTAGTGCGCCGGGCCAGTTCGCCTTTGACCAAGGGATGATTGAAGAGTGTCTTAGGGTCGAGCTTGTCCAGTTCTGCCAGAACGTCCCGGTGATCCTGTACGGGTGCGCTGCCTGTTGAACCTTTCTCCACAGCCTCTGTATCGGGGGCGGAAGGATTGTCCGTTATGGCAACTGGCCCGTCAGATGCCTGGGTTGGTTCATCCGACATGGTGACGATTCCTCCTTCTTTGGCATAAAAAAGAGGGGCAACTACCTTTTTACAGTAGTTGCCCCTCACGAACACGAACGGGGCGAATCCCTATTCTATTTGATTTGTTAGTTTAAGCCCTCTTTGCTTAGCCTGTCAAGAAGCTGCCTCATAAATGGGGGCCTGTTCCGCCCGTAGCAGATCTGAGTAGAAGCGGTTCAATTCCTCTCCATGCTCGTACCGGAAGCGCCTGCGGGCCAAGCTGGTCTTGGCTCTCTGTGACCTCTGTGCAAGCAAGGCCACTCGTCGTCCTTGCTCCTTAGCCAGTTGGCGCAACGCAACCGCCGTCCGGTTCTGAGCCTTGGGGGATACTGTCTGCGCCAAGGCTCGGAGTTGCCGTCCAGCAGCGGCGGCCTCATCCCCAACTTCCTTGCTCATCCCCTGATACCGGGGCAGCTCCATGTACTCACCCATCAACTCCCTGGCGACATAATAGCGCTTCCGTAGGGGAGAAGCCTCTTTGGAAATCTGTGCCATCAGGTCTTCCCTGTCCCCTTCAGATAAGGATGCCTTAAAGAACTCTTGCTGCTCGAAGAAATCCTCCATATCCTCCAGCCCGTCCTCGTCCAGCGCCGGGGTCATTGATAGATAGGCGTCAGCCAGAATCTCAGCCCTCTCCCGACGGTCCGGCACCGTCCCCGCAATCGTAGCCATGGCCGCCTTGTACTTCGAGGCGCGTTCTCCGGTCATAGCAGCTTCGGGGAAGGCCAGTCCGACGCCTTTCAAGAGGCCCCGCTTTTCATCCTGTAGCCTGTGATCCTCGCGCCTCCACTCCACGCCACTGATTTTCCCTTCGGCGAGGCGCTTCTCCCACGCCGCTTGTTTGGCCTTTATCTCGTCGAGTCCGGGGCGAGCCTTATTCCAAGCCTTTGCCGTCTCGCTGGTTACACCGGCTCCTAATTCTGCCTCCGCTGCTTCACGCCTCCTTTGCGAACTGCCCCCACCGCTTGGGGCAGAATATCCGGTAGCGCTGGCAGCTTCCTGACGAGCAGCTTCCTGCCTCACATGCTCTTCCATCCTCCCAATCTCTGGATTCTTTGCCCGCAAAGTATCTTCTTGGTTCCCGCTTATATCCGCCCATTCCTTGCCGAATGAGTTGCTTGCCAGTTGGTCCTTCAGTTTTCTGAGTCGCTGCGCCGTGGTAAATGGACTGGTGCGAAGACCAGCGAGTTCTCCGGCTACCGCTGGCATGGGAACGTTCTTGCCTTCCGCTACCTTTATCACGTGCTCCCCAATCTGCTTTGGCCCGATGGGACCAACTCGAAGCACGTAAGCGTCGAGAATCCCTTGCGGTCCTGTCTTTACAGGGAATCCCGTGGAGGTTGTGCCCATCATCCAGTCTATAAGTGGCCCTACCCGTAAGCTGGCTTTCCCCCTTGCCAGTACCGTCGCAGCCTCAAGCGCCTTGCCTGAAGACCCCTCTGCGACAGCTTTGCCCATCTGCGCAAACGCCTTGAAGTATGTGTGGTACGGGCCGAAGACGCTTATTGTCCCCTCATTTGTACTGATGCTCCCCCAATCCTTCTTCTCCGGGTCATCCCAGTTGGGGAGACTCCTGGAAAGAAGCCACTGAACAGCTATGGTGAGCGCCACCCCCCCGGCGATAATGCTCCCCATCTGCTTCTGTGCCTCTGCCACGCGGGGCGACCGGGTATGGAACGGCACCCCTCTCAATGCGTCCGTCATCATAGTGGTGGTAGCCCCCGCGAAACGAGCAGCAAAGAGCAGGGACGTGTCCATCCCCTTTTCCTTGGTGGTGAGTCCAGCTCGCAGCAGCACCCCGGTGGCCTTGCGAATATGGGTAGCCGTCTCTGCCCTTTCCAGGCCGGTGAGCCTACTGCCCTTGTAAGCTTTCCAAAGCTCCGTCTGCGCCACGAATGTCCACCACTCGAAGGCCCGTTGAGTTTGCCTTATGCCCGGCAACTTGGCGATACCCTTAAGAAGCTTGCCCCCCTCGGACAGCATAAACTCAGTTGGAGGGCTGATGGCGGCGGCCATAATGCCGTCCTTTATTTCCACGCTGTTAGAAGTCCGATAGTTCTCCGGAGCCTTCGCCAGGCTAACAACGGCATGAGCCGCGGCCTTCCACCAGATAACCGGGTGAGCAAAGAATAGGTTTGTGCCCTGTACAAGCACTTGAGACAGGTCGCCTGTGACCATTGAGGCTCGTTCGAGCCTAAACCACTCGTCAAATAAACTCGGATCGCTCGGCCTCCATTTATCCAGTTGGTCCGCTATTTCCTTGGGATAGATGCGCCCGGTCCACGAGTCTTTCTGTTCACCGATATGCGCCTTGCCGATACGCTTCTTCTCTCGGTTGAGCCTTCTGGTAGCTCTCTCAAGGTCCCTTCCGGCGTCCACAACCTCTTGGGCCGTAACCATCCCTGCCTTCTGCAACGCCACCGTGTTCTTGTACCCGGTGTTGGCCTGCTTCCAATCAGCAATGATCTGCTGCCCTTCCGCTGAGTTCTTGAACCGCTGTGCCTCGGTCTCTCCCAGGGCCTTGATTTCTGTGGACATACGGTGGTTGGCGATATTCTCTATGCCGTGAGTCAGACGTTCCGCAAGGGCTGTAATCGGGTCAGCATACCCAAACCCCAACTTGAGGCCGTCCCGTATCGTCTCGAAAGACCGCATCTGCTGGTGCCCCTTGGTTGTGGAGGTCACGTCAGCGCCCTTGGGCGACTTGGTGACGATGCGCGGCCAGTAGTTTTTTGCCTCCTTTACATCAATCCCTTCGTCCAGTTGCGCCTGCAAGATTGCGGCAAGGGTGTCCTCAATCTCCGTGAAGGCCGCACGTTGCTCCACTGTCAGGTCATAAGACTTGTAGTTTTCCATGATGTCGTCGAGGCGTTGCGCGGCGCCTTTCGGCATCAGGGATGCAGCAATCGGCTTGACCTTCACCGCCGTGGCAAGGCCCTTGCTGTTTATGCCAAGCAGCTTTTGATTGCGAGTTGCCCACTCCGCTACGCTTTCTCGCGCAGCCCCGGCCATGAGACCAACAAAGAGGTCTCGCTTGGCATGAACCCATGCAACGGGGTTGCCCTTCCTGGCTTCGCCCAAGCTGGCAGCTACAGGGTCAATGTAATGGGCCACGACTTTAGCGCCAGGCGTAGTCCCGGCAGCCTCAAAGGCTCGCTGCATCGGCGTGCGCTTATAGAGAGGTATCGTGCCTGCACCGCCTCCAATGGCAGCCTCGGGGATATGCTGGAACTGCTCTACGACGGCTTCCACGGTCTTGTCGTAATCGCCAACTGTGAAGACGGCTTTGTCCATATTGCGGGGCAGCGCCGCGCGCTCTTCTGCGGTGGGGCCTTTGGCCTTTTTCTTTATCTCCGCTATGGTGGCTGCCCTTACAGCGTCGTCCTGGTCCTGGGATTTTTTCTTGTCAGACTCCTTTTGGGCCTGCTCCTTCTTGGCCCCTTCCTGGGCATCTTCCCATGCCTTAAAGTCTGCCCGGCGCTTGTTCGCGGCTTCTTCCTCTAGGGCTTTCTTTTCAGGAGCCACCCTCGCTGACAGGGCATCTTGCCATGTTTCCCCCTCTGGTTGCTCAGCAACTTGTGCCATGGGCAACTGTTCAGCCTTAACCCCCAATAACAGGTCTCCTGCGCCTTCCCTCTTGGGGGCAGGCTCGGTTTCCCTGATGAGGGGCTCCGTCGTTTCAGCAGCCTTTTCCTCTACGGCAGGTTGTTCTGTGGAAGGCTCTGGTTCTTGGGCAACTGTTAAAGGAGGGGCAATGCTTTCCTCGGACTCGGCCTTCTCTATCCCCTCGACCGCATCTAAGAACGCTTGCCATGCCTCGTCTCGCGATTCCTTATAGTCATCCTCTTCCACAAAGTCAGTCCTGTCCACTTCCTGATAGGTTTTCAGTGCGTCGCGAGCATCTTTGACAAAGAACTCCTGTTTCTCAAGCTTGTCTAGGACACTTTTTGCCAGTGCGGAGTTGTGGGACTTCCATGCGCTCATACGTGTGTGCGCTGCCAAAACTTCAGCAGGCATACCCGCTTCCAGAAGTGGCCCAGGGGCTTCTTCAGGTAGGGACAGAGGCATGATGACTTCGGGTTCGCCTTCTCCTGCCTCAATAGGCTTTTCGGGTTCCTGTGGGGTAGGTGTCACTTCGGCAGACGATGGCACCGGAGGCTCAACGGGAGGTGTTGCTACAGGAGCCGGGGGCGTTGTTTCCGCCTCAGCAGGGGCCTCCGTTCCCGGCGTCGTAGTTGATAACCCTTCAAGAACCGCTTGGTGAAAGTCGTCGGCCATCTTTTGGAAGCCTGTGCTTAACTTAGCAAGTTCACTTCGGCCCATTCCAGAATAAGGGCCACGAACACCTTCAAGGTCGTAGTTGTTCTGCCGTGCCCACAGCTCCCATAGCCTCTGCGCGACATTCTCTTTTGCCTCTGCGGCCCCTCTTGGCGTAATAAAGTTGGACCGCGCATACTTGCTCCCCATGTACATGGCAACCGGGGAATCCGGCGGATAGATACTGTACACGCTCTCCAATATTTCCCGGGCCTCTGTGGGGTCAATGCCAGGAGGGAGGTTGGCAAGAATGTTCTGGCGAAGAGATTGCAGCTCCTGTGTGCCAACAGCGTCGCGACGTTCATAGAGAGCGGTCAGCTCCGGGTTATCCTGGATTGCTTCCCACTTGGCCTGACTCTTATCCTGTGCTAAAAGCTCATCTTCCTTGGTATCTATTAACTTCTGGAGGTCATCATACGTTAGCCCCTCAGTTGTTCGGGCAGGAAGTTGGCCAACCTCCGCTTCAGGGAACAGTTCCCCTTGCCCCGGCAACGGCTTCGCCCTGGCCCGTTCAGCCGAGGCTTCCTCTGCTCGCTTAGCATCCGCGGCCTTCTTTTCCAGTTCTTCCAGTTTACCCAAGTCTGCGCCAAACTGTGCCTGAACAGGGGGGCCCCCCATGTCTACGCCACCGCCTTCTAGCCGAGCCTGCCCTGTCATAGTTAGGCTCGGAGGCGCAACCGACCCCTCCGCCTTCTCTACAGGAGGAATCCCCTTCCCCTCATCAAATGGCTCTTTGCCCTGCCCACCCACGGGTTCTGGCATTGCCCCTGAGACGCGAAGGTCAGAAGGTGTCATACTCCGGGCGATTTTGTCTGCTGCACTTTTAGAGGTCAAGCCACTTTCTACCGTGTTGCCAGTTTGTGTGTCAATAATCTTCCAGTATCCTTTTGCCATGCCCTCATTGCTAGCTACAAAGCGCTGTGGCCCACCCACGTCCTCGACGGTGAGCCCGACCTTCGGCAGTTCCCCCTTCTCCGCAGCCTGCTTCAATGCCTCTGCGCCCCGGAAGCCCCCGTGGAAGGCCCCCCCCATGAGTCCTCCCAAGGCACCTGCCTCTTGCAACCGCTCAGGGCTTATCTCCTTGCCCTGCGCCGTCTGCTGCAAGGCTTCCTGGTAGACTTCCTCCCCGCCCTCCATGGCAACGTTGGCAGCGAGTTTGCCGGCTTCCTTGACCGGCGCTGAGGCGATGTTCTTGACCGCCTGCCGGAATGGGAGTTTGAGCTTCCCGCCGGTTCCCAGCATCATGGCAAACTGCGCGGCATCGCTGGCCCCCAGCCCCAAGTTGCCCAGGAACACCTTGGAAGCAGCGTCGGAGGCTTCGTCCTCACTCTTGCCCTCGCCAAGTGCTTCCTTATATGTACCACCAGCCTCCATGAGGGATTCCAGAGGTCTCGACAATGCCGCGCCGGCCACGCTGCCTATTAAGATATTACCGATAGTCCCGATGCCGGCCGCGGTAGCTATACCGCCCGTAGCCAAAGAAGCAATGATGCCGATGGCCATAAGGGGAATGGCGGTGCCCAGGGTTTCTGCGCCAGTTGTGGTCAGATACTCTGGATCAAGCAGGGAACCGAACCCCTTCACGTCCCAGGAGGGCTTGTCCTTGATCTCGTTGGCTTCCCTAATGCCCTTCCCTGACTCGTGTAGGCCGCGAGCGACCTCGGTTTGGGCGTCGGACATAGCCTTTCCTGCCTCCGGGAAGAAGGGGACAGGGCCAGTGGCAGCGGGGATGCCTATTGCCGTGAGCGCCCGTCCCACGGGGGTCAAGGGCAACGCAGCCGCTTCCCGCTTACGCTTGGCCTCATCCTGCCGTATGGCCCATTCCATGCCGGCGCCCAACTGTTCCCCAAAACCGCCTACACCTGCCACGAAACTGCGCCGGGTTTTCTCCGCTCCCTCCATGATTCCCCTGGCCCAATCCGGCAGTTCCAGTTTGGGCATTTCAGGGGTTGGGGGAGGAGGTTCATACTTGGGGGTGGAAGGCTTCGACTCGTTGCGGTCCCCAAGCATGGCCTGTTTCCATTCATTCAGTTGGCGGGCAGAATTGCGCTCGAACCATTGGGCGGCGCGGGGACCTATCGGCGGGACCTTGGAGCGGTCAAGCTCGTCGTCCCTTTGCCAGGAAGGGGTTGCCGTATCGTCTTGCTCATCAGCCCACTTCTTGAAGTCATCCGCGTCCCTGACCCGCCGATATTCCTCCGGCTCCCAAGACCACCACTTGTTAGCCATCGCCCATTAGCGCTCGACAATCAAGGAACTCGTACCGCTGCGCCGTAATGATCTCGCGCAACGTGAGTCCTTCTAAGATTGGACATGATTGACGGGACTCCTCTGCCAGTGCAAGCCATTCCTCAAACTGCTCCCTACTCCCCATGTCCCAAATTTGCTCGACGGGGAGCGCCATTAGCGGAAGGCCCCCATAGCGTATCGGTTACGCTGAGGTCGGTATTGCTCCTGCTCCTGCTCGAAATCTTGCGTTGTGGTCCCCCCCGCTCGGAGCGCTGACCCAAAGACGCCCCTTTCAGACGGCTTCATGGTGTCATAGCCGGCTAAGTTCATGGTGCGCGCAGTGGGCACGCTTCCCACGCCACTACCCGGCAGAGGCGTCATGGCTGCTCGGTTCTGCACTCCACTGTTTGGAGGGGGCGTGCCCCCCTGCATGGCTCGTTGCCAAGGAGCCTGGTTCCGCAGAGCCGCGGTGACGGCATAGTTCTCCGGGTTGGCGGCCATCGTAGCCTGCTTGAATTGCCAGTCCCGCGCGGCCTCAGCTTCACTCAAACTCTGGGCACGTCCGCCCAGGGTTTGGCGGCCATCGTAGTAGCCGACCGCCTCGCCCCCACGAAGGCCACGCCCGAAGCGACCCTCAGCCTCAGCCTCAGCCTGGGCACGTCCGCCCAGGGTGTCTTGACCCCCATAGCGCCCGGTCATGGCTGCCTGCCATTGCTGTCGCTGAAAAGTGTCCGCTCCCCCTGGCCCATAGCCGTACATACTGGCCCTGGCCTCTTCTTCCCGGAGGCTTTGGGCTCGTCCCCCTAGTGTTTGCATGGGTCTACCGTATCCGCCGCCACCCCCATAGCCCTCAGTGGGGTCGTAGCCATAGGCATCCGTCATGTAATTACGTTGCTGAACAGTCGTCCCCCCACCCGGCAGACGTCCGGTGTTGCGAGCGGTACGGTCGTAGAAGTCCCAATCCATGGCCTGCACCTTGCCCGTTCGTGGATCACGGCCTCGGTACAGGTTCATGTTATACGGGTCGGTTTCGGGTCCGTAGCCCTGCCCGAAGGTTGGGGTGGTCTCCTCAGAAATACGCGACCCAAAGGGTTGCCTCCGCATGTTCTGCCAAGGATAATCAGGCCCGGCCCTATAGTCTTCCCTATAGTCGTTTCCATTAGCCATTGTCAGTACCTCCCCTTAAAAGCGTCTTGCCATTTGCGCTGGCCGGAAGCCCCGGCGTAGTCCCACTTTGCAGGCTGTTCATCGGTGGGGGGATAGAGATCCGAGTAATTACCGGGAGGGCCTATCTGAATCGGGTTAGGCTCAGGGTTATTGAGATCATACCCAGGGGGTCCCTGCTGCCGACCGGGTGTTGGGGGTTGGTTAGGCGGTGCCATAGATGGGCTAGGGGGCGCCTGTCCAGGCGTAGGTCGGTATGAGTAATCCCCTTCTCCTATCACTCTGCCTGTCCACCCAGGGTTCCTGGCTAGAAACTGGTTCACGTCTGAGGTTCCTGTTCTCATAGCCTGGTCGTATAAGGCGCCGCCTTCTTCCCCAAACCGCGCGGCATATTCCTCTCTTGATGGGAGGTTGCCGCCGCGCGCCTGTTTTACGTTAGCGCCCCACTGCCAGATGCCGCGAGCCTTCTCCTCCGGGCTGGTCTCATAGGCCCCCTTGCCAGGGCCTGCCAGTTGGCCCACTACCGCATCCGTCGGGGTGGTGTCCAGGCTGAAGTTGGCGTATTTCCCGTAGTCAAACAACCGCCCGCCCTCATCGCCCCATCGCCTGACCCAAGCCTCCCTGCCGGGGGCTGAACCTGACGCGGCCTTGGTCATCTGTCCCCACTTCCACATCTCGCGCAGTTGGCTATCTTTGCGGGTAGCCTCCACGTCGTTCGGCATGTACCCCCTGGGCAACTGCGGCAGGTCAAGGCCCTCAAGTTCCTCCACGTCACTATATCCGAGTGCATTAGACTTGCGCGCCTGTTGCTCCTGGCGCTGCTTCCACAGGTCCATGGCGGTGTTGACGCCGAACTTTTCCTTATCCAGGCCGAACTTTTCCTTATCCAGGCCGAACTTTTCCCGTTCCAATTGGGCGGTGGCCCTGGTGACTTCCTCTTGAGCATAGGTGAGCTTTTCCTGTGCTGCACGAAGCTTGTTCTGGCTCTGCATGGTGGGCTTCTGGATATTCTCCATAATGGCATAGTCGAACTCAAGGCGAGCCTGCGCGGCCATCTTATCGGCCTCAATTTTGGCCCACTGCCACCCTCCCAGAACCCCTACCTCGGGCCTCGGTGTCGGCTTCTCCGGCTTCCCCGGCGGCTCCACCGGCTTCCCCGGCGGCTCCACCGGCTTCCCCGGCTCCTCCGGCGGCTCCTCCGGCTCCTCCGGCGGCTCCTCCGGCTCCTCCGGCGGCTCCACCGGCTCCTCCACCGGCTCCTCCACCGGCTCCTCCGGCGGCTCCACCGGCTCCTCATGCGTATTTAACAACGCCCTTCGGTTGGTGTCGCGCGCGCTCTGCACCGGCCAGTAATTGCCATTGCGGTCTATCCTCCAAACCTTGCCGGTTCGGGGATCGTAATATTCTCGTTCAGCCATAGTTAGTGCTCCTTACCACGCCGCGGCCGGCTTCTTGCGGCGCGCTAGTTCCGCGCCTTGCCGTTCCAAGAACTCGTTCTTTTGCTTAGACGTGAGCCAGTTAGGGGGATCAAGGGGCTTCCCTTTCTCATCCACCACTGGCCCCCGATAGGGGGGTTCCTTAACCTCTCCTGACTTAAGGCGATCTCCTACCTTTCCTGCGGTCTGCGCATAAATGTCGCCAAGCACGCCTAGTAGTCCTTCCGGGGACCCTTTCCCCCTGGCAAATCGGCCGATATCCCTGCTTATGTCGCCAATTGATTCTTGCCAGGGCTCCCGTGGCGACCCGCCGCCCATCTGCTCACTGTAGGTGTCCCACCCCTTTGCCGTAGGTGGAGGGATGGGCTCGTCATCCATCTCAATCGGATGCCCACCCCTCTGCTTACTGTCGGAGCGCCAATCCACTGACGATAGCCCAGAGTTGGCAAACAGATCATCCATCGAGGGCAACAGCTCCTTACTTCCTTGCTCATCCCACCCGGACATGTCAACCTCCGGCAGCCAGTCCTCCGGGGGTTTCTTCGCAGCATCGTTTATCTCCTGTTCTCTTTCGGTTCCCCGGTTCATCATGCCCTTCCAGTTTGGCGCCGGAGGCAGATAGTCCTTAAGTTGGCCGACAATATCCAGGTCAATAGGAATAAAGGCGGGTTCTATGGGCTTCAGTTCGTTCATGCGCCCCCGGTCCCAATTGCCCAGGTTTTTCATGACGGTCTCTGCGCCCTGCCTAGTCATCATGTACGGCGCCAGCCTCTCGATTATCTCATACGGAGCCAGGATAGCCTCGCGCCACATGGTCGCCGCGTCCTTGTTGCGGTCCCACTCCGCTTTAGCCTCAGCCGTGCTACGGACTCCGGCAGCAATCTGGTCTTGCAAGAGATTGCGCTGTTCTGACAGGGACGGCCCAAGCACGTCGTCAGAGAACCATATGGCTTCCTCTGCCTTACTAATCTTCGCATCAACGGCCTTTAATTGAGCTTCGACAGACGTGATTCTTTTATCCAACTCGGTTGGGTCCGCATTATCCGGCAAGGCGTTGTACGCCGCTAGAAGCGCACTAAGCTTGGCCTCCAGTGAAGCCTTGAGGCCCTCCTGAATGGTGATGAATTGTTCGGCGTTATTGACTAGGGCCTTACCGCGCTCTTCCTTGGGGCCAGCGGGGATCACGGGCCGCGGGCGTGTCGGTTTCTCGTCTCCCATCGTAGCGTCTCCTTTCGGCTCTCCTTTCGGCTCGGACGATCCCTTTGTACTCGAAGGCGGGCTTCCCCCTGCTAAGCGGCTGATCTTGCCGGCGTAGTCCTGGTCAGTGGCCCAGCCCTTACCTTGCAGGTACTTGGCGAAGTCGTAGGCATTAGTCTTGGGCGCATCCTTGTACCGCGGCGAGAGCATGTTGCGGGCCAACCGCTCAAAAGCTGCGCCAATGCTGGCGTCGGAGGCAAAGTCGGCCCTGGTGTTCACCCGCTTCCCCCCTTCAACTTCCCATGTAGGGTAGTTGCCCGAAGCCTCACCGGGAAGAGCCTTTATCCCAAAGAGCGGTTTCTTGAGGTCTCCGCCCGTTTCGTTACGCGCCATGGCGATGAGCCAGGCGGCGGGAATACCTGTCTTCCGCTCTGTCTCTACCGCGTAGGGCCAGAGGGACTCAGTAAACCTGTCCTTCTCAGGCAACTACTTCTTGCCCTTCCTTGCAGGGAGGCCGCGCCGTGGAGTAGACGCGTACTCCTTCAATTGCTTCTCGCTCATGCCTGTTCGGGTGGGTTCCCCCTCACGGGCACGGGCTAGGTCCGCGCCCATCAGTTTTTGTTGCTGTTTCGACACAGAAGGCGACATGCGCTTTACTCCTTGCAGGCATCAAATTTTATACAGGTGAAGGTTGACTAAATTAGCTTGTTCTTACTTTTGGCTGGTGACATTTTGTTCCCCCATGTTCTTCAGATAGGAAATCTTCTTCACGGCCCGCATGGGTATCTGGATACAGTCGCAGCAGTTGAGAAGCTCGATGCCCACGCTGTGCGTAAGCGTTACCGACTTGGCGGTTTTCTTCACCAAATAGCCGACGGAGATGTGCTTCAAATGTTCGTCATTGAGGCCGCCATCGCACAGGGATTCGTAAGAATTCCACTTGCTTGTAACTACGCTATCTACCCACTCCACAAGAATGATATCGGGCGGCCATTTCTTGCTGCTCATCAGCACCCCTTCTTCAGCTTCTTCATGGCCTCCTGGTGCTCCTTCGGCGTCATGCCCTTGTGCTCCTTGGGCATGGACTTGGGCATATTCCCCATTTTGCCTGATTTCATTCGACTTCCCTCCTAAGTTCTTGTGCTTGAAGCTTCTCCATCTCGTAGACCCACTCGCGAATATCCGTCTCGGGCCGTCCGGCAAACCGCTCCCGGCGCCGGAGTACTTCTTCTTGGAGGTCCGGCGGAAGGCTCATCAGTGGCGCCGATAGCAAGCGGTACTCCCATAGTTGTTCGTTTCGGGAGACCGGGGTGGCTCCCATGGGGTGCTGCCCGCCCTTGAGTTGCAACGCCATATGATCCGAGACCTCCCGCATCTTCTCTACCACGCGGTTGGTTATGCGGTCGTAGCGGTTCTCGGTCGCCATTCTATTCCCCTGGTATCCCGCCAGGGAGCATAAGGGTGCTGGGCTGCCTCTCCACCCCGGCGGGCCTTCCCCCTGGCGCCGGCGGCCCCCCCATGGGGGCCATGCCAGGCATCGCTCCCTCAAGAGGCATGTTCAGGCCCGGCTCCGCAGCCAGGTTCTCCGGCGCGGGGACGCCTTCCATGCCGCCGCCAAAACCCGGCGGGGGAGGCCCTTGGCCAGCCTGCTCTTGGTCCAGCATTTCCTCCACGCCGGGAGGCAGGGGCATGGCAGCTAAGCGAGCCTTGCGCTCAGCTTCTTCTATCACATCCAGTTCGTGAGATCGCTCCAGGGCTCGCTTAACCATAGCGTCAAAGAGCGGCCCCTGTCCGGCGTAAACCATGTCCTCGACCACTCGCTCTTCCATGATTTCTTCGGGGTTGGGGATGTGCATACCATCTTCTAAGTACATCCGGCGGGGGATCCCGCCCCCCTGCCATTGCTGCATGAAGAAACTCCCCTCTGCAATCCGGTTTGACGGCAAGAGCGGCACTATCCGAGCGGTGCAGGAATAGTAGCCAAAGATGTCCTTCGGCCCAAATCCGAGCCATCTCTTCTGTGGTTGGCCCCGGATCTTCCTTGGGGCATCTCCCAAGACGTACAACTTTTCCTTGATGACGTTCTCAATCAACCACCAGACGAACTTAGTCATCTCCTGAATGGCCAGCGATGCGTTGTCCCGGATCGGGTCATAGACCTGTCTTGCGGCGGTCATAAGTTGGTTTATGGCGTAGCCCGGTTGTTCTGGCCCCCCCATGCCCTTTAGCACATTAGGTACCGCTTCCTTCAATTCTCCCAGCAGGAATTGGATCATCTCCGACAGGTCCTGGCCGACAGGTGGCGGGTTGACCCATCCCATATGCCACCCAGAAGGCATCCCCTTGAAGACCCCTGCCTTATAGGTGATCTCCGGCATAAGTTGGTTTTGGGCCTTTCCATCCGGCCCCGGCCTGACTGTAAGACCCGGTGTTCCCTGTGGGCCCTCGATGGTTCCCATGGGGTAGGCTGCCAAGTGAGCCCAGTTGTGCTTCATGGTCAGGAGCTCGTCCAGTTCCATTTCCTTATCCACCATCTGCTCCACCACGCTCTCCGCCTGTTTCCATAGCATTTCCGTAGAGTTGGAGAGGCCGAAGAATGGGAAGTATGGGGTTCTGTGGTAGGCGTGCCCGAACTGTTTGAGGATGGTGTCGTCCGCCATATAGGAGACATGGTACGGGTTCCAGTGTTCAACGAACTGCTTTTCTTCCTCAGAGGAAGAGCCAGGGCGGTGGCCCTCCACATAAGGAGCGGAAACCTGAGACGGCAGGAATGTCCTGGTGCCTTCGTGATAGGTCAGCCCAAAGTCACTCTCGATACTAGTAACTGTACGGGTAGTGACTTCGACGCACTCTCTCAGTCCGCCCTCGGTCATAAAGCCCCACCAGGTCCGGGGGTCCACCGCCTGCCATGCCAGTGGGATACGGCCCTGTTTGTAAAGCTCTCTGGATTCCGACAGGCTGGTCGACTCCTTCTCGTCCAATCGCCCAATGCGCTTGCCGAACATGGTCTTGGAGGTGGGGTAGTCGTGCCAGGTATGCGGGGTATAAACCATTTTCCAGATGCCCATCCCGAAGGTTACAGCATGGTCCATCCCGCCGCGGAAGGGCCGGAAGGGGAGTCGAGCAGAGTCCATATCTTCCAAAAGCGCCGTAGACCACTTTTCCCGCAGGGTAGCGTTCTCCTGCGCCGCCCGCCCTGGGCCCGAAGGTGTGACCGCGATGGTGGGCATATTGATGGTCAGCGAGGACACGAGACGGCGCACAGTATCGGCCACGATGCGGACGCGGACCTCTTTGGTGGTGTTCTTGAAGCCGTCCGGGATGTTGATGGGGTGATCGCCTATTCTGACCTGGGCGATTTTCTCCCAGCGCTTTCGCTGCGAGTCGGATTGCGAGATCGCCTCGTCACGTAGTCGCTGGATATGCCGTAGGCCGGGCGGCGCCGGTAGCGACGCTTCCTTTTTAGCCATCCTTCTTCAAACCTCGCAAAAGAGAAAAGGGGTTATCATACATGATAACCCCTCACGAACACGAACGGGGCAAGCGTTTATTCGGTTGTCAGGCCCCTGCCTTTGTTAGCTACTATACTACGAGGACAGCATCCTGTCTACCTCTGCCTACTCGCCCGGCGTCCCCAAACTTCCCATCTTCTGCTCTTGCCATGACCTTTCCTCGTCAGAGCGGACGATCATGGCTAACAGGCGCCGCATAACACGGGCGCGGCCCTTGCCATGATAACGGGCCTTTGCGATGACTTCCTCAAGAAGAGCATCCATGTCTCTCCCGTCAGCTTCCCCCTCGTGGGGGGGCCATGGGTGCTTTGGCTGTGTCCGGCGCACATCCTCTTCAAATTTCAATATCGGCCTCCAGTTGGAGCCTAATCCTCATCTGCTCCATCCACTCATGCATCTCTCGAACGTCCTGCAACCGTAGCTCAAACGAGCGAAGTTGCTTAAAAACCCTTCGCAAGTCTTCTGCGGTCAGGGTCTTCCCCGGTTCGCCCCGAATGGCATCCACGTCGTCCTTACTCAAGTCTAACATCAATGTCATAAATCTCCAATACAGCAGCCAGGCGCAAAAGAGCCTGTGACATGGCATCGCATTGATCGGCATGTGCCCCATTCGGGAATGAAGCGCATTCCTCAATGAACCCATCCACCCATGGGGCGGTGGCCGGGGCGGGAAGCCAAACGTTACCGGCCTCGATCTGAGGGGAGACGGCGGCGACCCTGGCCTCCTTGCCTCCTTTAGGGTTGACCGCAATAAGCCCTTCGATCTTCTGGCGCAGGGTGTCGATGACCGCCGGCCCGTTAGCCTTGTCCTCGACGAACTTAGCGTAGGCTGTGGGCCAGGCAACCGACATAGCCATTACGGCCTTGACCGTCTCGGGAAAGTCCCGCCTAGCGCGGTCCTGGTCCAGGAGATACTTGTTAGCGCCGATTCTCCCCCAGACCTGCCCAACCACATAGTCGGAGTCCGTAGTCTTCTTGAAGGCCATGTCCCAAGATTGTACAATTTCATCAAAGGTGTTCAGGGCGGGGCGTTCCTTATAGAAGCGCCACCAGGCCCGTTTGATCTTTCCTCCCTCAGCAGGAGACGGGCGCTGTTGAATCTGCCCCGCGTAGCGGTACTCCCCAAGCGCAGCCCGCAGGCTCTTGGTGGCAGCAGGCCCCACCTTGGCAGGCCATAGCAACTCCCCCTCATAGGTGCGCCAGTCCTTCCAACCGGTCTCCAGCACGACGCATTGTCGCTTGGGCTCATACTCTCCCGGCAACATGAGGTGTACCCATCCGCCCTGGGCCAGCAGATGTCCGCTAAGGTCCTGTTCGTGGACTCTCTGCCCGATGATGACGGCCCGGCCGGTTTCCAGATCGTTGAACCGGGTGGTCATGGTGCCGTCCCACCAGTCTATGGTGGCCTTGCGAATGGGCTCGGACTCCCCCTGATTGGTGTCGTGGGCGTCGTCTACGCATAGAAAATCCCCCCCCTGCCCTGTAACCCCTGCCTCAACTGATGTACAGAGGCGATAGCCGGTCTTGTCGTTCTCGTAGACGCTCTTGAGGTTCTGATCCCCGGTGAGCTGGTAGACGTGCCCCCACCTGTCCTGATACCAAGGACTCCCGATAACCCGCCGACACTTGAGGCTGTCCCGAATGGCCAGAGGCATGGCATAAGACGCAAAGAGCCACCTGATCTCAGGATCCGTGGCCCAAGCCCAGGTTGGCCAGAACACGGAGACCAGAAGAGATTTGCCATACCTGGGGGGGATATTGATCAGAAGCCGGCGTATCTGCCCGACGGTGACGGCCTCAAGGTGCTCGCAGATAGCGTCAATATGATAGCCCGGCACAAACGGGCGCCCAGGTTCAACTACGTGCCACGCCTGAGTGACGTAATCCCGCAGAGACTTCTCCGCAATGAGCGTCTGCACAGCCTCCAGTGAGGGCTTGTCCTGGACCGACAGGGGCACTATGCCTCCTTGTCCTTCATAAAGTCAAGGAAGTAGGCCAAATGGTTCTCAGACCCTCGCAAGGACCCCTCCAGTTCTTCCAATCTGTCGCACACCTCCTCGGGAACGGCGTTTATTGGGTAGAACGCCTGAACGAGTTCATACAAACTGGCGTGTATTAGGCTTAAGTCAGTACTCCTTCCGCCAATGTTGCCAGGAGAACTTCCATTCTCTCGCAAGAAAAGGCTGAAGGTCATTTCTCTGCTCCTTTCAGGGTTCATAACTAGTCGGGTCAGATACCAGTAACAATAGTCACACTCCTTCTCCACGGTTATGACGGCTATGTCACCTCTGTTCCATCCATACTTAGAACAAAAGGCTTCAATCAGGTCAGCGCGCGGGCACTGTTTTCGTTCTAGATCAGTGATGAAGTAAAAGGACGCCATGTGTAGCAACCCTACAGATCACTGTCAAGCGAGGTCGCTTAGACAGGCTTGAAGCCGCGCGATGATGAGGTCCCTCTCCCATGACTCCCCTGCAACGTGTTCCGGCAATACTATCGCATTGGATAGCGGTTGTATGCCAGGCGCATAGGCCGGGAAGGACTCATGCTCCAAATAGACCACAAGGAAGTTGAAGCCAGTTGTCTCAAGCCCTACAAGACGGGCATCTTGTGGGACAACAAGAACTGAGGGGTGTCGGATTCCCGCCAGCATAACGCATAGAGCCTCGCTGGATATACAGATGGCCCGTAAGTGTCGGTTAGACATCGTGTTGCCCTTCATGTACGAATATGTCATCCAAACGTCACCCCCATACGCCCATGCTCACCCTGGACGATTATATCAGGACCCTCTGTCGAAGCCGTAACCCTCATGCCATATATCCGTATGGCCTCAGCATCATCCCCGTGAAACGCGTATGGAGACTGGACCAGGGGGACCGACCCTGTCGCTATCCCACAAGCCATTAACTCTCCCCATAAAAAGGGCAGCAACCTGATCCTCAGCGCCACATGTTGTGGCACCTCAACATAAACCTCCACAAAGCGCAGACGCAGAGACCCAATCTCTCCCAACAAAGAACCCCAACCCCCAGATACCTCAGCCAAACGTCACTGCCATCATCACCGTCGCATCAAATACATCGCTTAATATCAGCCTTGACCTTGCGCAGCTCCCTGGCGGTGAACCGCGGTTTGGACCGCTCTTCGGCTAGAAACTGTTTGAGGGTTTTGTGCTCGTGGACAGTTGGCGGGAGGCTGGCGACCTGCCTAGCGATAGACGCGGCCCACTTCTCGCCCTTGACCTTGTGCGGGAGTACATAATAGTCGCGCCGACCTTTTCGGATAACCAGAAGAACCCCCAGCGAGGCAAGTCGGCGTACATGAATCCCTACGGTTCGCTGACTACTCCCGGCCCGAAGCCCTATCGCCTCCTGGCTTGGGAAGCACCCGGTATTGTTCCCGTAAGAGAAAGAGCATATCGCCCAAAAGGTATTCTTCAGTCCAGGCGTCAGGGCTTCCAACGCCAGGTAGTCAACCACCAAAGGGACCCATCCTGGCGTCAAGGCCAGCCGCGGACCTTCTTATACGGCAACGCACCGTTGACGGCCTTGCCCGCGACCATGTCCCTGATGTCCCGCAACACACGTTGTACGCCCTCCTCCGGGATGTCGGTATGTTGTCGGATTTGCCACTCAACAAACCTCATCTCCTGCTCCTCCGTCCACCCGCCGCTGTTTCAAAAATCCCCCTATAACCCCCTTATGTTATTAGTGCGCAGTTCCGTGTACATATTAGCTTTGAATCTTGTACACTAACTTACACCACCAAAACACCCCTATCAACCCCGACGCCCTACCGTTTCCCCAACCCCAGGTCATCCTGGTCATCATATCACTTAGTTTCTCTCTCCAATAACTGAGTAAAGCTTGAAAGTTTTTTTGTGCTGTATTGGGGCAGAGAACACGTCCTTACTCCCCCCTAGTAGGGGAACCGGGGTATGGGTAGGCGTTGCTGGCCTGGTGCGTAATAATGAAGGCGCTGCCGGCGCCTGTTCGCACTATTGCATCTTATGTCAACCTGTCCACTCGTAGTCATCGCAGGCTCGCTGCCCATGCCCCCTTGTACTGCGATGCTCGTAGCTGCAACCATGCTAACCGTACGGATACCGTCACTCCGGGTCATCATCCAGCATCCGGCACTCCACCTCCACGGCACCAGCCTTGAGCAACAGCGCCTCCATTGTGCGCAGCTCATCCAGCGTGAGGGTTCGCAGGTCCGGGCCCGGGCCGGGCACCGCTATACCGCGGTGCTCAACTACTCTGTGAGGCGCATAGAGGGACGGCTTGCGTGCATCCAAAAACTTCTCCAAGAGCCGATCCGAGCCTGCGTATGCTCTGCGGATGCCTTCGCCCTCAAGGCATTCGGTGGAAATCTCGAAGGCCACCTTCATATCCTTCGCGAACTGGGGATCAGCTCTGAGCCAATCGTAGATCACTTGGCGGGCGGTATCCGTTTCGTTGCAGGCTTGGGTAATGATGCCGGTTTTGGCGTAGGCACGCAGGAAGTGTTTCTTAGCTGTATGGTTACGGAAATTATAGTCCATATCTCGTCGCCTTGGGGTTCATTAGGGGGGGGTTTTCGTCGGCATAGCCGACATCATCGCGGTAATAGATTGTACATTTGGGTTTAAGGGCCTGGTCGCCGCGCGCCTCGAGGACAACGACCAGGCCGGTGGCGTCGGCGGGTTTCCGTGCGATGATAGCGGAGAGTTGGCGGTGTAGATCGGCGGCCCAGGGTGGCTGGCTCATGCTCTCATGATAGCGGGGTTGTGGCGGTTGTCAAGTTGGGCAAGAAAATTGGCCCAAAACTGTTATAACTTTTGCCAAATTGTTATAGACATCCCTGCCCTGCCATGATATGATAGGTACAGTAGAGATTGAGAGAGGGGGAGGCGAGAGAGAAACGAGACGAGGGGTTGCAGGGCCGGGGAAGCGAAGTCCGGCAGCGAAGCAAGGGCCTCTCATTAGACAGCAACCGGTGAGCTAGAACAGACAAGCCGGCGAATGACTCAGGAAACTGAGGTAGCGAATTCAGGATTCAAGAGCGGGTGGAATGCCGACTTGAGACGGGGAGAGGGAATTGAAGGCGGGTTAATCCCTGCCGCTTGGGGTATCTAGTTGAACACGTTGCGAGTGAGTGAACCAGGTCCGAGGTTGCTATCTGATGACTTGGCTAAGCCGCTCACCCAAGAAACGATAGCAGTCACACTAGGGCCTCAAGCGCAAGGGATTAAAACGGAGGGACGGATCATGGGCAAGCCAGCGTGGGGAATACCGGAAGACAGCTACATCAATCAGAGCCTGGAAGCCAAAGAATTTAGGCGGGCATGCAATGTGCTTTTCCTGAACGGGATAGGCACGCCGGAAGCCATCGTTAGTGCCCGACATACCACCTACGAAAAAGCGCTTCGGGCGATTGGGGATGCTCACTGCACGGCATACCTACAGAGATAAAGAAAAGTGTACCCGGCAGCTTGAGACTGCCGGGCGATGGACACGAAAGGAGCAAGCTATCATGTCCAAGCCCAGTATAGCACGGAAGCTCACACCTACCCAGGCCCAAGTGTTCAGCCGCTACTCCGAAGCGAACGCCTCCAAAGTAGTCAGTACGCTAACCTGTGGCTGCCAACCGTACCAGGATGTGTTCACCTACGGCCGCTGGCAAGCGATGGGATTCCAGGTACAGCGAGGAGAGAAGGCGATTCGCCTTCCCTTAATCAAGGAGGTCCAGGACGCGGATACCGAAGAAACCAAGCGGGTGAAGGGCATGAGCTTCGTGTTCTGTCGGCACCAGGTCCAACCCGCCAATGGCGAGAGCACCCCGCAACCACGGCCGCAGGCAGCACAAGGTACAGCAGAAGCACAGGGATTCACAGTTGCCGGATTCTACAACACAAAGCCCAGTGCCGATCGCACCGAGAGCCTAATGGAAGGGTGGAAAGCGCTATGACTACCACGGCTACCGTCTCCGATGCACTACTAGAGAAAATTACCGCTCTGCTGCGGATGGCAGAGCATCCGAACAGCAACCCCAACGAGGCCGCCCTTGCATTGGAGCGCGCACAGGCGCTTTTACTCAAGCACAACCTGGACAGGGCCAGCTTGGATACCGGCAACGGTAAGGGCGAGACTGAAAAGGCCGGGATGCTTGATCTTGGATACGATCATAACTGGCGCCCAACCTTAGCGCACGTTATCGCCAAAGCGAATCTATGCCGGGTAATACGGTCTCCGGCCGACAGCAAGATTCACCTGTTCGGGACCAGGACCAACGTGCGGGTAGTCCTTTCTATGTACCTGTGGATTGGCGAACAACTCGAAGGCATGGCTCTCAAGGACTTCAAAACCTACCGGGCCAGCGGCGGCCGGACGCATGGCACAACGTGGAAGACCAGCTACTTTATCGGCGCCGTGTCCACTCTGCGCGACCGCCTAGCCAAGCCCCTTGAGGCGTTCGCTCAAGGGGAAGGTCGGGCACTGGTACTCTACCAAAAGGACCTCGTAGACAGAGCCGTCAAAGGCGTATTCCCGCACCTGGCGCGTGGTAGTGCCGGGCGTGCCACATCCAACGAGGGACTGACCGCTGGACGTCAGGCCGGTAGCCGGGTGTCGTTCTCACGGCCGGGCACTCTAACCAGCGGCCGGTTACTCTTATCCTAGGCAGAGTCAAGGCCCTTCGGGGCCTGTAATGCGCAAGGCCGGTGACAAGCCCGGCGGGTCCCCTGGCCGGGTCGGGGAGTAGTTAAAGGGAGAAGAGAGAAACGGAACGATGAGGCTCATACGCGAGGGCAGCAACTACATAGCCCTCTCATCATTCGACGAGCGCGGTATCCCCAAAGACGCGGGCCTCCGGTGGGACCCCGCCCAGCGGCGGTGATGGACCGACAAGCCCGCCATCGCCTCCAAGCTAGCTCGGTACGCGGATGATGAGTGCCGCGCAGAGTTGGAATCAATCGCCACAGCACGCACTGAGCAGATCGAGGCCAGTCGGGCCGCCGATGCCGTAATTGATATGCCTGTGGCGAAGAGCGAGCCCGAAAGCAGTTTAGTTAGCAAGCCCGGTCGCGAGGCCGGACGTTGAAGGAGTATACGATGACACTGAAAATCGGGCGCACGTATGAGTACTGCAGGGTGTGTGGCAGTAGACTGACCCGACCAATCAGTCTCAGCGGGAAGCGCCCCACATGCCCGGTTTGCGTGGCTTGCGCACCATCGCAAACAAACCAACCCGGAGTTACCGTACTGCCTCGCGGCTAGGCGGCGCCAAGCGCTAACCAAGCCCACAGCCCGGCAGCTATTACACGGTAACAGCAAGCCAGTCCGACCGTGAGGCCGGGCGTTGGAGAAGGAGAGGAATGATGAAAGACCGGCACGGAGTCACCACATACTATTATTCTGATACGTGGCCATACGGCGAATGCGGCCATGCCCACAGGTCAGACGATGCCGCCGTGAAGTGCGCCATCCGAATCCTGCACGGCGACAAGCAAGCGGCAGAATTCTATGGCATCAATTCCCGCGCAGACCTCCGCCGCGTCGCGGATCGGTGCACGCGGAGGACTACCGTAGGCGTCTAACGCCAAGGTCGGGCGCGGAGTAGCCAGTCCGGTCGCGAGGCCGGGCGTTGGAGAGGGAGAGCCATGTAATCTCAATGACAACCTGACAACTGAATAGCCAGCCTCTCCGCTGGCACCTGCCCACGTACGGGCAGATTCGAGCGGAGAACAGGTCCCCTGGCCGGGCCGGGGAGTAGTGGAAAGGGAGAAGAAGGGACGATGAGAACGGGACAGGGATACTGCCCGGTTTGTGGCAAGTGGTATAGTCTGCTCGCCAACCATATCCAGGACAAGCCTGGGCCAGAACACCAGGCTTATCGGACAGCGCACCCCCACGCTGAGTCCTGGCATAGAGCACCTGACGGCTCGCCGTGCAGATGTACCGCCGAGGACCGACGGTACGGCTGCGGGTGCATCTAGCCCCTGCCGCCTGGGTCAGCCCCAAGCGAGAGGGACTAAAGCCAGCCCGGTCGCGAGGCCGGGCGTTGAAAGGAGAACGGGAATGGACGAGCTAGGGGTGCACTGCCATCACGATGTACTCCTCGAGATCGTAACCAGCTTCGAGAAGCGCGTGGAATATATCCGCGCCAATAAGCCCGCATCGGAAATCCCGCTCCGCCTGAGGCTGTTTCAACTCATCCCGCCTGAGCGCCTCCCCGCCGCGCTGGGGGAGACACGGGACGAGGGCAGACGCCTGTGGACCGAGGGCAACCGCCTACGGGACGAGGGCAGCCGCCTGTGGGCCGAGGGCAGACGCCTACGTGCCGAGGGCGACCGCCTGTGGATCGAGGGCGACCGCCTACGGGCTGAGGACAACCGCCTGTGGATCGAGGGTGACCGCCTGTGGGCCGAGGGCACCCGGCTGTGGACCGAGGGCAACCGCCTACGGTCCGAGGGCAACCGCCTACGGGACGAGGGCATTGCTGCGCACATGCCGGCACTACTCGCGCTCCATGCCGCGCTTTGCCCCGATTGCCCGTGGGATGGGAAAACCATCTTCACTCACCAGAACCAGGATGGCACGTGGTATTGATCGTGCCTGACCCTGGCAAAACCCAACCAGTCCGAGGCCGAGCGTTAGAAGGAGAAACGGAGATGAAAATCAGCACTGTATGTTGCGAAGCTGATCTCTTTGTTGAGGCAGTACCAGTCAGATGCAGTCAACATACTCACCATAACATCTGGCTACGTCGGTCTAAAACTGGTTGGATGCTTTGGAGGCGGGGTTGTCCCCCTGGTGAAGGGTGGGAGAGAAGCTTCCCCACCTACCAGGAAGCGAGGGACTACTGTTCCCCCGTAGAAATGCCCGAAACCGAGGAGGAGTTTGATACTCTCCTCAGTTTCAGCTACCGGGCCTCAGTTTTACGCGCTCACCTGAGCGCGCAAGATTCAAGAGCCCAATATTTACAACCCGGACAAGTTCTAACGTTGGAACGGTTGGAACGGTTGGAACTGTTTGAGGCTGCGCCGCGAGGCGAAGGCAACCCGCCTACGTGAGTGGGCGCTAGTCCCCTGACATCCTGCCTCTTCAGGGGCAGGCGTTAGCGGAGTAGCCAGTCCGGTCGTGAGGCCGGGCGTTGGAGAAGGAGATGGGGAAATGAACATGATCGAGAGCCCAACAGAGACCTACTGCCAATTTCCCAAAGCACACAGGGAAATTCCTGTGTGCTGGGATTCCTCCGGCAATGCTCTCGCCTGGGAGGACGGTCCGGCAGACGCTATCTTCCTAGTTTGCAACCTACCAGTGCAGAGAGAACCACTAGAGAGCATCTAGCTCAACGAAGCCAGTCCGGTCGAGAGGCCGGGCGTTAGAAGGAGAAGGACATGATTACGAGCAGAATCAGCCAGGAGTATCTGGACGCACTGAACGCACTGAACGCACTGGGTAGCTGCCCGTTGTGCGGCAGCGAGCAGATCGAATTGCGATGGAACGATGCGGCGGACCTTACGGGGTACTGCCCGTTGTGTAAGGAGTACTTCGAGGTTCGGGCCTAAGCACGCGCGAAGCCAGTCCGGTCGTGAGGCCGGACGTTGGACGAAGGAGAGGGAAAATGGACCGGAACCAAAAGGGGCAGATGTTGCTGAATCCGAACGCGCTGGCTAAACAGGCCGCTGGCACACGCTACAGCCGCTACAACGGCGGCTGGATCAAGACCGTGACTGGGCTGAACAAGCTCAACACGGACGGGTATTCCCTACGGGGGGAGTTCCTCAACGAAGATCGACTCCAATGGATCAGCCCATCGCTATACTTGGACTGCTCCATATCGGGGAGCCGCAAAAACCAGTCCAGCACGCACAACCTCTTCGTGGTCGATGAGGAGGGACAAGTCGCTCTTTTAGAAACGATCATCGATGCACGCGATTGGGCGCCACGGCTCTGGCCCGCGATTGAGGAGTACTTGGCCGGTCACGGCCCGAAGCTCTCCGAGTTGGCACAAAATGAGCGGCAGGAATTCATTATGGTCGCCCGCGCCGCAATGGAAACCCTGACGCCTGAGGAGCGCCAGCAAATATTTCTCGATATGCTGCCGGGCACTCCATAAGCCAGTCCGGTCGCGAGGCCGGGCGTTAGAAAGGAGAGGGACAATGGCAGCGGGAGCAGGGTATAAATGCGTAGGGAGTGTCCGCGGTTCGTGCGGCCACTCTCATCAAACCATCGCAGCAGCCGACAAGTGCATTGCCAGCGACCAGAGGGACTGCGCCCGGGCAGGCGGATATAGCGACCGGGTGGTTGTCCCGCCGGGGTACAAATTCCACAACGGGGCCATAGGCCATTGGGAATGGGATCGCGTAGCGCAATTGCAGCGCTTTGTGGAGGGGTAGGCAACTGGAAGGCCTGCGGAACGAAGCAAGCCCGGCTGTGAGGCCGGACGTTGGGAGGAGGAGAAAGGACTAGAGATGTTTATCTTCAAGGCCGGCCAGCCCCTCAACATCAGCGATTACGAGAACCCCTGGCTTCTCGGATTCGAGGCAGGGATAGCTGACGCCCAAGGAAATCCTTGGGCAACGTATGAGCAATTCACGGCCAACGCAGACAACGTCGTTGATTCCTACCGCAAATCTCAGAACTGCGTCCTGATGGACGACCCGGACTGTGAAAAGGATTTCGTGAAGGGCTTTCGCAGCGGCCTCTTCCGCGGGTTTGAGGACGCCAATGACATCGGGGCCGGAGCGGAATAACCAAAGCCAGTCCGGTCGCGAGGCCGGGCGTTGGAAGGAGAAGGGGAGATGAAGTCCACACGATGTTGGTGGGACGCTACGAATAGAGTTATCACCGTTTACCTCACTCCCCAACAAAAAACGGGGTACTGGTGGGAGGATGGGGAGCCATCTGACCGCGATTACTTTGAAGCTATGGGCAAAGACCAGATCGTGGCGGACATGGAATCCGGCCCGTACACCATAAATATCGTGCAGGTGCGGAACAAGCTGGCGGCGCAGCCTACGCTGTTGCCAAAGGGAGCACTTGTGGACCCACCTGCACCTAGCCTCCCGCCCCATAATTGCACGCCTGTTTCTGTGGGTCGGTGGAGCCCGTGGCAACGTTCGCGTCGCTACATTTTCAGGACATGTAGCTGCGGGCACGTGTACCGCTTAGGCCGAGTAGTCAGTCCGGTCGTGAGGCCGGGCGTTGGAATGAGAGGGGACGATGGTTACAACTACAACTACAGAAATCCGTAGCTGGCCAATAACGCACGGCTGGCACACTAGCCCCGGCGGCCAGCGCGTGAGCCTGGGGGACGGCGTGAGCCTGGGGGACGGCGTGCGCCTGGGGAACAACGTGAGCCTGGGGAACGGCGTGAGCCTGGAGAACAACGTGAGCCTGGGGAACGGCGTGAGCCTGGGGAACAACGTGAGCCTGGGGGACGGCGTGCGCCTGGGGGACGGCGTGAGCCTGGGGAACAACGTGAGCCTGGGGAACAACGTGAGCATGGGGGACGGCGTGAGCCTGGGGAACAACGTGAGCCTGGGGAACTACGTGAGCCTGGGAGACGGCGTGAGCCTGGGGGACGGCGTGAGCCTGGGGAACAACGTGAGCCTGGGGAACAACGTGAGCCTGGGGGACGGCGTGCGCCTGGGGAACAACGTGAGCCTGGGGAACGGCGTGCGCCTGGGAGACGGCGTGACTAGCGAGGCATTGAACGAATGTTTCCGCCAAGCGTACCTCTCTGGTTCAGAAACCCACATCTTTTGGAAATGGGTGACTCCTGCCCGGAAGTCCCCCAATTTCGATGGGGGTACGGTGCTGACGTACGCGCAGGAAGCCGTCGTCGAGGCGGAGGCCGTAGTGAGCGATCAGCAGTGCGCGGCGGGGCTGCATGTGCTGCGTCCCGGATACCGGCCGGAATGGGTGGGACTGTGCGCCCCTGGCCACGATCTGATTTGCCTGCGGGTGGAAGTGGCCAGCGCGGATATTCTGTTTGCCGGCCTACCTACGATGGACGCGAAGGTCCGGGTGCAGAGACTCAAGGTGCTGGATTAAAAACTATACGGTTTTCACGGGAACCCGGTCGTGAGGCCGGGCGTTAAAGGAGAAGAAAAGTGAGCTACAACATGACGACCCTAACCACCACGCTCCGGCTGCTCCGGCAGCACGACGCGTGCACTAATCGGTACCCCCACCTGCGCTCGGCCCTGGGGCCACACTACAGCCACGACCGCCCCATCACGCTCCTGCAAATCCTGGACCTGAACGGCCTGGATGACGCGCTCTGGGCGTTGCGGGCCGTACCGGCGGAACAAGAACAGGAGCGAGACCGTTTCGCCCGCGTGCTGGCCTGCGACTACGCGGAGCATGTGCTGCCGATTTTCGAGGCCCTCTGCCCTCACGACAGCCGACCGCGGGAGGCTATCGCAGTGGCCCGACGCTTCGCCGCCGCCGAGGCCAGCAGGGAAGAACTCGACGCCGCCGAGTCCGCCGCCAGGTCCGCCTGGTCCGCCGCCGAGTCCGCCGCCAGGTCCGCCTGGTTT
>Ga0209416_1000382_pt1 | contig 45711 bp, 46 predicted proteins | sample RifGroF1_FD_184001 | JGI IMG/M metagenome (GOLD analysis project Ga0209416, IMG submission 184001) | Groundwater microbial communities from Rifle, Colorado, USA - Groundwater F1 (SPAdes) (version 2) | ecosystem: Environmental > Aquatic > Deep subsurface > Groundwater | place: Rifle, Colorado...
TTTCTGCCCCAAAAAGTGCATTTTGTCCCTTTAAAATCTCCTTAATGTAGGAATGGCCAACCCTACTAATGGTGGGTGTACCTCCATTTTCTTTGATTGCATCCAGAAGTGCCCATGTATATCTGGGGTCATAGACAATCTTTTCATTAGGATGCTTTTTCAACATTTGTTTGATAAGTATTGTGTTCAAAAAATACGGCTCAACGAAAAGACCGCCATCCGCACAGAAGAATACTCGGTCGGAATCGGCATCCCAAGTGATTCCCAAATCAGCACCGCTAGTTTTGACAAGTTCTGAAAATTCCACTCTGTTTTCAGGGATGAAAGGATCAGGGCGTCCTTTAGGAAAATTACCATCGGGCTCAAAGTTTAGTTTGATTAGTTCTAGAGGAAGTTTCCCCATTTCAACAATTTTTTCAAATATTTTTCCTCCCAATCCAAAATTGGGATTTAATACAACTTTCATGGGTTTTATCTTAGCTACATCGATCCAACTTAAAATGTGCTTGCAGTAGTCTTCCCAGATGTCCATTTTTCTGACACTGCCTTTTTTATCGGAGTTTAATTTTTTGCCGGAAAGCACAAAGTCGCGAACCTGTCCGATTCCGTGCTCCAGTGTCATTGGTGTAGGGCCTTTTTCAACCATTTTTAAGCCGTGCCACTCGGGAGGATTGTGTGAAGCAGTAGATTGAAGTCCCCCTCCGAATTTATAGTTTCCGACGCCGAAATAAAGCATATCGGTTGACATAAAGCCCACATCCACCACATCGATGCCGGCATCTGTAAGCCCCTTGATGACGCTATCTTTGAGAGCCTCGGAATGAAGTCTTATATCCATACCGATCATTACTTCCCCTTCAGGTTTGGCAAAATCGGCGTAGCCCTGGCCAATGGCGTAAGCAATGTCTTCGTTAATGGAGCCGGGATAAATTCCTCTAATATCGTATGCTTTAAAAATTGAAGAATCGATTGTCATTTCAGATGCTATCATTCTAATTGTTTAATAATGAGTAGGTCAAGTTCATCTTCAAGATTTGCCTTTGAAGTTTTTACCTCGATATCCATTTTACTCAAAAGGTCAATGAACTGTCGTAACTTTTCCGAGGTAAATTTTGATGCTTGGGATTTTAGCTTATTCATTTTCCAAAAAGGGAATCCGGTTGAGGCAGCATCTACCTTTACCCAGTAAAGATCTTTAAAATGCCTCGCAATTAGGGAAAAAACAAATTCAACCGGTTCTTTTTCCAGAATTTTGTGTAGAGTTTTAACTGAGTATTCCGATCTTCCCGGAATAAGATTATCAAGAAAATTCCAAAGAAGTACCGGAAGTTTAAACTCCTCAATTTTTGAATCATTCGGAAAACTTTTAAGTATGGTGGCATTTAGCGTGCCCTCAAAATAAATTATTAAATTTCCCGGAAGTTCTTTATATTTTTTGTTTAGCCAAACAAATTCTTTTTTACCAAGTTTTTTTATGTCTTTCAAAATAAAAAACTGTTCAGATCCAAAAAGCGATGATGCCGATAAAACCTCTTCAAAGTTTTGATTGGATTCGTCGATGTAGGAGACCTCCCAGGATCTCTCTCTTGCCACATCGATAAACTTTTTAAGGCGCAGATAACTTTTTCCGATATCATCCCCATGTAAAATAATTATTTTCATTTAGTGATAACTTTCAAAATATTTATCAATTAAAATTTCAAGTTTACCTTTGAAACTTCCTTTCCCGTGTCTGGTGTGAGGAACCAAAGCCCCTGAAAAATTTTTCGGGATATGGCTTATTTCGTGAAGAAGTACTTTATCTTGCTCTTTTGGAGAAAGTTTATCAAAATACCCCGAAATTACCTCAATTATATAAGCAGGCTCTGTTCCTAACGCATGTTGCCAGATTTTAGGCAAACCCCAAATCCTGGCATACGCTCTGGCTTTTGATCCTTGAGAACGGTAAAAAAACAGTCTCTCTCCGAGAAGATAATCAAGCTGAAGCCCCTCCATTAAGGTTAAAACACGCGCTTTAATATCAGGAGCTTCCTGCCAATTAAATTTTGAAAACCTCGACCCCTTCTTTGACCTCCTCATTAGTCTTCAATCCTACCACAAGATTTAGCAACTTCCTATATAAATTCTTGTGGAGGACTCGAAATCACACCTTAAAAATTTCCGTTCCTTCCCTTACGACTTCTTGTGTTTTGAGGCCTACCACATCTCCTTTCCCTGCGGAATCCTTTTTTTCATGTTCAATCTGGATAGAATCGACATTTTGCTCAAACAAATCTTCCCCTTCTCGGCTAAATTTAATTTTGTCTCCTACAGCAAGAGTGCCATCAAGCTCAACTATGGCTACACCGATTTTATCGTAAAAATGGACTACGTGACCGATTTTAAACAGCTTTACTCACCCCCTTTCCTTCACCAATTTTAAATGCATGAGTTAGGGCAATGGCTAGTGCATCGGCGGCATCGTCAAAATGAGTTTTTTTGTGCTTCTCACTTTTAACACGATTTCCCAAAATCTTTCTGATTGAAGCTTGGACATCCTTTTTGTTTGCACGGCCGCTTCCCGTAATCATTTTTTTAATTGTACCGGGTGCATATTCTTCAACTCTAACCTTGGTTTTTGAGGCTGCCAAAAGCATTACACCCTGGGCCTGTCCCACAGCAATTGCAGTTTTGGCATTATTGGAGAAAAAGATTTTTTCAAAGACAAAAACATCGGGTTTGTGTCTGTTAATAAGGCTTATTGTTTCTTCAAAAATAAAGTCAAGGCGTGTCTCTTTGAGGAGACTTTTATCTGTTTCGATGAGTCCCCACTCAACCACTTCATTTCCGTTTCCGTTAAGTCTGACAAGCCCAAAACCGGTTGTAGCTGTACCGGGATCAATCCCTAAAATTAACATTAGCTACATTATAACAGGATTAGAAGAAATAGAACGGGCAGGCACTCATCACAATTAAACTAAAAATCAGTTTAAAGTGACAGTAATCCTGCCCGATCGAAAAAACGTCCAATAAAGGGTTATTTTGATTTTTTACTAAGCTTTGGTTTAGCCTCACCCATTTTGGAAAACACAAAAATATAAAGAATATCCAAAATTCCCAATGTATGTACCAAGAGTAAAACTACAAACCAAGCTTTACTTCCGTTTCTGGCAGCTTTCCAAAGTGCCATACCCATCCAAAAAAGACTCCAGATTGCAATTGGAATTACAAACATACTGAGCCAGCCTGCCAAAACCCCGGGAACAAAAGCACCTGTATATCCATTCCAGTATGAATTCATTATCTAGTGTCACCCCCTTTTAAAAGCTTCATATATCCAATGTAGACGATCTGGAACATGTGTGCAAGAAGATTTAATCAACTAAGATAATTCTTGATTCTGTTAAGTTGCCGTCTTTGATTAGCAAAGCCACAACTTCAATCTTTAATTTTTTGGGTAGCTCCGGATGTAAGAGTGAATAATATTCTGCCGTTTTGGTAATTTTCCAGATTTTTCCCGGAGTGACAGCTTCTTCGGGTCTTCCGAATTTAGTACTCCAGCGGGTCTTAACCTCAATAAAAATCAAAAAATCATCCTTGGTAGCAATAATATCAATTTCGCCAAATCTACTTCTGAAGTTTCTGTCTATTATTTTATAGCCCTTTGATGATAGAAGATGTACCGCGAAGTCCTCTCCACTTTGACCGGTCTTACTTGTTGTTTTTGGAACCACTCTTAATTCTACTACCGGCTTTTTTGTAAATCATCTCAATCTCAGTCGGAGACTTAGACCTTGTAAAGTAAAGTTTGGATCTTTTAACCCCTTCTGTCCCTCTTTTAACTACGGTAATTTTGTCTATGGAGGGAAGGTTAACAGGAAAAATACGTTCAATTCCAATTCCGGCTTCACCAACTCTCCTGACCAAAAAAGTCTTTCCGGGTTCTCGACCTTTTATAGAAATAACCATCCCTTCAAAAATAGATTCACGGAATTTATCTCCGTCTTTTACTTTTTGAACAACACGAATTCTATCTCCAACACCAAACTCTGTCTCTTTAATCGAAATTTTTAATGCCATAGATTGATATTGTACAAGAAATCGGCTTTATCTTCAAGAAGACTTGTTTTCAAGGATGTCGCTAATTTTTTGAGCAAGAGATTCGTTCCAGTTTATTTTGAAAGGCAACTTAACGTTTCGCCCTCCGTCAAAAACAAGGTAGGCGTCTTTATCCCCAATATTTTCAGTCAGCAACAGTTTTAACCTTTTGAGACTATTTATATCAGTATCCTTTGGAATATTTATATATACTTCTCTGAATTTTTTCTCACCGATGCTGCCTATCGTTTCAATTGCGTCAACTATAATTCCCGGGGTCTCGTCACGAACATCAATCTTACCGGTTACCAAAAGCGGCTGCCCCTCATTCCAAAAATCTCTTGTTTCTTTGAAAGTTTTAGGGAAAATAACAACCTCAATAGTTCCGGTTCCGTCATCCAGCTTTGCAAAAGCCATTTCAGCACCTGTTTTTTTAGTCGTAATAACTCTAACGCCTGCAACAACAGCAGCAACCCGAACAGTATCCACGTGTGTCTCAGTGCCCATGATTTCAATTATTTTATGGGTAGATTGGAACTCCAAAGGACCGATAATCTCACTAATCGGCTTAGCACTCAGGGAAAATCCTAGAAGTTGCCTTTCAAGAGTCTCAAGCTCCTCATCCGGAAACTCCTGAATGTTTGCGATTGTTATAACTGTCGAGGCCTCGGTTTTTTTAAGTTCCCCTGTTGCAAAAAGACCTTGCTGTAAGTCATCGTTTTTAGGTACGCTAACTTTGTCACGAATTGAGTCCATTGCCGAAAGAAGTGCTGCTCTGCCGCCGAAAGCGGACATTGCACCGACCTTGATCAAGCTTTCCAATACCCGTTTGTTAATTTTTCTTCCATCAACTCTTGCCAAAAAACCGGCAAAAGATTCAAACCTGCCTTCAGCTCTGGCAGAAAGAATTGAGGAAATTGCAGCCTGACCCACATTTTTGATAGCAGAAAGTCCGAACCTTATGGCTTTTCCGTTCAATGAATCTTTATCGTTTGTAATGGTAAATCCTATATCGGATTCGTTTATATCCGGCGGAAGCACCTTTACCTTCATGCGCCTGCATTCGTTAATCGCAGCCGAAACTTTTTCTTTGTCGTCAGACTCTGCCGTAAGAAGGGCTGTCATGTACTCAACAGGATAATTTGCTTTCATATATGCGGTTTCGTAGGCAATCATTCCATATGAAGCTGCATGAGCCTTGTTAAAACCATACGATTGGAAAGGTTCAAAAAGTTTCCAAAGGTTTTCTGCAAAACTCTCCGTTTGACCGTTGGAAATAATACCTTTAATAAATTTCTCCTTTTGTGCGGCCATTTCTTCAGGAATTTTTTTACCGACTGCTTTTCTGAATTTATCAGCCTCTTCCCAGGTATATCCGGCTAAATCAAGGGCACAGAAAAGTAAATCATCCTGATAGACGATGAGTCCATAAGACATTCCAAGGAATTTTTCCATTCTAGGATCCAAATATTTAACCAATTTGGAATTATGTTTTCTTTTGATGTATTCGGGAATTTGAGAAATCGGACCCGGTCTATAAAGCGCAACCATAGCCATGAGATCCTCTATCCTTGTGGGTTTAAGCTCAACCAAGTACTTAGTCATTCCACCGCTGGCAAGTTGAAAAACACCCATTGTCTCACCGCTTGCGAGCATGTCAAAGGTTTTTTTATCATCAAGAGGAATACTATGCAGATCAACACTGACTCCGACCTCTTTTTTAACAATATCTACGGCTGCGCCAAGTATGGATAAATTTCTGATTCCAAGAATGTCAAATTTAATTAAACCAACATCTTCACAGGCATGCATTTCGTATTGAGTAATTATCTTGTCTCCCGAAGGTTCTTTTTGCACTGGAGAAAAATCGGTAATTTCACTCGGTGAAACGACAACTCCGGCAGCATGAACCGAAACATGTCTGGCATTGCCCTCAATCTGTATCGCCAAATCCAGAACCTTTTTGGTATCAGAATCTGTGTCATACATGGTCCGCAATTCAGGAACTTCCTCAAGTGCTTTGTCTATTGTTATCGGAAAACCTTGCTTGGGCGGAGGAATCATTTTTGATATCTTGTCTCCCACAGAATATGGATAACCTAAAACTCTCGAGACATCTCTTACGGCGGCGCGGCTTAACATTCTTCCGAAAGTGCAAATTTGGGCAACTTTTTCCTTACCGTATTTATCCGTTATATATCCAATAATGTCGCTTCTGCGATCGTCAGCCACATCAAAGTCTATATCCGGCGGAGATGGCCTGAAAGGATTTAGAAACCTTTCAAAAGGCAAGTAGTATTTAAGAGGATCAACCGTAGTAATACCCAAAACATAAGAAACCAAACTTCCGGCGGCAGACCCTCTTGTATTGGTAATAATTCCTTTGCTGTTTGCCCAATGAACAATGTCGCGAACTATCAAAAAATACGGGGCGTATCCCTTTTTGCAAATGATGTCCAGTTCATATTCCAGTCTTTCTTTTCCTTCTTTACCCGTATCCGGAGCTTTTTCGGACAAAAAATTTCTCGCCAGTTTTCTTAGTTCTTCATCGGCGGTCACTCCTTGTGGGAGCTCAAATTTTGGAAAATACCATTTACCAAGCGTAATCTCTAAATTACACTTTTCAGCTATTTTTACCGTATTTTCCAATGCATCGGGAACATCAGGGAAAAGATTTTTCATTTCATCGGGAGTTCTTAGATAAAAAGTGGGGGCATCTATATACCTCATTCTTTTTGTATCATTCATTGTTTTGCCTGTAGAAATACAAACAAGAGCGTCCTGTGCAGTAGCGTCCGCAGGCTTTATATAGTGGGCATCGTTTGTAGCCATAAGCGGTATCCCCAGGTTTCTGCTTAACTTGATAATTCCATCGTTCCATTTTTTCTCACTATCCCTCATTTCGGTAAGATACGTTTTAATTTCCTGGTTTCCCGCCTTATCAATCCATTTTTCATATTCATGCCTTTGAATTTCCAGATAATAATCATCTTTAAAAACATCTGAATACCAGGAAACGATTTTCTTAGCTTCATCAAAATTATCCTCCAAAAGAGCTTGCCCGACCTCTCCCATGGGGCACGCTGAAGAACAGATTATTCCTTTAGAGTATTTTTTAAGAAGATCTCTGTCCATTCGCGGCCGGTAGTAATAACCGTCGATGTGAGCAACCGAAGAAATTTTCATTAAATTTTGATATCCTTCATGGTCTTTTGCCAAAAGTATGACGTGATAATTTTTAACCCGTCCTCTTGCGGGTCTATCTTTCAAGTCTCCCGATGTAATATAGCCTTCCATTCCGATTATCGGCTTGACGCCCTGTTTCTGTGCCTCTTTGTAAAACTCAATTTCGCCGTACATTACTCCATGATCGGTAATTGCCACAGAATCCATATCGTTTTCCTTTACATACGCCAAGAGTTTGGGAATGTTGCTTAAGCCATCAAGGAGAGAATATTCTGTGTGAACATGGAGATGTGTAAATTTAGGCATACATAATTAAACTGGCTCTGTCTCAACACGATTACGTCCATTGTCTTTTGCTATATATAAAGCTTTATCTGCCCTGACCACTAGATTTTCAGGGGTATCAGTATCTCTGCTGACTGCCACCCCCATGCTTACTGTTTTTTCGACTTTTGTTTTTTCATCGATATTAAATTTCAAGTTAGCGATCATTTGCCTAAGATTTTCGGCCACGTTTTCGGCTATATCCGGATCATTTAGATTGGACAGTATTATTGCAAATTCTTCTCCCCCATAGCGGGCTATGAAATCCTTTTCTCCGTTCAGGCGGGTAAGCCTTAAGCGGGCGGATAAAGTTCTCACAAGTTCAATTAGGAGCCTATCGCCGTTTTTATGGCCGTAGGTATCGTTAAATTCTTTAAAATGATCTACATCCACCATAATTAAAGAAATCTTTTGTCCGCTTTGAAGTTTATGCTCCAGCTGCTGGTCAAGGAAGCGCCTGTTAAAGGCACCCGTGAGGGGGTCTCTGACATTCTCCGCTTTTAATTCTTCTGCTTTTTCGTACTTTGTAAGAATCTCGGCACCCAAGTCCGGGTTTGACAAAACAGCAGTTCCGCCGGGGATACTCGCTATTGTTTCATTAGCTTCCTTAGCCGCTTCCCGCTGGAAAGGCTTCTCTATCTGAATCGGGATCTCAGTTATTTTATCGCTCATTTAATTTATTTAAGAGTTTTTCGCGTACCATGGACGGATTTCCCTTGCCTTTCAGCTTTTTCTGAACCATGCCCATTAAAAATCCGACAACTTCCCCTTTGCCATTATTATAGTCTTTCACCGCTTTTGATTCCTCTGCCACCACTTTATTTACGGCCATCTCAACATCACTGCCGCCTGAATATTCCACTTTGATAATTTCTACGACTCTTCTAATGAGTCCCGCAGGTTCAGGGTACTGTAAATCAAGCTTTTTATTTATCATTAGGTCCGCAATCAGCTTTGCCGACAGATTCCAATTTTTTCCAAGGCCAACTGCCTCTTCAAAATAGGAAGATCTTCCGGGGTCGGAAATAAGGATCTCAATATAGTCGTTGGGTAGTGAATATTTATCAGCAAACCTTTTCCTTTTATCCTTGGGAAGTTCCGGAAGAGAGTTTTTTATTTCCTCTATTTCCCCATCGGTAAATCTCATTGGGGGAAGGTCCGGCTCCGGGAAATATCTATAATCTTTAGCATCCTCTTTGCTTCTCTGCGAGTATGTGGTTTGCTTCACTTCGTCATAGCCCCGGGTTTCCGAATGTATAGTCCCTCCGTCAGTCAAAGTTTCTTCCTGTCTTTCAATCTCAGCGTTTATTGCTTTTTCCAAGAACTTGAATGAATTAATATTTTTCAGCTCCACTTTATAGTTGGGAAGCTCTCCTTTTTTAATACCCTCTTCTCCACTTAAAGATATGTTTGCTTCAAGCCTCATGGAACCTTTTTCCATATCGGTATTACTAATCCCCAAGTACCTCGCCACCATCTGAGCCTCCTTCAAAAATCTGATAATTGAAACCGTGTCGTGGAAATCAGGCTCAGTTACCATTTCCATTAGAGGAACTGAACTTCTGTTAAAGTCTATCAGTGTCGATTTTTCTCCATTTATGGTTTCGTGAACCAGCTTGCCGGTGTCCTCTTCGAGATGAACCCGTCTTATCCTTTTATCTTCAAAGACTCCGCCGACGCAAAGCGGCAGGTCGTATTGCGAAATTTGGTAGCTTTTTGATAAATCGGGGTAGAAATAGTGTTTTCTGTCAAATTTACTGAAGTTGCCTATTCGGGATCCGAAAGCCTGACCGAATTTAATGGTAGCGGTGACTGCCTCTTTGTTTGCGAAAGGAAGCGCTCCGGGTAACCCCAGGCATACTGGACAAACCTGCGTGTTTGGAGTTTTTCCAAAATGATCGGAGGAACATCCGCAAAACATTTTACTTTTCGTTGAAAGTTCAATGTGCACTTCGAGACCAATTATTGGTGTGTATTTATTCATATATTATTTATTCTTTTATCCTGCTAAAAATCTATCACCAAACCTTTTGGAAAATCCGTAAACCGTAAAAATAAAAACGGATAGTAAAAGCAGCAGGGACTTAATGCCGAATATTTCAACTATCGATCCGGAAAATACAACCGGCAATACGGATATTGTTATGACTAGGAAAGAAAAATTGCCGAAAACCCTGCCCCTAAGGCCAGGCGGGGTTGATTCCTGCAAGAATGTCTGTGAAGGAACCAGTATTGCAACAAAGCCGAATCCTATAGCTACGAGCGTAAGGAACGAAAGTATAAATCTGAAAATGTATGCAAAAAGTGGAACAATAAAAGTCAAAAACAGAAGTGATATGGCCATTGTCAATAAGGCGGCATCGATGAGTGTTTTCTTTCTTACATCTCTTTTCAAAATTTTGGGTATAAAAAGAGCGCCAAAAACCGCTCCAATTCCGGCAGGCACCAGCATGTATATTCCGGCGCTGTTTAGAGGAATATTCAAAATATTTTTTGCCAAGGTTGGGAATTGAACAATCACAACCTGCAGTGCAACCTGAAACCCGATGAGAAGGAGTACTGGAGTTAGTACTTTTCTTTCACTTTTTATAAAAGCGTAGCCGTCGCCTATATGTTTAAAGAAACCGAAAACGGCGGTTTCAAATCCTTTGGGGATTTCATTCTCGGATTTTAAGCTCGGTAAAAACAACGTGCTAATAAAAGCTATAAAAAGGAATGCGGAACATAAAAATATGGTGTTATTGAACCCCAAAAGTGCGTTGAGTAGTCCCGCCAGGGCAAAGCCTGCAACTAAAGAGCCCTGCTGAGTTATGAAGAAAAGGCTGTTGCCATGAACTAATTTGTCCTTTTTCAAAACGAATGCCAGAGTGGACGTTTCGGACGGGACATAAAACTGGTTCAATAAGGAATAAAGGAAAACTACTTCATATAGAAAGAAAATGCTGGAATTTGCGGCAAAGCCAAAAATTAGTATTATCAGGGCCTGGAAAAGATTTGTAAAAATAAGCACTTTTCTTTTATCAACGAGATCAACCACGGCTGAGGCAAAAGGCCCCACCAGAATTGCGGGAAGCGCGTAAGCTACCCATAAAAGCGATGTTGAGATTGCCGAACCCGTAACTTCAAAAAGCCGGATTAAAAGCACAAAGTTCATAATGTTTATAGTCAGCTGAGAAAAAATCTGAGAAATCCAGATATATTTGAATTTTTTATTTTTAATTACAGATTTGTAATCGCGTAGCATATTTAAAGATTTGGCAATATCGCTTTATAATCAATTTCCTTCTCGTATAGTTTTCCCAACTCGAATAGAACAGGTTCTGAAAATCTGGGACCCAAAAGCTGAAATCCTAATGGAAGTCCTTCTTCATTAAAACCCGAGGGAATGGAAAGCCCCGGAATTCCGGCAAGGTTGGCTGGTGCCGTAAAAATATCGGCCAAATACATTTTAAGAGGATCCGAGGCCTTTTCTCCGAGCTTAAATGCCGGGGTGGGCGAAACGGGCGCCAAAATTGCATCAACTGTTTCAAAAACGGCTTCAAAATCCCCGATCAGCTTAGACCTGACTTTCTGAGCCTTAAGATAAAAGGCATCGTAATAGCCTGCAGATAAAACATAAGTTCCAAGCATAATTCTTCTTTTTGCCTCGGCTCCGAAATCCGCACGGGGATTTCCGTATCTTATTCCGTCATATCTTCCAAGATTCGAGGAAACCTCTGCGGGTTGAACGATGTAATAAACAGATATGGCATATTTGGTATGAGGAAGGCTGATCTCAGTCAGTTCAATTCCTGCTTTTTCAAAAACTTTGGATGCTCTAATTACGCTTTCGGCAACCTCTTTATCCACTCCTTCTACAAAATATTCTTTAGGGATGCCTATCTTTATTTTAGCCTTGGGTTTGACAAACTCTGCATTTTTGACGGTGCTGTCTCGTCCATCCTCTCCTTTGGTTACGTTAAAAACCGTTTCAACATCATCCACACTCTTACCGAAATTCCCAACCGAGTCAAGGGAAGAGGCCATAGCAATTATTCCATACCTTGAAACGGCTCCGTAAGTAGGCTTGAGGCCAACCACTCCGCAAAAGTTAGCAGGCTGTCTGATGGAGCCTCCTGTATCCGTTCCTGTGGCAATCAGAGAAAGACCTGCTGCAACGGAGACTGCCGAGCCACTGCTGGATCCTCCCGGAACAAACTTTTTATTCCACGGGTTCTTGGTTGGTCCGAAATCGGAATTTTCTCCGCTTGCTCCATGCGCCCAGGCATCGCAATTTGTTTTCCCTAAAATTATCCCCCCCGCTTTTTCCATTCTGGCAACGGCGGTTGCGGAATAGGCAGGAACATAACTCTCAAGCACTTTGGAGGCTGCTGTTGTTCTTATTCCTTTAGTTAAAAATAAATCTTTATGGCCTATCGTCGCACCGAAAAGAGGAAAGTTTTCCGAAAGAGCTAAAGAGTCATTCGCAATAAGTTTATCTACCTCTCCGGCTTTTTTATAAGCTTCATCATCACAAACTGTTATGTACGCGTTCAGGTCTTTCTCTTCGTTTATTTTTCCAAGATAGGTATCAACCAGCTCCGTTGCCGAGAACTTTTTCTTTAAAAGGCCTTCCTGTGTTTCCTTAATTGTCAGCGGGATGTCTTTCATATTTTTCATAAATAAAATCTATTTATCCGTTCTTCCCTCCAAAATAGCTTTGACTTTAAAATAACCGTTGTGAATTTTGTCGGATCCTGAAATTGCTTCCTCAGCGCTTAAGGACCCTTCAACAGTTACTTTATCCTCACGGTAAACATTCTCAAGTCCTGTTGTCTGGCTTGTCGGTTCGGTGTCTACTGTGTCAACTTCCGAAAGTTCGCTGAAGTGATTAATTACATTTGAAAGTTGCGGCGTAAATCTTTCAACTTCTGCCTCTACTAAGTCTAATTTTGCGAGTTTGGCAACATGTAAAACGTCCTCTTTTGTGAGCTTTACCATACTCTCGTAATAATATCGCCAAATAGAATTTTTAACAAGAAGTTAAGCCATCCCTTTCAAGATTTTTATGCGCTCTGCAATCGGCGGGTGTGTGTTAAAAAGATTTGCAAACCATGAAACGCCCCCTTGTTTTTTACCTTTAAAAGGATTGGAAATATAAAGATGTGCTGTGGCTTTATTTGCAACCTCCAAAGGTTCGCTATCAGCTGAAATTTTGGTTAACGCAGAGATTAAACCGCTAGGTTGCCTTGTTAGCTCAACTGATCCCGCATCTGCAAAAAATTCACGACGCCTGGAAATTGCTAATTGAATGAGTTGTCCGATAATCGGGGACAGAATGGCAAAAACTATCCCCAAAACCAGAAAAATTGAGCTTCCGCTATCCCTATCGTTATTGTTTCTTCTTCCACCAAACCAAGTTGCCCTTAAAAGCCAGTCGCCCAGAAGTGCTACAAGACCGACCATTACAGAAACAACCGACATCAGCCTTGTGTCATAATTTCTGACATGGGTTATTTCATGGGCAACTACCCCTTCCAGTTCAGTTCGGTTTAATTTTTCCAAAAGCCCGGATGTTGCGCAAACCGCAGCGTGAGCCGGGTCTCTACCTGTCGCAAAAGCATTCGGCGCAGAATCAGCTATCACGTAAAGCTTGGGAACCGGAATCCCGGCTCCTATGGCGATATTCTCGGCAACTGTATAAAAAAGAAAGTCCTTTTTCCTGTCTGCGGGTCTTGCTCCTGAAATTCCCAAAACAATCTGATCGGAAAAATAATAACCGACAAAACTGGAAATTCCCGAAACAATCAAGGCAACGCCCACAAATCCCAGCTGGCCCGGTTCATATCCAAAATAAATACTCATAGCTTTGGCCAAAACGTAGGTGGCTAAAGCAACAAACACGACAAAAAGAGCGACGACAGCCGCACTCTTGATCTTATTGGACTTTTGAACTTCGTAAATATTTCTCACAGATCAATTAGAATTTCAAAATTAATCAAAGATTAATTTTTGGGGTTTTCATTTCCTCTTTTCCAACTTTTAACTCATCCCCGTCAACAGGTGTTTCCAATCCTTTTAATTTTTCAAAGCGGAAAATGCCTGCAATTACGTTACTTGGAAATGAAACCATTTTGACATTATAATCTGCCGTCAAATCTATAAGAAGACGCCTTGCATACATGACTTTATCCGACGTGTCCCTTAGCTCATCCATTAAGTTTTTGACCACCTCGCTGGCTTTTATCTCAGGATTATCTTCAACCACCACCTGAATTCTAGGTAAGAGGTCAGAAAGCATCTTTCCGGCATCAGTCATTTTTTTCAAGTCACCCGAGTTCATCGCAGAAGAAATTGCTTTTCTCGCGTTTGTTAATTCGTCAAAAATACCTTTTTCGTGGGTCAAATACCCTTTAGCGGAAGATTCCAAATTCGGAATAAGTTCAAATTGTCTTTTAAGTTGATTGCCAATTTCCTGAATTGCCGCACCGACTCTAGTTTTTGTGCTGACAAAAAAGTTGTAAACAGAGATTACCCAAAAAACTAATATTATTAAAATTGCTACAGGTACATACATCATCGTTTATTCACCTCCCTTCGCCCTTCCGTAGCTTCATGCGAAGGAGGGTTTCAATCCTCATTCAGGCTTCGGAGAGGCAAGCCTTCTTAGAATTGTTTTAACAACAATTCAAAATCCTTAAGGCTTCGAGTATTTATTATATCACGGGCCCCACACCAACCCCGTCTCGCAACAGAAACTCCAAAAGTTATGTTATTCATTCCGTCTTTATGATGAGCATCGGTACCAAAAGTCATTTTCACACCAAGTTTCACAGCCTCACGAACTAGATTATCCGGCAGATCCAGTCTCATCGGATCGCAGTTTATTTCTATCCATTTATTGTTTTTGAGGCAAAAGTCAAAAATTTCAGGCCAATTAAGCTCAACTCCTTCCCTCTCGTTAAGCTTTCTGGCTGTTGGATGGGCAAATATGCGTACTTTAGGATGAGTAAGAGCAGTTAAAACCCTCTTTGTCATCAGGTCTTTTTCCAAATTGAAATTTGAGTGAATGGAAACAAGGGCAAAATCTAAAAGTTCCAATCCTTGTTCGGGAACAGGTAGGCTACCGTCTGACAGGATATCAATTTCAAGGCTATTGAATACTTTTTGTATACTACCTACATGCCTATTCTTTAATGAGTAATTAATTTCATCAATGTTTTCACGCTTTCTTTTAAGTATTTCCACGGTCTGGGAGTCGTTATGTCCTTTCTGGCTGGGGTTGTGTTCCGTAAAAGCAATATATTCATACCCTAACTCATTAGCCTTCTTTATAATTTCCTCCATGCTGCTTTCGCCCAGATCATGGCTTGTTTCTATATCAAAACTTGAGTGAATTTGAAGATCGCTTTTGACTTCCCCTAATTCAACTAAGTTTGGTAATTTATGCTCCTTGGCTGATTCAATTTCCCCTGTATCTTCCCTCAATTCCGGCTCGATATAATCCAATCCCAAATAATTATAAAAACTTTTTTCGTCTTCAAAATTTTTAATTTTTATTTTTAAATTTTTAATTGTTTTTATGCCGTATTCGGAAAGGCTCAACCCTTTTTTGAGAGCCAGTTCACGTAGGGCTATGTTGTGATGTTTTGATCCTGTAAAATGCTGTAATAGTGAGCCGTAAGATTCAATTGGTTGGATCATTAAATCAACCTGAATCCCTCCCGGAAGGAGAATTGAAGCTGTGTGCTCACCTTTTTCTATTATTTTTTGAGATTTTGGATATTTAGTAAAATAATCAATCACCGCTACAGGATCATTAGTGGCTACGGCAATATCAATGTCACCAATGGTAGATGCCTGACGTCTGAGGCTTCCTAGAGGGTCTACATGCACAGTGGCTGGGTTTTCTGATAAATACTCCATTACTTCATGGGCTACCATGGCGGCGTAGGGCAAAAGGTGACGCTTTCCCTTTTTCTCCTTTTCGGCAATTTCTTTTAATTTTCCCCTAACTTCTTTAGGGTTTCCCTCTTTAATCATTTTCATGGCTGTTTTGATTCCAATTCCGGGTAGTTCCATGAGCTTAAAGGCATCGGTGGGAATATCTTTCATCAGACTGTCAAAATGTTTGGAGCGTCCTGTTTTGAAGAGTTCACCCAAATGTTCAGCTATGCTCGGCCCAATGCCGGGAACATCTTCAAGTTTCCCATCATCCCAAAGGTCTTTAAGCTCGGAACTGGCGTGTTCAACTGCGTCGGCCGCTCGTTCGTAGGCAATTATCTGAAATTTATACTTATCTTTATCTCTCAACTGATATGATGCGGCCACATCTCTTAGAAGCTCCGCAATTTGGAGGTTGGTGTAGATTTTTTTCGATTCCACAGCTAGATTAATCTTAACATAATTGATATAATTACGTTTCTGGGGTCGTAGCTCAACTGGCTAGAGCGCTTCCCTGTCGATTGTGGCAGCGTTCCAGAGTAATTTGGAATGTAAAACCAGGCTAATTCGGGGAAACCTTTAAAATGGCAATCCCGAGCTAAAGCTGCGTTCAGTTTATGTGAACGTAGTAAATGTGTAGAGACTATATACCTGGCTCCTATTTTTAGGATGATGAGATAGTCCAAACTTTTTGAAAACAAAAAGGTGCACGGAAGAGGTTGCGAGTCCGAATCTCGTCGATCCCGCCCAATAATATTATTATTTTCCTATTGACTTCATTCGTTTCTTCCTCTACATTCAGCCTAACTCTGCCCTTCGGAAAGAAGGTGAATAAATTTGAAATTTGATCAAAATAACAGTTTTCAACTAAAAAAACTTCTCAAACAAATAAAACTTAACGAGGAAAATATTAGCATGATTTTAGGGGCAATAGTCCTTGTTATAGTTGGAGTCTTGGTTGTAAATTACTTTAAAGACAAGGGAAACGGCAGTATTACGATAGACTCAACTCAAACATCAGCTATTAACGAACACACTGTGGTAAAAGGTGAAACATTATGGTCGATTGCAGAAAATTCATATGGTTCCGGATATAACTGGGTAGACATAAAAAGTGCCAATAATTTAGAGACAGATAATATTGAGGTTGGACAAAAATTAATCTTACCTGATGATGTCGCACCAAACGAACCTACAACAACAGAGGAATCTCAAACTGTTTTACAAGAATCGCCTATAACAAGCGAGACCTACACAGTAGTTAAAGGAGACAGCCTGTGGAATATAGCAGTCAGAGCCTATGGCGATGGTTTCAGATGGACTGAAATTGCAGAGGTAAACGAATTAGATAACCCAAATATAATTCATACGGGAAACATTCTAATTTTACCCAGATAATGAAGCCTTGGAAGGCGGATATGCTGAATCAATGATATAATTCGTGTGTCTTTGTTGTGCCGATGCGGGTGTAGTTGATCGGCTCAACGCCACCTTCCCAAGGTGGAAAGGGCGGTTCGACTCCGCTCACCCGCTCACGCCCAGAAATGCTATAATTGAGCACATAAGCCGAGGTAGCTCAGTTGGCAGAGCGGCGGTATCGTAAACCGCAGGTCGTGGGTTCGATCCCCACTCTCGGCTCAAAAATAAAATGAAAAAGTTTACAAGAAGGTTTATAAATTCCGAGGAGAGAAAAAACACAAGAAGCGCTACTTTTTATATATTGCTGACAATTGCCGCCATTGCGATACTCTATTTTGTCGGGATACCGGCTCTTGGCAGGCTTGCTTCTCTTGTTTCCAGCCTTAGAGGTAATAACAATAAAATCAGCAGCTCCGACATTACCCCACCTCCACCCCCCAAATTTAAATATTTTTCGGAATTCACCAACCAACAAACCCTGACATTAGCAGGTAACACAGAGTCGGGAGCCTCGGTAAAACTTACTTTTAATGGAAATCCCCAAGAGGTCTTGGCTGACAACGATGGACAATTTTCGTTTGGCGTCACCCTACAGGACGGAGTAAACACTTTTGCGGCAACCGCAACCGACCAATCGGGAAACCAAAGCCAAAAATCGGATGACCATCAAATAACTTTTGACAAGAAAACACCTGATTTGGAAATAACCTCACCCTCAGACGGTTCCAGTTATTTTGGATCCAACCAAAGACAGATCACAATTACAGGAAAAACCGAAACTGACGCCAAAGTTACAATTAATGACAGAATTATTTCAGTTGACGATTCCGGAATTTTTCAATATACAACAACCCTAAATGAAGGCTCGAATACCTTTAATGTAAAGTCCACTGATCAGGCAGGAAACACCACTGAAAAAAATATAAGCCTCAACTTTACTCCTTAACGCTAACTGCAAGAAGAATTACAACATATCCCATTATCCAAGGGAAAAACAGAGAATTGGAAAACAGACTATGAATAAATAGTGCCATAGATACCGCAATTACGGTTTGTGCTTCACGGCTTTTGGGTAGAGATTTGAATACTCCAAGGATGCTTCCCGCGAATACCATCAGACCGATCGTGCCGGTTGTTGCAAGGATCAAAAGCAAACTTGAGTCGGACCCCGAACATGCATGAGAGGTAAAAGATTCCACTCCTATATATTTATTTCTTGCGATACAAAGATTATTAAACCCGACTCCAAATACTGGGAATTTTTTAAACACCTCAATGGTCTCCTTATAATTGTCCAACCTGGCAATAATACTAAATGAACGTGTCAGCTCTATGCTATGGTTTTTTGCCGTCGGCAAGAGTAAAGCAAAAATCAAAAAAGTAACCGCCAAAACCATCATTTTTCTAAACTTCTTTTCCGCAAAAGCGATAACAAAGATACCCCCTAAAAATGCCAGATAGCTGGCTCTTGAATAGGTAAATGCCAGAGACACCAAAAGAAACACTGTAATTAATAAATACTTTTTTTCTCTACTATCAATGAATCGATTGATCGATAGCAACAATCCGAAAACTATAATTAGGCCCAAAAATGTGGGATCCAGGAAAGTACCCACCAGACGGAACAAGTGCATATCCCAACCGTAAACAAAAAATGGTTTAATATCCGGAAAAGCAAAAAGTTGAATCCAACCAAAAACTGCTGAAATAACCGAGATCGTCAAAAGACTGCTTGAAAGTAAATGGCCGTTGGTAGGACTTTTTTTAGCAAAATTCCAAACATAATTTAAAAAGAATGTATAAGCGACAATACGGACCAGATAAAATAGACCGTAAAGAACTTGGTACTTAAAAATGAATACCGATAAAATGAATGAGAAACCCGCGGCTACCAAAAAATATTTAAGGTATTTGTAAACTTTTGGTTTTTCTTTTTCAAATAAAATCGAGTAAAGCGCCCCTAATCCAACCACAACGTCGATAGGCTGAAGAGGCATATTTAAACTGCCAATACCAAAACTCAATCTGATAATTTGTCCGAAAGGAAAAAGGACCAAAAACAAAAAAAGAAATACGCTTTGCAGCGAAAATAAACTATCTAATTTGATTTTCTTTGTAATTCCCATTGTTTTGACCATCCCAAAAACGAATGAAACGATTGTAACATACTGAAAACAAAGCCCCGTCCTTGAAATAGATTTTGAATAAACTTTGCTTTAGGATAGAAAATTATTTTTAAAATATTGGATCTTTTACCTTCACGCATATTTTCTTCTGCGTGTATATCGGAATACCGATTTATTTTTTCAATATACTCATGTAGATTATCGGCAGTATGGTGAATAATATAATTCTTAAGACGGCCTGTTTTACCTTTTATATTCCAGGTTTCGTGAACTCTCCTTTTCCATTTTCCCGAGTTTCTCCTACCCAATCTTAAAACCACATCTTCCCCAATTTCCCTGCCCAAAAATATAATTTTCCTTTTTATAAAAAATCCGGAATAACCTGATGCATCCAAATCCGATATTTCTTTTATCAGTTCCTTTGATAATTTCTCATCCGAATCCAAAAACAAAACCCAATCAGATTTTGACTTTCCCAAAAGAATATTCCGTTCTTTCGCAAAATCTGCAATGTTCTTTTTATTTAAAGTAACTAACGAGAAATTTACCATTTTGTAAGCTTAAATATCTGCAACCCACCACTCGTCCAAATTTCTTTTCCCAACGCCGTTTTCCCGGCACTACCATCTTCCACTATTGTATATTGTATTTTCGCGCCGCTTTTCACTTTTGCTCCGCGGATTGTAAGAAGATAAATGTAATTATTTGCAAAATTATTATCAAACTGGTCATACATCCCGATTCTGGCAACCGAAAATTCCGCGCCCTTTGAATTTAGTAAAATTTCATTTACGGCCGCGATCTGGACAGTATAGGGAGGTAGGCTTTCGGAATAACTACTGAGGGGTTTGTCCTGATAAAACCAATTAGTGACACCTAAATTCCAAATTCCCAAACCACCAAGTAATAAAGTAAAAAGAATCAAGACGGAAGTCTTTTTGAAAGTCTTGGCCAAGACGTATCCGACAAGGATCAAGGGAATCGGAAAAATCACTAAATAGTAATGCGGAGGAGGATCCCCGTGAACAAACAACCCCAAATACGAAACAGCCAGATTTATAAAAACTAAAATGAAAGCCATTTCTTTGTTTTTATTCTTTAGCGATTTTGTAAACCAAACAACTGACCCAATTATGACAAAGGTAAATATTATTATTGATACGAATACGGAACTCGGCACAAATGTTTCTTCAAAAAAATTATAAATCGAGAGAATGTTTTGCGATAGAACCTGCGAGCTGACGGTATTTTTGTGATATAAGCCAAAAAACCCCAATATCCTGTATGGAATCCAGCTCAAAATTTGAGTAGTAATTGCAAATTTATCAGATATTTCATACAGGACAAATGCTATATTTGGAATCAGGAATCCTGCGAATGAATATAAAATATATTTAAAGCGCGGTTTAACTTTAAAAAAAACAAAACACACAATTGCCGCCGGAATTAACAAAAACGGACTTGGGAAAAAGCTCATGGAGAGCCCCAATATAAATCCAAGAATGCCCAGACTTTTTCCATTATCTTTTATTGATTTTGCAAGGTAGTAAAGGTAAGGGAAAAATATTATCCCTGCAGGGGCGTTGTATCGGGATGCCCTTGTGTAATAGATCCAAGCAGGGGAAACGGCCAATAAAAATGATGTAATTAGTGCAATTTTTTCACCAAAAAGCTTTTTAATGTAGTAATAGCAAACCAAAATTGCCGAAGATCCGACAAAAGCCCAGAAAGTATTAACTATTACCGGATTATATCTTCCGAGAAAAAGAAGAACCGTATAAATCCAATAAGATATCGGGGGGATAAAAAACCATTCGTGAGAAGTACGGGGACCTATCAAAAATGTCCGTGTCCCGTGAATAATATTCCAAATATTCATATAATCCGTCCCCATTTCGCCATTTAAAATTAAGTTTGGCAAAAATCTATAAAATCGTAAAAATATACCTATGAGAAAAATTAGGAAAATAAGAGATGACTCTTTTGAAATATTTGTGAAAAATTCGACCAATAAACTTAACAAAATTCCGTAATGCTTTCTAAAATAGTAAAATCTACTTTTTCTAAAAATTTTTTTGATTTCACTTGTCGTTTTTGGTGTCCCCTTTGATTCTAAATGAGTTACGGTAGCACCAGGTAAAATAAATAGTTGCCACTTTTTCTCTTTTAGATTCATTGACAAATCGTTTTCTTCAAAATATAAAAAAATATTTTCATCAAAACCACCCACAGATGTAAGTGCTTTCCTACGGATCAGAAATGTCCCAAGCTGCGCCACATCAACCTCTTTCGTGGTTTTTCTGTCCCAATCCATCATCAAATATTTTTGAATTACTGGGAATTTATACAAAAATTTATTGATAAAAGAAAGATAACAAATTCCACGGAATGGTGTAAGCTCCAGTGTTGCACTTGGAGCAAATTTCCCTGAAATGTTTATCATTTTAGGTGCAACAAGACCAACTTTTTTATTCTTCTTAATAAAGTCGTAAAGTCTTGCAAAAGATTTACAATCAATTACCATATCGGAGTCTAAAAACAAACAATATTCTCCTCCTGCATACTTTAACCCCAAATTTCTTCCTCCGCCCCAGCCCAGATTCCTGGGTGATTTTACATATTTAATCCATTTATATTTTTTCTCAAGCTTTTTAGATTTATCCTCGTTATTATCAATTAAAATAAATTCTGTGTCTTTATATTTTTTTTTGATATCTTTCAAACTGTTCAGACATTTATAGATTTCGTTTCCATGGCCGTAATGCACCACTATCACAGATAATTTATTGTTTTTTTGCATATTTATGGAAAAATTGAAACTTTTGGAAATGGTACTATAAACTTTCCTCCCTTATTTATATATTTTTGTTCCTTATTTATTATTTCCTCTTTATAGTTCCAGGCAAGAAGCAATACATACTTTGCATTTTTGTCCTTTCTAAAAAACTCAGGGTTAATTATTGGAATGTGTGTACCGGGTGTAAATTTCCCATATCTTTCCGGAGACTCGTCAACAATGTAGTCGATTTGTTTTTTCCCTAACTTACAATAATTCAAAAGAGTATTCGCACGCCCTGAAGCGCCATAGCCCACAATTTTAATATCCCCCGATTTTATATTGTTTATTTTATTCAGAAATACCTTTTTATGGCACTCAACTTTTCTTGAAAAGTTTAAAATATTTTTAGCCAACAAACGATTTACATCTTTCTCCTTATTCAAAAATCTCTTTAATCTATTTGTTTTCCCATGTTTACGATTTCCAATAAATTTCGCATACACACGTATTGATCCTGAGTGAATTGGAATCTTTTTTACGTCAAAAGGAACGATTCCAAACCGCTTCATTAATCTTGAAAGAGTTGTTAGTGTGTAATAAGTCAAATGCTCGTTATAAAAGAAGTCATATTGAAGTTTTTTAATCAAATCTGGTAAATAATGTAATTCAATTACCAGAACTCCGTCTTCCTTAAGTAAAATTTTAATTCCTCTAAAAACAGTTTTTACATCATCTATGTGTGCCAAAACGTTATTTGCAAAGATTGCATCCACCTTACCTGAAGTTTTGACAATTTTTTCGGCTATACTTTTCCCAAATTCACCCACCATTGTCTCGATACCTTTCTTGGCTGCTACATCGGCAACGCTTTTTGAAGCATCTACTCCTAAAACCTTGACCCCCATTTTCTTTAGTGGATAGAGTAAAACACCATCGTTGCTGCCTATATCTACCACAAACGATTTGTCACGTAGATACTTTCGATACATTTCTTTCGCGTACTCGGTGAAATGTTTTGTTAAAGTTACAGAGGACAAATAATGATAGTTTCTAAATAGAACTCTGGGGGGTATAACATCCAAAATCTGAACAAGACCGCATTTTTTACATTGCCATATTTTTAGTGGATAATACAGTTCCTTTCCGATTTCTTTTTTTGTCAAAAAATCTCCGGCATGAGGCATAAAACCCATATCAATAACAAGTTTAAATGAAGAGGTACCACAGATGCGGCAGGTTGTTTTTGTTTTAAATTTGCCAATTTTCATTCTAGTACCGCCAAGTTTACCAAAGATTAATATATAATCACAGTTATGAAAGAATTTCTGATACTGGGCGGGGGTTCGCGACTCGCAAAAACATTTCAAAAGATGCATCCCACTAGTTGTATTTCTTTAGAAAAAGTTTCCTGCGACATAAAAAATAGGAATCAAGTGATGTCGGTTCTTTCTTCAAATAGGGTAAAATACGTACTTAATTGTGCAGCAATTACGGACATCGAGTGGTGCGAAAAAAATCCCAAAGAATGTATGAAGGTAAACACCGAAGCAGTCAAAGATTTAGAAAATATATGTTTCGCAGTAGGTAAAAAGCTAATTCAGATTTCATCTAACTATGCATGTTTTCCTACAAATGTTTACGGAAAATCTAAGAGATTAATGGAAGAATCTTTCAATCACAAAAGGTCTTTAATAATTAGAACAAGCTTTTATTACGAAGGGTATGATCTTTTCAAAAATCTGATTAACTATAAAAAAGTGGACGCTTTTTCCAACTCTTATTTCAATCCTATATCCATCTATCGATTGGCTGAGGAAATTAATAGACACAAAGATGATGTTGGACTGTTAGATGTGTTTTCATCCAAAAAAATATCTAAATACGATTTTGCTCTTTTGTTTTGCAAGGTTTTTAATTTAAATAGTAGATTAATTAAAAGTACACTTTTTAAAAATTCCAAGAATAAAGCAAAAAGACCTTTTAATTCATTTGTGCCTTCCGACGTAAATATAAATTTGGAGGAAGATATGGCTTACTTTAAAAGATGTTCTGACTTCTCAAAAGACTTTTAATTTCTTTTATTGCCATTAATACTCCAAGATCCGAAGAATATCTAAATTCTTTTGCTTTGTGGGTCAGCGCCTTATAGCTAAAACCAATGTCAGATAGATCAATTTGGGGAAGTATAATAAAGTAATCTTTCTTTTCAATTGTCCTTATTGATTCAATTGGAGAAATTAAAGTCTCGTGCAGTTTTTCACCAGGACGTATGCCGATTTCTAAAATCTTTTTATTTTTGGGTTTTAGTTCGTCAACCATAGCAACTGCTAAGTCGTATACATTTAGTGGTTTTATATTGGGTACAAAAATCTCCCCTCCCCTCATCTTTTCCAGTGCTGTAAATACAAGCTTTGTTGCCTGATCAAGAGTCAATATAAACCTTGTCATTCTTTTGTCCGTAACTGTTAGTGGACGCCCAAGGGCAATTTGCTTTAGAAACAGAGGAATTATTGACCCCCTTGAGGCAACTACATTACCGTATCTCACCGACGCAAAGCTGGTACCGCTTTTCTTACCAGCTTTGTTACCGAGAGTAAAAATTCTTTCCTGAAGGCCTTTTGTCATACCCATAACATTTATCGGCTCAACAGCCTTGTCCGTACTTATAGATAACACTCTGGAAACACCATTTGCGATAGCTGCATCTACAACATTTTGAGCGCCAATTACATTTGTTTTAACTATTTCAAAAACATTGTATTCGGAACTGGGGATCTGTTTCAACGCAGCCGCATGAATAAGATAATCTGTTTTTTCAGATAAGGCTTTTTCTAAGGAAATTTTATCCCTAACATCCCCGATTACAAATTTAAGTTTATTTTTGTACTTGGACAAGTCATATTGCATCGAATACTGTTTATCCTCATCGCGGGAAAAAACTGTAACCATCTGCGGATCTTGTTTTAAAATCTCTTTTACGAAGTATCCACCAAAGGAACCCGTTCCTCCGGTAATTAGAATTGTTTTGTTTTTAAATAGGTTTGTCTTTACTTTTTTCATTGAGTGTTTTTCTTACAAAATAGATTGTCAGGGGCAAGGATATTAGTGTTCCAATAATCGCAGATAATCCGGCTCCAATAATACCATAAGTTTTGGTCAAAGGCACGATTGTTGTTAAAAGACCCAGGGCGCTAACCAAGGTAACAATGGCTGAGTATTTCTGCTTCTTCTTTGCTACCAACAAAGAGTTCGTTGAAGCGGCAATTCCTCGAGTAACCCCCAAAATTGATAATAGTTTAACTGCCGGTATGGCAGCTTCCCATCCTTGACCAAAAAGTATCTTTACAATTGGAGAGGCAAAAAGATAAACCAATACCCCAGCAGCTATCATTAGTGAACCGTTAATGGCAAGCGTTTTAAAAAATGCCCTTTTCAATCTATCGGCCTCTTCGGAAATTTTAGAAAAAATGGGGAACGTTACCCTAAAGAAAATATCACCAACTTCAGAAAGTGGTATCGTTGATATTTTATATGCGTTTTGATAAATTCCCAAAGAAGTCACTCCGAGAATTCGCCCCACTATAATATTGTCGCTTTGTGTGTAAATATAATCAAAGATGCCAAAGGCGGTAACCCACACACCTCTTTTTATTACTTTTTTGACTTTTTCAAAATCTATTACAAAACGTGGTAATGGTCTGACTACAATAAATGTGTATACGACCTCATAAAGAGCACCGCCCCACAGACCGAAAATCAATCCCAATGGATTTCTTAGAATTAATGCTCCAGCAATCGAAAAAATGGTTTCTGCCAAATACATTGAGACTCTATAGAAAAATTCCTTATTAAAGTTAAGATCTTTTTGAAATTTAACTATTGCCGGATTAATAAAACCGCGGATCAATGGTACTACTGCCACTAAGTAAAGCAAAATTCGCGATTCTGGAGATTTGAAGAAACTCGAAACCGCATCAGCTGTAGCCAGAATTACCGCTGAAATCAAAAAACCCCTGAAAATAGACACTACCCACGCAGAATCGATATATTTTTCAACACCACCCTTTTCCTGAACCAAAAATATATTAATACCAGTCTCGGTAATAATTTCTAAAAATCCAAGAGAAATGGTAGCTATTCCAAATACCCCAAGATTATAAGGGGAAAGAATATGTGCAATGATTGAAATCCTGACAATTCCCAGAAGCCTATGTGCCACACGAAAAGCGGTCATCCAGGAAATTCCCTTTAAGGCATCTTTAAAGTATCCCATTTATCTGATTATACCTGACAAAAATCCAGCCATCACAGCCATATCCGAAGTTATTTGAAGAATTGGTCCCCAGAGAGAAATCTTCCAATCTCCAAACTCCAAATATATTTTTCTGTAAGCCCAAAAAAAATAAACTAAAAATAAAATTAATGGATAGATGGGGGAGATAAAACCAATTAACCCCAGGGTCAAAACCAAAATACCCAGGGCATACCTTCCAAAGACAGAAAGTACCTTAATATTGTGCGACATTAAACCTTGACTGGGATGCCACCAGATTCCATATCTAATATCCCACTTTGCATACTCGCGGATTTTATAACTGAATTCTTTCAGGTCTTCAGGCATCCCCCACTCTACTGTTGCATTTTTCACGCGTGAATACTTTAAGCCAAGCTTAACTGCTTTGTAATTAAAGTCCGTATCTTCGGCAGAATTGACCTTGCTTTCGGGAAATCCCCCCACTGTTTCCCAAGCGCTCTTGGTAAATGCCATAGACCGAGTGGAAGGTAAGAAATTCATATCAAACTTTCGTGGTGTTACACCTAGAAAAACAGATTCCGCTTTTTGAAACCTGGAATTACCGACCATGTGGTAAAAACCTGCCGAAATATCAACTTTACCTGTGGCAAACGGGGCTGAAATATTTTTTATCCAGTCTCTATCCGCAACACAACCTCCATCGGTTATGGCTACGACTTCATTTTTGGCTAGTTCAATGCTTAGATTTCTTCCGTGCGCCCTGGAACATTTTTCAGAAATAGATTTTATATATGGATATTTCTTTTGATAATGGCGGATTATCTCAAGCGTCTTGTCGGTAGAACCTCCGTCAACAATAATAATTTCGTCCGCTTTTTTTCTTTGGTTAACCAAAGAATCAAGAAGCCTCGAAATCGTTCTTTCTTCGTTAAATACTGTTATACAAATCGAGATATTCATTGGTTAATTTGTCCCAAGTCTGCTTTTTTGCCCAAATCTTAACGTCTTTCCTTCCAAACGGCGACATTTTCCAATAGTCTTCTTTTACTTTATTGTTCCAAAATAATTTTAACTCACAATTTGCAGCCAATGCCTCCAGTGCTGCTAAATAGCCACCAGGAACACAGTACTTGGCTCTTTTGTAAAAAGGAATGGGATCCACAAAACCGTGAACAATACCATAGTTTTCGCATACTTTTCTAAATTTTCCATCTCCGCAAAAGTCTACCTTATAGCCATGGTGCACATTTAACCAGTCTATAAATTTAAGTAGTCCCGTATTTTCCTCAAGTCTCCCTACATAAACAATTTTCTTATTATCTTTAGCTAGTCTTAGATTCAATTTGCTGGCGGCGCCATAAATAATCAAGCTAAAATCAATGTTCAAATATTTCTCCAAAAACTTTCCTACTCCAACCGAGCCGGTAGATAATTTTACCGCCAGACGTTTCTGCCAAAGAGATATTTTGGATAAGGGATTATCCCATTCAAATCCGTGAACTGTAATGAACACTTTTTTATGAGGATAAAGAATACGAAAAGGCAAATACCAAATAAAAACATCATGACAATGGACTATGTCTACATTTTTAATAAGTTTGCGGTTTTTGAAAGACCATAACCAAATAGACATAAGCCCAATGTACTTAACTTTAGGGTATGGTAATCTAATGATCTTTATACTCTCAATCTCTTCAGTTTTCTTTAATTTTTTATTGTATTTTTCTGTAATAACCGTTACGTCATTACCCTTTTTAATCAAGCTTTTACTTATTTCTAAAACGTGCTTCTCCACCCCGCCCACATGGGGATAAAAAAGTCGGGCGATAAATAGTATTTTCATTTTCGAGCAAACACAATCATTAAATTGGGTTTTTTCATCTCAAATGGTAGTAATCGTAAAAAAAAGGACTTCAACCAATAGTTATTTTGAAACGCATAAAGGTAGGATTCTTTTATGATCTTAAATCCAAATAATTTCAATTCTGCTTTTAATATTGCTGGCGTATAATTCCGCATGTGTGAATTTGGATTTTTACCATGTTTAATCATCTCCTCCAGCCCTTCATTTAAAGGAATCGAAACAACTAAAATTCCGTTTTTTTTCATAACCCGAACTATTTCCCCATAGGCCTTTAGAGTTTTATCTGTTTGAATATGTTCGATTACATCCAAAATTAAAACAATGTCAAAAAATGAAGACTTGTAGGGTATTTTGAAAATTCCAGCAACCCTATATTCTCCTCTCAATGTTTTTTGTGCTTTATCAACTGCCACCTCTGAAATGTCTATTCCAAAAAGTGACAATTTTAAACACCCAGTGAGTTTTTTTTCTAAATATCCCAACCCAAAACCAACATCTAGCAACTTTCCATTCTTTGTTTTTAAGAAATTCGAGATTATGCAAATTTTATCCTTATAAATGGGACTTCTTGTCAAATCTTTTTGGTCTTTTTTTGTCTTTGTGTTCCAAAATGAAGTAGAATTTAGATTCTTCAACTCTTCTTTAAATTCATAAGTTTTTTTAAACCTCCTCAAGTTACCAAAAATCGCAAGTTCATGTCGCAATTTCTCTGCTTCAAAAAGTTTCATATGGGAAGTTTATCAATTTCCTACTTGACAAACAATCATATAAATTATTAAGTAAATTGTGGACAAAATATTCTCCACTTCGAAACTCTTTATATCTGTAATTATCTTATTCTTGTCTTTTACAAAAACAGTTACAGCTCAATCTATTCTTTTTCAAGACAATTTCGAACAAGACAGTGGTTTACAATGGAATATAGTTTCCGGAAACTGGGCAAGACAATATGTTCAAAACAGCTATCGGTATGGCATGATTCTTAATACAGGATCTACCATAACAGAGTCACAAGCTGGTAGCTTCAACTGGACAAATTATGAATTTTCATTCGACATGTTACCTGTATCCGGAGCTGATAGGAATGTTTTCTTCAGGGTTAATAATCAAAAATCAACTTGTTGCTCATGGTATGACTACTCGGTTAGCTATGGGCTACACATGTATCCAAACCATTTGTGGTTAGAGAAAAGGACAGCAACAGGCGGTTCTGAACTCATCAGTACATCAATTACTCTCAGCGACAATGAAGTAACCCACTTTAGAATCAGGTTAGAGGATAATCATATTCAGGTATTTTTGAATAATGAAACAATTCCAGCAGTTAATTATTTCGATAATGAGAATGCCATACTAACAGGGCGAATTGCACTCTCGGTTGGAACCGGGGCTTCTTATCCAACAGAGGTTTGGTTTGATAATGTCAAGGTTATTTCGATCGACCCACCACAGCCTCCTGTATCAAAAGTTGTTTTTGTTCCGGGTTTTGGGGCCAGCTGGAATGCAGACGCATTCGCCAGCTGCTCTTTTGATAACGATCCGACACGTTGGTCACTAGCTTCCTACGCCGAAGATGTTTATAACCCTATTCTTACAACCCTATCTGAATCAAACTGGCAAGTTATACCATTTTACTATGACTGGCGACAACAAATTCCCTCTAACTCGAATACGTTATCAGACAAAATAAATAGTTCCACTGTATCTGATGAAAAAGTTAATATCGTCAGTCACAGTATGGGAGGTCTCGTTGCATCAGACTATTTGGCCAACCACGATCAAGGAACAAAGACCAATAGTCTTCTCGCGGTTGGTTCCCCTCTGAAAGGTGCCGTCCAGGCATACCCTGCGTGGGCAGGAGGAGATATCTGGGAAGATAACTTCATATCCAAAGTGGCAACGACACTCTACCTCAAACATTGTGGTCTTTTATTAAGCAACCGAGAAGCAATCCATCAATTCGTTCCATCCGTACAAAATTTACTACCAACATTTGATTACCTTAGAGATTCAAAAACAGGTATCCTTAAATCCACACCTTCACTTCTGTCGCAAAATCGATGGCTACCATTAATTTTTGTGAATGATTTTTGGGGAGTAAAATTCGGAACACTTACCGGAAACGGCCAAGATACGCTTTCGGAAATATTAACAAAGGGTAAAACCAAAAAAGATTTATTGGCAAATTGGTCAGACGGAAAACCCCAGGAAAAAATTTATTCCAATGAAGGGGATGGTACTGTACTACTTGAAAGTAGCAAGTTTGATGACGAACATAATACAACAATCGCACAAACACATTCCGGCCTCGTAAATTCAGCTGATGGCATGGCCGAAATCCTAAAGTTTCTTGAAACCCCATTGTCAGATATCGGCAGCTCCGCCTCAGCAGATCCACAGTCAGCATTGGTTATTATCAGCTATCCTTCGAATCTTTTGGTAACAGATCAAGATGGCAACACGAAGAAAGATAAAGACGGCATGGTAGCCTTTACAAATCCAAAATCCGGATCATACAAGTTGAAACTTTTACCAAAATCAAACAATTCACTTTTAATCGTAGCCCAATTTTTACCAAATGGGGATGTAAAATATAAAGAATACAATTTCAAGGGTTTTGGGCCAAAATTCAAGACACTCAAATTTGATCTCCAAAATCCACAGGAAGATATTTTAATCCCGTAAGGTCTCTCCCTACGGAATCAAATGCCAGCAAAAAACTCTATTAAAAGATATGTTCAAAACGGGTACTACCACATATACAATAGGGGCGTAGAAAAAAGACTAATTTTTCAAGATGAACAGGATTATGGCGTTTTTCTATCTTATCTTAAGGAATATCTTCTTCCTAAGGATATTTATTCACTTCAAGAACGTCTATCATCATCAATAAATTGGTGCGAAAAAGACAAAATATTAAACACTATTCACCGTAATAACTTTTCTGAAAATATTCAACTACTTGTCTACTGTCTTATGCCTAATCATTTCCATATGCTTATTAAACAGTCCGAGCCAAATTCCATAGATTCATTTATTAGCTCTCTATGTACAAGATACGTCATGTATTTTAATAAAAAGTATAAAAGAGTTGGCTCATTATTTCAGGGTGTATATAAAGCAGTTTTAGTAGAATCAGATGAACAACTTCTATGTCTTTCCGCTTATATTCATACTAATCCAATAAAGTTAAGGCTAAAATCACAAATATCAAAAAATTATAAAGGTAGTTTGTATAATCAGCCATCTTCATTATCAGATTACATTAATAAATCAAAAACTGTTTGGCTACATACAGAACCAATTTTGTCTTTCTTCACAAAAAAGCATTCCAGATCATTTCATAAGCAACTTTCGTATAAAGAATATATTCAAAATCTAAATGCTCCAAATACTACAATATCTAATTTAATTATTGAAGACTAAAGACTAATTGATTCCGTAGGGAGAGACCTTATGGACTTGCGGAATCAATTATTTACCCAGTTCTTGAAGTTTTTGAAAAGGCGGGGAAGCTCAATAAAGACCACAATTCCCAAAATGGTTACATAGGCCAAAATTGCAAAAGTGAAAAATGGTTGAGATCTAAAATCGCTTCCAAGTAAAAAGCCATGAGCACCTACTAATAAGAAGATCAAATAATTTAAGACGTGGAATTTTCTCCAATTGGCTTTAAGCCATGGGGTTGTCTTTCTGAAAAGAGCGGCAAAAACTGCAACCGTCAAAAGCCAAAAGGAAACTCTCCCGATCGTATAGTAATAGTCTGTTGGGGTTTTGCAAATTAAGCAGATATTAACAAAGGCAACGTACGGATCAAATTTAGCTCCCGAAAAGTAATTTGAAAGTAAAAAGAAAATCGGATGCAAAAACACCAAAATATAAGCAAGTGTGCCTTCAAAAACATGGAAATTAAAAACCCAGTTTCCCAGTTTTTCCGAAATCTTGCTCATGAAAGCACCGAGAATTATTTGGACAAAAAGCATACTAAAAGCAAAAAGCCCAAGTCCTCTTTGAATAAAATTTGCCAATCTTGCGGAACTGCTCAATGCGAAAGATAACGGAGTAACTCCGGTTAGAGTTAAAAACGCTATTGGAAAAAGTGCAAACCAGATTGTAAAAAATATTATTTTCTTCAAGTGGTCGCGCCTGGACTTGAACCAGGGACCTTTGCAATGTGAATGCAACGCTCTAACCAACTGAGCTACGCGACCTGGTGATTGCTCCTTAAACTTTAGATTATACCACTCAGCAGTTCACTTAAAAATATTGACACGCTTCCCTTTTAAACATAAAGTGGTTCATGTTGTCTGCAAATTATGAAATTCAAAATAGAATTGGCTCTATCCTACGACGATGTTCTTTTAGTCCCCCAGCACTCTGAAATAAAAAGCAGGCAGGATGTCAGTTTGGTTACAACAATCACCCCTCGTCTAAAGCTTAATATTCCATTAATCAGCGCCAATATGAGCGATGTTACCGGAGTGGAAATGGCCATAAAATTGGGTCAACTTGGAGGGCTTGGTGTCTTACCGCGCTTCATGACGGCCGGTGAAGAAGCAAATATGATTCTTGCCGTCAAAAAGAAAGGTCTTTTGGCCGCTGCTGCCGTTGGTTTAAGAAATGGAATGTTTGACCGCGCGGAAGCTTTAGTAAAAGCAGGTGCGGACGCCCTTTTTCTGGATGTTGCACACGGCCACATGCTGCAAACAGTCGAGGCAACGCAAAGTCTTAAACAAAAATTTGGAAACAGTGTCGACATAATCTCAGGAAATGTGGCCACCTATGAAGCCGCTTTTGACCTGTTTAAAGCAGGTGCGGACAGTGTCAAGGTCGGCATCGGACCCGGTTCTATTTGCACCACACGGGTTGAAACGGGCTTTGGTGTCCCCCAGCTTACCGCTGTAATCAATGCCGCGCGTGCCGCGAGATATTTCAAAAAAACTATCATTGCCGACGGGGGTATTAAAAACTCGGGAGACATCGTAAAAGCTCTGGCGGCCGGCGCATCTGCCATTATGGCGGGAAATATATTTGCGGGAACGGATGAAGCCCCCGGCAAGAAAGTAAAAATAAAAGGACTTCTCTATAAGCAGTATTTTGGATCGACGTCTTTCATGGAAAAAGAAAACCATATCAAAAGGAACAAAAGTGAGCTTGATAAAAACTATTCCAAGCACATAGAGGGAATAGAAGGAATCGTTCCCTACAAAGGTGAGGTTACTAAAATTGTTGAAAAAATGGAAGCTAATATAAGATCCGGGTTTTCCTATGCGGGAGTGGCGACCATAAAAGACCTCTGGAAAAAAGCCGAATTTATTCAAATCACGGAAATGGGACAAAGGGAAAGTAAGTCTCACGATATAATAACCGAATTTAAATAAGGTTTATCTCCCCTTGAATCAGTCCCCCATACCTCTCTATAATGAATTATGATCAAGCGTTTAGGCGCCTTTTTTTGGGACGTCTTCGAAGTTATAGTTTTTGCCGTAGGCATTTTTTTCTTTATCTATCTTCTGGTTATGCGGCCGCACAAAATAGATGGTCTTTCAATGATGCCGAATTTTCCAAATAATGAATATCTTCTGACGGAAAGAGTTACATATTATCTAAGAAATCCAGAAAGGGGCGATGTTGTTATCTTTACCCCACCCGTTACGAATTTGGACGAATATATCAAAAGGATAATTGCGGTACCGGGTGAAACCGTAATGGTCAAGGGTGGGCGTGTTTACATCGATGGCAAACTTTTAAATGAGCCCTATATTGACGACTCCGCTCCGACACAAGCCGGAACTTTCCTTGCGGAAGGTGAAGAATATAAGGTTCCCGAGGGAGAATATTTTGTAATGGGAGATAACCGGCCAAATTCTTCGGATTCAAGATATTGGGGCCCGATCACTGAAAACACTATCAGCGGCCGTGCTTGGGTTATTTATTTACCTCTGAAACTCGCAGGAGTAGTCCCCGCACCCGCTTATTCTTTCGAATAACTAATTATTCTGAAGTTACTGACTTGTATATCCTCTGAAGTGTGTTCTCCGTCTCGTCTAGTCCCCCTTTGAGAATAAAGACAACTCTTGTTTCGCGTCTGGACCTTATCAACTTTACTGAATTTTTACGTATATTTTCTACACCATCGTTGTTTCTGACAACCAATGCTTTTTCCATGTCGCTCTGCATTTTGTCAATCTCTTCAGACACTATTCTTACGTGTTCGTCCGTTCTTTTTACTTCCTGGTTCGACTTAACTTTCATTCGCCTTGCAAGCTCTTCTGCGCGCCTCACTGATCCGCTTTCCTTCAAAACGATCTTGTAGGCCTCAATCATTAGACCGCTGTCGTCAATCGCTGCAAGAGCCCTAGCATGCCCTTCACTGATAAGCCCCGAGAGAAGTCCGTCTTTAAGGGCATCGGGAAGGGACAAAAGCCTCAAGGAGTTACTGACATAGGCTACACTTTTCCCTATTCTGACTGCAATTTCACTGGTGGTAAGGCCAAACTCGTTCATCAATCTTTCAAATCCTTTTGCCCTATCAAGCGGGTTAAGGTCGACTCTCTGGACATTCTCCACAAGGGCCATCTCAAGCATTCCTTTGGGTGAAGTTTCCCTCACAATAACAGGAACATGGGTAAGTCCTGCAAGCTTAGATGCTCTCCAGCGCCTTTCACCTGCAATAATCTGAAAACCTGCCGGAGTCTTGGCAACAACAAGGGGTTCTAAAATTCCGTGTTCACGAATTGAATCTACAAGATCTACCAGGCTTTCCGGAGTAATGGCACCGCGGGGCTGAAGAGGGTTTGGCTGAAGTTGGTTTATATCGAGCTGTATTATTTCTTCCGCCATATTATTTAGAAATAACAGACATTACCTGTTTACCTATTTTTCTGCTTACTTTTACGTTCCCGTCTAAAATTGAATAAAGGGTGTGGTCGCGGCCTTCCTTTACACCGGCTCCCTTTGAAAATTTTGTTCCTCTTTGCCTAATCAGAATCTGCCCTTTTACAACCTTTTCACCATCAGAAACTTTAGCACCTAATCGTTTTCCTGCCGGACTTACATGTTGTGAAGCTTTTCCTCCTGCTTTATGTGTTGACATATTATTTTGAACTTAAGCAACAATATAATCGATGTTTTCACAGTTGTCAAGAGGACAGAAAGTTATAGTTTGATATATTAACTGATCTTTTCAACCAGAAGTCTTGTATATTGTGCTCTAAACCCGGTATGTCTTTTATATCTGCTTTTAGCTTTAAATTTATAGATTTCTAGCTTCTCTCCTTTTTCCAGGTCCGTTACGACTTTAAGTTTAACTTCGTTTTTAAGAACAGGTTTCCCTACGCTTACTTTTTCTCCGTCGGCAACAAGTAAAACCTCGGTCGAAATTTTCTTGGGGTCAATAAGTTTGTCTACAAGGATCTCCTGCCCCTCTTCTACTTTGTATTGTTTTCCGGTAATTCTCACAACCGCGTACTTTGACATATCGTGTATTTTATAACAGATTCAGTGACTCTACAAGCCTATACTTACTAAACAGACTGAACCTATCTGTTTATTTATGATAGGCTCCCAGCGCAATTCCCAACCCCATTGTTGTGGCAAGGAGGGAGGATCCTCCCGCCGAAAGAAGTGGAAAGGGTAGCCCCGTTACCGGGAGCATACCCATATTCATGCCAACATGCACAAAAAGTTGTATCAGATAGGTCAGGAAAAACCCGGAAAGGTACGCCCGTGCCTGAGGAGAAACAGCGTGTTCCATAAAAAAGGTAAGTCTTATAAGTATTAAAAAACTAGTAAGAAGAACAAATCCAGCCCCGACTAAGCCAAGCTCTTCCGCGGTTGCTGCAAAGACAAAGTCTGTTTGTTTTTCGGGTAAAAATGCCAACTGTGTCTGAACTCCTTTTCCGAGCCCCGTTCCGAAAATTTTTCCCGATCCCGCCGCAATTGTTGCCTGGATACTATTGTAACCTGCCCCTCTCGGATCCTTAGCCGGTTCCAAAAAAGAGGTAATTCTTTGTCTTTGATAAGGAGCCATTGCACGCCAGGCAATCGGTAAAATCGCTACACCAATTAAGAGCCCGACAATTAGGTATTTTTTATTAAATTTAGAGGCCATTAATATACCGACAAATCCGACAATGGTTAGAATAGAAACTCCCAAAGAAGGCTGCGCCAGGATAAGCACCACCGGAAGAAGGAGAAGAAGAAGTGCTTTGCTAATCTTTTTTAAGGTTACTTCTCCCCTACCCAGGTAATTTGCAAAAAATACCAAAAGAAACGGTCTGATAATTTCCGCCGGTTGAAGACTTGTTGGCCCCAGCTGAATCCACCTGACGGTATTTCTGGTAACGCTTCCTATGACAAAAGTTAAAAGAAGAAGCGCAATGCTTATAATGTACAAATACTTGGAAAATAAAGAAATAATTTCGAAATCAATCATGGAAAAAATCCAAAAAACCAGAAGCGCTGTAAAAATATAAACAAAATAAAGAGGAAAAAGATTTTTTTCCAAAGAATTTAAGATCACAACACTAAAAGCCAGTAAGAATAGTATCGACAGGCTTAGGGTAATATCTTTAAACAAAAAATTAGTAACGGAACGCATATTAGGAGGATCTTTTTACTTCAAATTTTCCTTCCTCAAGATGAGAAATTTGCGCTTTCTTCAACATCCACTGAATAAGTTTTTTACTCACGGGTAACTTTTCAATCTTAACATCAATTTTTTGAGTAAGATTTAATCCCAATTTCTTTCTTTCTTCCTGAATTTTCCTAACAATATCCCTAATGCCGGCTTCCTCCTTCAACTCAGGTGTAATCACTGTATCAAGCTCAATCTTATCCGTTCCACCGAGAAGGTCAACCGTCTTGATATTCAGCTCGCTCTCTGCAATCTTTAAAACCTCGGAGCTGATGCTTTTTTTCTCCTGACCATATACTTTAACTTTTGAAAGTGGTTGTCTCACCGGAATTGCCAACTCTTTTCTCTTTGCATGTACCTTTTCAACGATCTCGCGCATAGCCTGCATCTCTTTTATAAGTTCATATTCGTCGGCATTTGGCTCGGAAGGCGCCTCCGGCCAGTCGGAAAGGTGCACCGAAATCTCTTTTGTAAGATTTGTGTAAATAAAATCCGAAAGGAACGGTGTAAAAGGGGCCATCAGTTTACTTAAAATATAAAGGACATAATAAGTTGTTGAATAAAATGCGTTTGCGTCCTTTTCGGACTCTTTGACAGGGCCCACCCTATCGCGGGAACGCCTGATATACCAAAGAGACAGGTCATCAACAAATTTTTCAATTTCGGAAGCCCCGCTTGCCGCGTCAAATTTTTCCAGGGCACTCCCCACGAGTTCTGTCGTCTGACCCAGCCTGACAAGTATCCACTTATCTAAAATGTTCGAATTTCTGCCGGGTTTTTTGTGAACTCCCGGGCGCCAATCATCGAGATTGGCATATGTCACAAAAAAATTATAGACATTCCAGAGCTTGAGATGGAATCTTCGCCTGACCTCGTCGGCAACCTTATATCCAAAAAGTGCATTTTCAGCCGGATTTGCCTTAGCAAACATCCACCTCATAACATCGGCTCCGATTTTGTCCGCTCCTTCGTTAAACTCAATTGAATTACCCCAGCTTTTGTGCATGGCCCGTCCATCCTCGGCCAGGAGAGTTCCATATCCCAAAACGGTTTTATATGGATTTACGTCCGTAAGAACCGTACTCATGGCAATCATTGCATAAAACCAGTTCTTGAATTGTCCAGGAAAACTTTCCGTAATAAAGTCTACCGGAAACCATTTTTGCCATTCGTCCCTATCTTCGGCATACATAGGTTTGGTTTTAGTCACATCAAAACCGCAGGCTTCATTTTTCGCACTAATTGTGGAGAAAGGTACAATTCCGGCATCAAGCCAGGGATTACCCACGGGTTCAATTCTGTCCATTACCGCACCGCAGTTGGCGCACCTAACCTTAATTAAATCTATTTGGGGCTTATGGGGACTCTTGCCTTCAAAATCTTTCCAACCCGAAACTGCACGCTGCTTTAATTCCTCTTTTGATCCGATTATCTCGAAATTGTGGCATTTAGAGCATTCCCAGATGGGAAGGGCCAGACCCCAATATCTGTTTTTCTTACTGATTAACCAATCATGCATGTTGGTCAGCCAATCCATTTCGCGGTCAAGGCCGAAACCCGGAATCCAGCTAATTTTTGCCGCTACTGTTTTCATTCTTTCCCTAAGGGTTCTTATATCAGGAGGGGTCTTAATTTCATCCTCATCGTCTTTCCACTTCTCCAATGTTGAGGTTTGGGATTTGCGGTTTGGGATTTGTGATGGCTTATCCATTGCTATATACCATTCATCTGCCACTTTCCAAACAAGCTCGGTTTTACATCTCCAGCAAGCCGGATACCTATGGGTATATTTTTCGGTTTTATAGAAAAAGTGTTTTCCTGTTTCATCAAGCTTTCTCAGAAAGTCCAAAATCAGCTCCGGATGTTTTTTGGCATTTTCTCCGGATAAAAATCCTAAGTTCTCCATGTACGAAGCATCGTCCTTGATAATCTCAATTACAGGCAAATTCAGTTTCTTTCCAAGCCTGAAATCTTCCGATCCTGATGATGTTGCAATATGCACCATTCCCGTTCCTTCTTCCGTATTTATGGGAAGAATCAAATCGTCGGTTGCCACAACCGTGTGAAATTTGTCATTTCTGGAAGCCTCAATTACTTTTGGTAAGTGGTCAAAAGCACCTTTATATCTAAGGCCCATAAGCTTCGACCCTTTAGCAGTTTTAATTTCTTTTGCCTTAACTCCCGTAAAAATTCTATCTTTAGCTCCTTTGGCAACCCAGTACTTTTTGCCGTTAATCTCGACCAGCGAATAATCCAAATCAGGATCAAGTGCCACGGCAACATTGGCCGGCACTGTCCATGGGGTTGTTGTCCAGACAAGGAGATATTCTTCTGCCTGTCCCGTGACGGGAAACGCCAAAAACACGGATTCATGAGTAAGTTCTTTATAATCCTCCGTCAGCATTTCGTGCTGGGAAATGGCGGTCTCACATCTCGGACACCAGGCTACAGCGTCCTGTCCTTTGTAAATCCATCCGGCTTCATGGCAAACCTTCAAAAAATGCCAAATCATATAGTTATTGTCATCACTCAGGGTGTAGTACGAATGATCCCAATCCATGAAGTACCCAAGGCGTTTGCTTTGTTCGGTTTGGATTCCGGAGTATTTTTTGACCCGGTCTTTACAAAGCTGAACGAATTTATCTATGCCAAAAACTTCAATATCTTTTTTAGTCTTAAAACCAAGTTCTTTTTCAACTTCAACCTCCACCCACAGCCCCTGACAATCAAAGCCGTTCTGGAAGCGCTCTCTATAGCCCTGCATATTCTTAAATCTCTGCCAAAGATCTTTATAGGTTCTTCCCCAGGCATGGTGTATTCCCATGGGGTTATTGGCCGTAATTGGGCCGTCCATGAAGCTAAAATATTTCTTGGAGTTTTTATTGCGCGCCAGGTATTTTTTGACAATCCCACTCTTATACCACTTCTCCAAAAGCACTTTTTCAAGCTCAGGAAAGTTTACCTGCTGGTCCACCGGATCAAAAAAAGGCTTTTTTGCCATATGAAGCTATTCTAACATCTTTGCGAAATCAGTCCAAGCTCCATAAAATTCCCCTTACTTCCTCAAAATTTTCTGCTTCCATCAGTTTTATCCGCAGGCTATTTGCTCCCTTAAAATCCTTAACGTACATTTTGAAAAACTTTTTGAGTATGGCAAAATTTTTACTTTCTCCCCAGGTATTCTCGAAAAGATCAATATGCCTGAGAAGTAAGTTAATATAATCTTTTTTGGGGTGTTCCACCGGCTTCAAATCTTTAACAAATACCCATGGGTTGCCGAAAATTCCGCGTCCTATCATCACCCCGTCGACTCCGTGTTTTTTCTGCATTTTTAAAACTTCCGCATAGCTTTTAATATCGCCATTCCCGATAATCAGGGTTTCCGGAGCGATTCTATCCCTGATTTTTACAATTTTTCCGATTTCCTCCCAGTTGGCTTCACCTTTTGACATTTGTTTGGCAGTCCGGCCGTGAACAGTCAATGCTGCGATATTCTTTTTAAGTAAAAACGTGACCCATTCCTGCGCTATATTCTCATTCCTGCCAAGCCTTGTTTTGATGCTGACAGGAACCCCCCCGGCACCTTTTTTGACAGCATCTATCAGCTTTTCTGAAAGGCTATAACTCCCAATAAGTCCCGCCCCGGCGCCTTTTTTAACAACCTCCTTTACGGGGCAGCCCATATTGATGTCTATTCCGTCAAATCCGAGCCCCGCCGCCATTTTTGCCGCCTTTTCCATATTCACAGGGTCGGTTCCCCAAATTTGGGCAACAATGGGGTGCTGGTCAGGTGTGAAATTTAGTTTCCGCAATGGAATTCCGTTGGCGCCATGTACGAGGCCGTCGGCATTGGAAAATTCCGTAAAAAATACATCGGGACGCCCTGCCGAGAGCACTACTTGCCTGAATACATTGTCCGTAACATCGTCCATCGGAGCCAGAACCGTAAGAGGCTTCGGCAATTTCGTCCAAAAATTCTCCATGAAGTATATTATACCTATTTTGACTTTAGATATCCCTAGGCTTAAAATACCGTTGATAATGAAAAAGGAGCTGGAAAACGAGCTTGAACCGCTGGATATGGCCAGACCTGATTTTTGGGGTGACGTCACCGTGATATTGGCCAACAACCCCGGAAAAGTACTTCCTGTCTATCTGAAAGATGACAAATCCGAACAACCAATCGGGAGCTATTTTATCCGTTTGGTCAGAGAAAAGAAAAGATTATTTATGCAGGTGGAGGGCTTTAATTCAACAGCACTTGAAATGGGGTTTGTGGTGGGTTCTTCCAACGAATGGAAAAGGCTACAACCCGGCATTTATAGGCTGGATGTTACCAAAAAAACCCTAGAGTAATCATTCCCAAGTGGCCTCTGCAACTATCTTTCCGTCACGGATGTAATAATTGAGATTTCCACCAAATCGATTGAGGTAGCCCATGACTATTTTGGCTATACCCATTCCCCCGCCGGAGTTTTTGGTGGTCATTATTTTGCCGGACTCTTTAATTTTATTGATAAGCTTAAGGGTTCTTTCCGGATTGGGTTCAATAAAGTCGTCCTCAACCCGGAGAAAGTTGTCTGACAGGGTAATGTGAATGCTCTTGGCTCCCTTGTCCATGCAATTGTCGGTTAATTCGCTGACTATCGCCGGAAGAAACTCGCTAATTGGTTTTTCGAGGAGTTTATCGGAAAAACCAGCTCTAAACTCAACGTTTTCCACATTGCAGTCCAAAAGGCATTTTTTAATTTCTTCGGGGAAAGCTATAAACCTTTCTCTATCTACTGTCATAGCGGCATTTTACCACTTTCCACGCTGTGTGTTTATACTCTTCAAGATTTAGACACACATCAAGGCTATTCTATTTCCAAAATTTCTCCTTCAAAAATTTGGTCGCCTGAGGCATAGGAAAAAGATTCACCTCCAGATTCTACACCAATCATATATAATTTGCGTATGCTTAAAACTATAAACTCTTCAATGACAGTTGCGGGGAGGACCTCAAAAATAATTTACCATGACGCGGATAGTTTTGACGAAGTTGATCCTGCAAAAACCACTCAGGCCTACGGAGTTTGTTTTTATGGGGACAAAATGGTAATCGCCCACGGAGGAAAAAAGAAAAATTGGGGACTTGTCGGCGGAACAATTGAGGACGGGGAAACTTTTGAAGATACATTGAAGAGGGAAATTGTCGAAGAATCCAATATGGAAGTTCTGGAATTTCTACCAATAGGCTATCAGGAGGTATCTCACGGAAAAGATTACAAAATCCAGCTCAGATATGCCTGTAAAGTTAATCCTCTGGGACCTTTTGTAAAAGACCCCGCGGGAAGCGTTACCGAAATAAAACTTATCGATCCCGAAGATTACAAAAGATATTTTAACTGGGGAGTTGTCGGGGAGCGGATAATGGAGAGGGCTTTGGAATTGAAATCCAAATTCTGACCCTTAAAAAATAAGCATTGCTCCAAAAAATACCAGGAGGAATCCAAAGAGCCAAATGGTGGTTGAAATTACTGTATCCAATGCTTCCTTTTTCTTGTCAGCTATAAAAAGCTTGTAGGGTTTGTATAAAACTATTGCCGCGCAGATGAGTGCCGACGTGGAAAAAAGAAGAAGGACAAGAACCGGAGCGAAATACGAGTTTACTTTACCGAAAATCTCGTTCCCTTTCCAAAATATAAGTCCGACAAGGGCGCAGTAAAGGAAAACTTCCAGAGCTTGCAAAAAACCTCGCCTATTAAATAGCATTAATACATTATACCTTACTCGACCGGTTCAATAAAAATCGGAGATAATCCATTTTCTTTCCTGATAATGTTGCAGTCGGAACATCCGATTGCGAAGTTGCGAGCGGCATATTCGCGCTCATCATGTTTCAGACAAGATCCATCAGAAAGTCTATTCGGACAAGGGCCGTTTATTACAAGTACGTAAAAATCTCCTCCCTCAAGACCTTTTCTGGAATATTCTGTGTAATACAAACTCTGCAGGTTATCTTTCTTAATTTGTGCAAGTTCTTTCATCGAATCAACGTGAATTGCTGTGGGGAAAACTCTGGTTTTTTCCGATTTTGTGATCTCAATATCAATATCCTGACAGCAAAAACCCGGACAACCGGATTTTACACAAGGATTTCTTTCGGGCATTAGCGGATTTTCCTGAGGAACGCTGGGATCTCGAACTTTTCTCCAAAAACATCTTCATCTTTTCCCGAATTTCCGCCATTTTCCGGTGGCTCGTCACCTTCGTCTTCGTCTTCCCGTTTTTCAGTTATTGATCCAGTCGGCTCGCTGACAACGCCGGAAACTATTGGTCTTTGAACCGCCGTCTGGCTCATCTGGGCAAGATGGGATCTCGTTTCATCAAACCCCGTGGCAATAACGGTAATTTTGACCTGATCTGAAAGTTCAGATTTTATAACGGCTCCAAAAATTACATTTGCATCCGGGTCGGCCGCCGAGGAAATAATTCTTGCCGCCTCATCTACCTCAAACATTGTAAGGTCATTGCCTCCGGCAACATTGAAAAGAACTCCGCGCGCACCCTCAATCGAAAGATCGAGAAGTGGTGAGGAAACTGCCGCTCTCGCTGCCATTTGGGCTCTATTCTCCCCGACTCCGGTTCCGATACCAAGAAGGGCACTTCCGGCGTCTTTCATAATTGCCTTGACGTCGGCAAAGTCTACGTTAACAAGTCCAGCGGTTGTAATAATATCGGCTATTCCCCCGACACCTTGTCCCAAAACCGAATCTACTACCTTAAAAGCCTCAAGAAGAGTCATCTTCCTGTCAATCACGTCCATAAGCCTCTGATTTGGGATTACTATCAGGGTATCCGTCGCCTCTTTTAGTCTTTCTATGCCGTCCTCCGCTGCGATCATTCTTCTTGTTCCCTCAAAAGCAAAGGGTTTTGTGACGACTCCTATAGTCAAAGCTCCCGCCTCTTTGGCAAGCTGGGCTACAATCGAAGCCGCTCCAGTTCCGGTTCCCCCGCCCATTCCCGCGGTAACAAATACCATCTCCGTATCAATAAGAAGTTCTTTAATTTTTTCAACGGATTCCTCCGCTGCCTGACGGCCAACTTCAGGATTGCCCCCAACTCCCAAACCTTTGGTCAACTTTTCACCGATTTGAAGTTTTGTTGGGGCTTTATTGTTAAGAAGAACTTGCGCGTCCGTATTTATGGCGACAAACTCCACGCCGTTGACCGTGCCAGATTCTATCATTGAAGATATTGCGTTTCCGCCTCCACCACCGACGCCAATTACTTTGATTTTTGCTATTCTTGCGGAATCCGGTTTAACAAGTGCCATAAAATTTATATTTTATAATTTATAATAAAAAACTATACGTGGCAGAATTGTACCTTGGGCAGAAGGAAAACACAAGCCTGCCTACTGGCAGGCTAACTATGGTAAAAGATTTTTAATGTTGTCAATCAGTTTACCAAAAACTCCAACCGAGGGTAGTTTCATCTTTTTTGAGAAACTTGTCAAGTTCTCCGCAGGCCTCGCTTTTGCCCCATAACGCAAGAGTCCTACACAAGTTGAAAATGAAGGGGTGATGACGTCATCAATCAGCCCTCCCACGCCTTTGGGTACGCCAATTCTTACCGGAACGGAAAGAACGCGTCTGGCAGAGTCGACTGCCCCCGCGGTTTCAGCTCCGCCTCCGGTAATTATCGCCCCTGAAGGAATCCTGTTGACAACTCCTTCTTTTTCAAGTTCTAACTTAACCATGGAAAAAATTTCATTTAATCGCGGCCTGATTATTCCCTCAACTAGAGTCTTTTTGGATATTTTCCTGATCTCTGTAATATTCAGCCCGGCCAGATCCAGTTCATCGCTTTCCTCTTTGTCTTTTTTCTTTTCATCGGAAAGAGCTATTTTGATTTTCTCAGCTGTTTCCAGAGAAACCCTAAGGCCAATCGCCAAATCATTGGTCACATTTCTGGCTCCAATCGGGATAACTCCCGAATAAACAATTGCGCCTTCCATATATGCGGCAATAGAAGTGGTACCTCCTCCGATATCTATAAGGACACATCCCAGTTCTTTTTCGGTGGGGGTTAGTACCGCCTCGGCTGAGGCTAGTCCCGAAAAAACCGTTTCTTCAATTTTTATTCCAACCTCGTTTATGGCTTTTTTGGCATTTTTCAAAGCGGCCGAGGCTGCCGAAACTATATGGGTATCAACCTCAAGCCTTACCCCGCTCATGCCGACAGCGTCGCGTACACCGGACTCTCCGTCAACAATAAATTCTCTGGGAACTACAAAAATAACCTCACGGGATACCGGCAGAGAAATCGCGGATGCGGCTTCGATTGCCCTATCAACATCACTCTCCGTTATTTCACCATTAGGGTCCGACACGGCCACAACCCCATGTGAATTTTGTGAATGGATATGGGCACCTCCTATGGAAACGTAAGCCGTTTCAAGATTGTATCCCGCCATGCGCTCGGCGGCCTCTATTGAGGTAATGGTTGCCTCGACTGCCTCTTCAATGTCCACAATCTGTCCTTTTTTAATTCCTTTGGATTCCGACTGTGAGGCACCAACCACATTAATTGAAGTTTCACCCGTCACAGGATCCCCGATTACTTGACCTACGAGGGTCGCGATTTTACTCGACCCCATGTCTATAGCAGCAACTATTCTTGGTTTACTCATTTTTTTAATTAGATCACTTTGATTACTTATCTTAATACAGGATTTCTGTAACGCAAGTCAATCTGCGAATACAAAGTTTTATTTTCTCCGCTTTGAATATTCGAGTATATAAGCCTCAGGGAACCTAAGAGGATCTCCCTATCGGCACCCACTAAAGGAAATATTACTCTGATAGGGCCTGTCAGATCAACAAGCAAAGTATCTCCTTCGATAGTACTTGATCCTATTTGATACATTTTATATACACCGTCGGTAAGTTGTAAAGCAAAAAAATCTTTATCATTAACTCTTTCCCCTTCTTTAGGCAAACTGCCGCCCGTAATTACCCTGGGTAGAGAAGTTTCACCGGATACATTAAGTACATATCCGTCTTTATCAACAAGGGCAAAAGTCTCAGAGGATTTGTTTTTTAGGGCAAATACGGGTTTTTTTATAATCAAGTC
>Ga0209416_1000384_pt1 | contig 45576 bp, 73 predicted proteins | sample RifGroF1_FD_184001 | JGI IMG/M metagenome (GOLD analysis project Ga0209416, IMG submission 184001) | Groundwater microbial communities from Rifle, Colorado, USA - Groundwater F1 (SPAdes) (version 2) | ecosystem: Environmental > Aquatic > Deep subsurface > Groundwater | place: Rifle, Colorado...
TGGCGACCGGTGGCGCGGTACGCGCCCATTCGCGGTGCCGCTCCTCGCGCTCGATATCGGCGTCGAGCGTGGTGATCTCAGCGTAGATCACGTCGTCGCGCTGTTTCTCGTCGTCGGTCAGGCCGCGGTTCTCGGCCTCGGCGGTCGTACGCAGCGCCTCGGACTCGGCCGCCCGCTGCCGGCGGTGCATCCGCCCGAAGTAGTCCTTCTCCGCCTGTGACCCGATCATCCGGCCCCGCAGGACATCCTCCTGCCCCCACGTCTGCTCGGCCTCGGCCACGTTCTGCCGCTGGTTCGTCCGCGCCAGGGCTTCGAGCCGCTTTCGGCGAAGCCTATCCAGATACTCTTGCGTCGTGGGCATGATGTACTCCTAGTAGACCCCGCCACCAGTCGGCCGACTCGCCGCCGACAGGGACGACAGCAACCCAATGTCCTGCGCCCGCTTCTGGGCACTCAGGGCCGCGTTCCGATCCGACACTTGATACCGGCGCTGGAGGGACGCCAACGCCTGTTCCCGCGCCGTGTCCGAAATCTGGCCGACGCCCTGCTCGTACGCCTTGCCCAACCGCTGCGCTTCGATCCCGGACCCTGTGATACCCCGCTGCGACATCTCGGATGAGAGCGAGTTTATGCCAGCCCTTGAGGCCAGCCCGATCTTCTCTTTGGCCCGCGCGAACGCCGCATCCTCGGCCGCCCGTTCCTCGGTATCCGTCGCCCCGGTATCGAACGGTGCCGCGCTCCCGGTGGCCCCGCCTGTCGCCCCGTTCGCCTGCCCCGTGATCCCGAACTGCGCCATCAACTGATCCGTGCGCGTGTTGGCCGCGTTCGTCTGCTCCAGCGCCCGGAGATACCGCTGCTGCTCCGTCTCGTTCTGCAACTGGCTCTGGTAGCCCGCGAGTTCTTTGGTCCCGCTCTGCGTCTGCGTCAGTTCAGCCAGTCGGGCCTGCCGCTCCGCGGCCGATTCGCCCGCTTGGAACGTCTGAGCCGACCCCTGCAATGCAGACGCGGACCCCAACTGCGCCTGCAACCGCGCCATGTCGGCCTGCTGCTGCTGGGTGGCCTGTCCCGCCTGGGCCGTGATCTGCGTCTGCAACTGCTCCATCTCAGCAGCCGCCCGGTCCTGCGCGAGCGTGCGCTGACCGGTCTGCGTCTGCGTCAATTCCGCCATGCGCGCTTCACGCTCGGCGGCCGATTCACCAGCCTGGAAGGTCTGCGCTCCGGTTTGCTGGGCCGCCGCCCCGGCAATCTGCGTCTCGAGCCGGGCCATCTCGGCGTTCTGCGCCTCCGTCGCCATGCCCTGCTGACTGGCAATCTGCGCCTGAAGCTGCTGCATCTGCGCGGCGGCCTGCTGCTGCGCGAGCGTCTGCTGCTGCGCCCCGGTGGCGCTGATCTGCGCGAGTGACCCGCTCTGTTTCAGGGCTTCGAGGGCCGTCTGCGCCTGCCGGTCGGCCGCACTCTCGCCGGTCTGCCACGTTTGCTGTCCGGTCTGGAGGCTGGCCTGCGATCCGATCTGCGCCTGAAGGCGTGCCATCTCGGCTTCGGACTGCTGGCCGGCGAGCGTCTGTTGCTGGGCGCCCGTGGCCCCAATCTGCGCGAGCGCCCCGGTCTGCTTGAGGGCTTCGAGGGCTTGCTGCGATTCGGAGGTGGCCCCGAGTTCCGCCATCCGGGCCGCACGCTCCGCGGCTGATTCCCCCGCTTGGAACGTCTGCTGGCTGGTCTGGAGCCCCTCCTGTGATCCGAGTTGGGCCTGAAGCCGGGCGGTTTCCGCCTGCTGCGCTTCCGTGGCGATGCCCTGCTGTGACGCAATCTGCGCCTGAAGCTGCGCCATCTGAGCCGCGGCGCCCTGCGAGGCAAGCGTCTGCGCCCCGGACTGTTTCAGCACCTCCAGCGACTGCGCTCCGGCGCCCTGCGCCTCAACCTCTGCGAGCCGGGCGGCCCGTTCGGCTGCACTCTCCCCCGCCTGGAAGGTCTGGGCCGACCCCTGGAGCGCCGCCTGTGACCCGAGTTGGGCCTGAAGCTGGGCCATCTGCGCTTGCTGGGCTTCCGAGGCCATGCCCTGCTGCGAGGCGATGGTGGCCTGCAACTGCGCCATCTGGGCTTCGGCCTGCTGGGCGGTCAGGGACGAGGCCCCGGTCTGCCGCAGGGATTCGAGCGCCTGCGCGCCCTCCGATTGCTGCCCGAGTTCGGCCATGCGGGCGGCACGTTCCGCCGCCGACTCGCCGGCCGCGAACGTCTGCTGTCCAGTCTGGAGTGCCTGCTGCTGGGTGCCGCTCGCCCCGATCTGCGCGAGGGCGGACTGCGCCGCCTTGTCGGCCAGCGACAACTGCGTGGTATTCGTCTGCCCGGCGACCTTCTCGCTGCTGGCGATCTGCGCCTGAAGCCGAGCCATCTCCGCGGACTGCTCGGCCGTGGCGATGCCCTGGTTGGCGGTGATCTGCTTCTCCAGTTGCGCCATCTGGGCCGACGCCTGCTGGGTGGCGAGATCCCTGGACGCGGTGATCTGCTTCTCCAACTGCGCCATTTGAGCGGTTTGTTCCTGTGTTGCCAACCCCTGATTTGCCGCGATCTGCGCCTGAAGTTGCGCGAGTTGGGCCGCGGCCTGTTGGGCGGCCACCTCACTCTGGCCGTACGCCTGGTACTGGCTCTGATAGTTCCCAGCCGAGGCCGCGTTGAGGGCCGCGAGATACGCCGCCACATCGGCGGGCGTTGTCCCGGTTGGACCGCTCCACGAGGTTGTCGGGCTCCACGAATTGGGCTGTGAGATCGCCATGTGCTACTCCTACTGTCCGCTGGTGCGGCGCAGCGCCTCAAGCGCGGCTTCCACGTTCTGAGTCGGCAGCGCTGTCTCGATCTTCGCCTCGTTCGGCCACACCCACTTGCGCTGGCTGGGATCCCAGATCATGCCGGGGTACGGCGCCCGGCCCTGCGGGTTGCCATAGGACGATGGCCCCGTCTGCTGCCGGGCGCCGAAGTCGATGATCCCGGCCATGTGTCGCTCCTATGCGATCCAGTAATCCACGACGAACGTCTCGCCAATCGCCGGGACGGACATCATCGTGATTGTCCGCCCCGAAATGGTGTAGTCCGTTCCCAACACTTGCCGCTCGCCGTTCACGAACAACCGCGGCGAACCTGCTAGGGGCGTGTGCGCCAGCCGGAACGTGGCATTGGTCCCATTGATGAGCCCGGCCGGTACTTCCCCCGTGACGATATTCGCCAGCAACGTCCGGTGATCGTCAAACAGCACGTCAAAGTTCCGGTCGATGGCTTCCACCATACGCGGCCCGACCGCCCCGGTGATGGCTTCAGGCTTGTACCGGATCGCCATCACCGCACCCCCACAATCGACACCGGGGCAATCTCGTACCCATGCAACGTACAGCCCTCATCGGCCGTGCTGTGTGTGAAGCGCAGCCTTACCAACTCCCCGGTCCCCAACCGGCGATGCCGCGCCCGGTTCACCGTCAGGTCATGGCTGATCGCGCCCTGCGCGGACGAGTCCAGATTCCCCACCGTGGGCGTGACGGTCAGCGTCCCGCTTGCCTGCGAGTCGGTTAGGACCGTCAGTTCCCCGAAGTACTTCAGGACGCTCGGCACCCCGGCGTTGAGCCACCCAGTCTGGATGTCCAGCGCGATCCCCGACGTGCCGTCGCTGTAGCCGATGTCATTGGCCCGGTAGAGAAACCCGTTCGTCCCGGCCCGCACCAGAATCGCCAGCCCGTACACGTCCTCAAGATTCGTCGCCACTGAGGGCGTGAACTCTTCCGTCTTATGCGGCCCCAGCCACAACTGCCGCTGAAGGTCGTAGCTCACCCACCGGTCTTCCGTGTTGGAGGCCCGGTCGCACAGGTGCAGTTCGTACGTGTCCTCGCGCTGGTTCCACGTCCCGAATGCGTACGGGAACCGGGACCGGTTGAACGTGTCATCCGTCCCGAACCACGCCTGCGCCCGGCCCTGCGACAACGGCTGCAACCCGTCCGCGCCCCACGCGTACACCCCGTCTTCCGCGAGGAAGTAGGCCACGTCGCGGATGATGGTGACACTCAGCGGCGCGATGACGCCCACTGAGTTGATGACCTGGATGACCGTGTAGGTGTCCGACCCCGCGCCCACGATCTTCCACAACCCACGCTGCCGGGCCACTCCGAGTTCGTCCCGTCGTGGCAGGAACGCCGTGATGCCGCTGGTCCCCTGCCCCTTCGGGTTGATCGTGAGGTAGTTGCTCGCGGACCATGCGAACCAGCGGTTGATGCCGGAGTAGTAGACCAGATCCGGCGAGGGCGTGCCCACGCCCCAGACCCGATCCTTCCAGACCGTGATCAGGGACAACCGATCCGCGCTGGTGCTGCCCGGAGGATTCCCGAGGTCGTCGTACGCCACCGCGGTATCCAGCCCGGCGTCGGCGGTGTTGTCGGTCAGCGTCGTGGCCGTGTTGTTCGCAATCGTAGAGTGGTAGAAGAACTCCGTCCCGCCCGCCACCGTGCGATAGATCCGGCGCGAGGTGATCGTGGCGTCCGTGGATACCGTGATGCCGGTCAGCGACACCTGATCCGCCGTGGTGGTCAGCGTGTTCGACGCCGCCGACAGCGGGCTCTCCGAAATGACCGTCGTGCCGCTCATGACGGCATGGGTGTACTTGTAGATGTAGTCCCCGGTCAGGACACCCGCCGCGCCGAGGCCCGCCACACACGCCGCGGTCGGTGCGATAGGCGACATGGGAATGACCCCCAGCGTGGCCGGGTCAATCCGCAGGTTGATGCTCGGCCCGTTCGTCACCAGCACCGACGAGTTGAGCACCCCGAACTGCGACCGCACCGATGCCGAGACGGTCACGCCCGTGGGCAGGGTGAGCGTGCTCACGTCCCCGCTGACGGAGACTTTCTGGAGCGCCGTGCCGGCATGGGCGAGGTAGAACGCCATACGTTACCGTGCCCCCTCGGGCGTCCAATGCGTGTTGCTCCACACGACTCCGGTGTACAACGCCACCTCCAGCAGCCCGACGATCAGCGCCAGTTTCTTCTTCCCGAGGTCGCGGAGCCGGTCGATGGCGAGCACCGACACCATGCCGAGCACGCCTTTGGCAAACGCCGTGGCCACGGGATGCTTGTGGAACCCCTTGAGGACCGGGTTCTGCTCCGTCGCGCCCTTCTGGATCGCCACGATGGTACTGGCCGTGTCCGCCATGAACAGCCCGCCCAGCACCCAGAGCGTGCCGTTGATGGCGAGGTCCATCTTGCCCGTCCGCCCGAACGGCGCACAGGTGTAGACCACGCCCGCCCCGGGCGTGAAGGTGACTTCGTACACGCCGTGGCAGTCGGGCAGCACTTGCGCCGCCGCCTCCATGATCGCCTTCGCCAGTCCCACTTGCTGTTGCGTCTCGCTGGGCAACGGCAGGATCGGATTCACGGCTGGCCCAACCGCCAGCGAGACCAGCAACGGCACCATCGAAAAGTCCACCTTAGCCTCCGTTCGGGAGCGCGTCGATCTGCGCGAGCAGTTCGGCCGGCGCCTTCGCCAGTTTCCCCGTCCGCTTGGCTACGGTTTCCGTGTCAGACTTGATCTTCAACTGCACCGCCCACGGTTGCAGCAGCCGTTCCAGAATCCACCGCTGCGGGTCGGGCTTGCCCTGCGCGTCCAGCACGCCGCTCTGTTTGGCAACCCACCGGAAGGCGTCTTTCTCGGCCGCGGTCAGCAAATCCCACATGGCTACGACCCCGTGATGGACGTGATCAACCCATCCTTGACGGTAATGGCAGTGATGGTGGTGTACGGCCCCACTGACACCCCGGCCGTGCCGTCTGAGGATTGGTACGCGCCAGCCTTGAACGTGGCGCCGGTCGAGACGATGCCGGTCCCGGCCGGGGTCAGGACGATGTTGATGTTGTCCGTGCCCGTCCCGGCCGTTTCCGCCTCCAGGGTCACGGTGCCCGCAGACGGGGTGATGGCAAACCGCTCGTAGTTGCTCGCGTTGGTAAACGCCAGGTACACCCGCGCCCCGAACACGGTGTTCGCCAACTCAAACTTCAGTTGGTTCCCGGCCGTGCCGTAACCGTAAAACCGATGTCCCGCTGTGGCGCTGCCGTAGTTCGTGTAGTGGTACAGTCCAGCCGGCCCATCATCGCCAATTCGGATGAACTGGTTCGAGTTGCCGAACGTGACGATGGATGTAGTAGGGCTACCGCCAGAGAGTGTAAGCCCCCCAGCCTGCGTGACCAGCCCAGCCTTGGACACGTTCCATTTCGTCACCGTGCTCGCCTGGAAGTCCGCCAGCAGCGCCGACGCCCCCGACGCCGTATTGGTGACGTTCAGCTTCAGCGCCGTGGGCGACCCACTGGTGTTCCACGTCCCGGCGAGGCTCACAAATCCCGCCGTGCCGGACCCCGTGATGGACCCGCCCGTGACCGTCAGCGCCAGCGCGTTGTCCGCGCCCGTAACGATGATGGCCCCGGCGTTCCACGATCCCGTCGTCACGGTGCCCAGTGTCACGACGTTCGTGGTCCCGGCCCACGTCGAAAGCGCGGTGTTCTCCACGCTGCCAAGCCCGACCTTCGACGCCGCGAGTGACGTGATCCACGCAGGGTCCGCGTAGCTCCCAGACGTGTAGACGCCATCTGTCACCGTCGCCGCATTCCCGCTGATGCTCCCGGTGATGGTGTTCGTCACGGTCAGGTTGACCAGTGTGCCCACCGTCGTCAGGGAGGACGTGACGATGCCAGTCGCCAGCGTGGTCCCGGAAAGGATGGTCCCGGCCACCGCCGTCAGCCACGCCGGGTTCGCGTAACTGCCCGACGTGTAGACCCCTGCCGTGACCGTCGCGGCGTTCCCGCTGATGCTACCGGTGATGGTCGAGGCAAAGGTGAACGCGCCCGTGAACGTGCCCGCCCCGATGTCGGCCGCGTCCAACGTGACCGAACCCGTCCGCGAGGCCACCGCCGTCACCTTCGCGTCGGTGTACGTCGTCCCGATGCTGGTGCCCTGCCACACGCCGGTGGCGATGGTCCCGACCGCGGTGATGCCCGTGGTCTTGCTCCACGACGGCACGCTGCCATCCGATACCAGCACGTCACTGGCCGTGCCCTTGACGAGCCTCACCCACTGGCCGGCACCCGAGGCGTACATGATGTCACCCGCCGCCTGCGAGGCCAGCCCGATCGCGCCCGTGTACAGTCCCGTGATGTTGATGTCCGTCCCGGTGTCCGCCACGATATGCAGCGTGTTATCCGTGTAGAAGTACAACCGCCCGTACCCGCTCGCGGGCGTGCCCGGACTCGCGGCTTCCTTGATCTGGATCGCCGTGATCGCCGTCGAGGTCAGCAGGGTCGGCATCGCTTACTCCGTCAACACCATGAAGGCGTCATCCGTCAGAATCAGACCGTCGCCGTCTACCAGCGTGGTCGTGGCTGTGGGGTCCGCGAACGTGAACGATGCAATCCCCAGCACCGCCCCGGCCATCGCCACCGTGTTGATGGCCCGCATCCCCAACCGCTTCGACAACCCGCCGCGCCGGCCCGCGCCGTAGAAGGTGACGTTCTGCGCGACCGTCACATCCCCCACGTCGGTATGCAGGGGATCGTCCGAGACGTTCACGCCCTTGTCGCCAAGCGAGTAGACCTTGATCTCACCCGCCACGGGTTACTCCCACAAATCTTCGAACATGGCCGTCGTCACCCGCGGTTCCTGGTCCTGCCGCGGGGTCAGCGAGTTGAGCAGGTTGACCTTCTCCGTCGCGTAGATGGTCAGCCAGTTCGGATCCGGCGCCCGGTCTTCGCGCTCTTTGGCTCGCGCATAGGCCACCGTCCACGCCACGATCGCGTTGTCGGACTCGCCCGGCACCGGGTTCGTGCTGGCGGCCGTCAACGTGGTTAGCGCCGGGACGTAGGTGAAGGCCAGCAGCACGGCCGCGGTCACAGACGGGGCCACAACCACCGTGGGCGCCCCCACAGGCCCCCCAGCCCCGATCTGGTCCCAGTAGATGGTCCCGCCGGAACTGCCATCCAGCGCCTCAGACGCTCGCGCCGATTGGAAGACCGGGTCGTTGTACCGCAGCGGCCTGAACGCCAGCCCACGGCTGGCCCCCGATGAGGTCAGCACGCGGGGCTCGATCATGTGTACCCGAACGCAGTCCGCCGGTACGCCGGTCAGGCTGGTGCCACTGGCGGCCAGATACACGTTGGTAGTGTCCAGCGTACAGAAGTGCTTTTGCCCGAGGTCGTTCACGGCCCGCCACAGGTCGTGTACCCCGAGGTTCATCAGGCGGACCAGTTCATCTGAGGACCAGTACGAGGCCGTGGCTTCGTTCAGATGGCCCCGGACAACCACTTCGAGCGCCGAGAGCAACGTGCTCATGGCATGTTCCTATGCGCTGATCGGGATGAAGGAGAAATAGTAGATAGTCACTTTGATCACGCCAGAGTCGATGATTTTCCCGCCCGTCCCTGAGAAGGTCACAGCGGTGGCCGAGGGGAAGTTGAGCGGCGTCGTCGCGGTGAACGCCGTGCCGTCAACCGTGGTCGTCGCAGCCAGGGCCAGCCCCGCGCCCCACGCATCGGGGTCCGCTGCCGTGCCGAGTGCCCAGGTGGCGATGCCGTCAGACCCGGCGATGATGGTCGTCACGCGAGCCGTCACGCCAAACACCACGCTCCCGGCCGGGATGAGGTTCGCGGCGCCCGTGATCGTGATCGTGCCCGTGCCCTTCCCGCTGCAATTCGTGTCGGAGGCGATGGTGCAAGTCACCGACACCTTCGACATCTGCCAGGTACCGTTGCCCGTGTTGCTCGTGGGTGGGCCGAGGTAGAGGGTGGTGAAGCCGGCCTCGGAGTTGCTCAACAGTGTTATTAGACCATCGGCGGATGATTTCATGCGCGAGCGCACCCCCCACGCCAACGCCGAGGTGTACTCGATGGAAACCGTGCTATTCGTGGTGAGGGTTCCCCCCACTGTCGTGTTCCCGTCTTTCGCCACCTTGAATAAGTTGGTTGCCCCCGCCGCCCCGCCCAAGACCTGGAACGGCAGGAACCCGGCCGCGCTCGACGTGTCGGTAAACACGAACCGCACGCCCTGATCGACGTTCGCGTTGTTCACCGTCGCCACGACGGAGAAGGACGGGGTTGTGGCAGCCGTGATCGTGCCCGCGTTCACCGCCAACGGTCCGGTCAGGATCGGAATGGCAATCGTCGGCACCCCCGCCACCGCCGTCACCGTCGCCACGGTGCGATACTGCGGCGTGCCCGACGTGTCGTAGCCCTGGATGAGCAGGGTGTCCGCCGCGGTCGTGCCGGTGCGGAGAGCGCCCCCCGTGGCGAACGTGATCGACGTGGTGCCCGCAATGGCGCCGTTCTTGAGATACACCACGCCTGTCGTGAGGTCCAGAATCGCCATGATGTGTCCCCGCTAGTTCGTCGGCCCCATCGCCATCGCGGACGTAAGCCGCTGATAGCCGTACCACTCGATGTGCCCAGCCAGCCCCGCCGCCGACACGTTCAGCATAAAGTTCTTCCCCTCGGTCAAGGGGCGCCCACGCGGGCCGAAGTCGAACGCCCATCGGGTATCCACGCCCGGCGAAGTCGTCACCTTACACACGACTACCGCCGACGTGTTGGAGTCCTCGAAGGACCACGACTGCGCGGCGTCCGTGGTGATGTAGACGACCACTTGCTGCACATAGATCGTGGTGTTGGCGTTCCGCACCGTCACCAGTGTGGTATCGCCCGTACTGGCGGTGGCCGTCAGGCTCCCTGAGATGTCCTGATTGATCGAGCGTTCACGCTGGTAGCCGTCCATTAGTTACTCCGTGTCCGGGATGGCGAACAGGTCGCACAGCCCGAGATGGTTGGCCGTGAGCGTCTTGGCCGTGCTCGCCTTCGTGAGCACGTCCACGATGAGCGCGTGCGCCTTCGGGCCGATGTCCACCGTCTTGGTGTGCGTCGTGTCCGTCCACGTCACGCGGCCGCCCTCGAGCTTCGCCAGCCCAACCTCGGCGTGTTCCTGTTCGCTGAAGCTCAGGTCTTCGCGCAGTTTCCGCACGATGCGGAGCATGGTGATGTCGCCTTCGGCCGGCAGCATCCCCAATAGCAGCAGTCGGTCCAGTACCGTCAGGTTCATAGGTTCCTCTGAGGAAGGGCCACGCGGCGTCCCGCTCGGCCCCCTCGGTTATCCGCCTAGCCCTACGAATCGGCCAGCAGGGCGACCTTGTACGCCGTGCCGTCCACCCGCACACGAATCCACAGGCTCGCCGCCGACCCTGCCGCGACCGACGTGACCGCCGTGCCGCTGTTCAGGTCGAACTCGAAGGCGTACGTGGCCTTGCCATAGGCCCGCAGGTACGAGTTGATCGTGCCGCCGTCCGCGTGCTGCCCGTAGAACAGGTCCGCCGCCACGGTGCCGCTGGACACCCCGAAGATGTCCGACCCGACGCCCGCCACGTAGCCCGCCGTCACCGTCGTCCCCGACAGGTCCAACTGGCCCATGACGCCGTAGACCATGCTCGAGCCGACGTTGATCGTGTTGGCCCCGGCGATGATCTTGCCCTGCGTGCCGTACGCGAACGCCGTCCCGGTGACGTTCCCGCCGAACGTGACCTGGCCGCGGGTGCCCACGATGTTCCCGCTCGTCATCGACGTGTAGGTGGTCGCGGACCCGACGATGGACCGGATGGTGCCCGGCGTGGCCGAGCCGCCCGTCATCGTCACCTCGAAGGCGTTGATGCCGCTGGTCGGGGCCGGCGCCGCCAGCACCAGTTTGCCCGCCGTGTGCGTCAGCGTGACGTTGCCGTTGTTCCAGTTGATGACCCCGCCCGAGGCGAGGAACAGATCCGACCACATCAGGGACGTGGTGCCGAGCGCCTGGGTGTCCGTCACGCCGGGCGAGATCGCCGTGGCCGCGATGTTCAGCACCACTGCGCCGCCCACCGACGCCCCGACGTTGTCGGCCCCGATGCGGTAGATGCCCGAGTTCAGGTCGTCACTGAAGGTGATGGAGGGCAGCGCCGCGGTGCCATCCGCGAACTCGGTCTTCGTGACCGCCCCGGACATCACCACGGTCCCGGTGAACGTCTTGTCACCGGAGATGGTCTGCGTGGACGTTTCGTCCACAATCTGCACTTCCGTGGTCCCCGACCCCGCCGGGATCATCTTCAGGATGTTGTCGTCAGAATCGACGTAGATCGGGGCAACGGCCGGGCTGGCGGTGTTCTTCACCGCCGTACCACGGCGAACGGCTGCTGAAGGCATGGGACTACTCCGAACCCCACTGGGGCCGCCGGGGTCAGCCGGCGACCATCCTGGGGTCAGTGTGAGGAACGGCGCTCCTGACCGAGCGCAGAGGATAGAGGACTAGGCGTCCCCGAGGATGATGAACCCGTTGGGGCCGTCGCCCGAGGTCGAGGGCGTCGAGCCGTTGTAGCCGAGGAACGCCGTGTAGCTGCCATGCACGACGCCCGTGCCGCAGTCCACGCCCTTGACGGACGCAAACCACTGCTCGTCGCCCGAGCCGGTCAGCGGCATCCCGATCACGGCGTCGGCCGCGGTCGCGTCGTTCGTCGCGTCATCGAACACCTTGTAGAAGGCGTCCGTCGCCGTCGCCTGCTTCTTCAGGTAGATGAAGTGGACCTTCGCCGCGGCGTCCGCCACGACGGCGTCGGCGCCGAGGTCGCCGAACCGCAGCAGGTACAGCTTCCCGGTGAGCCCTTCCTGATTGCGGCCCATCCAGAACGCCTTGAGCGCCAGGCCCGCGGCCCCGCCCATGCTCTTGTCGAAGTTCAGGGACGAACGCTTGACGAGAATCTGGTCAACAGTCGTGAGTGCCATCGGAGTCTCCTTGTCCTAGCGGGGGTTGCCCACGGCTAGGCTCCCGAGTGAACGAACACCTTCTCGCCGGCCCGAATCTTCAGGGCATGGAAGCCGGCACTTCCGCGCGCGTCTGCTTCACTGTCATGCTGCTTCTGGAGGGCCGCGAGCCGCGCATCCTCTTGGGCGGATAACCGCCGGTCTGCGCCTTCGGCCCCGCCCACCATCCACGTATCGTGATCGTCAAGCCACTGGATCACATCCAGCCAGCACCGAATCGTCGGCAGGATGGACGTGACCGGCACGACCTTGAGCTGGATCATCTGCACCGTCTCCGGGTCGTGCGTCAGCGCCGTCATCACGCCCAGCGACTTCGTCACCCGCCGCGCCAGCCGGTACATCGGCTGTTTGATGCCCGGCAGGATCACCAGATCCCGATCCCGCGCCGCGAGCATCGTCAGGAACCAGCCCGGCGGGGCGACGAGGTTGTACGGGTTCTGCTCCGCGATCCAGTTCATACCCGCTCCGAGGCGAACCCCGCATCCGCCGGGAGGTCGTCCCCGCTCACCATCGACCGGGACGTGCCCCGGCCCGTCTTGACCACCTTGGCCTTGCGCCGCGCCGGGTCCACCATCAACTTCCGGTCGAGGGCTTCCACGGCCTTGCTCTGCTTCTTGGGCGAGCAGTCGTCCACGTCCGGCACCCCGATCAGGCTCTCGAAGTCCAGCGGGTTCAGCGGGTCTTCCGTCCCCATCACCCGGTTCTGGCGCTTCGCCGGCCCGACCAGGAACGACGGCACCGTGTTGGTGCCCGGCTGCAACTGATACCGCTTGCCGTCATACATGACCGACAGCGTCTCCGGCGACCGGTTCACGATCTGCACGAACTCCATGCTGCTCCTTTGTGCGTTGGGACCGATGCCGTCGCACCGGTCCCGTTGCACGTCGGGCCTACGCCCGATTACTCGCCGCGCACTACGATAAGCGACTGGCCCGTAACGCCAGCCATGAGGGCGCTCTTGCCGGGGTACTTGCAGTGGTACTGCTTCCGCATCCGGTACCAGGCCTCGAACGAGTCGCGACCCGAGCTCCCGGTGCCGACGCGGACCAGCACGGAGCCGTCCTCGTCCACCCACTTGCCCTTCTCGGACTCGTACTTCACGAAGCCGGAGTTCTTTTTGTCCAGCAGCATGATCACGTCGAGCGGGAAGTCGCGGATGGTCTTGATCGGCACTTCGCCCATGCTCAGGTCGCCCTGGGTGAAGGCCGCGGTCCCCGCATCCGGCTTGCGAAGGTCGGCGCCCGAGTACCGGCGGTCGGACTCGGTGAGCTGGAGGTAGAGCCGGCGCGTGCTGTGGTGCATCACCAGCACGTCGATCTGCCCGCCGAGCTTCTGGTCCACCACGTCCGCCGTCTGCTGAAGGATGTCCGTGGACAGCGCCCCGGTGGACGACTTGACGTAGGACTTGTAGACCGGCCAGGTGGTGCGGGACACGCCGAAGTAGTTGTCCCGGTACGTGCCGTCGTCCACGAGGGCCATCAGCCCCCAGAACGCCTGCTCGTAGCTGGTGTCGAGGATGTCCGTCACCGACGAGTTGGCCGCCTGCACGATGTAGTCGTCGGTCGTGCTGGAGAAGGCCGAGTCGATGACGATGGTCGATCCCGCCGATGAGCAGGACACAACCTTGCGGATGCTCGAGGACCGCAACAGGCCGGTGGCCGGGTTGACGAACCCGATGTACATGCCCGGCTGGATGAAGCGGTTGCCGAAGCTGGCGTGCGCGATGCCGCCAGGCGCGTCGAGGGTCTGCGTGATGGAGTTCGCGCCCGTGGTAACGAGGGCCAGGATGCCGCGGCCGTCCGTCGCCAGCGCGTACTCTTCCCGGCGCGCGATGTCCTTGATGAGCGAGTCCATCTCGTCCCGGCGGGCCGACTTGAACGCGCCTTCCGAGGACATCGAGTCCTTCATGGCCTCGTAGGTCATGCGGACCCGCGCCATGAGCTTCTTCTGGCCCACGCGCACTTGGACGTGGCCCTGCACCCCGGCGTCCGCGAACGCACCGTCCTCGCCCACGAACATCGGGGAGACGTTGCGCGAGACGTGCGCGGTGTAGACCACTTCCCGGCCGCTGAAGCCCTTGGTTTCCGTCCTGAAAAGGTCTTTCAGGGGGTTGCGATCGTTGACCTGTTCCGCGACGAAGTCCTCGTAGTAGTCCTTGAGGATGCCGTCGATCATCTGCGTGTCAGCGCCCATGTTACACTCCCAGTTTCCCCTTCATGGCGAGCCACGCCGCCTCGTGCAGCGCGTCTTCGTCCTTGGGGACCGTGGGGGTCGGCGTGCCGACCGGCCCACCGGACCCGCCCCCGGTTGGGGCGGCAGCGGTGCGGGCGACTCGCGCCCCCACATTCACGGCGGCCTGCCGACGTACCGGGTCGAGCATTTCCGCCGCGAAGTGTTTGATGAAATCCGAGACTAGTGCGGTGTCTCGGTTGATGTAGCGATGCAACTGCTGTCGGTCCAACTCCACGTAGGCTGTGAACGCCCGACGCACGTATTCCCTCTGAACTGGCGTCAGATCACGTCCTCCATACAATTCCGTTTTCGCCCGACCATAGACCGTATCGAGAGTTTGGTCGGCAACGGAGTTGTAGTAGGACTTCTGTTCTTCTTCGGCCGCTTCTTCGATCTTCTTCAGCCGAGCTTCAGATGCGGCTTGGGACGCCAGAACCTTACGCGCCTGCTCGGGAGTCAATGAATCGAATTCCTTTGACCACGGGAACAGGTCATAGAATGCCGCCTTTATCGCAGTCCGTTGCTGCTCCTCAGGGTCCGGAGTCCTGGTACTCGTCAGGGCTTCGACCTGGCGGCGGTAGAGGTCGGCTTCGGCCCGGGCCTGCGCGGTGGCCTGAGCAGCGGCCTGCTCGATTCGGCGGCGCTCGTTGACGAGTTCCTGAATACGTCGGTTGGCGCCCTCGGAATACGGGGCAGGAGCACCATCGCTGGGTGACGCCCCAGCCGGCGCGGGAGACGGTGTGGCAGGCGGAGCCTGCGTCGGGACGCTGGGCGGTGCGTCCGGGATGACGCCCTCGGGCACGGTGTATTCGGGATCTGCGGACATAACCTACCTTTGGTGACGCGGGTGAGGACCGCGAGGTTGCTGTCCGAGATTCTAGGCGTGGGTCAGAGAGTACGCAAGGGGTCGTGTAAGGACGTTTAGCGTGTCGCTGCTGTCATGTCAGATTGGGACTCTGACCGCTTCGGAAGGATGTAGACCTCGAACCACTCCCGGGCCGCGACGGTTTCGACGCGCACGAGGCGCCCAAACCGCCGGGCCGGAAGCATCTGATGGCGAATGTGCCAGTAGACCGTGACCTTGGGCACCCGGGCGTACACGGCTAACTCCGGGACCGTCAGGAACCGCCGGGGGTGCGTGGCGAGGTCGATGATCATGCCAGTAATTGCTGCTGTTCGGGTTCCGGTTCGGCGGGTTCCAGCGGCAAGACTTCCTGCGCCAACCGCTTCGCCGCGATCTCGCAGTAGCGTTCATCCGAATCGATGCCGATGACTGAGTGCCCCATCATCTTCGCGGCTTCGAGCGTAGAACCAGAACCCATGAACGGATCGAGCACTACCGACGACGGCGGGACCACCGACAAGATCCAGCGCATCACATCGACCGGCTTCTCTGCGATGTGCCGCTTTTCATCTACCGGACCGCATCTGTAGACGTTCTGCACCGCCCCGTCGAAATCGGAATCTACGGGACCATTGGACGCGAACACGACATACTCGGCCGAATGGCTGAACTGACCGCGCTGCATTCTGATGCCGGGCTTCCACCACGTTGCGATGTTGCGCCACACCCATCCGCCACACTGGACGGCATCTGTCAGGGTCGGCAACTGTCGCCAGTCTGTGAACGAACACAGGACCGCGCCATCTTTCGATGCGTGCCGCGCAGCCATCATCCACAGCGAACACCAGACGAGGAAGCTGCGCTGATCTCGGTTGTCGCCCGCGAACTCGGGGCGGTATGCCGCCGTGTCGCTGTTGACGTATTTGGTCGTCGTCTGCGCCATGCGGTCGCCGCGAAATTGCCCACCCGATGAATACGGCGGATCGGTCACAACGGCCCCCACTCCAGACAGCGCCGGGAGTACGTCGAAGCAGTCGCCGTGGTAGATGACGATGCCGCCGTGCGAGTGGTAGGGTTGGATCATGCCGCGGGTTGCCCCTGTCCGTTGGGCGGCCCCGCCAAGTCCTGCGGGTTGCCCGACTCCAGATTGCTCTGCGTCAGCGCCCGGGACGCCCCCGCCGCCCCCGGCACGCCCGGCATCTGCCCGGCTTCCTGCGCCGGTTTCAAGCCCTGCCCGGCCGCCATCTGCATCCGCTGGCCCGGCGGCAGTTCCTTCAGCAGTGCCGCCTGCTCATGCAGCCGGAAATGCTCCGTCAGCCCGGCTTCGACCTCTGGATGCTCCAGCAGCATCTGCCGGACCCGGTCCCCGTTCGCCCACTTCCGGTGCTCCACCAGATGCACGGCGTCGTCATGCCACAGTTTCACGATCATGGGGAAGTGGGCATCCGGCGCCATCGGGCCGTTCTCGCCCACCCACGTCTCGAGCCCGTCCTGCTCCTGAAGGGCCGATTTCACGCTCTGGTCCAGCGCCGGCAGCAGGTGGGTGATGCCGAAGTCCCGGAAAATGGCGTACCGCTGGTCAGGATCCTTCGGGTCGATCATGCCCAACTGGTTTGCCTGCTCGATCGCGGCCCGTTTGCCCAGATTCGTCTTGGGCATCTGCGACCCGTCCTCTACCACGATGTCCACGGCGCCCTGGAGGTCGGCGTTCTGGAAGTGCTTGATGCTCCAGCGCCGGTTCGGCCCCATGATGCTCCATGTCCGCTCCTGCGGGCCGTACTGGCGCTCCAACTCCAGCGCGAGGCTGTACCACTGTCGGTAACACTCACCCCGCTCTGAGAGCGCCCCGCCGAACCGACTCTGGGACCGCTCCACAAGCAACTGGAGGGCCGAGAACGCCTCCACCCCGGCCGGCTTCTGGCCGCGCATGATGTCGTACGTCCCGGTGAGCCGTTCCACGTCTGAGAACAGTTGCGCCCTCATTACTGGTAGAGAAGCGGGAATGTTCTCGCCCGGGATCCGCTCTGGTTTGGCCGCGCCGCCGGCCGCCAGCGGGTTCCACTCCACCACCAGCCCGGGTTCCCCGGTGAAACTGGTGACTTCCGCGCCCTTCGGCTTCAGCCAAATGGGATTGCCGACCCTTTGCACGATCAACTGCATGATGGCATCGAGTTGGTTGATGGCATCTTGCTTTTGCAGGATGAGGTCGAGTGGCCCGCGGCCCCAGAACCGGCCACCGAAGCGGTTGAACCGCTGGTACAGCCACGGGAAGATGCGCCGGCCCTGGTTATCCGAGTAGGGTAGCGGCCCGGGCGTCGATTCCCCCGGATCCCGCACAATCCGCGGGTTGGAGTCCCCCGCCACGCGCATGAACAGCCCGTCCGGGTACTTGTCGCAGGGCTTGTACCACAATTCGTACTCCGGGAGCCCCTCCGACCCCGGCCCGGCGTCACCCCCACCCCCTGAAAACGTCAGCGGGGAGCCAGACACGTCGGTCTGGGTCGCCAGCGACCGGAACATCTGCAAGGACTTGTCCTCGGGCGAGCCGGAGAACGCCAGCCCCTTCGCCAACTCGGGGTAGTGTTCCTCCCACCAGCGCCGGGTCCGCCACCGCTGCCGGATGAGCCCGGGGATCTGGCTGAACCACGCGTACGTCGGAGGGACCAGCACCTCGAGCGGGGACAGCACGTCGGTACAGCCCTTGCCGATGCGCGACTCGGTCCCGATGGGGTTGCCCTTGGGGTCCACGGCCTTCTGGAGCATCGGGCTCCCGCAGGACGGGCAGACGCCGGCCGCCACGTCCTCGGGCGGGAAGGTCTGCTGGCACGCCTGACACTGTTCATGGGGCACTAGGAGCGTGCCGTTGGAGTCCGCCCGCTTGTCCCACCAGACGTGCCAGAAGACGCTGTGGAGGCTGGAGAGCCAGAAGTCCGACTCCCAGGTGACTTCCTTCATCGCGTGTTCCTGCTGCACGCAGGGCTCGAGTTCGTCCGCGAGCTCGGCCGTCGCCACGTTCCGGGGATCCTGCCCGTTCGGCCGCGCCGAGATGGACAACTGCACCGCGGAGAACACCGACCTGACCGTGTCCACCGTCTCGGCCACGATGTTCGTGACCGGCTTCGGCGTCCACTTCGTCAGGCGCTTGTCCTGCCACTGGCCGCGCTTGCGGTCGTAGTAGATCCACTGGCGGCCCAGCACGTACATGAGTTTCCGCCACCACTCGCGCTCGTAGACGGTGCGATCCTCCAGGCACTCGGCCTTGAACTTCGTGAAGAAGTCCAGCAGGGCCGCGTCGTCGCCGTAGGGGCCGGCGATGGGCTCGGGCTCGGCCTCGCCGCGCATGGCCCGCTCGATGGCCTCGCCCACACCAGCGGGGGACGGTTCGCCCGCGTCAGGCGCGGAGGTGTACAGGTCAGGCATGGCAGACTCCTACTGGGTGTAGACGACGGCCCCGGCCTCGTCGTGCGTGGCGCCCATCGCCACCGCCGCCTCGTCGCCGGGATCCTCGAACAGCGAGGACAGTTTGTTGAAGAACTGGTCCGTGGGCACCGTGCTGGCCGCGGCCGTCGCCGTCAGAGGCGAGCCGTCCACCGGCCGCAGCGTCGGGACCGCCAGCGCCGCGCCCGTCACCCGCGCCAGCAGCGCCGTGCGCTCATGCTGGATGGTGTTGATCTGCACACGCATCCACTCGATGGTCTGCTGGCGCAGCGCCAACTCGCGCTCGGCCACTTCCCGCTTCGTCCGCTGCTCGGCTAGTTCAGCGATGAGAGATTCGTAGGCGTCACGACGGCACCACATGACTCCGGCTCCTTGAACTGGAGGGCGTGCAACACGTCCTCGGTCTTCGTGTACCACGTCGCGGCCTCGCACTCGTCGAGGTTGATCACCTGCGTCACCGCGCCGAACTCGATGGGGTCCACCGTGTCCTCGGACCTAATCCGGATAGCCGTTTCGATGGCCTTCACCCGGCTCTCGGCCTGCACGATCGCGTTGAACTCGCCGCTCCGCACCAGAAACTCAGCCATGATTCACCACTGGTAGAAATCCCCCAACCCCTGTTCCGGTGCCGGCACCCACGCCGACGCCCGGCGCTCCCGCTCCACGGCCCAGCGGACATCCTCCGGCAGCGTGCTCAGGTCGCGGCCTTCAACCGCCTTCGGCGCATCCGGCATCTCCGGCCAGAGCTGTACGCAGTAGCGTACGCAATCTGGGAGTTCGTCATCGACCTTGAACACGCGCTCTTTGATGCGCCGCTGCCCGTCCAGGCTCACGTTGTTCGCCCACCGATACGATCGCATCTGGTCGATCATCATCGGCACGCGCGACTCCAGGAACCACATCTTCCCACTCTGGAGCCAGGACTGCACGCGCCGAATCCCGCCCTCCACCGCGTTCTCGCACGGCGCCGCCATGATGCCGTGCTGCGCCAACTCGATCTGCACTTGCTTCGCGCTCCGGTCGTAGCCGTACTGCGGATGGAACCCCCCGACCATCTTCTTGATGGCCGCGACGTGGTCGGAGATGGCAAGATGCCGGGCCAAGTACTCGCCCGTCCAGACCATGCCGTACTCAGTCATCACCGCGAGGGCTGCGCCGAACGGATGATCCACGCCCGGGTCGATGGTGCAGAGTGATGGCCGTGTGGTGTGGATGTTCGGCCACTCGGGGATGACCAACCGCTCATTCCCGGCCGTGATGATCTGGCCGTCGATCTTGTCGCCATAGACGGCCCCGGTGAAGTGAACGAACTCGGCATCGAACTCCTGCCGGGCGAACTCGGGATCCAGTTCTGCGCGGGCATCGTCAATCTCGCGCTTGCTCAGGGCGGGGTTCTCCTGCGACTTGTACCGCACGCCCCACGACCCTGGCCGCCCTTCGTTGGCCGGCTTCCAGAACGTCCGGTACACCCAGTCGTACCCGTTCGGGGAGGTCGTCACCCACGCGATGCCCTTCTTGTCCACCAGCGCCGGCAGCAGCGTCTTCCACGCCTGCTCTGGCACGTCTCGAGCCTCGTCCATCCACAGCGCATCCAGACCAGGGCCACGGCCCCGCTCCGGATCGTCGAGGGATCGGCATTGGATGATGGTGCCATTGACGAGTTTGAATTCCTGGTGGTTCTCGGACCACCCCTTCTTGCCCGGGATCAACCAGTCTTCGGGGATGGCCTGACGCAAGGCCGGGAGGACGTAGTCGTGCAGTTTCGGAAACGAGGGCGCCGTGGCCCAGATGACTTGGTTGGGCTTCGCCGCGAACAACGCGATGCCGTAGGCGCCGATGACCGTCTTCCCGCCGCGGCGCCCGCTCATGAGACAGAGCCGATTGAACGCCGGTTCGCCGCCCGCGTTCTTCTGCTGGAGCGCGTTCAAGAACGCTTCCTGCGCCGGGTGGTAGAGCAGGGACACCGTCCCCATCAGTTCCGCTCCACCCCACGCCGCCGTGCCGCCCTGAGTGATGCCAGGTTCGCGTCCTTGAACCGCCCCCAGCCCCCGGCCGCTTCTTCTTCCTTCACATGGCACCGCTTACACAGCAGCCACGCCCGGCCCGAACTCAGGTTGCCGTGATGCCGCTGCACCATGCGCCGGGAGCCGCACTTGCTACACGGCCCCATCGGGACCGCCCGCTGCGCCCGCTTCCGGGCCGTCGCCGGGGCTACGTCGTGCGGGTCACGAATGCGTGCAGGCATTGGATGGCATCGAATCAACCACTCCACCAGATGTCCCGCTCATCCCACTCAGCGGCGTGCTTGTTGTCGTCCATGCCCACGGGTAGATGTAGATGTAGGAGTCCTGCGTCCACTCCATCTCGCAGTCGAGACAGTGAACCATGCGGCACTTGGCGCAGTACTTCACGCGCTTGTGTGCACGCTCACACCGATGCTGGCAGTTGTCATCATTCATGCTCGCCCCTTATCCGGATAGGTGTAACTCGTCCCCTGAAACCAGACCACCTCGGGCCAACGCACGGGCGTCACTTCTCCACCTCGACATCCCGCGGCACCCCGACCACCTGCCCGGCCAACACCGGCTTCGGTCCACCCCCAGCCGGCATCTCGAACTTCACTACCAGGTTCGTCATCACCTGCGCCGTCCCCGCCGCCGTCCCCCCCGCGGTGTGATTCTTAAACGCCCCCCGCCCCTTCAGCACGGCCAGGATGGCGTCCTTGTCCCCGGAGGCAATCAGCTTCTCCAGCGCCGCGATGGCATCGGGAATGATACCGTGGTCCAGCCGGTCCTCGGTGTCCTTCAATTCCCCGTTGTGCCGCATCCGGTAGAGGATCTGGCGCACCGCGTTGTAGGACATCTCGAAGGCGTCCGCGACTTCCTGCACCGACGCCCCGCGCATGACCATCGCCATGATGGACGCCCGGCGCTTCTTCCACCCTCCAGGCGTGCCCCGAAACGGCACCTTGCCCTGCGCGGCCCGGCGGTCAGCCACCTGCACGTACCGCTGCGCGAGCTGCTGGGTCGGCGTCTCCACGGCCACGGGTGCCCCCTCGGGCTCGCCCCCGACCACCGCCAGCCCCTTCTCCATCCGGCCTCGAGCAGCCATGCACACTCCCGTCGCGCCTATCCTACGCCTGCGACCGCCCCGCGTCTACCCCGGACTTCGGCGCCCACGCCCAGCAGCCCCCGCCCAGCGTGGAGCACAGCACGCGGTCAGACATCCACCTTGACTGCCAGTAAACACGCTCGCAGGTGTCGAGATGCGCCATGGCCTCCACCCACCGATGCCGGCACGTTAGGCACGGCCCGCCCTTCGGCGCCACGAGCTCCTGCGGCCAGGTGTGTGCGGGCAGCCGCTCAAAGGTCGTGTGCGCCTCATGGTTGCCGTCGTGGCCGAGTGGCAGCGTGCAAGACCAGCCCCCTTCTGTGGCCGAGCAACACGACCCATCCTGGAGTGCCGCGTCCCGCGTCCGCTCCAGCGAGGCCACCCGCTGCTCCAGCCGCTCCCGGTGCGCCTTCAGTGCCACCAGTTCCCGCTCCACCCACGCCGCCATCTCCTGCATCGGTCCCATCCTGCCACCCCCTTATCCGGATTGCCGCGCTGCCGCCCGCCGCGCCACCACCGCTGCGTACCCCGCGTCAGACCCAACTGGCTTCACCCCCCGCTGCGCCGCCCGCCACCGCTTCTGACGCGCCGCATGGCAAATCCGGCACCGGCGCTTGCCCCCGGCTACGGTGGTCCACGCCGCGTGCCCAAACCGGCACACCTTCAGACGAGACCCCTTCTTCATCACACCCCTCCCCACTGGTCAGCCATCGCCGCGGCTAACCCGGGCAGCGTGCGGCTCCGGTTCTTCCACCGTTCAGGCCCGGGCGATTCCCGATGCACCCGCGCTACGCGCCCCTCGACCACGTCGGTCGGGACCAGCAACGGCAACCCCTTCAGCCACAGGCACGTTGCCTTGGTTTCCCCGTGGCCGAACATCCACGGCTGCACGATCTGGTCAGGCTTCCGAATCCGGCTGCTGATGATGCCGATGGGGTTCTCGATACAGATGCGCGGGATCGGGGCGTCCATCAGCCGTCGCGCAAACTCCAAGGCGGCGGCCTGTTCGGACTGCTTATCCTTGAACCACCGGGCGCCTGAGACGGCCAGATGCGTGCAGGGCGGGTGCGCCACCATCAGATCCCAGCGCGCCGCAGGAGGCCACGCCTCCAGCACGTCATACTGGAAATGAAACGAGCTCCCATCCTCAGCCGGCAACAGATCGCACGACCACGCCTCATGCCCGCGCTCGCGGAACGCCCGCCGCACCACCCCTGAGAACTCACAGGCGACAAGGACTCTCATGCCCCAGATACTACTCTACCGTAGTCCCCATTGTCAACCCCTCCCCTAAAATCCGCCAAACACCCCGGCTCCATACGGTACGAGCACCTGCCTTTTGCTAAGCTTTCTTTGAATTCGCCCCAACTACCCCGCCCATAGCCAGCCATAGACCCCCACCATAGCATCCCAACCCCACCCTCGCCCTCCCACAGGCCAGCACCGGTCCCCATACGGTGGCACTAGGGCATTTCTTGGCCTGTTTCTACTCATTCCCCCAGCACCGCACACGGCCAGCACAGGGCACCACAGGACCACCCCAACCCAGACACAGGGCAGGGCTGACTTCGGGCTGCATCAACAGGCTCCTTGGCACTCTATACGTGAGCGGTGGGTCGGGCCGTCGGGGGTACCGGGTGGGGGTGGGGTGGGGGCGACCGGACGCCTAGATGCCGGCCTGACCCATAATCAGGACAATCGGCCAGGCTACGTAGAATCAATGACTTACAGGTTAACACAACAGCGCTTATCACACTCCGCACGAATCCTTAGCCTTTCTGATGGCGAAGGTCGCCAGGAGCCCGCCAGGACTGGCACGGAATCGGCCCAAGCGAAGGTCCGGCCCGAGCCCGCCTCGCCCCAGATCAGCCCCCGAGCATCTGCCGGACAGGGCCAGGCCGAGCCGCGGCGCAGGGACGCATGGGCTGGCGCATTGATGGACTCAGGCCATCCGTAGCATACGCTACACCGTAGCATAGGCTGGAACCTAAACAAACGTTCAGGATTGGGCGGGCTAACTGTTGAGTAAGTTTACACATTGTCATGCCCATGATCTGCACTGGTGTAGGGATAGCCCATACTCATCATCGCCTTGCCCGTGCCCGTGCCCTGGCTGGCCTGTGGATGGGGCTGTGTGGCATCAGGAGCGGAGCGTGGGCTGGTGTGCTGGGAAGGGTGTGCGACTGGACAGGTGTGGTTCTGGGGCTGTGCTGGGGCACTCGGTGGGGCTAGGGCAGACGGCCTATTGTGGGCCGGGATGCAGAAAGTGAGGGCGGGGTCTTGACAGGGAGCCTGTTCGTGCGTAGTATCTATGGTAGACACGGAGGCAGGGACCATGACCTCACACGACGTAGCGCGACAGGTGATGCAGGAGCGGGACGCGGAATGCGCGCGGATGATGGGGGAGCGCAGCCGGTTAGGCCGCCGAGTGGCCGTACTGCCGGGGTACACGGCCCATGCCCGCTTCGCGGCTGGGCTGCTCGGGGATGTAGCCGGGTACATCCCGCGGGAAGTGCCGACGCCGTATGCCAGCGGGCCGACACACACGGTCTGGACGCGGGCGGCCGATGGACTGCGCGTCATCATCGCGGAGACCCGGCATCGGCGGTATGAGGTGTTTGAGGTGGTCGGGGACATCTCAAGCCGGGATTGGTAACGGCATCAGGAGTAGGAGACACCATGAAACATAAGTGGATCAGGACGTACGCGGTCGAAGGCGGATTACGCGAGAATCCCGGCGTGTGGGGCATTAGTGGCGCGGCCATCGCCATGCGTCAACACTGCCAACACTGCGGGGTATCGCGCCGGAGGGTGTTCGGTGACGTGGACACCCCGTCACGTAATCACGGCTGGAAGTACGGTCGCATCGAGGATGCCGACTATCCCGATCACGGGGCGAGCAAGCCGGGGCCGTGCGCGGCCGTCTAGCGACAGGACACAGCCCCGCGGAGGGGCCATCGGTGGAGTTATCCGGATAACAGGAGCTTGGCCATGAAAGCAGACTCGATCGACATGCTACTGCGCTGGATACGGACGCACAACGGCGATACAGAGGCCGTCGCGCTGTGGATGGCGCGGACCCTGCACGTTGGGTCACTGCCCGCGTGCCGTGCGATGCTTCGGGAGGCCGAGGCCGCCGTTCCCGACCACATGCACATCTGCGCCAATCTGGACCGTATCGAGGCCATCGCGGCCCGCGCCGAGGTCAAGTAGTGCGCTTCCTCGCCCTTTACCTCGCCGTGTTCGTGGCCCTGCTCGCCTATTGGGCCGGGCTGCGCTGGACCATCCGCCGACTGTGGAAGGACTGACCATGCCGGATACCGTGTTCGCCTTCACCGACTACGGCAAGCGGTACACCGTGCGCCCGTGGCGCCAGGAAGATCGCGGACGGCTCGGCTTTGAGCCGTGGCACATCGGCACCAAGTACCCGTACGTCCTGACCGATCAGACCGGCGCCCTCATCAACAGCGTGAGCCTGGATGACCTCGAATGGTACCGGGCCACCAAGACGCCGGCCGTGGACCCCGACCCGCGCGACTGACCACCCCGAGCCCCCGAGAGGAGCACACCATGCCACTCAAGACCGAACAGAACACCCGCACGATCGAACGGAGCATCCGAGGCGCGTTCCGAGCATGGGCGCATCAGCGCGTCTTCAACACCGTATTTGAGCATGGGCAATGGTGGGTGATCCAGCCCGAGACAAAGCACGACGACGGCGGTACTTTCTCGGTCTGCGATGCCACGGGCGGCGATTCGGTCAACGGCTTCAGCTTCGAGAGAGTCTAGCCATGCCCCGCCCCCGCACGAACGCCGCCGAACGGGCTGAACTGCGCCGGATGCTGGCCGAGCTGGACTGCCAGCAGTTCGAGGCCGGCGGAATGGTCCGCCGAGCCCTCGAGCCTGGGGAACGCCGGGAAACCGGAGGCTATGCCCAGGTCGACCACGGCATCCGGGCCAGCCACGGCAACTATGACGTGACCATCACCGGTGTCATACCCAACGCGCCCGTATGGGCCGACATCTGCCAGCACGCCCGGAAGACCATCAGCGGGAAGGAACTGCGCCGCAAGGTCTGGGAAGGATTGAACGGCGGATTCGTGTCGGTCTGGTACCGGCACGCGCTCGCCGTCGCCAGACTGAGACTGGCCGGCAGCTACCGCGTGAGCCCGCCCATCCTCCCGCCCGATGCTGGACTAGGCGAGGCCGAGAAAGACCGCCAGGCGTATCTGCGCTGGGCCTTCGACGTGGACCGGGCCGCCCGCGACTGGACACGGCTGGAGGACGCACGACAGGCCATGTACCGGGAGTATGGGCAAGCAGCCCCGCCAGCCTACGAATCGAGGGTCCAATGAAACGCACGAAACCCCAGCCCGACGCGAGCCCGGACGAGGCACGGGCCATCCTTCAGGAGCTCGCCAGGGTCACGGCCGAGCAGCCGACCTTTACCTTGCCGAACCCCCGGGACCGGGCCATCTGGGAGGCCGAGCAACGGCGCCGGCCGGAGAATCAGCGCACGCTCTGGGCCTGACAATCGGTCGGGCTGCTCTCGTTCGGGGCGGGACACCCGGCCATCCCGGCCAGGCGTGACCGGCTGGGCTGTGTCAGCCCTCACCGCCCACTTGTTCGGCCTATCCGGATAAGGGATTATCGTTCGGGCTCTCGTTCGGCCTGTTGATGGGCGCGAGCCTCCCGGTAGACCACGGCCGCGTACCAGCCATGCTTCAGGTACAGCGCCAGCCCGAACAGGGCATCGGCATCGTCCCGGCAGGCACCGAGCGTGCGGTTATGAGCGATGCAGAGCAGCCCGCGCACTTGGCCGGTCTTGTGGTCGTGGTCTACCGCGAGCCGGCGCTGACCGGGGCCAGGCTTCCACCCGCACACGGCACACCCGCCCAACTGCCGCTCAATCTGGACGTGGTAGCCGCCCATCGCCAGCAGCCCGTCCCGCCTGGCCCGCTTATGGCGCGTGGCCGCCTTGACCTTGCGCGGCGTGGTCCTCGTTCGGGCTCTCGTTCGGGCCTTCATCGCTCAATCCGCCCCGTCAGTCGCACCGCCAGCAGCAGCACGGCCAGGACCGCCAGCACCCACCACTCCGGCGCCCCGGGCGGGGCGATCATCGTCCGGGCTCCGGCGTCGGCTCGTGCGCGTAGCAGCCGTAGCCGAGGGTGGCACACTCCACCATCCGTCGCCAGGCGTCCTCCTCAGATAATCCAGGGCGAGACAGCGTGAACGCCGTCAGGCACAGCGTGAACGCCGTCAGGCGACAGTATCTGACCTTCTCCACTGTCTCAGCGTGCCGGCACGTGTCGCACGGCGGCCGCGGCGTCACCACGGTCGGGCCGTAGCTGGTCCCGAGATCGGTCAGGACAGCGTCGGTCGGGGCGCCGCTCGCGTCGATGGCCCCGCACTGGCAGACCAGAGCGTGCCGGTCGAAGTGGTGGTCGCACCTGTCGTGTTCGTGCGTGGTGTCAGGCATCCTCATCCTCATCCTCCTCCGTCTCTGGCTCGGGCCGCGCCTCGACCAGCGGTTTGCCGCAGTAAGGGCACCGCATCCAACTGTTCAGGATCGGGCCGTGTTCGTTCGTGAACTCGAAGGGATCGCCCCCGCACGCCGGGGTCCACACCCCGTCCGGGTCCAGCGTCCACGCGCACGTCTGCGGCCCAGGCGGGGTTGGGTCGAGGGCGGCCATCTTGAGTAGCACGCCCCGATAGGCCGCCGACTCCATACCCATCGGAAGGCTACGAATGACCGAAACGAGGTCGTCCCTCAGCCCCTCCCACTTCACCCGCCCCTGCTCGGCCTCGGCCTGGGCGTCCGCGAGGGACTGGCGCAGGGTGGCAAGTTCCTCACGGGCCTGATTGCCGAGTTGGATCGTGCCGTTCAGCTCATCGCGCAACTCGCCGTTCTCGGCGTCAAGGATGGCGCAGCGGGGGCACGGCGTGGGCGTGACGATCAGGTTCGCCGATAGCCCCATCTTTTCGGGGACTCGCGCCGGGCCGAACGTCACGCGGCCGACCTGTAGGCCGCAGTCCTTCGCCTGGTGGTCGTGTGCGCCACAGGTGACGCAGTAGGTATTCACGCTCATCCCTTCCTCCCCTCGGCCCGCCACCGGGCCGATACGGCGTTTTCCGGAGACACCGGTAGCCCAGCCAGCTTTTCACAACGCGAACAACGCCGCTCAATGAACAGGTCCAGTCCCCAGCCGTGGGCTGGGACCAAACCACAGAACGCCGCTGTCTCACGAATGTCTGCGACCTTCCCATTAGCCGGGGCTTCTACCGCATGCAATCGCCAGCCCCTTTGGCCGGCGTCAAAACCCGTAGCTGGCGACCGCGGGTTCGGCTGCGTTGTCAGCCAGTGGATCACCGCGGCCTCCGGAAGGAATAGCCGGCCCGCCACCGGGCCACGGCTCCATCAGCGCCGCGAAGCTCACCGTTCACCTTGATGCGTTGCGCGTCACTCCACCCGAACCGCACCGCCGCCTCGGCCTCCCGGTCCCGCTCACGCTTCTCGGCCTCCCGCTCCTGTTTCAGCCGTTCCACCTCGGCCTCACGTTCGCGCAGGGCTTCACCGGCCTTGTGCAACTCCACCGTCTGGAGCATGGGGATCTGCTGCTCGTCCCGCTCGCGCAGGGCAGCGGCGAGAGTGTCACGTTCGGTCAGCAGGGCGCGGAGCCAGCGTTCGGCGTCGTGCGATCTCCCGATGGCACAGCGCGGCAGCATGTCTGGATACCGCGCTTTTCGATACACACACGCACACCTCCCGCCGGCGTGATTGTCCAGCGCCTCCCGCACGGTTTCCGCGACGGCCTTCTCGTCAGGCATGGTCCCCTCCCTCGGCCTCTGATTGGCTGGCGAGCGCGAACTTGCCGGGTTGCCACGACAGCACGACGCCTTTGACAGCCGCGTTGAAGGCGTCGATGGCTTCGGCCACCACGTCAGGCAGATCGCCGTCTTCTGGCAGTTCGTCAGAGAAGTGGTCGGCATCGAGCAACCGACACGTTACGGGGTCGCACAGCACCAACCGCAGGGCCGCGTGCGCGATTGCTTCATCGTCCGCCCACTCAAACACCTCGTCGGGGCTGGCGAAGAAGCGGTCGCTGGCTTCGTCGTAGACCATCTGCGTGCCGTCCCACGGACGCCGCTCGCGTTGGGCGAACTTGGCTTCTGCGATGCTGTGCAGGCAGGCCGCGCACACGACATATCCCGCCTTGGGTATGACCTCCGCACAGTCACGGCAGCGGACGTGTGTAGCCCCGTCCCACCGAGCCATCCGTTCGTCCGCGCCGTAGTAGCGCCCATCCCGCGACACCCACCCGTTCACCTGCACGAACGTCGCCGCCCGAACATCGTCGGGGAGAATAACGTCATTCATCACTCACCTCAGATCCACTTCGTCTTGTGCGAGCCGGGCTGAGCCTCGACCGGAGGCAACCCGGCCGCTCGCCGCCGTTGGCAAGTGCGACACAGCCCGCGTGCGCCGCTGTGACCTCGGAAGATACTCAGGGCGGCTCCGTCGCTGCGATTCCATCCGTAGCGGCACATCGGCAGGTAGTCGCCGTCAGACATTTCGGCGTAAAGATGCGAGCGCCCTTGGTCCTCTCCGGGGTTGCGCCCGATGGCTTCGACGTAGCCGACAACGGTAAGCGCGGCGGGGGAAAGGGGTGGGGTAATCATTGGCACCCTCGCAGTTCTTCGAGCGACCGGATCATCGCAATCACGTCACCTGACGCGACCGCCACGTCGGCTCGCTTCATGACCGCCTCGATCATCAGGTATCCGAACTTCCCGACCGGGCCGAGCGACTGATACTGCCTGAGCAGTTCGCGGCAACGGGCCTGTTCGCGGGGTAGTTCATCGCCAACGGTGTTCATCGCTTGTCTCCCATCAGCGCGTCCATCATCTGCTCCGGGGTCAGCGTCAGCGACCGCTCGCCACAGACCAACTGGTATTGGGTGAACGTGTTGAGGTCGAAGACCAACGTAGTCCGCAGCGGTGAGTCGCGGAATTTTATGCTCCCCGTGACAGACTGTTGCGCGTGAATGTTGTTGGTCATGGCCGCGACAGTGGAAATCACTACCGCCAAGGCCGCTTGTCGTCGATTCATTTCGCCTTCCCCTTCCTGGCCTTCGCCTCACGCCGTTCGCGCCGGCAGTCAGCGCAGTCGTGGTTGTAATCATGACCGGGCTTCGTGCGCCCCTTCCTGGCCTTCGGCGGCACCTCGGTAATCAGCACGCGGACGATGCGGCACCTGCGGCCGTCGTGCGCCCGCCATGACCGCGCCATGTACCTTGCTTCCCTGCGGGTGTCTTCAATGGCCCAGTCGTCGCCCTTGATCTGCACCGCCCACGCCTTGATCGGCTTCATCGCTCACCTCCGACGCGGCTCTCCATCTGCCACAGCCCGATCCAGTATTCGCGGCCGGTAGCCTCGTTCCTGACCTTGACGCCGGGACCGTGATCCGACAGGTCCACCACCGGTCCGGCGCACCAACTACCTCTACTGTGGTGCCACTCCACCCGCTTGCCGATGGGGAACGCCGCATGCACGGCACGGACGAGAAGGCGATCGGCCTGATTGACTCTGGCCCGAGCCCTAGACACAGTCGTCGGCAACAGCTTCATCGCTCACCTCGCCATCCGGCCACGAAGGCGGAGATCCAGTTGACGATTGATGCAATCGAGAACCCAACGATCGCCCATGCCCCTGTCGAGACAAGCGCCGCGATGAGGCAGAGCATTGCCATGATGGAGTAGTAATCGCCTCGTTTCATCGCTCACCTCGCCTTTCGCACGCGAACCGGCGTCATCGTGATCGTCACCACCGCGCCGATCTTCGGTGTCCGATGACGCGGCAGCAACAGCGTGATCGGTTCGCCGTACTCGTACCAGTCGGGACAGCCCTTGCGCCGGATGTTCGTGATCGTCACGCGCACATCGAGCGCGGTCGATCTCAATTCGACGACTTCACCTGTGTATGTCATCGCTCACCTCGCATCACCTCAGTCCGTCCGCGAACACCGCCAGCCGCAACCGATCAGCCGCCTTGGCCGTGTCCTCGCGCTTCCCGGCACAGAGAGGGCAGACTTGCCGCCCCTTCTCCACCTCCACCACCCGATCCGTGAGTTCGTCGCAGTCTTCGCACATCGTCATCGCCCGTTCCCTGCCTGCTCGGCCATGAACCGCTCGATCTCGTACCGCCGCCGAGCCCGCTGCGCGTTCACCCGCTGCGCTGTGTCCCCGTCCGGGACCACTAGGCGCTCCAACCGCGCGAGGCTGCTGCCCCCACATCCGCATGACTCCGGCAACGGCTCGGTCAGTTCGTCCCCGTGTCCAGTCGGGCCGGGGCACCCGTTCCACACCACCTCGAAGGCGCCCTGATCCCGGAGCATCACGCGCCGCCTTTCGGCGCCCATCCCCCACAGGTGTGACCAAACGTGGCGCAGGGGAACATGAGATCAGACCCATAATCATCGGTCTGGCGCGTGTCGTTACAGCACAGCGCGACGGCATCCCCGAAGTTCTGGTGCATCACGCCACTGGCACACGTATCGCACACCATCCCATCGCGGTGGTCAATTTCCGCCAGCACCACCCGGACATCCTCCGCGTCTAGACAGGTGGATTCGTTGTCGCACCCACACCAGCCCGCGTTGAAATCATCGTGCTTGGCAAGTAAGGCTCGAATCTCGGCCACGGTCCTCGGCATCACCACCCCTTATCCGCGTAAGGCCACGTACACCTGCGCCAACCGCCCGGACAGTGTGGCCCGCTGCCATCCCTCCACGGGCTGCACCCGGCCGGCGCTCTCAAGTTCGATGCGCCGCGGGCGGTACGTGTCCCCGCTCAGGCCCGTGGCCTGCTGGCCCTGGGCATCCGTCGCCCCCTCCGACCCACAGGCCAGCAGGTAGTCGTAGACCCGCTCCCGCAGGGATGCCGCGCTCGGGGCCACCGACCGCGCCGCCGCCTTGGACGTGGCGCTGTGCCGCTGGTAGGGCGGCATGGGCTCGGTCGGGAACAGGTCTGGTTGGTCCATGACGGGCTCCAGCGCCACGCTAGCCGACTTTCTCGCCCTCGGGCCGGCCGGTGGCTTCCCGCTTCTCCCGGGCCTCCCTGACCGCCTTGTGGGCCTTCCCACGGGCCACCGCCACCGGCGCCTCCAGCGCCGCCCGGGCCTTGACCGTCCGCGTCACCACCGCCAGCAGCAACTCGGCCTGCGCCAAGTCCGCCCCCTGAAACCAGTCCACCACCGCGCCCACCGGATCCTTCTTGCGTGCCATGTGCGTCCTTTCAGGTTGTCGAGTTTGCCGTGAACAATTCCGGAAGCATCGTATCGGCGTCACCGTGCGCGGCCTTCAGGAACCGGGCCGCAATCTCGCGGTTGCCATCAGCCAGCGCCAGATACCGCTCGAAACTGGCACGTAGCATCTCGCGCCGGCGTTCGTCGGCACAGACCTGCTCGCGGCGACCGCAGATCGACTCCGCGATCTTGGACCGAGCTGCGCCCGCCTTGTTGTACTCTCCGAGATCAGCGTCGTACGTCTTCTTCTGTTCCGCGTACCGGTTTGCATCGTTCTTCACGCGGTCCCAGTTCTCCGGCGAGAAGTGCTTGGCCGGCTGCACGCTGAGGTCGGATGTCTCGGGCCTGACGACGCGCTCGTAACGCGGCCCCGACACGTACTGAAGCGAACACCGCCGCAACGATCCCAGCAGCGCAACGGCCGACAGCGCATCAGCCTGATTGTAGAAGTAGATGTCGCCCACGCCATAGATCGTCATGTCGGGCGTCACTGGCACCGCATCCGGCTCGTTCGGGCGCGGCGGCAACAGCGGCACGCCAGCCTCCGCACACGCCAGATCGATGTACTGACTCACTTGGCTGTCGTTCAGAGCCAAGATTTCCGCATCGCTGAGATCGTCGAAGTTACGCATGTTGTCCTTTCGTGTCCCTGCCGTTGACTGTCTGAGGCATCTGGCCGGTCCTACCCCGGCTCCCCCGTTTCTACCGTGCCCTGAATTCTCTGCGGTACTTCGTCCCGCTGGCGGCTCCTTTCGGCTCTGGCCCACACTCAAGGGCAACGGGAACCTATCGCGCCCACACGGTAGCTTTTACTTGCGTGTCATATCGCCACGCCGCAGATGCCATGCTGCCTAACTCGCCTCGTACTGCCGCCACCACCGCGCCACGTCCTTCCGCATCGCCTCCAACTGCCGGTACACCCCAGCCCCGGCCCCCGCAATCGCCCCGGTCAGCGCCCCCAGCCCCAGCGCCAGCGGGAACATCAGCACCACCACCAGCCACAGCGCCAGCAGCCCCGTGAACCGCCGCAGCGTCAGCGGTTTCAGCGGCCGGTCCACCGGCTCGGGCTTGGGCGGCACCACCTTCAGCGCGAGGTCTTGTCGGTCCACGGCGTCACCTCCACGGCCCCCTCGGGCGTCAGCGTTATCCGGATTACCCGGTGATGCACCAGTTGATGACACGACGGGCAGAGCGTCACCATCCCCGCGCCGGTCGGGTCCACTGGGTTCCCGCCCTGGCTCCGGAAGACCGCCTCATGCACGTGCGCCCCTTCGTAACTCACCGGCCCCCGGCAGACCACGCACCGGCACTGGTCCCGGGCGATGACTTGGCGTCGGATGCGGGCGCGAGCCTCCAGCGTGACCTGTGCCGCCGGCCGCTTCAGCGCACGGTGCGGGTGAGGCTTGGGGAAGCTCACTGCTCACGGGCCCTCAGCATCGCGTCGGCCAACTCACCAGCGCACGCGGCCCACTGGTCGGGGTTGAACGAAACAGCCTTCGTGGTGTCAGGGTTGGACAGCATGCCCTGTAGCGCCATCCCCGCGAACCAGTCGCGCAACGATCTGGTTTGGGTAACTTTCCCAAACATTATCTCCCCAACTTCAGAGCGATTCGCCCATGGTTGGGCCGCTTCCTCTTGTTTTTCCCCCACGCTTCGCCTCCCGCCACCGATGGCAACTACTGTACGACCCACCCCCGACCGGGACCATCTTCAGCCGGCACCGCCCGAACCGCGCCAGCCCCGGCACCGGCCGCTCCTCAGCCCACCACACCAGTTCGGCGCACGTCGCGCAGTAGCCGACCAGGCGCGTCACTTCTCCACCACCTTCGCGTTCCGCCCCGCGGCGAGCATGTTCCCGGTCAGCCATTCCGCATCCTGCGCGTCGGCCGCACTCACCAGCACCCAGAACCCCTGCGGTTTCCCTGCCGACGCCTTCATCGCGCCCCGCAACTCCCGGATGCTCCACACCCCGTCCGGGTCCAGCGCCGCCCGTTCCAGCCACGCCGTCTGTTCCTTCGGCTCGAGCGCGGCGACGAGCTGGTGATGCGCGAAGGTCAGGTCGGCCCGGCGCCGCTCCGGTGGAATCCGCCGGCAGACCCACCCGTACACCTCCAATGTGGCCTGCGACCATTGCCCGTCCCGCGCCTCGTCCGGGTCCAGGGCTTGCGCCATCGCCTCCCCGAACACCGCCCCGCCCAGCACGAACCAGTCCCCGATGAGCCAGGCCATGCTCTTGTCGGCGGCCTTCAGCCAGCAGCCCAGCGCCTCCCATTCCTCGAACGAGGGCTGGTGTTGCAGGACCAGCCCGGTATCGGACCAGCGGAAGGCGCCGTCATGGGGGATGAGCGCGTCGGTCACTTCGCCCTCACCCCGATCTTGGTCCGGATCTTGTCCACCAGGGCCAGGTAGTTCCGCTCGCACCTACGCCGGGACTGGATCTCCAGCACCCACATCGCCAGCAGGAACAAGTCGCCGGCAAAGAAGATGGCCGCCAGCGTGTAGATGCTCACGACAGCCCCAGCCTCTCCGCGAGCTTCGCGGTCTTGATCAGGTCCGTCTCGCAGTGGTGCGCGATCGCGTCCCACTCCCCGGCCGCCACCAGCCGGGCCACGTCTGCCCCGGTGGACTCGTCCTCGGGCACCGAGATGTTGAACAGGCGGCAATACACCCCCAGCCCCTTGTAATCCACCAGCCCACCCCACGTCAGTTTGACCATGAGATCCACGAGCCGGAAGTCGCTGTGGTACTTGCTCAGTTCCAGCGGCGCGTGCGGCACCTTGAGGATCTGCGACCGCCGCTCCAGCAACGGCAAGTCAAACCCGCCGCCGCCCAACCCGATCCCGTTGAACGTGACGACGATGCCGGTGGGCAGTTCCATCCAGTACTCCGCGAGCGTCTGCCACCAATGCACCAGCATGTCCGTCTCAGACATCTCATCGGCCGTCAGCACGATCGGGATGCCCCGCGTGTCGTAGATGCCCAGCGCCACGATCTGCGCCGTGTCGATGTCCAGCGCCCCGTCCTCCGCGCGCTTCCGCGTCTTCTCCTGAAGGTCCAGCGCGATCTTCAGCGGATCCTTCATACTGCGGTTGGCCTTGACCGGCCCCAGCACCGCGAGCGCGTCCGGGTTGGCGATCGTCTCGGCGTCCACGACCAGTAGGCCGCGCTGCGCCCTCTCACCATTGAATCCCATCATGCCCTCCTAGAACGTGGGGTCGGAATCGTCGTAGTCGGCCGGTTCAGCCGGTGGCAGTTTCGGCTTCGCCGCCTTGGGCGCGGCCTTCGGCGGTTTCGGCGCCCGGGCCCGGATGCCACCGACGATCTTGCCGCCGTAACTCACGTTCGGGTCGGTGTAGAGCACGATCTTCCCGCCCACCCACGCCTCGAGGTCGTCGCTGCCCAGGATGCGCTCGATCAACTGCCCGTTTGTGCTGTTCAACACCAGCGGCTTCTCCGTCTCTTCGAACGTGAGGCACCACTTCATCTCGGCGTCGGCACCTTCCTTGGCGACGTTCAACTGCTCGCAGCCCGAAATGGTGACGATCACGCCGTCACCCACGTCCGTCTGCTTGAGGAACTTGCTCTCTCTGAGGTCGCTCACCTTTGGCATCTTCCGCTTCTCCTTCACTCCATCTTCAGGGTTACGTCGTACTCCGCCGCGATCCGGCACAGGTCCGGCCAGCAGTTCAACAGGGCCGCCTCGCCCATCCCCGGCGTGGTCAGGCTGATGACTAGGTCCAACTCCACCCACCGCGCCATCGTCCACCGCATGACCACGATCTTGAACTCGCTCTCCGGCAGCAGCAGCGTCAACCGCCGCCACAGCGACGGCGCCGACGCGGGACCAACCGCGGCCACACCGCTCAGGCCAAGTTGGTCGTTCCAGCGTTCCCCACGAAGCCACGATGCCGCGTAGGGCACGTACGACCCGTTCGCTTTCTGCCAGTCGTCGGTCGTGCTCGCCGCCACCAGCGCCCGCATCAGCACCGGGAACTCCGGCCGGCGCGCCGTCGTCTGTCGCCATGCCTTCACCGCATCCTTCTTCGCCTGTTTACGCGGATACGCCTGCCAGAACAGGTCGAACTCGGCCGCGGCTTCCTGGTCCTCGGGCCGGGGCATCTCCTGACCACAGCAGGGGCACTTCATCGAGCCTCCTACGGCCGGTCGTAGGTGTACAACACACCGTTGACATCGCACGCGAGGCCGTAGCCCATCATCCATACACGCCACCGTGCGGCAGCGTGGTCACGATGCGCCAGCGGCACATCTTCCCGGTCACACACGCAGAGCATCGCAGCCATCAACCCTGCGCTGGCCCATGCGCTGTCCCATGCGCTGGCCCGGGCGCTGTCCCATACGCTGTCCCGGGCGCTGTCCCGGGCGCTGTCCCATGCGCTGGCCCGGGCGCTGTAATGCCGCCACGCTGGATCTGGCGGCCCGGTCGGCGTGAACCACGGCACGGTCGGAATCGTGGCAATGAAGTCTTCCACCGCCACCACCCATGCCGGCTTCTCAACCGCTTCCACCACGAGCAACGAAGCCACGCGCATCTTCGTCGTGTCGCGGCCCAACACGGGGCCGTCGCTTTCCACCCGCCACAACGCGCCGGGGAACCGGCCGTACCCCACCGCGTCTTCGATGCGCTCCGAGAAGTGCAGCCCAACCCCGCACGCATCACCAGCAGCCGCACCGGGCACCGTTAGGGTCTTGCCCGCCACATACGGCCCGAAGGCCGCATCGTGCCATGACATCCCATCAGGCCGTGTCCACTTGTAGCCGGTCAGCCTCATACCTGCTCCCTTGATGTCCGCGAGGGGCGAGGGGGAACAGCCCGGAACCTCCGGACCTTCAGCCTGCACACCATTCCCAGCGAGCGCCGATGTCGGGCCTTTCTCGTCAGTCGCCATGATGCATTCCCCCTCGCCCGGAGTGGTTACTTGATGTAGGACTCGAGCAGCCGCAGGATCACCGATCGGATGGTGACGCCCTGGCTGGCGCACTTCGCCTTCAGCGCCCGCCACAGCGGCACCGGCACGTCACGGATGGTCTGAGTGCGGGATTCAACCGAAGGCTTCGTTGCTCTCATGAAAGGAAAGATACGACTAGAAGAACGAAATGTCAAGCACCATCTGATCGGCGCCTCATCTTTTTCTTGCACACGCGTACGGCGGGACGTACCACGGCTATTTCCGATGTAGTCTTCGGAACGTTCCTGCCGGGACCAACATACCAACCCCGGTCAGTGGGCTACACAACGCCGACTCGGAGGGAGGGTGGAGTAGAACGTCTTAAGGAGCCGTGGTTCTCCCGCAACGCTACCGGTCACATAGGGTCTTCGTGCCGGTATCACCGTCCAGGGCGAGCATGACTAACATCGGGTGGCCCGCTCCATCTGTACGTCCCCGAGGGTCCGCGGGGTGTCATCTCACGACGATACCTGAGTCGTCCGCGTCCGACATCGGCCCCCGCTCAGCGTGCGAGCGTGACCGCGTGGGCAACCATCTGGTCGCCGCTTATCCTAATCGCGCCGTCGCGAATGTTCCTTACTGTGGCACTTACGGCAAAGCCAAACTACCCAAAGCGGGAAATCGTAATTTCGATGATGGCCCACTGTCTTACAGGTCACGCCACATTGTTCACACGATTCGGAACGCACTAAACGCCCGGACTTGGTCGCTTTCAGAACGTACATGGCTGAACCAGCCAGCATCGTTGAACGACGACGATGACGCGGTAATTCCCTGTCTGATTCAAGGGGCGGTACGAGAACGAGTGGATCTGTCATAACGCTACCTCTCAAGTAGCTCTCGATAGTGGGGGTGAGAAGCCGGTCGAGAAAGCCGGCTTGTCGGGTGCGCGCCCTATCTCACCACAAACAATATACTCTGACTGGCCGTTAGGTCTACTGACAAATTGGCAGGTTATGCCATGCTCCGTTGCATATCTTAGTGTCTAGTGCTAAGATGTTGTCAGGGGCCGAGAGCCCGGGTGACGCCGGGCGAGGCAAGTGGCGCGTCCGCGATCCAGATGCCGACCCGGCCCCTCCCGCTCTTATCCCTAGACCGCTGGCTTGTTCGTGTCGATGTCGCCGTCGTCCAGGCTGCTCAGGATGTCGGCCAGCCCGCTGGTGAACTTCTCCACCCCCGCTCGGTACTTCGCCACATCCTTGACCTTCCGGCCCTTGAGGAACTGCAACAGGATCTCACTGATGGGACCGACCGCGGCCTTGAGCTTGTCCGCGCCCGACAGCGCCAGGGCTGCGCCGATGGCTTCGACCTGCACGATCACCTGAATCGCCTGCCCGATGACGCTCTGCGCCACGGCGACGATCTGATCGTCCCGCTTGCCGGGGATGAGGGCGGAAATCACCGGCCCCCCGAGGACGAGAAATTCCGCCGTCTTGCCGACGATGATCCCGATTTTCTTGAGCCAGCCCATAGTCACTTCTCCTTCACTGAAAACACGCCCAACACCGACTTCGTGTCCTTAAGTTTGTCGCCGGCCCCAGCCAGGGCGGACGTGGACAGTTTGGCCGACACGACCGACACGGCGTAGCCCGCCGCCGCCAGCCACTCGTAGTACGACCACTCGTAGACCGGCTTCGTGCCGATCAGGTACATGATGAGCCCGGCGACGATGCCGAGGATGAGCACCAGCGAGTCACGGTTGATCATAGTGTCTCCTATCGCCCAAACCGATAGATTGCCGCGCCCATTGCGATCAACGACCCGATCACACTAAGCGCCGCGAGGACGTACCCCCACATCGCGTGGCCGCCGAGCGACCGCCCAGCGCCTTCACTCCTGGACTCGCGCAGGCTGGTGATGTCCTTCTGGATCACGTCCACCCGCCCCAGCAATTCCGCCTTCGTGGCCCACGTCTTGTCTTCCGCGCCCTTGATGAGCGCCACAACTTCGGTGCGCGGCATCAGCGTCGTGGCTTGGTCTGACAACTGCCCACGGAACTCGTTGCTCCTGATGTTGTAATTGGCCTGCGCTTCCTCGGCCTTGATGATCGCCTTCTCCGACGCCGCGAACGCCGCAGCGTTCTGCTTGTCCATCGCGGCCAGGGCCGTCAGGACGGCGATCTTCTGGTCTTCCGCCCGCTCGCTGTACCGCTTGTCGCGCTCTTCGAGGACCGCGTCGAGGTGCGCGAACTTCGCCAGCATCAACTCCTTGAGGTCGGCCAGTTTCTCGTCAGGCGGCATCGTGAGTGCTCCATCTACGGCACGGCGACGGTCCCGCCGTCGAGATACCCACGTGCTCCAGCGCGCATCGCCTTGTCGCCACACGCCTGCGCCTCAGCCTCGGGCGAGTTCCACCAGTACGCCGGCCAACTGTAGAACTCAGCAGGGAACGCCCAGATGCCGTGGTCAGGCCACGCGCTGAACGTCGGCCACCCGTGGTAGCCACGCAGGAACCGCGAATCCCACGATCCCTCGAATGAGGGGTCGAACATCTGAAGCCACTCGGCTACGTCCTGCTCTGTGCCACCGAATGTCACGGCAGTCTGTTGGAGGAAGCAGTGAATGTAGGGCGCGACATTCGCCCACGCCTGCGCTTCCGTCAGGCTCCCATCGGCGATCTCCGATGACTGGCATGGCGCGTTATGATCCGGCCACAGGTGCAGGCAGATGAGCGCGTTCGGAAAGATCCGGCGCAGCCACGCCGCGGCCTTCACGAAGTCGGCGTTGCGCCACGGTGACGGCTCCCACGCGAGGACGATGATCCGCAAGAGCCGCTGTGCCCGTTCCTGCACGAAGAACGATTCGAGCTCCGCGATGGCGCGGTCCACCGTGTAGCCGGGAAACTCCGGAATGGCGAAGTGGACCGGCGCGATCCCGGCGTCCCACCACTCCTGCATCGCGTCCAGGTAGGTATCCCACCAGTCTTGCGTGAGCGGGCCGGCATAGGTCGGATACTGGCCGTGGTAGCCGTCCGGGTCGATCATGGGTCCGGTGACGGCGTGAGCGTAGCCAGGCGCCTTGTAGTTCGCCAGCATCAGCGCCCGGTCTTCCGGCGAGTACCACTCGTAGTAGTCCATCGCGTTGATGTTGTCGGGCTGGCCGGGACGCGGCCCGTGCGGGATCGCCGCCCGGTTCGGCCACATCGCGCCGCGGAACTTCGCCAGCGTCGTCAGCGGGACGTGGGACGGGTCGAAGTGCGGATCCGGCGGGATCGGCAGGCCCAGCGCCGCGCGCAGTTCCCGCGCGTGCTTCCGCGCCGCCGCGTCCCAGGGCATCCCGGCGCAGTAGTCGTAGACCGTGCGGGCGGTCCAGATCGGATACTGCTCGTCTGGCAGCGCCCCGGCTTCGAGATAGGCCGGCCGCACTACCAGCGCGTTGAAGTCGTAGACGCGCTGCTCGTCGTAGGGGTTCACGTCGCGTCCTCCACTACGAGTTTGTCCGTGGGCCGGATGTCGAGATGGGCAAAGCCCTGATTCGGATAGAAGCACACGTATCGGATCTGCGAGTCCGGATCGGCCGCGCAGAACAGAATGGCCTCGCGGAAGGTCTGGTACGGGCACCGGAACGGGCACACCACGTCAGCCGCCCGGCCTTCAAGATGCTGGCTCAGTCGCCGGCCCTTGATGGTTCGGTTCCACGCCGGCGTGCGGTACACGGACGTGAGCCACAGCGGCACGTCCCGGTGCAGGACGGCGCCGAGCCGCGCACGCACCCGCTCCAGTGCGTAGGCCAACGGGACGGCCCGGCTGGTGCGCCAGTCGAGCGGATACGGCGTGCGGACTTCGTCGTGGCAGCGGAACTCGTCCCAGGCGAAGTGCGGCGACGGACCGTCGGTCATCGCCGACACCCGCCGAGCCAGCAGTACCACTCGGGGTAGACTTCCCAGCACATCGCGCACCAGTTGATCGGGATGGCCTCGCCCTTCGGTTGGACCTGCCGCGCCTCGAACACGGCTACGGTATGCGCGATGCCGTAGAGGTAGCCCCCGACCGCCGCGGCCAGGATGATCAGCACAACGCCGACGACGATCAGGATCCGCTTCATGGATGCGCCCCTTCTAAAGTGAACGGCGGCGACTGCCGAATGTAAGTGTAGCTTTTCCACGGCCAGGGCTCGTAGCGCAATTCCTCTTGGAGTTGGTACATGCCCGGCGCGACGTGCTCAGGGATCTGGATAATGAGGCGCTTGACGTGGCAGCCCGGCGGCAGACTGGTCGTCGCCATCGGCAGGACCACCGTCACGGCGTTCGTGAGCGACCACCGCACGGACTCCGGCGCCCAGTCCCGCGTCTTGCAGTAGTCCACCTCCACGATCAACGTCCCGCCCACGTGGGACTGCCCGACAACCGTGATCTCCACCTTCGTGATCGGGTTCCACGGGTACGTCACCGTCACCGCGAACCCCAACACCACGGCGGCCACCAGGCTCAGTGTCAGCACAGCCATCGCGCGGGACACCCGGTCCAGGACGGTCGGCTGGCGCAACGTAACCAGCGGCAGCGGTGGCATCATTTCAGCCCCCCTCTGGAGATCCATCCAAGGCCTCCCAGGATCGCCGCGAGCACCGACGCGAGGATCAGCCCGAGGAACCGTCGCCACTCGCCCTTGACTTCGATGAACTCCGACCGCAGCGCAAAGTCGTTCTCCAGTGACTTCTCGATCTGGTCCACCTTGCCGCGGATATGTAGCACGTCCCCGCGCATCTCGGCCTGTGCGACATTTTGCGCGTGGAACTGCCCGACAAGCAACTTCGTGCGGTCGGTCACTTCCTGCGCCCACGCCTCGAGCGTCTTGTTCCGCTCGCGCAGCAGCGCCAGTTCCGTTTCGTGGCGGGAGATCGTCTCTTCGTCAAGGGTCATGGCGTGCTACCGCTGGCCGAGCAAGCCCTGGAGCGTCAAGGGCTGCTGGCTTTGAATGGCCCCACGCGCCCGGGTCGAGACACGTTCACGCGCCTGCGTGATCATCTTCTCCAGTAACTTTTGCTGGTATTCCTTGGGCAACCGCTGGAAGCCGGGGTTGTCGATGATCGGCTTCAGCAGCGCGTAGATGGCCTGCCCCTTCGCCTTACCAAACTCAAGCCCTTGATCGGCTGGGATCGGCACGTCCACGCCGTTGATGGTCATGGACCGCACGGGTTCTGCGGTGCCAATCCGTACGCCGGCCGCCGTCAGCGCGTCTCGCACAGGTTCCGCCGTGACCGGGAAGGTGCGCGTCACGTCGAAGGCGCGGGTTGCTCCGCTGCCCGGCTTCTGCCGTTCCTGACCGAACGTGTCCAGTCTCGGTTCCACGGTTTGTGACAAGCCGGGGATCCCGACCTTGATGTAGTCGGCCACCGTGCGCGGCCGGCGCATCACCGGGTCCGTTGCAGACGCGATGGATCGCAACGCCCCCGAGAACGGCACGTAAGACGACAGTACGCGGCCGGTCATCGACGCGACCTTGGTATCCTGCTCGGCGTTCAGCGCCTCCATGAGCGAGTTCATGCCCGAGAGGAAGGACTGGTCAAGGGTGGTATTTGCCAACCGCATCCCGGTTCGTGCGAACAGCATGGGCAGATCCGAGCGTTCCTTGTCTCGGAACTTCCAGCTTTCGTAGGCGTTCGCCACGGCCGCCATTGGAATCGCAAACGGTTGGATCACTTGGTACGAGTGCCAGTTGTCGCCAACGCGCACACTGTTCGGCTGGTGCGTCTGGAGCCATTCGTTGCGCTCGATGGGGTCCGTGGGCCCGTTCCCGGTGAGTCTGTCATTCCACGCCAGCGCCAGCAGCGGCGCGATGGCGGCAGTGCCCGCCGTGGCCCGCGCCTGTACCATGCGCTGGATGCGCGGATTCGTCGGCAGAATCGCGCGGCCCTTCGCGTCGGTCTTGACCACCAGCCCGGCATCCTTCATCAAGAACCCAAGCGGGGTAGACTCCACGCCCTGCTTGATGATCATGCCAGGCGTCTTGACGAAGTTCAGGAAGTTCCACAGCCATGGGATCTTCCGCTTCATGTCCAACCCGATGTTCGTGACCTCCCCGGCCTTCTCCTGATACGTTCCACGCGCCCCGATCTCGGTCGCCATCTTCTGCATGTCCGCCGTGGGGTTCAGGCGCAGCAGTTTGGTCAGTTCGTCGTACTGGCCGCTTCCCTGTTTTACCCCGGTATTCAGCGCCTTGGTGTGGGCCTGCCCAGCCAGATCCATCTCGGATGCGATATGCCGGAAGAACACGTCCTGTCCTTCCATCATCCGGCGCAGGTAGTTGTGTGCGGCGAACAGTTTGCCGGGGAGTTCAGGCGACGGCGAGTCGAATCCGCCATAGGTTCCGGCCGATACCATCTTCCCAAGTTCGGGCGTGTCGAGTCCGCCAAGCGACGGTTGCGCCGCCACCTCCCCGGGGATATAGCCTTTCTTTAGGACGAACTTAAACTTCTCCCACGCTGGTCCAACCGCCTCCATCATCGCCTTGAACTGCGGCCCAACCTCAGACGCCCGCACGGTGCGGGCTTTCCCCGCGGGGGTAGCCATCCGGTCGATGGCCCCCTCGATGGGCAGCGTGAGGAACCGCGCCGCGATGTTGGTCGTATTGCCCACCGGGTTCCGCACCAGCCACGTCAACGGCCCCGACAGGATGTTGCCGGTGACGAACGCCTTGAGCTTGTCCTGCACGCCCATATCGGCGCTGGCCCGTGCGCGAAGTGCGTTGTACCACTCGTCGGTGTTGTTGCCCGCCGTCTTCACTATCCGGCTAATCTCTTGGTCGCTCATGCCGAGCTTGATGGCCGCGGTGATACCCGCTTCGGGGACTGTCACCAACCGCCCCTCGATCGGGATCTGGAACGCGCGCATGGTGCGCCCCGCCTCAGACTTGGCCGACAGTGACTCGCGGATGTAGGACGGCAGGGATCTCTGAATCCCCGCAAGTTCCTGAGCCTCGGCAGGGGTGATGGTGTGGTCGGGCACCTTGGCCGCGAGTTCGTCGTGCCGGAGCACTTGGCTCACATCCCGGCGCATATGAGCGACCGCCTGCTCGGCATTCTTGAAGTTCTGTCCGATGGGGATGGCCTCCACCTTGACGGAGTTGGCGCCCTGCCGGATTTCCGCGACGGTCTTGGTCTTGAGGCCCGAGGTCGCTTCAGGGCTCTGCGCCATGACCGCCCGCATCCGGGCCGCCGTCGCCGTGGTCGGTGCTTCCTGCTCGATGCTGCGGTAGAACTTCAGCCGCTCGCCGCCGTCCGGGGCTTTCTCGGTCTTGTACGGGTCCACCACCTTCGGCTTCCCCGTGGGGACCGGCGCCGCTTCACTCTGGCCCTGGGGCACCACACGGGCGCCGGGTCGGAACGGCACGGGGGGCGCCTCGCTCGGGCCGATGTTGCGGCGCCGGGCCTCTTTAAGTAGATCCGCTGCCAGCGCGGCCTTGGCCGGGTCGGCGGGCATGGGCGCCCCGTGGATACGGTCGTACAACTGCCGGATGATGTCATCGGGCTGGTCTGCGAACTGCGTAGGCGACTTGGGAGGCACCACAGACGACGCAGGGGCGACCGGGGCCGTCCCCCCGCCCGACCGCCGAATCGGGGCGGCTGGTGCCTCTGGCGCGGCCTGTGCGGGCTTCAGGGTCTTGCCGGGGAGCACCTTGGCCGCCAGCGCCCCCATGCCCCCGCCCATCGCCGCCGCGGTCCCGGCCTCGCCTACGGTCGGGAGCCGTCCTTCCTCGCCTACGGTGCGCCCCGCCGTGCTGGCAACGGCCTGCCCCGCGCCCCACAGCGCCCGGCGCCCAAGACTCGCAGCCTTGCCCGGAGCGAACGCGCCCAGCGCCGCTTCCGTCGCCACCACGCCGGGGCTGATGTCCTTCCGAATGCCCCACTTCTGCTCGAGCGCCTGCGCTCCGAGTTCGCCGGCCGCCGACCCCGCCACGCCGCCAGCGGCCACCGTCAGCGGATTGGCGCCGAGCAGCCCGACCAACCCGCCGAGCGCGGTTCCGCCCACGCGCAACCCGGTCAGGCCGATGGCTTCCGGCCAGGTGCGCTCACGCAGGATGTTCCCGGCGGGTGCAGCCGGCGCCTCACTGACAAGGTTCCCCGCCGCATCCCATCGGCGCTTCGCCGGGGCCGCCTGCGCGTCCTCAATCAGCTTCCCGTTGATGTCCCATCGGCGCGGCATCGGCGGCCCCTAGCGTTCCACCCACGCGGTTCCGTCCCATGCTGCCCACGACCCATCCGGCATCTGCTTGGTATCGCCTACCTTCGGCGGGGCCGTACCACCATCAGACGCGCCGCCTCCCAGTAACTTCTGGAGTTCCCCTCTGGCCCACTCAATGTCAGGGGGGAGTGCGCTGCGGTTGCCCAGCAACCCTTTGAGCGCATCCAGCACGCCCTCGCGTTCCTTCCGCTTGTAATCCCCGGTGATCTTCTGCTCGGCCAACTCCCGCCGTTGCCGCAGCGTGGGATCCTGTTCCTCCACCTTGAGGTCGCGCAGCGCGTTCTGCCGCTCGTACCCCGCCGTGATGTCCCCGGCCTTGCCCTTGATCGTGGCGTCCCGCGTGGCGCCCATCTCGCGCAACTGGTCCGGGCTCGTCTCTGAACTGACCCCCATCTGCCGCCGCATCTCGCTTTCGCGGTCCATCGCCTGCTGGGTCTGCCCCCCGCCGGTCTGGTCGTACTCCCGCTGGCCGATGGCCTGGTTCCGCAGCCTGGCGTTATACAGGGACTCCAGCGCGAGTTTGTCGGTCAGGGTCTTGTTCGGTTCGCCCGTGTCCCCGGTGTTATTCGGGCGCCGGTTGCCGGCCGGAGCCTGCGGATCCATCTGGTCCCCGCCCTGATACGACATCCGCCCACGCGCCGCCTCGATCGGCTCCCCGCCC